>Ga0187847_10000069_pt1 | contig 110976 bp, 92 predicted proteins | sample June2016WEW_4_10_FD_132458 | JGI IMG/M metagenome (GOLD analysis project Ga0187847, IMG submission 132458) | Peatland microbial communities from SPRUCE experiment site at the Marcell Experimental Forest, Minnesota, USA - June2016WEW_4_10 | ecosystem: Environmental > Terrestrial > Soil >...
AGAAGCGCTGCCGCGGATTCTTCCCACGCATGAAGGAGAGATCGCCCGGCTCAGAGGCGCTGCCGCACTCGTGTTCCAGCGCGGAGCCGTCCGCGTGCAACTACTCGATGCTGACAGGGGAGCTGGGTCGAGCGACAATGGATCCTGATTGCCGCCCGCTGCTTCAAAACGCCACAACCCGTAACGTTACGGGTTCCTCTTGCTCCCGTTGCAAGAAAATGCTGGCGCAGTGCAAGCTATAGTAAAAGTTGGCGAATCTCACGACCTTGCTCGGGCGTGACGATGCAAAGCAGTAGCAGAAACCGATCCCTCGTGTGGGAAGACGAAGTGCCCGCGGAACCTCGCTTCCGGCGTGTGCCCCAAGGTGCGCCTCCAACCGGGCGCCTGTTGCCGGGCATGCCGCTGGAGATGCGGGACCCTGACGGCGACGAGTCGACGCGCCCAAGTGGTCCGCGCCGCAATTGGCTGAGTAAGGGCGGGCATTGGTGGCGTCCCTCGAGCACGGTGGGGCGTGCGTTCCTACTGCTGGCCGTACTGATCGTCCTTGGAGGCATCGCTACCTCCATTTATTTCCTGAAAACCTACCTGGGCCGCGACGGACGTTTCCGCATCGCCGGTGCAGGCAACATTGAAGCTACTGGCCTGACCCAGGTCAGCCGCGAAGAATTCATGTCGGTCTTCGAAAAAGATATTGGGCGCAACATCTTCTTCGTTCCGCTCAATGAGCGGCGCAAGCGATTGGAAGAGATCTCTTGGATAGAAAAAGCTACGGTGATGCGTCTGCTTCCGGACCAGATTCGGGTCACGGTAGTGGAGCGGCATCCGGTGGCCTTTGTACGCCAGGGTCAACAAATCGGTTTGGTTGACGGCAGCGGGGTTCTGCTTGATATGCCGGCGGCTATGATGGCCCAGCACAACTACTCGTTTCCGGTGGTCACCGGCATCAACGCCCACGACCCGCCCGACGCGCGCAAGATGCGCATGGCGGTTTATCAGCGGCTGCTCGCCGAGTTGGACGCCAGCGGCCAGAATTACTCCGCGCAAATTTCCGAGATCGACTTGACCGATCCCCAAGATGCCCGCGTGCTGATGCCCGAGCAGGGGAGCGACATTCTCGCTCACTTCGGTGAGGATCACTTTCTGGATCGCTACCAGCGTTACAAGGCGCACATCGCCGAATGGCGTCAGCAGTATCCCAAGCTAACGGCCGTGGACCTGCGCAATGACCAGCAGGTAGTGCTAGAGATGGCTCCCGGCACCAACGTAGCGCAAGCAGCAGCGGACGATCAGGCCGCGGCCAACGCTGGTGATGGCAAGTCCTCGCAAGGGCAAGCCGCGCAAAGCGGACAAACTGCCGGCGAATCTCCTGCGCAGCAACCATCGGAAGCTAAAGCTGCCGCCAATTCTGTTGGCTCGGATACAGAGGCCAAAGCCCAAGCCAAACACACCCGGCCTGCCGTCAAGGGGAAGCAAGGCTCCAAGAAACCAAAAGCGGGCGGAAAGACCGTCGTGAAGCGGAAGGCGGCCCTCAATAACGGTAAGGCAAAGGCAAAGAAGCAAACGGCGGAGGCCAAACGCGCCGCGCTGAACGCAAGCAAACGGAAGACCATCCCAACCGCCCGTCCGGCCACATCCACCGGCGAGGGTCAGTGAGCGCAATGAGCCAGAAACGAGACAATCTGATCGTAGTGCTGGACATCGGCAGCGCGTGGACGCGAGTACTGGCGGCGGACCTGAATGAAGGCGCCTTGCGCTATTGCGGGCATGGAATTGTGGAATCGGCGGGGATGCGCAAAGGACTCATTGCCGATCTTGCCCCCGCGGCCAAGGCTGTGAAGGCAGCGAGCGAGCAGGCCGAACGCGTAACGCGCGCCAACATCGACGAGTGCGTGGTGGGCGTGGGCGGGCCGCATATTCGCGGGCTCAATACCAACGGCGGAATCGAACTGGGTGGCCGCATGCGCGAGATCGACAAGGAGGATGTGCGCAGCGCCGTCGAGCGGGCGCGGGCCGTGCAAAGACCTCCAGACCGCGAGATTCTGCACCTGTTGCCCCGCCAATTCATCCTCGATGATCAGCCGGGCATCTTCGATCCGGTGGGCATGGTGGGCGCGCGGTTGGAGGTAGACCTGCACATCGCCACGTGCTCCGGCAGTGCACTGCAAAGCACGGTGACCTGCGCCAACCGGGCCGGGCTTGAGGTGACCGAGGCTGTGCTGGAGTCGATTGCCGCAGCCGAAGCGACGCTTTCGGCCGACGAAAGGGAGTTGGGCGTGTGCCTGGTCAACATCGGTGCCCACTCCACCGACCTCGTGGTTTTTTTCGAGGGCGCGGTGGCGCATACTGCATCGGTGCCCATTGGTGGCCATCACTTTACCAACGATCTGGCGGTGGGCCTGCAGATGCCAGTGGCCTACGCTGAGGAATTGAAGCGCCAGTACGGCCATACCGTGGTGACGGCCGTTCCGCAGCTTGCGGAGATCGAGATTGCCAACCCTCAGCCGCAGATGTTGCGCCTGCGCACCATTGCCGAGATCCTCGAGCCGCGTGGCCGTGAGCTGCTTTATTTTGTGAGAGAAAGCCTGCGTCAAGGCGGCGTGGTAGAGGCCCTGGGCGCAGGTTGCGTGCTCACCGGCGGTGGGGCCATGCTGCCCGGCATGTTGGACATCACCGAGAGCCAATTGCGCGTTCCGGCGCGAACCGGGCTGCCGGTGCGTCTATCTAATATGCCAGGAGAATTAATTCATCCCGGCTTTTCGACGGCCGTCGGGATGCTACTGTATGCTCATCGCACGAGGGTGAATCGCGCGGCGGAGAGCAACAATTTGCGCTCGAAATTGCGCGCCGTTTTTGCAGCAAGCTTTTAGCGTTTTCCTACGCCATAGAGCAGGAAGCCGGAGGATAAATGGAAGAGCAGAAGAATGAAGCTGGAGAGATGCGCATTCAATATCACGAAGAGATTCCACGTGGAGCGCGCATCAAGGTTATAGGTGTGGGGGGCGGCGGCGGCAGCGCCGTCAATCGGATGATTCAAGCTCGCTTGGAAGGCGTTGAGTTTATCGCAGCCAACACCGACGTGCAGGCGCTCAAGCTCTCGCAAGCTCCGGTCAAGCTGCAACTCGGTGTTCGGCTTACCTCAGGGCTCGGTGCCGGGGCTAACCCTGACCTGGGCCGTCGCGCTGCTCTTGAAGATTCGGAGAAGATCATCGAGGCCCTCGAAGGCGCGGACATGGTATTCGTCACCGCTGGCTTGGGCGGAGGAACAGGCACAGGCGCCGCGCCGGTCATCGCTTCGCTCGCCAGCGAGTTGGGTATTTTGACCGTGGCTGTCGTTACCCGGCCTTTCGCATTCGAGGGCAAGCGCCGCTTACAGCAGGCCGAGCGCGGCCTCAAGGAGCTGATCGAAAGTGTGGACACGATGATCGTGATCCCCAATGAGAAGCTGCTCGCCGTAGCCAAAGACACCGGCTTCTTTGAGAGTTTCCGCATCGCCGACGACGTGCTCCGCCAAGGCGTGCAAGGCATCTCCGACATCATTACCATCTCCGGCATAATCAACCGTGACTTTGCCGACGTGAAAACCACCATGGCTGGCATGGGCCACGCGGTGATGGGCACGGCCATTCGCTCCGGTGAAGATCGCGCCATTGAAGCGGCTCAGGCTGCAATGGCCTCGCCCCTTCTCGAAGCTGGCGCCATCGACGGCGCGCGCGGCATCCTCATCAACATTACCGGCTCCAGTTCGCTCAAGCTCTCTGAGGTCAACGCGGCCTCGTCGCTCATTCAGTCCGCCGCCCATGAGGATGCCAACATCATCTTTGGCGCGGTTCTCGACGAGAGGATGGGCGAGGATGTCAAGATCACGGTTATCGCCACAGGCTTCCGTGACCAGAGTCCGGAGCGGCGAGCGCGCATGTTGGCCGTCGAAGAAGCGCCGGTGGTCTCAATTCCCGGCACCTCGGAACCGCTGACTTCGGTCCCCCTAGTCGCGACCGTCGTGTCCGTAACCCCTGTACCTGTGACCCCTGTATCCGTAACTCCCGTGCCCGAGGCTCCCGTAGTTGTGGTTCCAGTTGCCGCATTCGACAGCGCGCCCTCCGAGCCTGCGCCTGTTCAAGCTCCCGCGCCCCCGCCTGCACTGCCGCGCTTTCTCTCGCAGGACGAAGAAGAAGAGGAACCGATGGAGGCGATCAAGCCAGATGTGCCGGCTCTCTACTCCCCCTCCGAGGACTTTATTCGCGCTGTAGCTCCGCCTGTCGAGACAGTCACGGCCTTTGAGCCGGCGCCGAGGGAACCGGCAGTCGAACCGGCGCGCCCGAGGTTTGCCGAATTGTCCGAGGAGCCGATTTACGCCCCGCTGCCCAGGGACTACTCTGCGGAGTTTGCTAGCGGGGTGCTCAGCCCAGCTCCGCTTGACGAATATCGCGCCCAGCCCGCAGCTACGCTTTTCACCGAAAACGATGAAGAGCAGCAGCGCGAGTTGGACAAGCCCGCATTCCTGCGCAGACTAAGGTTTTAAGTTGTTTGAATACGAGTAATCTTGTCTGAAATTGCAATGAGGGCTATAGTTCAATGTAGCTCATCAATTTGTAGTTTTTAAAAAAACGCCGGGTGGCCTTGCCGACAATGCAGGTGTTGTGGAACGAATCGATGTTTCAGGTAACATTGATCTTAGGCTCACTGGCCGCTGAATTTGGATGAGAATTGGCACTATCCGCGATCGAGACTGCAAGTTGTCAGCGGAATGGCCGATAAGACTGGTGGGACGACTGCGGTCATCCGAAACCGGTGCAAGCTGGTGGCTTTTTCTCACTGAGAAAGGGCTATTTGTACTGGGTTAGCGAGGCTGCACGCATGGGAGCCGCTCCAGAATGGCATGAAGCGCAAGCCCTTAGGGGAATGCACGACATGACCAGCCCATGGGTGAGAGGACACTGACTGGATGAATTATTTCCGCTTTTCAGCATGTACATTGGTTCTGATCGGTTCCGGCTTTGGCGCCAGGATCGCGCAGGCGCTTGACGCGCCGCACTCGCTGCACCGCGCCAAGGCAACCGAACCCCACCTTTCACAGTCACATCGCTCCCACCATCGCTCAGCAGTATCGAGGGTCGCCAAGCCGGTCGTCAGCTCCACCGGCGCTTCTGCCGGAGCGGTAAACGCCGGAGCAACCCCAGCAGCATCCAAAGCGGTGATTGTGGGGCACCGAGCCCACCGCGCCGCAAGAGGGAATGTCAGACCCGGCACTCGCCTTGCGTCGCTCACCACCCACCATCATCGCTACTATGAGCGTTTCACCGCCAGTTCCTTTGCCAGCGGCGACATTCTTTCGGGCGATGTGACGGCGGGCGAAGACCCCGTAGTCCGTAAAGCGGTTGTGGACGCTTTGGGCGACATGAACGGTACAGCCCTGGTCATAGACCCCTCCAATGGCCGCATTTTGGCCATGGTCAACCAGAAGCTGGCCCTTTCACCCGGTGCCGAGCCTTGCTCCACCATTAAGCTGACCGTGGCACTGGCCGCGCTCTCCGAGAGGCTGGTCACCAGCGATACGCCCGTCAAGTTGGGCGGCTTCCACATGAACATGACCCAGGCGTTGGCCAAGAGCAATAACCTCTACTTCGAGGAGTTGGGCCGCGAACTGGGATTTGAGCGAGTGCGCTACTATGCCAATCAATTTGGCCTCGGCGAGTTGGCCGGTTACAATATTGATGGCGAGCAACTGGGCGTCTATCCGGACAAGGAATTGCCCGCCTCAGAAGGCGGCGTCGCGCGCATGTGCAGCTTCGGTCAGGGCGTTTCGCTCACCCCGCTGCAGCTAGGCGCCTTTGTGGCTGCCATCGCTAACGGCGGAACGCTCTACTACCTGCAGCATCCGACCACGCTGCAAGAGTCCGCGGCTCTTCAGCCCAAGGTGAAGCGCACATTGGACATCGCCCGCTACCTTCCCGAACTGCAGGACGGAATGGCCGGCGCGGTCGAGTACGGCACGGCCCGCAAGCTGCGCACCAACTTCCATGAGCTGCCTGTCTTCGGCAAAACTGGAACCTGCTCCGACAAGGGCACCCGCTTCGGCTGGTTTGCCTCTTACTCCGATTCGCCGCAAGGCAGCTTGGTTACAGTCTTCTTCCTCGAAGGAGGACGGCCCACCTTCGGCCCCCGCGCCGCCGAGCTGACCGGTGAGTTCTACAAGAACCTATGGGATCGCAATTGGTTTGCCTCCAAGGGTTCGCAGGACGCGGCATCCCTTCCAGCTGCAGCCGCTTCTCCGCAGATTCAGCCGTAGACCAACACTCTTCCGTGCTTTCGAGATCCAGCAAACAGGTCGCCTTCGGGTGGCCTGTTCTGCATTGACGACGCGAATTCTCGTCGCTTGAAACAATTCCTCGTCTAAATCATCGAACACGATGAGACCTTCTACGGTTCCAGTTTTTTGACGGGCACGTGAAACCGGGGTGGTCTAATTCACCGGAAGCGATAACAGGACCCTCTCTAATGGCTTTGCCCGAACACATTCTGCTCGTTTACGGCTATCTGCTGCTCTTCTGCTGGGTTCTGGTAGAGCAACTGGGTATACCACTGCCTGCCACGCCGGTGCTGCTGGCTGCCGGAGCACTTTCCGCCGAGCACGAACTCAGTTTTCCTCTCGCATTGCTGGCCGCACTGACTGCGGCGCTCATCTCCGACAGTGTCTGGTTCTTCATCGGCCGCCGCTACGGGCACATTGTTCTGCGTGTCCTTTGCAAATTATCTATGGAGCCTACGATCTGCGTCCGCCGCACCCAGGACTCCTTCGGCCGTCGCCGCGAGGTCACGGTGATGGTCGCCAAGTTTGTTCCCGGCCTGGCCACGTTGGTCCCGCCCGTCGCCGGACAGAACGGAATGGCTTATAGCCGGTTTCTGCTCTTCGATGCCATCGGCGCTACAGCGTGGGTCGGTGTATTGCTCACCCTCGGACGCTTCTTCGGCGATATACTTAGGCGCGACCCGAGGTTATTAAACTGGGCAGGCAGGTTCTCTGGCGCTCTGCTGGTTCTCGGCATCCTCGCCTTCTTTATAGGCCGCGTAATTCGCCGCCGCATGGTAATCAAAAAGTTAGTCGCCGCACGTCTCGAGCCAGAGGAACTTAAGAGTTATCTCGATGCCGGCGAGCCGGTCTTCATTGCCGATCTGCGTCATCCGCTGGAACTCGTCGATGACCCCTTCACGCTGCCCGGCGCGCTCCATTTCTCGCCCGACAGCCTCGCCGCGCGCCACCTTGAGATTCCCCGCGACCGCGATATCATCCTCTTCTGCAGCTGCCCCAGCGAGGCTACCGCCGCCAAAACTGCCATGACCCTGCACAAGCTCGGCATAGAGCGCGTCCGTCCCCTGCGCGGCGGCTACGACGCATGGAAGCGCCTAGGATTTCCGCTGGACGCTGTCGTGCCTGCGGTAGCGGTTCAGCCCGCAGTCTCGATAGCGCCCGCGGTCCCGGTTGGAAAATAATCCATTAAGTTTTCGACGGCTCCACAAACAACCCAGCAATGCTGTTTCCAATGGGCGACCCGATTCCGCTGCATGGATCAGGACCCGGTGCAGCGTTATAAAAACCGTTGTTACCCACAGTAATGTCGTTGAAATCTCCCTGGTTTCCCCAAAGTTTCGGCGTCACAAACCCGAGTTTCGTCCCAAACGAGGCAAAAAGTCCGGCATAAAGCGGCGCAACCGCGCTCGTGCCGCCCACCACAGTTTGTGCTCCGTGAACGACAATCTCGTAACCGGTGTTAGGGTCGGCGTCCGCGCAGACGTCAGGAACCATTCGCCCCGAGCCATAGGGGTTATTAGCCGGCGGAATCGGCGCGCCAATCTGGAATGCCTGCACCGGGAAGATGGTCGAGTATCCGCCGCCCGTTCCTTCGCCATCGGTTTTGCCGGGGTTGTCGTTCCACACCGTCTCATCTGTCGGAGTTTTGTTGGTTCCTCCGCAGCCCACGACATGCGGGCACGACGATGGACAATCCACGTTCGCGGGAGTTTGTCCGCCGTCGCTGGAGTCGTTGTCTCCCGATGCGCCAAACACGATCATGCCGGCACTGGTCGCAGCCTCGGCGGTCGCTTCCATCTGCTCCGCGGCGGTGTTGCCCCAGTTGGCCTCGTCCGAGCCCCACGAAATGGAGCAAACATCGCACCCATCGGCGCTTGCCTTCGCGACCGCAGTCCCAATGTCCTGCGACCAATAGACGCGAATGGTGGCCGCTTGGCCGGTAGCCGCGTAATAGGCCGCTCCGGATACTTGGATGTCGAGAGCCACCTCGTAGTCCGGGTCGTCCGCCGAGCCCACGCTCTGATTGGGACTGTTCTCGGTGCCATCGACGGACACGTCTGTGATCTGCGGCGAGGGCTGCCCAATCGACTGAAAAAACGAGTCCATGTCCGACTGCACCCATCCGCCGCCTAGTTCAACGATGGCTATCACGCCGCCGCCCGTGAGCTTCGCAGGCCAGTTATAAGCTGAACAAAGGTTGGGCACGGTCCACGGTCCTGCGGACGATGCTGCGGCGGCTTGCATGCCCTGAGGGGCCGGCTGCCGCAGCTTGAAGTAGGGCACAGATTTGTAGGTAGTGGTGTAACTCGACGGGGAATGACTCATGGGGCTCCTCTTCGCGACACAAGCGTCGTCCGCGAAAGTATCGCATAGGTCAATCTGAAAGGCAAAATCTCAAGCGCGCCTCCAAGCCTTAGTATGAATGGGGGAAGAATCGCGTCTCAGGAGATTGCGCCCTTGGCCTACGACGACTTACGCGACTGGATCAAAACACTTGAAAAGCACGGCGAGCTGAAGCGCATCCGCGAAGAGGTTTCGCCCGAACTGGAAATCACGGAGATCACAGACCGCGTCTCCAAGATAGGTGTGGGGATTGGCGCGCGAACGAATTTTGGCGCGCAGAGCAGTGCAGGGAAGTACGCTCCCGGCGGCCCTGCTTTGCTCTTCGAGAACGTGAAAGGCCATCCCGGCCACAAAGTCCTTATCAATCAATTCGGCAGCGAGCGGCGCATGGCTCTCGCGCTCGGCGTCGATCGTCTGGATGAAATTGCGGATCGCATCAAAGGACTGCTGAATATGAAGGCCCCAGAAGGCTTCATCGACAAACTCAAGATGTTGCCTCAGTTGGGCGCGCTCACCAGCGCCTTTCCCAAAACCGTCAACGCCAAAGACGCCCCCTGCAAGGAAATCATTCGCCGTGAAAATCTTGACCTCAACTGGTTCCCAATCCTCAAGTGTTGGCCGCACGACGGAGGCCGCTTCATCACCTTGCCTTGCGTCGTCACCCGCGACCCGCGCACCGGCAAGCGCAACATCGGCATGTATAGAATGCAGGTCTACGACGGCCAAACCACCGGCATGCATTGGCAACGGCAGAAGGTCGCCGCCGAGCACTATCGCGAACTCCTGCGGAGAGCGGCCGCTGAAGGCTCTGGGGGCAACGAGAAAGCAGCAGCCGTGGCCGCCATGGCCGAGTCCGCCGGCGGCGCAATCGCTATTCCCGATGGCCCCATTAGTGGTCTACCGCAAGTGGCCATGGGCAATTTGAAAGGCTCGCGTCTCGAAGTTGCCGTAGCCATCGGCACCGATCCGGCCACCACCTTTGCCGCCGTCGTTCCCGCGCCGCCCGAGGTCGAAGAGTTTCTCATCGCCGGCTTCCTGCGCGGCTCTCCTGTCGAAATCGTCCAATGTGAGACCCTCGATCTTCAGGTCCCAGCCCACGCCGAGATCGTCCTCGAAGGTTACGTCGAGTTAGGCGAACTGCGCGCCGAGGGCCCCTTCGGCGACCATACCGGCTTCTACACCCTCACTGAGGAGTACCCGGTCTTCCATCTAACTTGTATAACTCACCGCAAGGATCCCATCTATGCGGCCACCATCGTTGGCAAGCCGCCCATGGAAGACGCTTGGATGGGCAAGGCTGTCGAGCGCATCTTTCTGCCCGCCATGCGCATGCAGATTCCGGAACTCGTCGACATTCATCTCCCCGTCGAGGCCGTATTTCATAACTTGATGTTAGTTTCCATCCGCAAGAGTTATCCCGGCCAAGCGCGCAAGGTAATGAACGCCATCTGGTCGCTCGGCCAGGCCATGTTCACCAAGTGCATCGTTGTAGTAGACGAGGACTGCGACGTGCAGAACATCGCCGAAGTCGTCTTGCGCGTAGCCAATAACATCGATCCCGAGCGCGACATACAATTCACTCTCGGCCCCATCGATTCGCTGGACCACTCCTCGCGCCTGCCCAACTACGGCTCGAAGATGGGCATAGACGCCACCAGAAAATGGAAGGCCGAAGGCTTCAACCGCCCCTGGCCCGCCATGATAGAGATGGACCGCGCCACCAAAGCCAAAGTAAACGAACTGTGGGCGAAGCTGGGGTTGTGATCGTAGAAAGTTTAAAGACCCTAAAAGCATCGGGACTGCAGGATTGGGTGGTGGTGCAATCTCCGTTTGACCGGACGACTTTCTCGCAAGCCGGAGTTGCGGTCTCTCTGTACCAATAATGAGTACAGCTGCAATGTTGAATTTCCTTGCAATTCTATTCGCAGAGATGCATGGTATGTGGTTCTTCAATATGTTAAGGAGGGAAGAATTATGCCTGACATCTTTGTGGAGAAACAAACGGAAGGAAAATGGCACGCCATCCGCAATGGTAAGACAGTTGCAACTGGATCGACACAGAACGAATGCGGATGCAACGCGAAGAAGAAATACCCAAGTGATCCTCTTCTAACCGGAAGAGTTGAGCACGCCAAGCGCGGTGATCCCGATCATTGGAAGCGTTTGTATCCAAGCTGCTAACTTTTTCCGTTCAGTCCTGCACCTGGATACCCACCTCCAGCTCCGCGCTTAGGTTAACCGTGCCGCTCGTAACATTGAGCGTCCTGCTCCAGACGGTGAAGCCCTTCTTCTTGACGGTGACTTGGTGACTCCCAGTGGCTACTGCCACGGTGGAAGGCGTGTTGCCAACAAATGCGCCGTCAATCTCAATGTCCGCGCCAGAAATATTTGACTCGATGTTCAAATTTGCCGTCATGCCGGGAGTGGAAGCGGTGGGAAGAGAAGGAGAAAACGAAGTGCGTGACATCAGATAGTTAATATGGTGTCGAAGTGCCTGAGCTTTCCCTGACGGGCCAACTAGTTGAACTTCCGCAAGCCATGCAGGTTTATTGTGGACAATCTCCACAAGCAGGTCCTTGGCTTTTTCCACGTTTCCATCGCTAGCAGCCAAGCACTTCGGCCAGAGTTCTTGCAAATCATTTTTTCGCTTTTGCAATTGAATTTGATCCCTGACGAACATAGCCGATCGGACATTTGGGAATTTCTCCAAGAAAGACCATACCATGTGTGAATCCTCCTCAAATCTCGGTCTACGGTTGTGGTTGAGGTAGAGGTTGGAGCAACAACTTAATCGCTAAGGCTGTCTATCCTCTTTTGGATGATTTCGGTGCCTTTCTTGGCTTGTTGGAGCGCGATCTTCTTCACATCCCCGGCGTCATAGGGGCTCATTGTCGCACCGGCTTTGCCCAAGGCAGCAAGTAACACACTCTGGTTTGCTTGGAGTTCTTGGATTTCAGCAAGAAGTTCCGAACAGATGTCTTGTACGGTCGTAGTCTTCATCGTGTCCTCGTTTCCGTTTCGAAATTCCAATTAACTATACTCTCGTTACCAACGGAACTTCGCGATAGCATCTTCAAAGCCATTTATTGTGTCGTTCATCAGCGCAACCACGGGTGGCCCTCGACTTTGAGATGTGGGGAACGATGACCACAATCCCCCGCTCTTCATCTCTGAAACTCTGTGGACGGCCCATCGCCGATCTGGGATTCCCATCCGGAATCCTTACGTTCTCTGCGCCGCAGGCCGCCCGCCTGGACGGCAAGTCCCCTACCGCAGGTGGTTTCTGAACCACTGTTTTCAAATTCCAAACTGTTTCTTTTGATTTTCAAACCACTTTCCAGAAGATTCGAACCAGTTCTTTCAGCTTTTTAACGCCCGGTTTCAGCCGGATTTTCGGGCCTGGGATAGAGATGAACCTTTCCCACCACGTGCCCCCCAAAGGGGCCGTTCGCCTGGACGGCCAGTCCTGCCGAAAATAACCCACCGTCGGCGCACAATCAAAGCATGAACAATGACCAGAGGACCAGTCTTTTGCTGACAGCTGACAGCTGACGGCTGAAAGCTGATCGCTGCCAGGGTACCCCCTCCCCCCCTTTTTATATTTTCAAAACCGTGCAGATTAATTCATAGTCTTATTCACAGCGCGCTTAGCTTTTCCCGCCAATCTCAAGAACCTCGTCGATCAAACTCTCATAAGCCTGGATCGCGCGATCGATCCGGAACGCATCAACAAAGGGATGGGCAAACCGCTCTCCAGGCCGCAGGCTCCCAAGAGCAGAGAGCAGGGAAGCGGCAAGCGCCTCGGCGGATATCTCTGATCCCAACCAAACACCAGATTGCCCGCGCACCAAATCCACCAAGCCTCCGGAAGCCGGCAAAGCCACAATGGGCAGTCCTCCCGCGGCCGCCTCCAACAGCGCATTGGGTAGTCCTTCATGTCGCGACGGCAGCACAAACAGTGTTGCCTCCGGGAAATACGACCAGGGGTGCGCGATGTGGCCGAGAAAACTCACCGCTGTGTCGATTCCCAATGCGCGGCACTCGGCCTTCAGCGCCGCCTCTTCTGGGCCAGTACCGGCAATCAGCAGGCTGGCGCCCGAATACTGTTCTCGTACCTGGGCCAACGCCCTCAATAACAGGTCGAAGCCCTTTTCCCGTGAAAGCCTGCCAACGGCCAGCAGATGCGGACCGCGGCCTGCCCGTGAGCGTTGATCCTGGCTGATGGAATGGCGAATCCGCTCCACATCCACCGGGTTCGGCAGCACCGCGATTCGGTCCGCAAGCCCCAATTCTTCGGCCAAGTCTTCGGCCATCGCCCGAGTCTGGCAGATCACACGGTCAGCGTGGCGATAGAGTCGTCGGTAAAGCAGGCGCGTGTACCAGGGGACTCCTCCAAAAGCCAAAATCGAGGAAACAGTCGCGTTCTGGCGTACCACGACATGAGTTCCGCGCGGAAAAAACGGCCGCAGCAGCAGCACGAGAAAGTTCAGGTGAAACATGCCCGACAGGATCAGATCTGGTTTTAGCTGGCGAACCAGCAGCAGCAATCGGAAGGCTCCCGCGCGCACCCGTGGCGCGCCCAGAGCGTGGACCGTGACCCAGGGCGGCAGCTCCTCGTTGCTCTCTGCCTCAGTGATCAGCCCCAGGTGCAGCTCGTACTTCTCCGCTGGCAAGCCTTTCGCCAGAAGTGCCGTCACGCGCTCAGCGCCGCCGCCGCCCAGATGCGGGATCAACAATAGAACCCTCGGACGCGAAGAGATTTGCATCTGGAGCTCCTGGAATCTCATCCAGGGACGGAGCCGACGCTCCTATCTACCTGAAATTAGTGCGCATTTTTCCTAGGCACAGTTTCCTCTTGACATATTAATGCCTATTAATGTTTCCTTAGAATACTGATTTTACTTATCTCCAGCGGTGAGCCCACTTAGTGAGGAGGGCTTTTCTGCGTTGTCACGAGGGGAGCGGCTGAGACGGAAAGCAGGAGTGACGTTCTTCAGGGCATGGGGTTGCCCAGTCGAGCGTTCGATAAGCATAGGCTCCTGAAACCGTCGAGCACGGCTCCTTGTCCATCTCCGATACCTGTTTGATATCGGTCTGTGAAGGTCCTTTCTGGGAGGGACTCGTGCTCGAACGCAGCAAGATATTTGTTAATACAGCCTTTTTGTCTACATTTTCTCGTGTGCACAGCTGCTTTTCGGTCTTGGCTGCTCATAGGGGCCGCGCGCCCCGTTCATCGCGAAACCCACATATTATCGTCGGTATCACCAGCCCGCAGACCTGCCTGGTTCTAAGCGGCCGCCTTCGTGCTTTGCGCAAGGCGGGCTTTCGAGTGACGCTGGTTTCTAGTCCCGGCGAGCTGCTTACCCGCACCGCTGCCGAAGAAGGGGTAGAGGTGGTCGCGATCCCCATGCGGCGGCGGATGGCCCCGGCTGCTGATCTCCTGTCTCTGCTGCGTCTCTGCTGGCTGCTGTACCGGCTCAGGCCGGAGATGACGGAGTTCAGCACGCCCAAGGCCGGGCTGCTAGGCTCGATCGCAGCCATGCTCTGCGGCGTGCCGGCTCGGATCTATTTCCTGCGTGGACTTAAGCTCGAGACCTCGACCGGGCTCAAGCGTTGGATTCTGTTGGCTGCGGAGAGATTGACCTCCGCCTGCGCCCATTCAGTGATATGCAACAGTGACAGTCTGCGCAATGAGGCGCTCGCTCTGGGCATTGCGCCGGCAGCTAAGCTGCATTTATTGGGAAACGGCAGCAGCAACGGCGTCGATGTTGAGCACTTCTCGCCTGGGCCTGGCAACATACGCGAATGCCTTGGTCTTCCGCTCGACGCCCATGTGGTGGGCTTCGTAGGCCGATTGACCCGCGACAAAGGCCTGCCGGAGTTGATTGAGGCATTCGACGCCATCCTGGACGCTATGCCCAATGCGCACCTGTTGCTCGTGGGCTGGTTTGACCACTCCGAGGACGCGCTCGGCCGCGATCTGCGCTTCCAAATCATGAGTCACCCGCGCATTCATACCACCGGCTTTGTCGTCGACACTGCGCCCTACTACCGAGCGATGGATGTGATGGTACTGCCTACGTGGCGCGAAGGATTTCCCAACGTCGTCCTCGAGGCCGCGGCCTCCGGGATTCCTGTTGTGACCACCTTGTCCACCGGCTCTCGCGACGCCGTGGTTCCGGAGGTGACCGGCCTACTGATCCCGCCCGGTTACCCCGTTGCCATCCGCGAGTCTGTGCTGCAGTTGCTGCGTCATCCGGAGCGCCGGTGCCGCATGGGCGTGGCCGCGCGAGCCTGGGTTCTCGACCATTATGTGAATGGCCAAGTTCTTGGCCTCACCGTGGACTACTACAAAAGCTTGCTTGACGGGAACCATTTGAGGAATTCCAGTGGTAAACCAGTTTCCAGAGGTTCCGCGCTCAATCCGATCTAATGAAGTCTGGAATATGGGAGCCCCACCCTTTCCGGGTTTTATACGGGAAGGGTGGAAAAACATGAACCCCCAACCGCGTCCATTCAACAAAACTTCGCAACTTGCCGAAAATAATCCTCTGTCGGCGCACAATCAAAGCATGAACAACGACCAATGGACCGGTTTTTTGCTGACTGCTGACTGCTGAGAGTCGATCGCTGCCAGAGTACCCCCCTCCCCCCCTTTTTTATTTTCAAAAACCTGCAGATAATTCTTTAGTCAGCACATAAAATATTTCAAATAAATGACTTACTTGCATATTCCGCAGACAATCCCACCAACTCTAAACCTGTGAAACAGTGGTGTTTCTCAGCGTTCCTTAGCGATTGCACTGCAAGCTGGACTGCTGTTCTCCTGCGCCGTCCGAGTTGCTACAATTGAAGCTGGAACTTCAAGATCCCCGCAACCAAGACGAACAGACATTTTGAGGAGTGAACGAAATGGAACTGACAGCTTCCAGCGCTCGTGAGTCCATGTCGGCCGCCGCAGGCTTCGGCAGCCTGAGTCCTCAACAAAAGATCGAAATCTACCGGTTGATGGTTCTTTCTCGCCGCGTGGACGACCGCGAAATCCTGCTAAAGCGCCAGCAGAAGATCTTCTTCCAGATATCCGGCGCAGGTCACGAAGCGCTAGGGGTGAGCGCGGCCCTGGCCATGCGCCCCGGTTACGACTGGTTCTTTCCCTACTATCGCGATCGGACGCTCTGCCTGGGGCTGGGCGTCACGCCCGCCGACATGTTGCTGCAAGCCGTAGGCGCGGAAACCGATCCAGCCAGCGGTGGCCGTCAGATGCCGACTCATTGGAGCAGCCGTTCCCTCAACATCGTCAGCCTTTCAGCCGCAACCAGCACTCAACTGCTCCATGCCGTCGGCTGCGCTGAAGCTGGCCGCTACTTCAGCCTCCATCCCGAAGCTGCAGTACGTGCCGAGGTCCCCGATGATTACCGCGCCTTCCGCGACGTGACATTCCACGGCGATGAGGTGGTCTATGCTTCGGTGGGCGAAGGTTCCACCTCCCAAGGCGAGTTCTGGGAGGCGATGAACACCGCCTCGAACAAGAAACTGCCCGTCCTCTTCTGCGTCGAGGACAACGGTTACGCCATCAGCACTCCGGTCGAGGTAAACACGCCCGGCGGCAACATCTCCCGTCTGGTAGCCAATTTTCCCAATTTCTATTTTGCCGAAGTGGACGGCACCGACGCTGAAGCAAGTTTTCACGCCTTTCAAGCAGCCGTGGCCTACTGTCGCGCCGGCCAGGGGCCGGCATTTGTCCACGGCCACTGCATGAGGGCCTACTCCCATTCGCTTTCAGACGACGACCGGCTCTATCGCACCCAGGCCGAGCGCGACGCCGACTCCCTGCGCGATCCCATCGCCAAGATGCAGATGCACCTCTTGCGCGAAGGCATCCTGACCGAACAGCAGATTGACGCTCTGGAGCACTCTCTAGACCAGGAGGTTGCTCAGGCCGCCGAGCGCGCCTTGGTTGCCCCGCTGCCCAAAGTCGAGGATATTTCCAAGCACGTTTACTCCGAGGACCTGGACCCCACCAGCTCAACCTTTGCCACCAAACAGGTTGGCGTGCCGGATTCGATCACAGACAAGGAAAAACGTTCGCCGGGCGCGAAGTCCCGCACCATGGCTGACCTCATCAACGCCTGCCTGCACGACGAGATGCGCCGCGATCCCCGCATCGTCGTCTTCGGCGAAGATGTGGCCGACGCCAGTCGCGAAGCAGCTCTGGCCGAGGTCAAAGGCAAGGGCGGCGTCTTCAAGCTCACCGCCGGGCTGCAATCCGAATTCGGCTCCGAGCGGGTCTTCAACTCACCTCTGGCTGAGGCCAACATCGTGGGTCGCGCCATCGGTTACGCAACGCGCGGCATGAAGCCTGTTGTCGAAATTCAGTTCTTCGACTACATCTGGCCAGCCATGCACCAGATTCACAATGAGCTCTCCGTCCTGCGTTGGCGCTCGAATGGCGAATGGGCCTGCCCCGTCGTGATTCGTGCTCCCATCGGCGGCTATCTAACCGGCGGCTCCATCTATCACTCGCAATGCGGGGAGAGCATCTTCACCCATATTCCCGGCCTGCGCGTGGTCTTTCCGTCCAACGCTTTGGATGCGAACGGCTTGCTCCGCACCGCCATTCGTTGCGACGACCCGGTCTTGTTTCTCGAACATAAACGGCTCTATCGCGAAACTCACGATCGCGCGCCATATCCCGGCCCGGATTTCGCAATCCCCTTCGGCAAGGCGCGCATCGTTCGTCCCGGCGCTGATCTCACGCTCATCACTTACGGCGCTCTTGTGCCGCGCTCTCTGCAAGCAGCCGAAAAGGCCCATCGCCAGCACGGCATCGATGTAGAAATCATTGACCTTCGGAGTTTGAATCCGTATGACTGGGAGGCCATCGCCACTTCCGTCCGCAAGACCAGCCGCGTCATCGTTGCTTACGAAGATATGCTCAGTTGGGGTTATGGCGCAGAGATCGTCGCCCGCATCGCCGATGAGCTATTCGACTCGCTCGATGCACCGGTCCGCCGCATCGGCGCAATGGACACATTCGTCGCTTACCAGCCGATCCTCGAAGACGCCATCCTACCCCAGCCCGAGACGATCCTCAAAGCTATCGTCGATCTGAAGGCCTATTAGAGAGCGAATCAATCGCGCGCAGGCTCCTGCTCGAGCACGGGCTGCGTTCCCGGTCGTGTAGTGAAGCGGATGATCAGGATAGTGATCAGCAGTGCGATGGGGGCAAAGATGCTGCCTTCAGGACCGGCTGTGCCGCCCGAATAAACAATGTTCCCCGCGGGGTGGGTCGCGAAGAGCCGCCCGATGGAAACGTTGCCGCTGTCAGCAACGCCAAACAGGTAGCTCTGCGCCCAGTCCCACGTCATGTGGAAGCCGATACTCCACCACAGCGATCCGGTACGCCAAAGCGCGTAGACGAACGCGACGCCGGCGAAGAAGACCTGCGCCAAGCCGATGAAATTTTCGCCCGAGTTACCCGTATGCGCAAATGCGAACAGCAGCGATGTGATGGCCGCAGCAATCCAGAAAGCGACAGCGCGCGTGTTTGTCGGCGAGATAATTTCAGCGAGACGCCAGACACCGCGCATCAGACTGTATTGCAGATAGCCGCGAAAGGTATATTCCTCGCTGAGGCCGGTGAGCAGGAATGCGAACAGCCATGCCAGGCCGTAGGTAACAGCAGGAGTGCCGTGCAGCAGGCGTCCATCAAAAACCAACCAATGGCCGGCGTGCAGCACCGCGACCATGGCGCCCATCATGACGATGCCCCAGAACGCGCCGGCGACGATGTAAGGAGCGCGATATCCGCCAATGCCGTAGGCGCGCAGCGGACGGCGCTCGCCCTTTGAAAAAAAACAGCATGTCGCCAGCAAGCCGAAGAACATTACTCCGTCGTTGACGATGACGAGGCTAGGCAAGAAACGCAGATCGAAATGCGGCCTCGGCGCGTGCGGGTGTATCTTCGCGAAGCTGTACAGCGCGATCGCATCTTTAAGCTGCCCACTGGCGGCGAGACCGGCAAGAAGGCTGGCGATGATAAGCAGAAAAGCCACCACGATGAAGATCGCGATGCCGTAGCCCGCGCGCAGACCGAAGCGGCCGAAGAACAAACTGTTGCGGCGCGGTAGCGGTTCGTGTGGAGCCTGTGGAATGTCCATGAAGCGGTTCGCCTTTCGGAATCAAAAGGTACATCGTTAAGTCAACTGTGCGCCACCCGCCGATTAGGTAGAGTGGTTAGCAAGCCATTGTCTACGCCGTTCCTGTGAGCGAGGATCGGCTAACTCTGCTTTTACCCAGCGCTCCAAATCCTCCTTTTTTTGCACGACTGCGTACATCCATTTCCCGTCGTTGAAGTTCTCAAAATCCCAAAAACTCTTTTCTGCAAGCTCAGTGAGTGGGGTACTGTCATATGCGAAAACAGCATACCTATAGCAGGCCCACGCAAGCAGGTCCACGCATTGCAGGCCCGGCAGTTCTTGTCGATGCCTGAAAGAGTAGTGCCCCTTATATCGCCCTGGACGAATGCTGTCCGCCTGCTCCATTACTATCCCTATTTCTCTTCTACCGGGAGAACCTTCATCCATCCAATCGAATACAAATTCCACTGGAGCCAACACGCTTAATTCGTCGGTTGATTTGTCAATCGCGGTGATTAAGTGGCGAATTGCCCAAGTAAAATGACGTTCTCCTCCGGTTTCGCGCAATTCTTCAGTTACAAATTCGTCATATTCTTCTTTTCTAATTGCGAATGAATAGGCGTGGGCACCGTATTTCTTCGCGATGTGCCTGACGCAATGAAATACTCTGTTTACTTTCTTAGTTTTCCACCCGACATATTCGGTTTTGTAGCTGCCATAGGCGCACTGTGCTGCATGAAAATCGCCGAATTTCTCTCTTTTGAGAAGCAAAGCCCACTCACTATCGAGATCTTTAATGCGGCTCGTAGGGACAATCAAGCCGGACGCGATTGCTACGGTTTGATTGTCGCCGGTTCCACTGTCATCTATGTAGATCGTGAACATCGCCAGAAGAACCTGCTTCCATTCACACCGCAAGCATTAAGCAAAAGCGCCGGTTGCCCCCATTCTTTCCGCGCCCTCTACGGAAAGGGTGGAGAATCACGAACCTCAAGCGAGCGGATAGCGAGCAGCTGGCCGCACCGCAGGTGCCTGGCCGCACCGCAGGTGCCTGGCCCCACCGCAGGTGGTCCTTAGTGCTCGCCGGGGGGCATCTTGCAGCAATCGCCGCCTTCAACCGGTTCGTTCGCGCCTGCGTCCAGAACTACCTTCCACTTGCCGTTCGGCTCTTTGCGCCAGATGGTCATATAACGGCCAGTCGTGGTCACTGGATTTCCGTTTACGTCCTTGCTGTGACCTTCGAAGTGGCCCCAGGTATAGCCCATATCCCCGGACGGCCCCATCATGGCGTCGGTCGGCGTCCACGTCAGCTGATAGGCCTTGGGATCCCAGTTGGCGGATTTGGCAATCGCCACGCGTCCCACCAGCGGTGCGGCCCCGTTGCCCAGAGCTACTCCGTCCTCGGCAAACCAGTCGGCAAAGGCCGCTCCGCCCCGCTCCAGCACGTCCTTGGCAAAGCGCGCCTCGAGATCATAGAGCACTATCTTGCCCGGCTTCACCGTCGTATCGGTCAGTGGGTTGGGCGCGGTCTGCGCCGCCGAATCAGGAAACGACAACTGCCCTTGAGCACTTCGAGGAGCCAAACCAAACCCTGCTCCCGCAAGCACCGCCCAGCAGAGAACCCATCTCAAACTTTCAGTCACGTTCCAGCCCTCCAACGAAACACAGACGCCCATTTGCCAATCGTACAACCAAGGGATGTGGAGGCACGGGAATGCTTCACGCAAAGGCGCGCATTGAGCCAAACCGCCTGCCACGCATCGGTAGATGGAAGTCCTACGCTACGGCGTCTTCGGAGTCGTTGGATCAGGCGCTGGCGTGGGCGCGGATGGAGCAGGCGGAGCTGTTTGCGTCGTCGGAGGGGCCGCTGTAGACGAAGCAGGTGGAGTCGTTGCAGCAGGCGGAGTCACCGGAGCAGGCGAAGCCGTCGAAGGAGGTGGAGTTGGAGCCGACGGTGCAACCGGAGCCGCCGGAGCCCCTGGAGCAGCCGAAGCAGGTGGAGGTTCAGCGCTACGGCGTATTCGGAGTCGTTCGAGCATGGTTTTCGGAGTCGTCGAAGCAGGCGCAGTCGCTGGGGCAGCCGGGGGCGTCACCGGTGCAGCCGGAGTAGTCGGAGTCAACAGAGTGCCGGCCGAGCCCCACGGCAGAAGAACAGAGGGCAGGCAATTAGGGCCTTCCGCACTCACTTTCAGCACGCCCTGCTTCTTGCCGGGCACAAAAGGAAAATCTGCCAGCACAGCGTGGCCATCCAGGTTGGTAGTCAGCACCTCACTCGATCCCGCGCCTTCCGACTCCAACACCAATGAAATTTTGGCTTTTACGGGAAATCCGTCGATAATAATGAGGGCCGCCGCCGCATCTGGCTGTGCGATTCTCACTTCAAGCCTGCACCCCTGCTCTTCCGACACCACAGGATCGGGAACCAGTGTGCCGAAAATCTGTAGCTGCCCATCCCTTCTGGCCAGCAGATATCGCATCGGCTCTGCGATACCGGTTATAGGCGTGACCTCCAGCTCGTCCTCGGATTTGAAGGCCATCTCCTGCTCCGGACTCGGTTTGTGGAGCAACAATAAACCTTGCCCATTCACATAAATATCGCGGGGATCGGGCGAGAAAGGCTTAGCCATCGGCCAGGAAGTGAAAGAAAACACCTTGTTTTCAGGAGCCCCGTCGGCATATACGCGATATCGCATCGCGACACGGCCTCCCGGCGTCACCTGATCGTCGATCTTTTGGAAGCGCAGGCGCAGTTTCGATGGATTCATCTCACCCGGTCCGCCCGCCTCGTCCCACCGTGCTTGACGTTCCAGCAGGGTGGTTAACTCCTTCGAGGGTGCGGCCTGCCCCCTGAAGCGGGAGTAGGTCAAGGCCTCCGGCTTTTTAACGAGCTGGCCGGGGGAGAGGACAGGGGAGTACAGCAAAACACAGACCAATATGCAGGCAAAGTAACGACTCGGCGAAAGCATGTATATAGTGTCAGCTATGTCCTTTCCAAACGCAACTAGGTTGTGAACGTCGCGTCAAAGGCGAGGGCTATCGGGATCAGGCCTCGCACCGCTGTCTGACCACGTGTGCAACGGGCCAAACCGGCGCATTGATATACTGTCCGCTGGCAAACTGGTTTCTGGGCCCGTTATCAACCGAGGCTCTTCCGTCCCGGCGATGAAGACATTTAGCTCAGGACACTGGAGCATCGAAGCCAATTTGCGGGCATGAACAGGGACAAATGAAGGAAACCAAAGCTGGAAAAGTCGAGCTGTTTGACACAAGTCTGCGCGACGGGCTGCAACAGCCGAATATCGATATATCTACGCCCAACGCCGTCAGCCTGCTTCAGCGCATGGCAGCCTTCGGTGTTCACTATGCCGAGATTGGTTTTGCCGGGGCCAACAAGTTTGTAGGCGATTTGGCCAGCGCGCTTGATTCGGCCGATACCGGAGCCATGAAATTGGCCTTATTCGGCAGAACGCGCGGCAGCGGCGCCAAGGTCCGCGATTGGCCCGACGTGCAATTCATAGTCGGGCATAAAGAACGCATTCCCGTGGCTGTCATCGTGGTCAAATCGCGATTGCTCGATGTTATGCGGTCCCTCGAAACCACGCCGGAAGAGAATCTGCTGATGGCTTATGAAACCATCGGCTGCCTTCAGGACAGCGGTCTTGAAGTTATCGTGGACTTTGAACACGCCATGGATGCGATGTGCGGTCGTCGCGAAAACGGCAGCCCTTGCGACGCCGAATTCAGCAAGCAAAGCTTGGACTACTTCCACCAGATGATCGCCCAATGCGTCGGCCAAAAGGTGAGCCGGATCGTTGTTTGTGACACCACGGGCGGCGCCAGCCCCGAAGAAGTCACGCAGGTATTCTCCGGTCTGACGCGGGATTATCCCGCGGTCAAATTCGGATTTCATGGACACACGGACCGCGGTCTTGGAGTCGCGAATACACGAGCCGCCGTTCTTGCTGGAGCCGCTCAAATCCAAGGCACTCTCATCGGAACCGGTGAGCGCTGCGGCAATGTAAACCTGACGACGGTAGTCGGCAGTATGCAGCTCCGCGATGAAGCGGAATTTGTCGCACCCGAATCGCTCGCTGGGCTTACCAGTCTCGCAAATTCGGCTTACGGTGCCTTCGGGATCGAAGCGCCGCACGGTTCTCCCATCGTCGGTCCCGGCGCTTTCGGTACTTGGGCCGGAATGCACGGCAGCAGCGAACGCAAGAACCCCGGTGCTTACCTCTGGTGCGATCCAGCCAAGGTCGGTGCTGTCCCCGTAATTGGCGTGAACGGCCAATCGGGGAAGGCCAACATCATTCTGTTGTCGGAATCGCTCGGTGTCCCTCTTGACTCCGCGCAAGCTCAGGCTTTGATCGACGCCAATCAGCCGATGATTGAAGGCGGCGGTTTCACGGCCAGTGAAGTTTCATTCCGGCTGGCCTGTATGAAGGTGCTCAAAACCCTGGGGGACCGCTTCAGTGTCAAAAGCTGGAGAGTTCTGGATGAGTCCGACGAAACCAGGAACAGATATGTTCAGGCCTCCATGTTATTGTCCATCGGCAACTCGACTGCCGCTGTAACCAGGGCAGAGGGTGCCGGTCCAGTTGATGCGCTTACGAAAGCCATGCGGCGCGAATTGGAAAAATGGTACCCGGCTATCGCGCGGATGCATTTAGGTAGATTTAGCGTCACGGCTATCGACGTATCAGCCAATGATACAGCGGCCTATGTCCGCGTCACCGTGAGCTTCCATGCCGGCGGTCACGAATCATGGACCACCGCGGGAGTTAGCAGCGATCTGAACCAGGCGGCCTTGATGGCCATTGTGGATGGCTTCCATTATTGGTTGCTGAAAAACCCCGACTAATTCATTGCGCAACGTTGCAGCTATGCGAGCCGTCTAACCCTCAGCGCCCGAATTCGCTGCGTTGGTATACTATCGGCTAGCAAAAGCTGGTTTCGATGGCCCCAGCGTCAAGGGGCTTTTTTTGCTGCGCTGCCCGGCCCTTTTCCGGGAGAAGGTAGACATGGGAACATTGCTGGAATCGATTCACTCGCCTGCCGATTTGAAGCGCCTGAACTTTGCGCAGATGGCTGAGCTGGCCGAGGAGATTCGAGAATTCCTCATTCAGACGCTCTCGAAAACCGGCGGCCACCTCGGCCCCAACCTCGGAGTCGTCGAGCTGACGCTGGCCTTGCATACCGTCTTCAATACTCCCGAAGACAAGCTACTCTTCGATGTCAGCCACCAAGCCTACGTTCACAAGATCCTCACCGGCCGCCTGGAGCGCTTTGGAACCATTCGCCAGCCCGGCGGTCTGAATGGCTTTATGCTACGCACCGAAAGCGAACACGATTGCTATGGTGCAGGTCACGCCGGTACAGCTCTATCGGCTGCGCTGGGCATGGCTGTAGCTCGCGACCTCGCAGGCGGCAAGGAGCACGTCATTGCCGTTGCTGGCGATGCAGCCTTCACCAATGGCATCTCCTTTGAAGCTCTCAACAACATTGCCGAGCACACCAAGCGGCTGATCGTTGTACTCAACGACAACGAGTGGTCCATCGACCGCAACGTGGGCGCTGTCGCGCGCTACTTCCACCGCATGGTCACCACTGAGCACTACAAGAATCTGCACGACTCGGCCCACCGCATTCTCGAGCGGCTGGGCGGCAAAACAGCCGTCGAAGTAGCGCGTCGCGCTGAAGAGGCTGCCAAGAGTATGCTCTGGCCGTCCATCCTTTTTGAGGAGTTCGGCCTGCAATACTTCGGCCCCATTGACGGCCACAATCTGCCGCTGCTGGTCGAAACCTTCAAGTTTCTCAAAGCTGAAAATCGCCCCGTCCTCTTCCATGTCCTGACGCAAAAAGGCCGTGGCTTCCAGCCCGCGCTCGACGGGCAGAAGAAGTTTCATGGCCTCGGTCCATATGACCCTGAGACCGGCGAGACCAAGCCCGCAGGTCAGCTCACCTATGCCGAGACCTTTGCAAACACTCTTGTCCAACTCGCCAACAAGGACGAGCGAATAGTGGCCATCACCGCCGCTATGCCCAACGGCACCGGTCTCGACCTCTTCCGACCGCATCATCCCAAGCGCTACTTCGACGTGGGCATCGCCGAGGAGCATGCAGTCGTCTTTGCCGCCGGAATGGCCTCTCGCGGCTATCGTCCGGTCTGCGCCATCTACTCCACCTTCCTACAGCGTGCCTTCGACCCCATCGTCCATGACGTCGCCCTGCAAAAGCTGCCCGTGCTCTTCTGCATGGACCGCGCCGGTCTCTCCGGCGACGATGGTCCCACGCACCACGGCCTCTTCGATATCGCCTACCTGCGCGGCATCCCCGAAATGGTTTTGATGGCTCCCAAAGACGAGGACGAGCTGGCCGACATGATGGCGACCGCCCTTCAGCTTCCTGGGCCGAGTGCGATCCGCTATCCACGCGGCACGGTAGTCGGCGTGGCTCGCAAGCCCGAGCCGCAAGTGATCCCCGTCGGCAAAGCTGAAGTTCTCAAGGACGGCTCGGATGTGGCCATTCTCGGCCTCGGCCCCATGACCGCACTGGCCAAGGAGTTGGCTGCACGCCTGGAACGCGACGGCTACTCTGCCGCAGTCATCAACCCGCGTTTTATTAAGCCGCTGGACCGCGAAATGCTCGCACAGTACGCAGGCCGCGTCGCTGCCTTCGTCACCTTCGAGGATCACGTCAAAATGGGTGGCTTCGGCTCGGCGATCATCGAGGCACTTGAAGATTTGGGCAGTCCCGTCCCGGTCGTTCGCATCGGTTGGCCGGACCGCTTCATCGAGCATGGCAAAGTAGACGACCTGCGCGCCAAGTATGGCCTCACTGTCGATGCAGCTCTGACTCAGCTGCTACCGTTGCTAGCACATCGCCAGCGCGCCACGCTCATCGCCAGTTAGGCCATCTTCAAAGAAACCATAAATCATTTGTGCCCCATCCATTCGCCCTTTTCTGGCGAATGGGTGGGAAACAACGAAGCTCGCATCCCAAGACACCGAGGCCTCTCCAAGCAACAGAGGCCTCGCAGTGCGTTTAGCAGGCTCGAATCTACCTGTGATACCGATCCCAGCCGTGGCTGCGGTCCCAATGCCGCCCGCCCTCATACCGCACAACCGGTCCACGGACGCCGCGAAACTCCCAACGCCCCGGATTCCAATAGCCGTTGGCGCGATAGCCCCCTATCCAGAAGTATCCGGCTCCGGGGCATGGGGGAACGTAGGCCACCGGTCCATGCACGTAGACTCCAAATTCTGCTGCCTGAGCCGGCGCCGCACCCGCGCACAATCCGCCGACCACTACCGCTGCACCAAGCATCCAACTCCGCATGCTGCCCATAACTCCTCCGTCTCTGCCGGCAAACCCCGAAACTCCGGCCCGGCTTCTCTCCGGTTGAGGCTTGTCTCTTGCTGCCTCCCGGCGCACCGGCTATGTCATGATTCAACAGCAAATGCGGCCAAAGGTTGCGCGTCAGAGGAAAAATAAACTTGCGCAACTTTCTAGAAAATTGGGGTTTAGCACACATTCCTTGAAGGGCAATCACATGAAATACACTTTGCAGATCATATCCGCCGTCCAGTTATCCTCAAGTTAGGTCGATCTACCATCAAGTTAGATCGAGCTCAGCTCTGTTCGCAGCGGAATGTAGCGTTCGGGGAAGAGGTACCCCCCTCCCCCCCTATTTATATTTTCAAAAGCTTGCATATAATTACGCCAAACCCTGAGAAACGGTGGTGGAATTAGGTAGCTCTTACACAATTGTTCTGGCATGTCTCGCGATAACATCCAACTCTTTGCATAAATTATCGTATTCTTTCTTCTATGTCGCGCCTCACTCCAATACTCCTCACCTTCGCGCTGCTTTCGCAGTTCGCACTTGCACAGCAAAAGGAGACCACGATGACACATCATGCGCACGGCGCATTCACGGTAAACATTCAGCCACTCACACCTGCGCCAGCCGAAGGGCTTAGCCGATTCTCCATCGACAAGCAGATCCACGGCGATCTGGAAGCGACCACCAAAGGCGAGATGTTCTCCGGCGGCGATCCGAAGCAAGGAGAAGCCGGATACGTGGCCATCGAAGTCGTCACCGGAACGCTCGCCGGCAAGCACGGAAGCTTCGCATTGCAACACACAGCCACCATGGACAAGAGCGGACTCAAGATGTCCGTGACCGTCGTACCAGGCTCCGGGACAGGCGAATTGAAAGGCCTTGCAGGCACCTTCACCATTCATATTGAGAAGGGACAGCACTCCTACGATTTCGAATACACGCTGCCCGAATAAATCCAGAAAACTACCTTGTATCAAAACCGGCGAATTGAGAACCACTGCAGCTAGCGGCACCGCTTTGCCTCCGCGAATGTTACAGTTGAGTTCAACCTCCATGTTTGCCACCTCCCAGCACGCGCACTTCATCGGCATCGGCGGCATCGGCATGAGCGGCATCGCCGAGATTCTGCTCAACCTCGGTATGAAGGTTTCAGGCTCCGATCTCCGCCGTGGCCCGGTCACCGATCGTCTCGCCCAGATGGGCGCCACCATCTATGAAGGCCATGACGCCGCCAATGTCGCCGGAGCCACGGTCGTTGTGACTAGCTCGGCTGTGAGCGCAACGAATCCCGAAGTAGTCGAAGCACGCACCCGGAAGATTCCCGTTATTCAGCGCGCTGAGATGCTGGCCGAGCTAATGCGCCTCAAATACGGCATCGCCATCGCGGGCATGCATGGCAAGACGACCACCACCTCGATGGTAGCCTCGGTTCTCGCCGCCGGCGGTCTCGACCCTACAGTTGTCGTCGGGGGCCGCGTGGACGCCCTCGGCTCGAACGCCAAGCTGGGCAGCTCGCAATATCTGGTCGCCGAGGCCGACGAGAGCGACCGCTCCTTCCTCAAGCTTTCGCCCATACTTGCCGTGGTCACCAATCTCGATCGCGAACACATGGACTGCTACCACGACATGGCCGATGTCGAACAGGCCTTCCTGACATTCATAGACAAGCTGCCATTTTACGGCGCGGTCACGGCTTGCATAGATAATCCGCTGCTCGCCGCCATCTTGCCTCGCGCTCACCGCCGCGTCTTTACTTATGGAGTCGCCGCCGAGGCCGATTACCGGTTGGAGTTTGTCGAAGCAAGGAAGGACATCTTCGCCGCAGGGAAGGGAACCTTCGCGCGTTTCCACGTGATCACCGCTGCCGAGCCGCTCGGGCCCTTTGAGCTGAACGTACCCGGCCACCACAACGTGCTCAACGCCACGGCCGCGGTGGCCATCGCCCACCAACTCGGAGTCACTGCGAAGAAGATCGCCGAAGGCCTTAGCCATTTTCGCGGCGTTGATCGGCGCTTCCAGCATCGCGGCCAAGCCCGCGGCGTCACCGTTGTGGATGACTACGGTCACCACCCAACCGAAATTCGCGCCACCCTCGCCGCCGCTCGCGAATGCGGCTACCAAAAGGTCCACGTCGTCTTCCAGCCCCACCGGTTCTCACGTACCAAAGATCTTCTGGACGAATTCAGCATGGCCTTCGTCGATGCTGACACAGTGGTCGTGCTACCTATCTATGCCGCCAGCGAGGAACCTATACCAGGCGTGACGGCCCAACTATTAGTTACAAAGATCGAAGGTTCGCAAGTCCAGTTCGTTCTGGATTTTTCTGCTGCTGTCGACTCAGTCGCCGCACGAGCCAAAAAAGGCGACCTGATCCTCACTCTCGGCGCAGGCAGCGTCAGCCAGTTAGCTCCGCAAATACTAGCAGCGCTCGAAACTGCATGACTCATAATCGGAACGGCGTTTGGGCGAGACTGACCGAAGGGTGTCCCCCAAAAAATCAAGCAAAATTGGCCTCGACAAACGAAATCAGGTTGATGTATAAGATTCTGACCGGGGGCAAGCAGACCCGGAGAAGCAACCATAGGACGAAGGGAGATCACTATGCCTGTATGCGCTCAATGCCACAGCCAAATTGATCAGTCGAGCAGATTCTGCCCGACCTGCGGCACGCCCGCCAATTCTGCTGCGCCAATGCAGGGTATTGCTAACCATCAAGTGTCCGCTTATCCACTGCCTGAGAATCAAGGAGCCGTGACCGCAAGAGGATTTGGTCAGGTCTTTGGCCTTGACCCACGCATTGCATTTCTAACCATTGTCGTCGATGTAATGCTCTTCGGCGGAGATGTCGCGACCTTTGGGGTGGGCGTGCTGCTTTCCGCATTAGTGGGAATCGCACTTGGCGTCATAACTTATAAAGCACAGAAACACTGGTATCAAGACGACCGAGAGTCCGCCATCATAAAAGGACTTATTGTAGGTCTGCTGACGGCCATCCCGACGAGTCTGCCGGGATTTCTTACCATCCCATCCGGGCTTGTAGGCATCGTTCATCTTCTTCGCAGGAAGAAGAGAGGCAGCCCCCTCATAATAGACAGGCGAGTCAATTGAATACAATAACGATACTGAAGTTGTGTGTAGAGAGTGAGGGGCGCGTCTCCCTATGAATTCGGACGCGGAGCGCGACAATTGAGATGACAACGTCATCCACATGAAAAACTATTCTTGAATACAACGCCTGTAAAGTGTCTACGTGTAGTTATGGTCGCGAGCTGCGTATCTGGATTGCTGTCGCTATATTTTTGCTCTGCGCGGTCGCTACATCTGAAGCACAAAAGCTATCACTATCGATTGAATCCACATCAAAAGCACAATTAAATCGCGCGTTGTCTTGGCTGGAGATGGAGACCCCGGACAGGCTCTGGCACCGACGAATTCATTGCGGGAGCAGCATCTTGGTCTCGTGCCTCCGCTGAAACCGGAAGGCATGCTGTTGGAAAATGCAGAACGCAATCAGGAAGCTCTTCAGTTTTATCAATAGGCCTGAATTACCTCACTTGACAAGATGAACCTTTGTCATTATAAATGACCTTTGGTCATAATTGGTCAATATTCGGCTATGAACTACGGTCATTCCACAGCGTCTGCTGGGTCTCTTACTGCCGGGGGCTTCACTCATCCGTCGGAGATGGGACGACGTCAACGTCGCTCTGCCGAAACGCGGCTACGACTGTTCCGGTGCGCCCTGCAACTTTTTGCCGAGCGCGGCTTTCCCAGCGTTACCGTGGAGGAGATCACCGAAGCTGCGGACGTGGGTAAGGGAACTTTCTTTAACTATTTCGAAAGCAAGGATCATGTACTATGCGTGATGGCTGAGATTCAACTTGAGAAGGTTAGAGAAGCCATTTCCGCTGCTATACAGGGCAAGCGCACAATACGCTCCGTGCTGCACCGGCTGGTGCTAAGCCTCGCCGAGGAGCCTGGACGCAGCCCGAGCTTGGCGCGCGCCTTTATCTCCTCTTTTTTGGCTAGCGAGAGCGTTCGAACTGTCATTGAGCTCAACATGCAAGAGGGCCGCAGGGTGATCGCGCAGGTAGTGGCAACCGGGCAAGAGCGCGGGGAGATTAATCCTCAGCTGAAGAAAGAGAAGGTCGCGATCCAACTCCTGCAAACCTGCATGGGAACCGTCCTGGTTTGGTCGCTGGATGGGACGACTGCGCTTAAGACGCGAATCGAGAACAGCTTTCAACATTTCTGGAGAGCGATCGCCATCTCTAGTTAGAAGCAGGAACCGTGAAATCAAACCTCCGCATCGCCGCTCCCCTTTGGCTTGCCGGATCGATCTTGACGATGGCCGCCATAGCGCAACAGCCAGCGCCTTACCGGCTCGCGTTACAGGATGCGATTCAGAAAGCGTTTCAGGCGAATTTGAGCGTGCTGGTTGCCGGCACAAGGGTTGAGGAGGCCCAAGGCACGCTCACACGCGGGTTGGCGGCCGCTATGCTTCCGCGCGTAAGCGTCCAGAGCTACGCCAACGTGCAGAACCGCGATCTGCGCGCTTTTGGAATTTCTTTGCCTGGAATGCCCAATGTTGTCGGACCATTTTCCAACTACGATTTTCGTATCTATGCGCAGCAGAACGTGATCGATCTGGAAAGCTATCGTAAGCTCAAAGCCAGTGAACACGCTCTTGACGCCGGCAAGATGGATGAGCAGGATGCGCGCGACATCATAGTGCGGGTCATTGCAGCGCTGTATCTAAATGCGCAGTCGGCGGCGGCTCGCGCTGACGCGGCGCAATCGCGAGTGACCGATTCTAGTACTTTGTTAAAGCTCGCCAAAGACAAGCATGACGCTGGGACCGCAACGGGCGTTGATGTGCTGCGAGCCGAGGTGCAACTTGCCAACGACAGGCAAATGCTATTGATTGCGCAAAACCAAACTAAGCAATCGCTGATCGAGCTAGCGCGCAACATAGGTCTAAGTCCAGCCACACCCTTGGAGCTTTCTGAGCCGCTCAACTACAGGCCCTTCAATCAACCAGAAATTGAATCACTTATTTCAGCGGCTCTGCTGGCTCGCGCCGACTATCTTTCACTTGTCAGGCAGCGTGAGGGATTGCTTGAACAACAGCGCGCCAACCGTGCCCGGTCCTATCCGAAATTGAGCGTCAATGGAAACTTCGGTGAGATCGGGCGCAGCATAGGTGGCGTGGCAAGCACGGGGCTGCTGCAGGGCCAGATCGATTTCACCCTGTTTGATCGCGATCGCAACGGAGAGGCGCAAGAGTTGGCCGGCCGCTTGAAACGCATCGACGATCAGATTGCCGATCTGCGTCGTGGCATTGAAGAGGAACTACGCGAGGCCTTGTTGAATCTGAATTCCGCATCCGAACAAGTGACCGTGGCGTGCGAAGGTCAGGAGCTAGCACGGCGCGAGCTGGAATTGGCGCAGGATCGTTTTCGGTCGGGCACGGCTAACAATGTTGAGGTGGTCACCGCCCAGGACGAGCTTGCGCGAGCAGATGAGAATTACATTCTTGCAGTCTCCAGTCACATCGACGCCAAATTTGCTCTTGCACGCGCGCTGGGCAATACGGAAAGAAACATTGCGCAGTTTACTGGAAATCCATAAGCAGCAAGGCAACGGGCGCAATCAAGAGCCGCAGATGTGAGGTTTGATGTTATGACGCGAGTGATTTCTGTTTTGATTTTGCTGGTTGCTGCCGTCGCGGCAGGTGTGCACTATTACCTGGGTCTTGTCGGGAAACCAGCACCTGTGAATCAGCTTACGCTTTCCGGCAATATTGAAGCACATGAGAGCCTGGTCGGCTTCAAGGTTCAAGGACGGATCGTCGATCTGCCCACAGAGGAAGGCCAGCAGGTCGAGCAGGGTGCATTACTAGCGCGGCTGGATGACGCCGACTTTAGGCAGCGGGTCCGTGTAGACGAGGCCACTGTCCGCATGCGCGCATCGAACCTTGCACTCGAATTGGCCGGAACCCGTGCGCAGGAGACGAAGGCGGCTCAGCAAACAATGATTGATGCCGAGGCCGATCTGGATGAAAAGAAGCTCGACAACGAGCGTGACCAGAGGCTCTTCGCCAAGGATGAGGTTTCGGCGCAAGACCGCGACCAAGCGGCAACCGCACTGAAGCGTGCTCAGGCCACCTTCCAGGTGGCGCGGCAGCGATACGACGAGGCACTCGAAGGCAGTCGCCAAGAGGACATTGCTATCGCCCGCGCCAACCTCAACGAAGCTAACGCCAGCCTGGGTATGTCGCAGGTCGATTTGAGTTATACCGTTTTGCGCGCTCCTTCGGCCGGGGTCGTAACGGTGCGTCAGGCAGAGTTGGGCGAGGTGGTTTCTCCCGGCTCTCCGGTTGTTACGCTATCGGATCTTGATCACATTTGGCTACGCGCCTACATCGCGGAGACCGACCTAGGCCGCATTCACTGGGGCCAGGAAGCGACCGTCATCACCGACACTTATCCCGGCAAACAGTACCGCGGGCGCATTTCGTTCATCTCATCGACCGCGGAGTTTACACCCAAGAGCGTACAGACCTACAAGGAGCGTGTCACGCTCGTCTACAGGATTAAGATCGATATCGACAACTTCAATCATGAACTTAAGCCGGGCATGCCCGCCGATGCTCACCTTGATCTGGCTACGGCGATGCCAACAAAGCAATGACAGCTCAGTTTCAATCCGCAATCGTGGCTGAGGGGCTCACGAAGAGTTTTCCTGGCGTGTGCGCGGTCGATGTATTGAGCTTTGACGTGCGCTCGGGAGAGATATTCGGACTGGTTGGTCCCGACGGAGCAGGAAAGACGACTACACTGCGAATGCTGGCCGGAATCATGCCGTCGGATGCGGGCAAAGCCACCGTAGCCGGATTCGATGTGGCGCGCGATCCCGAGGGTGCCAAGCACGCTCTTAGTTACATGCCACAGCGCTTCGGGCTTTACGAAGACCTGACAGTCACCGAGAACATCCGATTCTATGCGGACCTTTTTGGCGTCAACAAAACCGAGCGCAACGCCCGCTCAACGCAGTTGCTTCAAGCAGCGGGGCTGAGTGAGTTTCAGAAACGATTGGCGGGTAAGCTTTCTGGCGGAATGAAGCAAAAGCTCGGCCTGGTGTGCGCGCTTATTCATCGGCCGAAGGTAATTTTGCTTGATGAGCCGACTACGGGCGTCGATCCTGTTTCGCGGCGCGACTTCTGGCGAATTCTCTACGAGTTAGTTGCCGAGGGCGTGGCGATTCTCACATCGACGGCGTACCTTGATGAGGCCGAGCGCTGCCATCGCGTCGCTCTAATGCATCAAGGTAAACTACTGTTCTGCGACACGCCCGTGAATCTCAAGGCAAAACTGGGCAAAGATGTCTTGTCGGTCACTGCGCCAGAGCCGCGGCGCTTGCGCAGGGAACTCGAAGACGCCGAAGGGATTTCGAGTTTGTTGCTGACAGGTGATCGGCTCCATGTGGTGGTTGATGATGCGGCACGTCGCATTCCAGAATTTGAGGCCAGGTTCGAGCGCGCCAACATTCCATTCGGTGCGATTCTAAAGATCGAGCCTTCTATAGAGGATTTGTTTGTCGACGCAGTCGGCGCGGGAGTCACTCCTCATGGCTGAGATCGCCAACGCAGTTGTGGTCGAGAGCTTGGTCAAGCGCTTCGGAGCATTTGTCGCTGTGGACCAGATCAATCTCGAAGTGCACAAGGGCGAGGTTTTCGGGTTCCTTGGGCCGAACGGCGCAGGCAAATCCACCACGATTCGCATGCTCTGCGGACTGCTCAAACCTACAGCGGGGCGCGCTATTGTTGCAGGGTTCGATGTAAGCCAAAAACCGGAAGCTGTGCGTCAGAATATTGGTTATATGTCACAGAGATTTTCTCTTTATAATGATCTGAAAGTTATCGAAAACCTGCGGTTGTTTGCGGGACTCTATAGCGTTTCTTCTAATAAACTCAAAGAAAGAATTGAATGGGCGCTTTCGATGGCCAACCTCAAAGGCCAGGAGAATCTTATAACCGGCATGCTCCCCGGAGGATGGAAGCAGAGGCTTGCACTCGGCTGTGCCGTCTTGCATAAGCCACCTGTCATCTTTCTGGATGAGCCAACCTCCGGTGTTGATCCTATAACGCGGCGTCAGTTCTGGGATCTGATTCATCAAATGGCGGAAGACGGAGTCACTGTCTTTGTAACTACTCATTACATGGAAGAGGCCGAGTACTGCAATCGCCTTGCACTTATCTTTCGCGGCAAGATCGTTGCGCTGGGAACACCTTCGGAACTGAAGCGAGGGTCGATGAAGGGCGAACTACTTCTCGTAGAGTGCGATCCGCTGGGCGATGCTGTTGAAGCCCTGCAATCGGCTCCAGACGTGATGGATGCGGCAGTCTTCGGAAATGCACTGCACCTGGTGGTGCGCGATGCAGCGGTTGCCGTTTCGCAAATTGAGCGCTTTCTTGTCGCACGCGGTATCGCCGTTCGCCGCATGGAAAAGATTAGTCCTAGCCTCGAAGATGTTTTCGTATCGCTCACCACCGGGCGTGATGCGGGAGCGGCGGCATGAGCCTAACCCGCTTGCTGGCTATTGCACGCAAAGAGGTGGTGCAGATTCTTCGCGATGCGCGCAGCCTGATCATTGTGGTTCTTATGCCGGTCGTACTCGTATTGCTTTTCGGCTATGGAGTGAATCTCGATCTGAAAGGCCTGCCTGTCTATGTATATGACCAGAGCGGCAGTCAGCAGAGTCAAGACTTGCTGAAACACTTCCAGGCCAGCGAGTATTTCCACATTGTCCGAGTCGTAGACGGCTATCCAGAGTTAACCCGCGCGCTGGACGACGGTCACGCCAAGATGGGCATCGTGATTCCGTGGGATTTTTCGCAGCGTTTGCGCGATGGACGGCCGGTCGAGGTACAGGCGCTAGTCGATGGATCGGATGACAACACGGCCAATGTGCTTATCGGCTATTCGGAAGCTGTGGTTCAGAGTTACTCGGCGCAGGTTCAAGCCGAATGGCTCAGGACACGCGGTCAGCAAATTCAACCGGCCGCAATGAGTGTCGAGACACGCACCTGGTACAACGAAGATCTGGAGAGCAGCGCCTTCATTATTCCCGGTGTGCTGGCGCTGGTTATGTCGGTCATCGGCGCGTTTCTCACCTCGCTGACCATTGCTCGCGAGTGGGAGCGAGGCACGATGGAGCAGTTGATTTCAACGCCGGTAACTGCGATGGAAATCATGCTGGGCAAACTGGCGCCTTATTTTGTATTGGGAATGTTTGACACGATCATTAGCGCGCTGATTGCGATCTACTGGTTCCACGTGCCGTTTCGCGGTTCGTGGGTTACGCTGATGGTTGCATCGGCCTTGTTTTTGGTGGTAGTGCTCTCGTTGGGATTCTTTATCTCTGTGCTGGCCAAGAGCCAGTTCGCCGCTAGCCAGATTGCGTTGTTGATTACGTTTCTTCCGGCGTTTCTGTTGTCGGGATTCCTGTTTTCCATTGAGCAGATGCCTATTGCGCTGCAGTGGATTACGCGCATTCTGCCGGCACGCTACTATGTTTCAGTACTAAAGAAAATTTTTCTCAAAGGAACGCCTGCGGCCAGGCTTCAGAGTGACTTGATTCCCCTTGCCATCTTTGCAATTGTACTGACTTTGCTGGCAACCCGCAGCTTCCACAAGAGGCTGGATTGATCGAGAGGTTCACAGCTAGGAGTAATTATGTGCAAGGTTTTGAAAATATAAAAGGGGGGGGAGGGGGTACCCATCGGGAGCGGACCTGGGAGGTTGTGAGTGTAATTCCGGCGTTTTTTGGGCGAGGCAAGTCCATAGATTTGATTGTGCCATGAGGGGCGGAAATTATCCGCAAGGCCGGAAGCTGAATTATTTGGGGAAGTTTCAAAGGAGAATGCAATGCTGGCGCGCCTAAAGCAGATGTTGATCAAGGAGTTTATTCAAGTATTCCGCGACAAGCGGACGCGCTTTATCCTCATCGGTCCGCCAATCATTCAGATGATGGTTTTTGGATACGCGGCTAACTACGAAATCCGCCACGTGTCGACGGTGGTGCTTGATCTGGACAATAGTCAAGAGAGCCGCGAGTTAGTTTCGCGCTTCATATCGAGCCCTTACTTCGACGTTCAGCGGCAACTTACTGACTCGCGCCAACTCGGCGACCTGATCGAGCAGGGAAAAGCTACGGTCGGCCTGGAGATTCATGCCGGCTTTGCGCAGCAGTTGCTGAAGGGCCAGACCGCGCAGTTACAGGTGATCGTGGACGCGACTAACTCGAATACCGCGCTGATTGCCTCGGGCTATATCTCTCAGATTGCGCAAGGCTTCGCGCAGGAGTATCAACAAGAGCGCATCTACCGCATTGCTCCACAGTTTATTGAAGTGATGCCGTCGGTGGAGCTTGCACCGCGACCGTGGTATAACCCCGACCTGAGGAGCCGCTGGTTCTTTGTGCCGGGAATCATCGGTAGCCTCACGCTCGTTTTGGTGATTACTCTGACGGCCTTTGCCGTGGTGCGCGAGCGGGAGATCGGGACGCTCGAACAAATCATGGTGACGCCGATTCGCCCGGCCGAGTTCATTCTTGGGAAAACGCTGCCGTTCTTTCTGATCGGCCTCTTTGATGTAACGTTGATTGCCGTGGTCGGGTCGCTTTGGTTTCAGGTGCCGTTTCGCGGCCATGTTTCTGTATTGGCTACGGGCGCGATCCTCTTCTTGCTGTGCATGCTGGGCGTGGGCCTGCTTATCTCGACCGTCTCCGCCACGCAACAACAAGCGATGGTGACCTCGTTCTTTTTCATCATGCCGGCCATCACCTTTTCAGGCTTTGGCTTTCCCATCAGCACCATGCCGCAGTGGATGCAGTATTGCAGCTATGCGATTCCGCTGCGTTATTTTCTGATCGTGGTTCGCGGAACGTATCTTAAGGGCGTGGGGATGGATATACTTTGGCCGCAGATGGCGGCGATGGCTGGGCTCGGAGTTACGCTGTTGACGGCGGCAATATTGCGCTTCCACAAGGCACTGGATTGATAGAATCGGGTACTGTTCTGGCTTCGCACTGTCGGCTCTTGCTGTCTGTTCGCTCGTTTTCTCAAGTGGGTAGCGGCGCGGTTATTCCAGAATTTGTGGTGCAGCGAATCATGCGGATAGTCAGCTAACCATAACAGACGCAAACTCATCCAACCGTGTCGACCGCCGCGCTCAAGCAGCACCTGGAGCAGTGGTAGCTATTGTTGCGGCACGAGGGTAAAACGCAAAGAATCGGCGAAATTGGGGCGCGGGATAGAATCAAAGATTCCAGGGCTTATGACTTCTTTGATGTACCTTTAACTTTTGGCTTGGTTGGTGCCGTATGCCGCGTTAGACGGCGAGGATGGGCCCTCGGCGACAAGCAAAAGCAGGTCCTTCGACTCCGCTCTGCTTCGCTCAGGATGACAGTGCATGGAGATTGAGGATGATAATGCATGGAAGAGTTAGGGAGTTCGGTTTCTCATGATGGAATTTCATATATCCCGGAAGGCGCGTGAACGGTATCAGTTCGCGGAGTCGCTGTTTTCCTACACAGGGAACGTGGTCTTTGCCAACCTTGCCGCCTGCCGCGAGTTTGCGCACCGCATGAACCAGGTTCGCGAGGTGGAGAAACATCCCGAGCGAGTGGTTCATGCCGGCCAACTTTACGCGATGGGCCTGATTGACGAGGCCAGCCACGTCCTGTTGGCGAAGTACCGCGAGCAGTTTGACCCCACGGTGATGACCAGCGCACTGGATTGGTTTTCCGCGCAGGTTGGCGCTGATGCGTTGGATGCCATGCTGCTCGCCTTTGTCGAGCAGTTTCCGGGGATTTCGGTGATTCGGGGCCTCGAGACACCGCGGCAATGGCTGGCGGGGGAAAGCGATGGCATGCCTCACCGAGCTGCGGCACTGGAAGAGTTGCTGCTGTTGTGGACCGCCAACCGCAACGAAGCTTTTCAGCCTTTTGGGGAGCTTTTTGAAGAAAAGACCCTAGCCGAGAAGACCGTTTACCGCCAGGTCACCAAGCAGTTTCCCGACTACTTTGCTACTCGCCCGCTGATTCCGCTGCCGGATGCAAAGCCGATGAACCTGCTGGAACTGCTGAGAGCGCCGGCCGTGGGCGCGCCTCGATCGCTGGCCGACCAGATTGCTCTGATCCGCAAGCTGTGGGGACCGCTGCTAGGCGACAGCCTGGAAAAATTGCTAATGATCGCCGGCGAAATTCTGCGCGAGGAGGGGCTGGCAATCTGGTCGCAGTTCAATCCTCCCACTGACGAAACCCGACGGCGGCGCGAGCAGAAGCATGGGATCATCGGCAGCGCGGAGGTGCCTGCGTTCGGCGATCAGGTCTACGAATATGAGAAGTTTTCGGCAGACACCGCCTGGATGCCGACTGCCGTATTGATCGCAAAGAGCACTTACGTGTGGCTGGCGCAAATGAGCCGGCAATATGGCCGCAGGATCGCGCGGCTCGATGAGATTCCCGACGAGGAACTGGCGTGCCTGGCGCGGCGCGGGCTCAACTCGCTTTGGCTGATCGGCGTGTGGGAACGCAGCCGCGCCTCGAAGACGATCAAGCAGCTCTGCGGCAACTCGGACGCTGTGGCCTCGGCTTATTCGCTCTTCGACTATAAGATTGCCGAAGACCTGGGCGGGGAAGCTGCGTACATCAACCTGCGCGATCGCGCCTATCGGCATGGCATTCGCCTGGCCAGCGATATGGTGCCGAATCATATGGGCATCGATTCGCCTTGGGTCGTCGAACATCCGGACTGGTTTATCTCGCGCCCGGACCCGCCTTATCCCGCGTATAGCTTCAACGGTCCCGATCTTTCGCAGGATGGGCGCGTGGAGATCAAGATCGAGGACCATTACTTCGAGCAGTCGGACGCCGCAGTGGTCTTCCGCCGTCGCGACCGGGCAAGCGGCGAGACTCGCTTTATCTACCACGGCAACGACGGCACCAGTTTTCCATGGAACGACACGGCGCAGCTCGACTATCTGAATCCGGCGGTCCGCGAGCAGGTGATTCAGACCATTCTGCACGTGGCGCGCCTGTTTCCCGTCATTCGCTTCGACGCTGCCATGACCCTTGCCAAGCGCCACTTTCACCGGCTCTGGTTTCCTGGTCCGGGAACGAGCGGGGCGATTCCATCGCGCGCTGAATACGGAATGAGTCAGGCGGAGTTCAACCGCTGCATGCCAGAGGAATTTTGGCGCGAGGTGGTGGATCGCGTGGCTGTCGAGGTTCCGGGAACACTGCTATTGGCCGAGGCTTTTTGGCTGATGGAGGGCTACTTCGTGCGCACGCTGGGCATGCATCGCGTCTATAACAGCGCCTTCATGGTGATGCTGCGCGACGAGGATAACGCCAAGTATCGCTCGGTGATTAAAAATACGATCGAGTTCGATCCGGATATCATGAAACGCTATGTCAACTTCATGAGCAATCCTGACGAGCGCACGGCAATCGACCAATTTGGCAAGGGCGACAAATGTTTTGGCGTGGCGACGATGATGTCTACCTTGCCTGGTTTGCCCATGTTCGGTCACGGCCAGATTGAGGGATTCACCGAGAAATACGGCATGGAATATCAGCGGCCGCGCTACGACGAGAGCCCCGATCCATGGATGGTTGAGCGCCATGAACGCGAGATTGCGCCCCTGTTGCAGCGGCGCTGGCTGTTTGCCGAAAGCGGAAATTTCCGCCTCTATGATTTTTTTAACGATGAAGGCAAGGTAGACGAAAGCGTCTTTGCTTACTCGAATCGCAGCGGCGGCGAGCGCGCTTTGGTGGTCTATAACAACCGCTATGGTGAGACGCATGGAACGATCGATTTCTCGGCCGCCTATGCAGACAAAGGCGCTGGCCAGCTGCGCCAGCAAAGGATCAGAGAGGGACTGGACCTAAGTGACAACCCCGCCGTAACCTTAGCTTGGCGCGACTCGCTTACCGGTCTGGAATATCTGCGCAGGGCCGGCGATCTAGCGGGGCAAGGATTGAGAGTCGACCTGCACGCTTATCAGTGCCATGTTTTTCTCGATTGGCGTGAGCTTTACTCGACTGCGGAACAGCCGTGGGACCGGCTTTGCGATTATCTCAACGGCCGCGGCGTGGCGAATCTTGACGATGCGCTGGTGAGTTTGGAATTACAGCCGGTGCATGATGCGTTGCGCGCCTTGCTGGACCCGGCGATCGTGAGGCTCTTCGCCGACTTGGCTGAGTATCCGCGCAATCCTGCTGCTGGAATCAACCAGGAGATCGAGGCTCAACGTGCCGAGTTCTTCGAGCAGGCTTGGGAGAGCTGCGAGAATTTTCTGAGGCAGGCGCAAGAGACTTATATCTCGCGCGCCGGAAATCTAGCGGGCGGCGTTAGGCCCGCCAATCCCGCATTGTTGGGCCAGACCTTCCGCGAACGTCTGCGTGCGGCTATGCGGATTCCCGCCGTAGAAGCGCTCTTCGCGATCCCCTGGACGGTGGCCGCGCGGCGCATGTTGCCCAACCCCAGTCCGCAACTGACTGCGACGGCCATGTGGGGTCCGGTGCTGGCTTGGTGCGCGCTGGAGTTACTGGCCGAGTCTATTGATTCGGCTAGCCCGGAGGGTATTGCTCTGGACTTGTTTGACCGCCTCCGGTTGCGCGAGCCGTTTGCTCAGGCTTTTGCTGCGCTGGGATTCGAGGGCGAGGAGGGCTGGCGAGTTGCTGCGCGCATCAAGGTTCTTCTGCTCACTGAGGCCGGCGTCGGTAAGCCTGAAGAAACGCTGGCCGCCACTGTGCCCACGGCGGCTGAACCTGCAGCGGACACCGGCGAGTCAGATGCGCCGGCCTTGTGGCCTGCCTTGTGGTTTGACCCGGATGTTCGCTGGCTCAGCGGCGTGCACCGCGCGGAGGGCCACGATTACCTTGTCCGAGAGCTTTACGAGGAACTGCTCTGGTGGCTGCTCATGCCGTCGTTGCTGCGCCTGGCGGGCGAAGCTGCTCCCAGCCGTGCGGCGGTCGAGACGGTGAGTAAGACCATCGAAGAGGCTCTGGCAGAGGCCGAGGCCGCTGGCTATCGCGTGGATCTGCTGGCTGGTTTGCCAGCCGCTGAAGCCGACAGCGAAGAGACTGCCCCAGAAGCCAAGCCCCAGGCCGGATGTGACGTCGAACCCGTTCCTGAATCCGAAGCGGCGGGCGAACCCGGCGACATTGTGACCAAAGCGAAATTGTTGCCGGCGGAGGACGGGGAAGCAGCGGAGCAGAAGATCGAGCCGGAGGCCGAAATCGAGGACCATCCGGTGAAACCAGCCTAACCGCATTGGGAAGAAGTGGCTGATGCGTCCGGTGGTGCCAACTCACCGGCTTCCGTGCAACTCGCAATCTGAAGATGTACCCGGCGCTTTGGCGCCATCCTCATTTGTCCCAACGACCCGCGCCCCGTAGAATCAACATGGCGGTGGATTTCGCCAAGTCTTGAGCGGCACCCAATCTCGAACGCATTAGGAACCGATGAGCGAACAGGAAACAGGGAATTCCCCTGGGGCGCAGGCGGCGTCGCCGGCGTGGATCAGGATTGAACGGGCGCGTCATCCCCAGCGGCCGTACCCCATGGACTTTATCGAACGAATCTTCACCGATTTCAGCGAGATTCACGGAGATCGCGCCTATGGCGACGACGAGGCTGTGGCGTGCGGCATGGCGCGGCTGGATGGCGAAGAGGTGCTGGTAATCGGTAACCGCAAGGGCGGCACGACCAAGGAGCGGGTGCGGCGCAACTTCGGCATGCCCAACCCCGAGGGCTATCGCAAGGCGCTGCGGGCGATGAAGATCGCGGAGAAATTCGGGCGGCCGGTCATCAGCTTCATCGATCTGCCGGGAGCGTATCCGGGCGTGGCAGCTGAGGAACGGGGCCAGGCTGAGGCCATTGCGCGCAATCTCCGTGAAATGGCCAGGCTACGGGTGCCGACCATCGCCGTTATTACCGGCGAAGGTGGTTCTGGCGGCGCGTTGGCGCTGGCTGTGGCGGACCGCGTGTTGATTCTGGAAAACGCGCTGTATTCAGTGATCTCGCCGGAGCAATGCGCGGTGATCATGTGGCGCGATGTGGCGCACAAGCAGCGGGCCGCAGAGGCGCTGCGCATCTCCGCTCCCGAGGTTGCCGCGCTGGGCTGCGTGGACGAGATTGTCCAAGAACCACCGGAGGGTATTCACACCGACCGCGAGGCGGGCCTCGGACTGTTGGGCGCAGTGCTCAAAAAGCATCTGGCCGAACTTAAGGCGGTGCCGCTTGATGCTCTCGTGACCGCGCGCCATGCCAAGTTCCGCAACATCGCGCAATTCTACACGGAGGGTTAGCTCTGGTGGTGCAAAGGTGGGCTGAATCATTTGGCAATTTCGGCATCTCAGTGAGAGCGCAGGCCAGCTTATGCGCAGCGCAGGGCGGAACTGCTGGGGCCGAGGTATGCCGATGAACACATTCCAGAATGTCAGCGGCCGATTGCGCGCCTACATGGAATTTCTTGCTGCTGTCGTCTACTTCTTTTTGGCGCGGGCTCTGGCTCACAGCGGAGCTTTGGGACTAACCAACGAGCAATGGCGGCCATTAGTCGAGCAGACCATGCTGCTGTTTCTTCTTCTGCTGGGCTATGCGGGCATGGGCTTCACGCTCGATCGCCAATTTCACCCCGTGAGCGCACAAGGGCTTCCGAGACGGGCAGGCTGGCCGGGCGAAGCGGGGCTGGGTCTGGCCGTGGGCTGGGCGATGGCCGTGGCCTGCGTTCTCATGATGGTTGTGGCAGGCGGCATTGCCATTGTGCTCGTCCTTGATAGCTCCGCCTGGGGATGGCTGCTGGTTGATGTCGCATTCTTCGCACTGGCCGCACTGGCTGAAGAGGTTGCCTTTCGCGGTTACGGATTTCAGCGATTTGTTCATGCCGTGGGGCCGATTGGCGCGGCGCTGGGCTATGCAATCTTCTATGCCATCGTGCAGGCGCTCCTGCCGGGATCGAATCATGCCAGCATAGCTGTCTCCATTGTGTTCAGCCTGGTGCTCTCGACTACTTACCTGCGTACCCGCGCATTGTGGATGAGCTGGGGGATCAACTTCGCTTGGAAGGCCAGCCGCGCGCTGCTTTTCGGGCTCGCTATCAGCGGCGTCAGCAGCGATTCGCCCGTGGTGCAGGGCAACCCCATGGGACCGTTCTGGCTCACCGGCGGAGGCTATGGCCTGGACGCCAGCTGGGTGGCGTTTGTTGTCCTGCTCGTCGCGCTGCCGGTGGTTTATCGTCTCACCCGCGAGCTGGACTACCGCTGGAACGCGCCGGAGATTGTGGCGGGCGGGATTCCGGTCGATCTCGACGCTGCTGCTCGCCGCCAGCATGAAGCCGCTATGGGACTGGTCGAACCCGCTGCGCCCGCGGCTGCCAGCCTTGTACAGATTCTGCCCGCGGCTACGCCTCTACCAGTGAAATCGGAAGAGCCATCACCGGCAGATCAGCCTCCCGCTGCCCGCTAGGATTTTCGCACCATGTTCAGTAGAAAATTTATTCCGGAACGAGCTACTCCGGGTCAGCGTTCATCTTGCCGCTGATCTCGTCGATGGCGATCTCGACAACTGCACACCCTTCGGCGAGTTGCTCGTCTACTGGCTGGCACGGCTTTCCGGCTGCGAGTTTCTTGACCAGCAGATTCAGCAGAGCGGCCTTTTCGGTGTTATCAGCGACGAGGCGCGCTTGACCAAATGCCAGTACCGAGGTGTAGCGTGTGGCGCAGGCACATGGACGATCATTGGAGATCGTAATCTTGGCGGCCTCGCTCACTTCAAAGCAGACGCGCTGGTTTTCGGCAAGATTGTCGAGCTTTCGTCCGGTTAGGTTGCAGTGGAAATAGATTTTTCTTTCATTATGCACATAATTAAGCGGAGTGATATAGGGCTGTCCTGCGCCGTCACAGGTAGCCAGACGGCCCTCCGTCTTTGCAGCTAGAAACCGGAAAGCATCTTCCTCGCTCATCCAGCGAACAGGCATTGCGATCAGCCCTCTGAATTTGAAGTTTATCAGCTGGCCAGGTGCGCAGACTTGCTATTTTCACTTGATCGGAGCTATCTTTTGCTTGAGTGCAGTTCGCATGCATGGGAGGTCCCCATGACTCGGACATTTCTTCCCCGGAGAACACAACCCGCCGGCCAACAAGCTCACAGCCCCAGTCGCTGGAAGGGATTGCTGCGCGTAACGGTAGGATGCGCCGTTGGTCTGCTGCTGGCTGCCGCTGCGGCCGCGGGCCAAGTGATCACAATCGATTCGCATACCGGTGCTGTGACAAACGGCACCACAGGTGTCACAGCGGGAGTCGATAGGCGCTATCAACAGATCACGCCGACCAACGTTCCGCTTACCAAGTCCGAACTGGACGCTAAGACGCGGCTGGAGTTGATCCGGAATTTGCAGTCGGAACAGGGCTTTGCGATGCGTCCGTTTCCGCGCGGTCACAAAGGGCTGACTCTTGTGGCCAATGGCAAGCTGGAGCCTTATGGGGAAAAGTACCTGAACATGGTCATCAGCGACGGGCTTTCAGCCAAACCGGGTGATCGCGTGGTGCTCAGCGACATCAAGTTCGACCACAATAAGATCGTCATAGAGCTGAATGGCGGGCCGGATATGAAGCATCGTCTTCTGCGCCACGTCCAAATCGGCGCTGGGCCGACGATGGGTCCCGTGGTCCAGGATGACGGACAGGAACCGGTGGGCGCGCGCGTTACTCTTGCTTTTGATGGGCATGTCCCCGAACTGACCGGCGCACAGGTGAAGGCGCTGCTAGCGCCGCTGATCTCGTTCGACGTGAAGACCCCGATACAAGCCTTCACAGACACGCTGCCTCCCAAGCTCAAAGATGCGATTCTCGACCATCATGTGCTGGTGGGTATGAGTACCGACATGGTGCTCTTTGCCATGGGGCAGCCGGAGCACAAATCGCGCGAGATGGATGGGCAGATGCCGTTCGAGGAGTGGATCTACGGCCGGCCACCGCAGCAGGTCGAGTTTGTCCGCATTAACGGCAACCGCGTGATTCGGCTGGAAGTGGCCAAGGTGGGCGAGCCGCCGGAGATCTTTACCAAGGATGAAGTGGAAGGATTGATGCGTACCGACGGCACGCCGCTCGAGGCCGCTATCTCCCACACGCACACCATTCAGGCGGGCGATGCGGAGCGCAATCCTGATACTCAGGCACCTGCCGCTGCGCCGTCTCTGCGCAAACCGGGTGAGCAACTGCCCGCGGATGACGACAAATCAGCGCGAGTGGGAGTAATGAAGCCAGTGCAGTTCCCCAAGCCGAAACCGGACACGCAACCCGACGCGAATTCCGACGGGGAATCCGGCGCCAAGCCGGCGCAGCCTGCGGCGGATGCGTCACAGCCAGCCAAGCCTGCGAATCCTGACGGTTCGCAGACAGCTCCTCCGGCTAAGCCGCAAGCCCCGGACGCCAGCCAGCCGAACTGAATGGCTGGGCCGCGAAAAGGAGGCGCATTTTGATTCAACCTACTCGCAAGAGCCAGTGGCTGCTTGTCATGAGCGGTATTTTCTGCGCGACATCATCCCTCATGACCTTCTCCATGCTGGGTTCGGATGGATCTGTCATTCTGCGTTCACTTGTGCAGAGTAGAGACACCATGGCGCAGATGGGGATGTGCGCGCTGGCAGCCGGGTTATGCACTATCGTATGCGGTATCTGGAGTTTGAGAATCGGCAACTCTTGGCTCCTGATATTGAATGGCCTCTCCTGTGCCGTTCTCGGACTGCTGGTGACAATTGGGGCAACCACAACCAGACCAACCGCATTTCGAAGTTTAGCTCCCATGATCGTCGTGATGGCCGCGAGCATCGGCGCATATGAATTGGCTGCCGCACGAACTTTACGGGATAAACCTGCGGACGAATGGCTTCTTGGCGCAGCTGGAATGATTTCGGCCGGCCTTGCTGTGGTGTTTCTTGCTTTCGTGTTTCGGTGGATCAAATTGGAGGCAAGTCCGTCTGGACAAACCTTCCAGTCGCTGGGCTCTTACTTCGGCTTCAGTGCGTTATGCATGGTTGGGCTGGTCTTGCGCCCGCCGAGACCGCAAGCCGTCACGCTTCACCTTGCCGACACCGCTGGCTGATCCGCCACTGACTGGAGCCGCCGGGAGCAGGCCTTGATGTAAACTGATTCAAGCGAGTCGGGCTGCACTTTTGCAGTGAGTGGCAGTCGATGACCGCGACGTTGAAGCCGCGTGCAATTCACTTGTGCGTGTGTGCAGAGACACCTCAAGAAGGAGAAACACCCGACCGATGGCCAAGATTGCAAAAACAGGTGACCGAAAGAAGGAAATGGACACGACGAAGTCGACAGACTGTCCCAAATGCAGCAAGCCGACGCGCATCGTCAAGCGCGTGAAGGACCGCGAACGCGGCATTCCAGGCGGCGTTTACATCTCGTGCTCTGTCTGCGATTTCTACGAGAAGCTTTAAGTATTAGTTGAAATTTGATGCATGAAAAACCCGGCTCATTGCCGGGTTTTTTCGTTGGGCAGGACCAACTTCGACGGTCAAACCTCTAAATACATCAGCTGATATGAATTGTGTAATCGACGCTTGCTATGCTGCAAGACAAGGCTTGCCACGGGCGACGTTGTTTCAATTCAAGACGCGCTGAGCCGGTCTTCTTTGTCTCGAAAACGATGACCCGCAAGCCGCCGGCTCCTGGCGCTGTCGATTGGGACAAGAGGTAATTTGAACTAAGAAGGTCAAGAAAATCTGAATCTAAGTGATCGACCTCCCACTTATAACCAGTTGTCTGATTTTCGGCTAACTCGACGCGGAGCGTGTCACCGAGGGCTACCTGTATTACCTGACCATTCTTCGATCGATCGACTACGGTTTCCATCTGAATGCCGCTCCTGCCTTTCGATTGGCGTCTGCTTGGAAGTTAGCCTACTGAACTAAAATTCCCGGCAGATAACTCAGCCTCCAGAGCTGATTGTTGGAATTAGGACTGTTTTTTGTCCACACCTGAATAGGTGTTCCCCAATTCCAACTACCACCGGTGATATCCAGAACGAGGTTCCCTTCACTGCTGGCGATATGGCCGTCGGGAGTCAGTTGCCATATCTGATACCAAGAGGATGGCACGTCTTGCGTCGCCATCAGGACCGGTGTTCCTGGCTCCATGCTACCCCCGGCAATACTCAGAACCAGTCCGGTCGTCGGGTTCATGATGTGCCCGTCACTGGTAAACACCCAGAGTTGATTGAACGGCCACGGCGTGATTGACAGGCCCGAATCCACCACTGCGCCCGGAGCGGTTTCGCTTCCTCTGACTTCCATAACCAGCCCCACCATGAAGCTGTCGATGTGGCAAACCGAACCTGGCTCGGGAAATGTTTGGCTGAAGTTGTCGGCGGAATACATCTGCGAATCGATTCCGCACTCACCATACCCTATCCAGAAAAAGCCGCTTTCTCCCCAGTTTTCTCCCCAACTATTTTTGCAGAGCCATGCCTGAAGAGGCTCGCTGTAACCAATGCACGACACGCAATGATAGCCCACCATAACCGACCCACTTGTTCGACGGTAGACGCCGCTGGTATACGAATAGAAATCCGAGTAGATGGTGAGGGGGGCAATCAGAGGTCCATTCGACCATAGCTGAATCTTCATATCGTTTACGTCTGTGATGGAATGATAGTCATTCAGCTGGGTGATCATATAGCCCCAGTTCGCACTTACTGCGCACTGCTGATCGCCGCTGGTATAGGGAAAACAGAATTCAGGTCCAAGCCCATTCGATTGACTGTAATTCATTGCGTCACTCAAGAGCATGCCGAATTCGCAAGGGCCCGAATAGGGATTTCCGCAATAGAACAACTGCGCCTCAGAGAGATCGGTGAGGAGATAGCCGTTTGGATCGCTCACTGCGAGGTCGCGGATAATGCGGATTCTGGCGTCAAGAGTGGCACATGTTCCGAAGGCGGTGCAACTGCCGCAGGCGCCCTGATCCTTGATGGCGCTGATGAAGTTTCTTCCCGCTCTGTTCCTCCAATCAAAAGACGACGGAAAGCCTCCTCTTGGGAGTGCATGTTGCTGGAGGTTGAGCTTTGCTTGAGCCTCTTGTTCCTGGGGAGATGGTCCGTTCGGATCAGGCCTGCATCCAAGTCTCCGTTTCAGTTCCTCGTCGGTCATGCCAAAGAATTTGTTCTTCCCGGCTGTCCACGTAGCGCCCTCTGCTTCCAAGGTGTTTTGAAGCGCAGTTAAAGACTCTTGAGTGATGGCCATGAACTTCTCCCTCTGGGTTCATCTTTTCTTTTGAGCAGACGCGGGTCTTAGATCGAATTCGACATGGGATCTGTCGGAATTAGCCGATGGATTGCTTATGGGTTGTCTTACGGAGTTTCAATCGCGGAGCATGGGCCCGGAAACTGCTTTGGAAAGTGGCCGCCGCGTGACAGAACTATAACATTGATTTGACGTTTGCGGATATTATAAACAACAAATTGCCGAAGAGGTTGCTATAAGTGGCGATTGTAGAGGTGAAAAAGCGGATAATCCAAATTCACATCCTGATGTAAGTTGGGTCTTATAACTAAATGAAAGGCGCAACGAAAGTAAAATACTTGCTTTCTTCTTTGCGAGCTACGCCTCCAGCACTCCGGCCATTTCTTTGAGGATCGCTGTGGCGGCTTCGGCCGGGTCGGGTGCCTGGGTGATTGGGCGGCCTACGACGAGATAGCTGGCTCCCTCGCGCAGGGCTTCGGAGGGTGTGGCGATGCGCTTCTGGTCGTTGACGGCGGCTCCTGACGGGCGAATGCCGGGAACGACCAAAGTACCTTCCGGCCCGGTGAGAGTGCGCAGGCTGGCAACCTCCTGGGGCGAGCAAACGAAGCCGCTAATTCCGGCTTCGAGGCCCATCCGTGCCAGCAGCTCTACCTGCTCAGCAGGTGAGCGAGGGAGGCCGACAGCGTTTACTTGAGCTTGATCCATGCTGGTGAGCGTGGTGATGGCCAGCAACTCCGGCGGATCTGCTACTCCCGCCAGCGCGGCCTTTGCGGCGGACAGCATTACGGGGCCACCGGCGGCGTGGATGGTCATCATCTTCACTCCGAGCGATGCGGCCGAGCGCACAGCTCCAGCCACGGTGTTGGGAATGTCGAAGAACTTGAGGTCGAGAAAAACGGAGTGACCGCGGGCAACCAGCGGCTCGATTATGGCTGGCCCGGCGGCGACAAACAGCTCCAGCCCCACCTTGAACCAAAGGCAGGTTTTCTCCAACTGGCTCACCAGTACGTTTGCCGAGGCTGCATCGGGTACGTCGAGGGCTACGATGAGACGGTTGCGCGCTCCCTCAACATCCACTACTGGCGGGTAGACAAAGCCAAAGCTCGGGTTCATGCGCTCGGGGATAAGCATGGCTTCATGATAAAGGATTGCCGGATTGTGTAAAAGGATAACGTGTTTTGGCCGCCGCCGCGCGGGTTCGGCATGGACCAGTGACAGAAGCTGATCCATTACCATGAATTCAGCGGGAGCAGACTGCGGTAGATAGCACCCTATGCATCTCTCATAGGAAAAAGAAGCACAACACCAAGGCTGAGCAGGGAGGGGAATTGGGATTGAAGAGCGTTTCGAGCCGGATGTGCGCTTGCGGCTGGGCGTTTGTGCTGCTGTTGACAGCAAGCCTGGGCTGGGCTTCAGAGGTGCATACCAATCCGCTGAATCGCGACCCGCTGGTGCGCGAGGCGTACGAGCACTTCTATAACCTGGACTATCCGGGCGCTGTGGAGCGGTTTGAGCGTTTTCATGCGGCGCATCCCGGCGATCCGCAAGCTACCGCGCTTTTGCTTAACGCAGTGCTTTTCCAGGAACTCTACCGGCTTGATCTGCTCGACACGACCTTCTATGCAAACGATGGTTTTTTGAGCGGACGCCACGCGACCGCGGAGGATCCGAAGACGCGCGACCGTATTCTGGCGCTGGCCGACGAAACCATCCATGAGGCAGATTGGCGGATCAGCCGCAATCCTAACGACATCGACGCTCTTTATGCCCGTGGCTGGGCGCGCAGCCTCAAGTGCACCTATGTCGCGATGGTGCAGAGAGGATTTGGTGCGGGCTTCCGGCTAGCCACGAAGGCCAAGGACGACGATGCGCGCGTGCTGCAATTGGACCCGGCGTATGTGGACGCTAAGCTGGTGGTGGGAGTCTATGAGTATGTGGTTGGTGCGCTGCCATTGCCTTTCAAGCTGCTGATCGGCTTTGCCGGAATCACTGGTTCAAAGAGCAGGGGCCTGGAGATGCTGAACGACGCCGGCAATCGCGGCGTTATTACCAGCATCGAGTCGCGCACCGTGATTGCTTTGTTTCTGCGCCGCGAGGCCAGATACAAAGAGGCGATTCAAGTAGTGCGCGGGCTCAAGAATCAATACCCCCACGACTTTCTCTTCTGTCTGGAAGAGGCTAATTTGCGCAAGGACGCCGGCGAGGGCATGGGCGCAGTAGAGGCCTACCAGCAGATCGTCGCCGACAACGCTAAGCCTGGCTATTATGCCGAGGCGCGGTTGGAGCTGGTTTATTTTGGCTTGGGCGATGCTCTGCGCGGACAGCGTCATTACGGCGAGGCGGCAGAGGCGTACGAGCGGGCAGCCTGGACGAAAAATGTTAGCCCGGAACTCAAGATACGGTCGCTGCTGGCCGCCGGCGAGTGCCATGATATGAACGGCGAACGCCAACTGGCTATAAGGGATTATCAGGCAGCCATTGATGCTGGTCCAAACACCTCGCGCGCCGACACAGCGCGGAAGCGCCTGCGCAATCCCTACCGGGGCGCGTGACAGCTTGTGGGCGCTTGACTAAATCCTGAAAAGGGAACCGCCGCCCCTTCGCCTTCGTATCTTTGCTTTGGTATTGGTTTTTGGAGGAGAGATCGACAATGGCCGTCTTTTGTCAGCGCTGTGGAATTGGGTTGCCCGTGAGTGCGCGCTTCTGTTCCAACTGCGGCGCGGTCGTTCCTGTCGCAACATACATTCCCGGTAGACCGCTGGTTCGCCCGATTGCGGGACGCCAGATCGCCGGCGTGTGCATTGCCTTGGCGCAGGCCTATGGCTGGGACGTGGCGCTGGTCCGAATCTTGACGATCGTCGGGTTCTTCTTCTCAGGCGGGTTGGTGGCCGTGGCCTACCTGGCCGGCTGGATCGGCATTCCCGAAGAGACGGTTCAGTTGCCGTAAGCTAATTTCATAAGAAGCTATGAACGCTACTTACCAATCGGACGGGATAACGCTGGCCTTTCGCGAGACTGGGGCGGGTTTGCCGGTGGTGTTTCTGCATCCCACGCCGCTTGATGGCGACTACTGGCGTCCATTGATCGAGAACTTAGTCGGCGTGCGGACAATCGTCCCCGACCTGCGCGGGCACGGACGCTCGCAATTAGGAAGCTTACCGGTGGGCGGCTTTGCTGTTGTTCCCGATGCTCCCGTGCTGACTATGGCGCAGCTAGCTGCTAACATTCTTGCATTGCTCGATCATCTAAATCTGCGTGAGGCGGTCTTTGCTGGCTGCTCGATTGGCGGCTATGTGCAGTTGGAAATTTGGCGCCAAGCGCCTGAGCGGATGCGCGGGATGGCTTTCATCTGCTCCAAGCCGCAGCCGGATGCTGAGGCCAATCTTTCCCGGCGCGCTGCTACGATCGGCCTGGCACGAACTGGCAAGAGCGCGGCGGTCTTTGATGGCATGGCGCATACGCTGATCGGTGAGACTGCTCGCGAGCGCCATCCGGAGATCGTGACCGAGTTGCGCGCACGTATGACACTTACCCCAGAGGCTCTGGAAGCTGTGCAGGCAGGCCTTGCCACGCGGCCCGACTCCGTGCCCACCGCAGCCACCATTAAGGTTCCTGTTCTGGCCATTGCCGGTGGCGAGGACCCTGGCGTCTCTCCGGCTGAGATGGAAGCCTTCCACGCTGCGCCCGGCGGTTGCGAGTTCCACTTACTGCCCGACGCCGGCCACTTTGCCGCCTATGAGCAGCCAGACAAGATCGCCACGCTTCTGGCCGAGTGGCTGCGGCAGTTTGAAGGCGCATAAGGCAGGCTTTTTAATCAGCCCGCAGCGGCTCAGAAGGTTCGACGTCGTAGCGTGAGGCAGTCGCCATCAGTTCTTCAATCTCGGTCACTGCCAGGATGCCGCCTCTGGCGCCGGCGGCCATGCAGTTCAACGCCGCGGCAGCACAGGCAAAATCGAGTTGCCGATCTAGCGGCCAGCCCTGTAGCAGTCCGTAGATGAATCCAGCATGGAAGATGTCTCCGGCCCCAGTCGTATCCACTACGGGTACACGGTAAGCAGAACGCGTGTGCAGACGGCTGCCATCCCAGGCCAGCACGCCGTCCTGGCCCAGCGTTGCGGCCGTCAGCGTGCATCTATAGCGCTCTCGCATCCCCTGCAAAGCCGTTTCCAGATCACGCTCTTTCATGATGCGGGAAGGGAAGTCGCGGCTCACAATCAGATAGTCCACAAGCTCGATTAACCGCTCCACGCCTGGATACAACTCATCCAAGTCGGCAATGACGGGAATTCCCGCAGCGTGCGCCCAACCAGCCGCGAGGATAGCTGCGGCCGTATCGTAGCCGTCGACGTGCAGTGCGCGCGCATTCACGACCCATGCGCGTTCCAGGTCCTCCGGCTGGAGCACAAGCCGCTCGTCTTTTCTAGACAGAACTGTCCGCTCGCCGCCACCGTCGACGATGATCAGCGACTGCGGACTGGCTGCTCCGTCGACCGTAATCAGCCGAGCCTCTACTCCCGCGCGGTCAAACGCTTCACGGTGGAGTCTGGCCGCGTCGTCGCTGCCCAGCTTGCCTACATAGCGGGTGCTCAATCCCCAATATTGGCAGGCAATTACGGTGGTTGCAGTTTGTCCGCCGGCCATTACGGTAGCGCCATGAAACTCGACCTTGGAACCGCGTGCAGGGTAATCGGGAAGGTGAATCAGTGTGTCGGTGGCGTTCAGTCCAACGCCCACCAGGTCGACCATCGGTGGCTCCAACATATTGCCATTGTAAAGGGGCCACATACACCGCACGGGTCGAACCTCTCCCAGACATGCTGTAGGCTCAAGAGAGAGATTCTTCTCTGGAAGCTTGTCTTGACAATATCTTTAATTTCACCATCGCGCCCCTTTCATCATCCGCAACCAGGCAGCGCGCTGCATTGCGGCAAGGTTTCACTTGAGACATTGGCCAAGCGCTACGGAACACCGCTGTACGTCTACTCGGCTGACCAGATCGTCGAGCGGTTGGACCTGTTTCAGCAGGCGTTTGGAGACCGGGAGCACCTGGTTTGTTATGCCGTGAAGGCCAACTCAGCGCTGGCCATTCTCAAGCTGCTGGCCGATCATGGAGCAGGCTTCGACATTGTCTCCGGCGGTGAGCTTGCTCGCGTGCTGGCCGCTGCGCCTGAGGCCGCAGGCCGCGTGGTTTACTCAGGCGTGGGCAAGACGGCCTCTGAGATTGATGAGGCGCTGACGGCAGGCATTCTCGCATTCAACGTCGAGAGCGAGGCGGAACTCGATTTGCTCGCCGCACGCGCAAAGAAACTTCAGCGAAAGGCTCGCTTCGCCCTGCGTGTCAATCCTGACGTCTTCGCCGCAACTCACCCCTACATTTCGACCGGGCTGCGGGAGCACAAGTTCGGCATCGACATCCGGCGCGCGTTGGACCTCTACAAAAGCGTGACGAAGAATCGATGGCTTGAAGCGCACGGCGTCAGCGTACACATCGGCTCACAGATTCGCTCGTCGGAGCCCTTTGGCAAGGCCATGGAACGGGTGAGCAAGCTGGTGCGCCAACTTGAGCACGAGGGCATTGCGCTCAAGACCGTCGATGCTGGCGGAGGCTTGGGCATCGATTATCACGCAGGAAGTTTCGATGTCGCTGCCAAAGTGCACGAGTACGCAGCGGCCATCGAAGGCGCATTGCAGGACTTCGAGGGGCAAGTGCTCATTGAGCCGGGACGCTTTATCGTCGCGCAGGCCGGCGCTCTGGTGGCACGCGTTCTTCAAGTCAAGCGCAACGGCAAAAAGACGTTCGTGATTACCGACGCCGCAATGAATGACCTCATTCGTCCCGCGCTCTATCAGGCCCATCACGAAATTGTTCCGGTAAAGCCGCGAGTGGGGCGATCTCGGATTGTGGATGTGGTGGGACCGGTCTGCGAGTCGGGAGACTTTTTCGCCCGCGACCGCAAGCTCGCATCCGTAGCTCCCGGTGATCTGATCGCCATTCTCGACGCAGGCGCTTACGGCATGGCGCAAAGCTCCAACTACAACACCCGGCTGCGTCCAGCCGAGGTGCTCGTAGAAGGCGCGAAGGCGCGGCTGATTCGACGGCGCGAAACAATGGCTGACCTGCTGGGGCCAGAAATTTTGTGATCCGGGCGCAGGTTGAGATCCGCGATGGACTCTGTCCTTATCGACCGGCGCTCTTGACGGGATAGCCCTGCCACACGTACTCCAAGGCCTCCGGCAGCGTCTGTTGTTTCACGGCGCGGTCGGTGTGCCCGGCGTTGCGGGCGAAGATAAATTGGTAGTGATAGCCCTTGGCAGCCAGCACCCTGGCCATGTTCTCGTTGGCTACGACCCAGTCGTGCATATGATCGTTCATGGAATTGGGATTGAGGAGATCGTGGTCGCCCACTTCCATCCAGATCCGAATCGGCTTAACAGGGGTATTAGGAATTAAGTGCTCATGAAACTCCCAGGCGCCGTGAGGGGATTGCGGGTTGCTCGGCCACTGCTGGTTAACGTAAGTCCCGGAGTAAGTGAGAACACGGTGGTACCACTCGGGATGATACCAAGCCATGATGAGTGCGCAGGAGCCGCCGGAACTGCCGCCCATGGTTGCCCGCGCATCGGGATCGTGAGTGAGTTTAACGTGGGCCTGCGCCTCGACGAGAGGAAGGACTTCCTTTTCGACGAACTCGGCATAGCGGCCGGACATAGTGTCGTACTCGAGGCCGCGCTCGCTGCCTTGCGCGTCGCCTGATCCGTTACCGATGGAGATGGCGACGAGGACGGGAACCAGGCGCTGGGCGATGAGATTGTCTAGAGCCGTGAACAAGGCGCGGTCTGGCCCGTCCGCACTTACGATGAAAGGGGCTGCGGTGCCGGGAACATATTGCGCAGGAACGTAGACGGCGATGTGGCGTGTGTAAGGAGCGGGATAGCTGGTGGTGACGATGAGTTTGGTGGGATCGGCAGGATCGGGACTGCCGAAGGTACCGGGCTCGCGGGCGATGCCGGGATAAATCTTGCTGTCTGTCGAACTCATGGTGAACTCGAAGACCGTCCCCTGCGGCACTCCGGGCTGTACGGACATCTCTGGCGCGGGCACGTGTGTGGGGCCAAGGATGAAGTTGCCATCGGCATCTGCGGGAGCGTTAACGCCGTCGGCCAACTCTTTGGCAGCGACAAAGCCGGGGGTGTTGGGATCGCGGGTGGGTGGCGTGGGGCGCGGTGGGCGCGCGACCGCTGGTGGAGCAGGAGAGGAGTTGGGCGCCTGAGGGAATGCCCGGGTTGCGGGGGTGATCAGACAAAACGCAGCCATGAGTTCCAACGAGGTTGCGGTGCGGAGAATACGAACCATATGGAATCCCTCAGTCGAAATTGTGAGACTGTGATTTAGTCTGCGGCAACGACCGGTAGCTCAACGAAACTTGCATTGCCCGGTGTGTGCCAAACGCGCTCGGTCGCCTTTTGATAATCAGCTGGCCTGGCGTCGAAGATATTCGGCACAAATTTTTGTGGATTGCGGTCGTACAAAGGAAACAGGCTCGATTGCACTTGCACCATGATGCGGTGCCCCGGTTTGAAGACGTGATTCACCATCGGCAACCCGAAGTGGTAGAGCAGGGGCTGATCCGGAGTAATGGCTTCAGGATGCTCGAAGCTGGTGCGATAGCGCCCGCGAAAGATGTCGGTCGCGATTGACAGCTCGTAGCCGCCCATCGGCGCGTTGTAGGGATACGTGCCCGGATAGACATCGATAAGTTTCACCACCCAGTCGCTATCCGTTCCGCTCGTCGAAGCGTAAAGGTTCACTTCGGGCCGCCCGCTCAGGCGCAGCGGAGCAGTCAGCGGGTCGGTAACAAAGGTGAGCACGTCCGGCCTGCCATCGACGAAGCGCTGATCATGCACAAGCCACGTTCGCCAAGCGTCATTGTCGTTAACAACAAAAGGCCGGGGTGAAAAAGGCACTGGCTTGGCAGGATCTGAGACATATTCAGTGAAGCTGTCGCTGCCAGTGACAGGCGCATCAAAGGACAATTTTCCGCCTGCTTGAAAATAGATCGGCCGGGATTTATTTGGGCAGCCGCTGTCGCAACTCATTGGCCACCGGCTAAAGCGGTCCCAATGATTTTCGCCGGTGTTGTAGACCAGCACAGGCGGCGTATCAGCCTTGGGCGCGCCATCGACCAAGTACTGCGTGAAGAACGGAAGCAGAATGTCGTGGCGATACTGACGCGTGGTATCTCCATTCCACTGTAACGGCCCGAGCGACCATCCCAGACGGTTGATCTGGCTGTGGAACCACGGGCCCATAACCAGGAAGTTCATATCATTATGCGTATCCTTCGGCTCGACTGCCGCATAGCTGTGGTTGGCGCCCCACATATCTTCCTGGTCCCAAAGGCCCTGCTCCCACAGCACGGGAACTTTAAGCGGGATCCTCGCCATGATTCGGTCCAGCGCCTGCTCTTGCCAGAATGCATCGTAAGCCGGGTGTTCCTCGATCTTGCGCCAGAAAGGAAGTTGATCGAGCCCGCCATAACGTGCGAAGTCACCTGCAGACCCCTGTTCGAGGAAGTTCGTGTAATCGTCATAATTCATGCGCGGAATGTGCTCGCCGCCTTTTTGTACGGTGGTTTGCTCGGTGAAGTAGTCGAGGTTTACCTGGCGGAATGCGCCGTAATGGAACCAGTCGTCGCCCATCCATCCGTCGATCATGGGGCTCTCCGGCGCGGCAACCTTCAACGCCGGATGCGGATCGATCAGCGCCATCACCACGGTAAAACCCTCATACGAGGAGCCGATCATACCTACTTTGCCATTTGACTCTGGAACGTTTTTCACCAGCCAGTCAATGGTGTCCCACGCATCGGTGGTGTCGTTCGGCCCTGAAGGATTCAGCGGCCCCGTCGGCGGCGGCGTCATCACGTATGCGCCCTCGGAGCCGTACTTGCCGCGCACATCCTGAAAGACACGGACAAATCCGGCTTCGACCCAGACATCGTCGCCCACGGTAACTTCAGCCGCCAAGTGCGGCGACTCGACTACTTTCATTCTCGAAGCGGCATCATAAGGAGTGCGAGTCAACACGATAGGCACGTGCGCTGCGCCTTTGGGGATCGCGATCACTGTATAGAGCTTGACGCCATCACGCATCGGTATCATCACCTCACGCTTCTCGAAGTCATAGCCATTGCGAGGAGGAATGAATTTAGCTGGAATATCTGGCGTCATCGGTGAGGTCTGTACTGGCGACTGGCCAAACAGCGCGAATGCAGCGGCAAGAGTGAATGCGGCAGAGATGGAACGGCAGCTTCGAAGCATTTGGATTGTTCCTTCGATGGATGATCCCGAGGATGCTAACAGGTGAATGTCTGCGTAAGAGCAGGCGTCTTGCAAAGCATTGATGGTTGGCAGTATATCAAGCCGCAGTCCCGATCAAGAGATGCAAGCAAGATCAACCGGAAGTCTGGTTTTGCAGCTTGCTCCTCAGCGCTGACTGGAGAAATTACCTATGCCGTCGAAGAGTGTTTTGGAATTTGGTTGGAAAAGGAAGCTGTTTTGGTGGGTTTCTGAGAAGATGCATATCTGTTTTTTAATTTATGCAAAGGGATAAAAATGCGTTTTGCGAGGTTATTTGGCGGGAGTGGTTGATTCTACGAACGTTAAAATTATATGCAAAATTTTGGGCCGAAAATAAATATAAAGGGGGGGGAGGGGGGTGCTTCTCTCAGTGGACAGTGTTCAGTGAGCAGTGGTCAGTAAAGGCCCCGTTCCTCTGACTAGATCTATTGTGCACCGTTGGCGGCTTATTTTCTGCACCGCCTGCGGTAGGGCGGCTAACTGCCCTTCGGGCCTTCGGGTGCGGAGATACCGGATGTGATTGCGGTCTGTTGGGCTCAAAAGGCTAGGCATGGGGTACACGGACCCGGCGAAATGTTGTGCAACTTGCGGAAAGGCGTCTGCCGATAAACAGCGTTCATTATTGGTTCAGCAGTTCTTTGTGCACCAGTTCGCAGAGCTTGAGAGTCAGCGGATTGCTCATTCCGTAGTAGACAAATTGACCGTCTTTGTGGCGCTTGATAACCCCTGCCGATGCTAGCAGCGAAAGATGTCTCGAGACATTCGATTGCGTTGCCCCCGTCGCGGCCACAATCTCGCTAACCGCCAGCGGTCTTGCACAGAGCGCCTGAAGAATCTTCAGGCGCATGGGTTCACCCAGCAGGCGGAATTGTCCCGCCACTTTTTCCAGTTCGGCATCCGTTAGATCCCGGGTAATCGTAGAAATTGACATATATCACCCATTGATCATATAATCACATACAAATATGATTCAGATCAAGTCCAAAACCATCTCTCCCGCCGCACTCTCAGCATTTCTCTGCACCGGCAATAACCGTGAGTTGCTGGATGTCCGCATGCCTTCAGAATATGCCAATGCGCATGTGCCGGGCGCAACATTGATCCCGCTCAACGAGCTGAGAATCGATGTCTATCTCGCGCAGCACAAGCCTGGGACGCCCATCTACGTTCTTTGCCAGGCAGGCGCTCGGGCCGCAAAAGCTATCGAACAATTCGAGCGTTCCGGATGTGACGACTGCATCCTGGTTGAGGGCGGCACGCAGGCTTGGATCGACGCCGGATTACCGGTCCACCGCGGTGCCCGCAACGTGCTCCCGCTTATGAGGCAAGTTCAGGTTGCCGTCGGTTCGCTTACTGCCATCGGCTCCATTCTGACCCTCGCCGTGAATCCATGGTTCGCGGTCGTGCCGCTGTTTCTCGGTTGTGGACTCGTCTTCTCCGGCATTACTGGCACCTGCGGAATGGCGCTGATGCTTGCCAAGATGCCTTGGAACCATGGGCAGAACAGTTGCTCTCATTGCTGTAATCCGGAGTAAAACATGAAAACTGCACGCAGGATTGTTATTGTCGGTGGCGTGGCAGGCGGTGCTTCCGCGGCTGCCCGGGCGAGGCGCGTCGATGAATCGGCTGAGATTCACATCTTCGAGCGCGGCCCATACATCTCGTTTGCCAATTGCGGCCTGCCCTACCACATCGCGGGCGAGATCCAGGACCGTTCTAAGCTCCTGATTATGACGCCGGAAAAGATGTGGGTTCGCTCGCGCGTTCACGCCCACGTGAACCATGAGGTACTCTCCATAGACCGGTCTGCGAAGACGGTCCGGGTGCGTCGCGACGATGGCTCTGAAGAAGATTTCCCTTACGACAAGCTCATCCTAAGCCAGGGGGCAAAGCCCATCGTCCCCCCGGTTCCCGGCGCAGACCTGCCCAACGTCTTTACTCTCCGCGACGTTCCCGACATGGATCGCATCATCGCGTTCCTTGATGCGCGACAGCCGAAGACGACCGCCATCATTGGGGGCGGATTTATCGGCCTCGAGATGGCTGAAACGTTTCATCGACGCGGTATGCACGTCACTGTGATCGAGAAACTTCCTCAAATCCTTCCGCTGCTCGACCGCGATATGGCCCTGCATATCGAGAACTGTGTCCGTGGCAACAATTTCGCCTTCACGACCGGCACAGAGGCGAAAACTTTCACTCCGAAGGGCGTGGAACTGGCAGATGGCGTATTCGTCCCAGCGGAGCTAATCCTGCTCAGTGTGGGCGTTCGCGCTGAGGTTGGCTTGGCCAAAGACGCCGGGCTTGAAATCGGAGTTACCGGTGGTGTTAAGGTCAATGCCCGCATGCAGTCTTCTGAGCCTGACATCTATGCCGTGGGTGATGCCGCAGAAACCATCCACATGCTCACCGGTGCTCGCACTCGCATTCCCCTGGCCGGCCCCGCCAACCGTCAAGGCCGCATCGCGGGTGCCAACGCGGCGGGCGGGTGCTTTCTTTATCCTGGTGCGCTTGGGACCTCAATTGTGCGTGTTCTGCACATGACCGCCGGATTCACAGGACTCAACAGTGCGCAGGCTGCCAAGGCAGGATTCAGCTTCTTCACCAGCGTCACCATTGATCCGAATCACGCTGGTTACTATCCAGGCTCAAGGCCGATGAGGATCAAGATCGTCGCGGAAGATGGAACTGGTCGTTTGCTCGGCGCGCAGATCGTGGGCGAAGACGGCGTGGACAAGCGGACCGACGTGTTTGCCACTGCGATCGCCGGGAAAATGACAGTGTTCGATCTCGAGGGCCTCGACCTGGCCTACGCACCGCCGTTCGGCTCGGCCAATGATCCGGTCAACACGGCTGGCTTTGTTGCCGATCACATTGTGCGCGGCGATGTGGCAACGATCTCACCTGAGGATTGGAAGCCGAACGGTGAATTCCTTATTGATGTGCGCGAAGCCGGCGAGGTTGCCGATTCGGGATTGCTTCCGAATGCCGTGCATATTCCACTAGGTGAACTCCGCGACCGGCTTGGCGAGTTGCCGCGCGATCGCAAAATTTTTGTTTACTGCCAGAAGGGTCAACGCGGCTATCTCGCCGCCTGTGCGTTGAAGGGCAGCGGTTTCGAAGACGTCACAAATCTTCGTGGCGGCTTCGCGCAGGCAAGGCTTAGTGGGTTCTGATTCCTGTTCGGCGAGGCCAACTCCCGCAAAAAAGCGCGGGGTTAGGTCCGCTCCCATTCCAAATGGATATCTAAGCGGGCAGCACTTCGTATGGGCGCATCATCTCATTGTCCTCGTGTTCCAGGATGTGGCAGTGCCAGACATAGCGGCCAGCATAGCCGACAAATGGAACAATAATTCGGGTAACTGTCTTGGCGTTCACGCGGACGGTATCTTTCCAGCCCAGTTCATTGGGATCGGGCGGCATGACCGGGCCAATGTAGCGTAAGTTACCGGTTGTCATAAATTCGAAGGCATCGAAGCGGCGTCGATCGAGAATCTGGAAGCGCACCATATGCAGATGAATGGGATGAACGTCGTCGGTGAGGTTGACAAACTCCCATATTTCAGTTGTGTTCAGCAGCGGTTTTTCTGTGATGGGCATGTGCCACGGAGTTTTATTCAGTAACATTCCCATGGACTCGGCCACCATATTCAGTTGCTCATCGAGAGTAAGTCGCCGGGTCTTGATCGCATTGGATTCGGGAATGCGCGGTGTGGGGCGTAGAGCTGTCGGAATAAGACTTGGATCGGATGTGGACGTGGCCGCAACTCGAAACTGCATGAGGGTGAGAGCTTCACTCTGAAGGATGAGCTGTTGGCCGCGATAAGGCGCAAAATCGACGATGAGATCGGCGCGCTCTCCTGGGGCCAGATGAACGTGCTTGACCGCAACAGGAGCTTGCAACAGTCCTTGGTCAGAACCGATCTGGATCGTCTCTAAATCTGGGGAAAAGGACAACCAGTAGAAGCGGCTATTGGCGCCATTCAGAATGCGTAGGCGATATTTTCGCGGCTCTACATCCAGATAAGGGAAGAGCTTGCCATTGACCAGATGCGCTGCTCCAAAGGCCTCAGGCACCCATGGGCGCTGGGGATCGGCGGAGACGGGATAACTAAGCTGGCCATCGGGGCGAAGGTCTCGATCCATTAGCACGAGGGGAATTTCATATTTGCCATGGGGTAGATTAAGCGCGTCCTCAGCGTCATCGCGAATTACCCACAAGCCAAGCAGGCCGGCGTAGATGTTAAGGCGATTGATGCCCATCGCGTGGTCGTGATACCAGAGCAGAGCCGGGTTTTGCTGATTGGGATAGTAGTAAGTGCGCGAGTGGCCGGGAATGTACCAGTCTTCTGGATAGCCATCGCTTTCCGGTGGCGTTCTGCCGCCATGCAGATGGACGACGCCGCGTACTTCCGGCTTATTTTTCTCCGCGCCATGCAGGGAGTGATCGATGGGAAGAAAGTGGTTGGAGGGCAGCTCGTTGGTCCATTCGACGAGCACTCCCTGGCCACTGCGCGTTTCAAAGGTGAGCCCTGGGACTGAACCGCCGTAGGACCATAGCATCGTTGGCGGCAGATCCCGATGCAGCTTGCTGCTGATGGCGCGCATGGCTACGCGATAGAAAGGTACGCGCTCGTGGGAATCGCCGGGCGACAGGCGATGGTCAATAGGTTGCGCGAGCTGTGGCAGAGGGAGTGGGTCAACGAAGCGGGCCAGGGTGTTGGGATCGAGATTTGGTAGTCCATGGGCAAGCGCGACGCCAGGGGATGAGGTTTGAGCGAAGGCCCGCGTGAGAGGTGCGGTTGCTGTTGTGAGGACCGACCAGCCAAGAAATCTACGTCGAGTAATCAAGGGTCTAACTCGCTTTTTCCTTTGGCGCAATTAAAACTAAGACACGAGAGAGATTGTAGGCTCTCCCGTGTCTCTGCTTGCTGCGATTCTACAGTGTGCCGCTACCAGCCAAAACCGCCGAAACCTTCTTGCACAACGAGGCCGGTGCTCGGATTGAGGATAAACTGGTTGGCGTTCTCAGGAAGGCCCTTGAAGTCGAACATGTTGTCTATAGGGCCGGCGAGGGCGTCGAAGGATCCGGCGCCGATCCGTTCGCCGCCGAGCCAATTGTCCTCGACGAAGCGCAGGACCGATGTCTGGTCGGTCATAGCGTGGTCGACGAAGTTGTGGCGCGCCCAAGGTGAGATGACTAGAAGAGGCAAACGCGGACCGTAACCGCAGCGGCCTTGGGCATGGAGCGTGCTTGCGTTGATGCCGGGCAGCGCAGTGGCACCGTTTCCGCATGCGCCCGTGCCAGTGAGCATATCGGCCGCGGTGGTGGATTGGTTCACGATTTGGCCAAGCTGGTGATCGTACCAGCCGTCGGAGTCGTCATAAGCGATGACTACAGCCGTCGATTCCCAATCGCGTTGCTTCTGCAAAAAGTTGATGGTATCGACTACGAAGGTCTGTTCGTCGAGCGGATCGGAGTAGCCTGCATGGCCATCCTGAAAGCCGGGAGCCTTCAGGTAAGAAACGGCCGGGAAGTTACCCGCACTTACCGCAGCGAAGAAATCCAGGATGTCGTACTGGTGATTTGCCGGATCGCCCGAGAAGCCGATGGTGGCGGTCGAAGTGGGGCGCAGATGCATTGGATTCCAGGTGGAGGTGTAGTACTGGAAGGGCTGGTGGTGAGGGATGTAATCGGCCTTCTTGACGTTGGTCACCGCGGAGGTTGTGCTGCGACTGCAACCCGTGGAGCCGTTCGCATTAACGATGGAGAGATTGAAGCCGCCTTCAAAGAAGCCCCAAGTGATGCCCTTGGCGTTGAGCAGATCGCCAATATTCTTGCCACCGAACTGCACTCGCTCACCGGTTGTGGTGGAGCATGTATCGCCTACCGGATCGGCATCGCTGATCAGCGTGAGACCGTCATTGCCGTCGTCGATGGTGGCGCCTCCCGGATTGATGTCCGTGGTGACTCCGTTGAGCTGGCCGGAAATCAAGTTGACGGCGCCATCGGTCGAAGGTCCGAAGTTAGTGTCATAGGAGTTATCGCTCATCGCAAAGCGCTGCGCGTAATTCCAGAAGGCCGTAACGGTATTGCCATCGTAGTAGCCCATAGTCAATCCGTCGGTGGCGAAGATACCGCCGCCTGAGGGAGGCGGGCCCGCAGTGCCGACGGACGCAGGAAATGCATCCATCAAACCGTGATCGAAGGCCTGCTGTTCGGGCGTGTAGTCGTGATCCTGGTCGGCTGTGGCAGCTTGGGTGCGGTCGAGCCGGAAGGGGTTGGAGGCGCCGGCTGCATTGACCGGATTGGTGGAGTTTGGATTCAGTGTAAGAAGCGCCACCGAGAGCCCGTTGACTGTAGGTGTGCCTGGCGCAGCTACGAAGCGCGGTTCGCCGGATGGATTGGTTGCAAACGGATAGGTTCCGAAGTAATGATCGAACGAGATGTTTTCTTGGAAGATCACGACCAAGTGCTTGATTGGGGTTGCTGTCTCCGCACCGCCCGAGAAGCCTGCCGCAAATGCAGGAGTCGGAAGGGTGCCAGCAACGAGCAGCATCGCAAGGGAAGTAGCGATGAGCTTTTGCATGTTGACCTCCTTGCCCACCGTTTGAAACGGGTGCAGGTGTGATTTTTATAGAGACGAGATGAATACCACGTTAATCGTGGTTCACAGAGAGGCAAATTCTACTAAATCGCTCTAAATACAGCGGCAGACGTGTCCTTTGATCCCACAGCGAATATTTTCAGTGTTGCCGAGGTGGGCTTTCGGCGTCAGCCATTCTCGGGTACGGCGATCATGGAAGCGCCTCAGCGAAGTTGTGGGTGTCGCGAACGTTTCAAGGAGTATTTGTGAGAAGAGGTGGCGAAAACTTCTCGGTTATGGTAATTTACTAACCAGTTAGTAAAAATGACCGTCCCCATTCCAACTCGCACTCAGGCGGAGCGCGCCGATCAGACGCGCGCCCGCATCCTCGAAGCAGCCGTCCGGCAGTTTAGCGCCAACGGGCTCGCCGGGGCGCGCACCGAGCAGATTGCCGAGGAAGCCGGGGTAAATAAGGCGTTGCTTTACTACTACTTCCAGGGAAAAGAGGCTCTGTACGAAGCCGCCCTGGATGCTGTGGCAAATCGGGTTGTTGCTGGCGGGCTGGCGGCAATGAAAGCGGGGTGCTCGGCTGGCGAGCGGTTGCTTCATTTCGCGCTGAACCACTTTGATCGTATTCACTCGCAGCGTGATTTCCAGAACCTGATGCAGCAGGAGATGATCCGTCTGCATCGCGGAGAGGAGAACGCACTCGCGCTCCTGGTGGAGAAGGTCTTCCGGCCCATGATGCTGCTGGTGCGCGAAGTGATCGCGGAAGGCAAGGAGTCCGGAGAGCTCATTCAAGTTGACGAGCTACAGGTCATGTATGCGGGGCTGGGTGCTAACGTTTTCTACTTTCTCTCCGCTCCGCTAATGGGGTTGCTGATGGAGATGGATCCTTTCGAGCGGCGCACTCTGGAGTTACGCCGTAGAGCGGCCGTCGAGTATCTGGGCCAATGCATTTTTACCGACCGTGAGCACGGGGCGCGCGTGGCAGCGCGAGTGTTGTCGGCAACGCCCATGCCGGAAAGTGACGGACTCAGACCGCAATCGGCATCTGCATTCCGCACCACTAAGACTTAAGAAGTGAGGCACAAGTGAACGCACGCAATCGAGTTTTTGTGATCCTGGGTTTGCTAACCGTTGGATCGCTGATCTGGTACCTGGCGACGGTGCAGCATACAAGCGATCTGCAACTGATCGGGACGGTGGACGCCAACGAAGTTGTGGTGAGTGCCAAGATTCCCGGGCGCATTCAGACACTGACGGTTGACGAAGGCCAGGATGTGAAGGCCGGCCAACTCATCGCCATCATTGAAAGCGACGACTTGCAAGCGGCGCGCAAGGCTGCGGAGGCTACTGCGGCCAGCCAGAAGTGGAAGCTGGGCGAGACCGTCGAGACAGAACGCCAGATGCGCGGCGAAACCGGCAGCGCCACTATCAACGCCGAGGACATGGTAAAGTCCGCACAGGCCACTCTAGCCCAGGCTCAGGCCAACTACGACCATCAGCAGGCCGACACTAGTCGAACGGTGGCGTTGGCGCAGCAAGGCATCATGAGCGATCAGGCCAAGGACGACGCGGCGACCAGCCTGCAAGCGGCCAAGGCGGCTGTTGACACGGCCACGCAGAACGTTGCTGCTGCCGAAGCTTCGCTGCGCCAGGCCCGTGCTCACGAACTGCTCACCGCCGTCGCGGCCCGCACTGTGGATGAGACACGCGATACAGTAGTCAACGCTCGCGCCCTTGCCGATCAAGCGAAAGTCGAATTGGGTTACGCGCAGGTCTTCGCTCCAGTTAGCGGCAAGGTCAACGTCCGCGCGGCCCGTCAAGGCGAAGTGGTGGCCGCTGGCGCGGCGATCGTCACTATCATGGACTTGACTCAAACCTGGGTCTACGCTCCGCTGCCGGAGACTCAGGCCGACGCTGTGCAGCTAGGCGATTCATTGAGGGTCGTGATGCCTTCAGGCGCTGCCCTCCAAGGCAAGGTCATCAATAAATCCGCAGAGGCCGACTTTGCCACTCAGCGCGATGTTGGCAGCCGCAAGCGCGATATCAAGACAGTCCAATTGAAACTACTCATCGACAATCCCGACGAGCGCTTCGTTCCCGGCATGACCGCCGAGGTCTACATTCCCAAGAGCAAGCTGGTGAAGCAATGAATGCTCTGGACACGATCTCCGCCGAATCGCAGGTGCCTGCCATTGCAGTGCAGCACATTGTCAAGCGCTACGGTGAGTTTGAAGCGGTCAAGGACATCAGCTTCTCGGTTGACGACGGAGAGATATTTGGCCTTCTCGGCCCCAACGGCGCAGGCAAGAGCACACTCATCCGCATGATGACTACGCTGATTCCGCTCACTGGCGGCAAGGCAATCATCGCCGGCCACGACGTTGCCAAAGACCCCGATGCGGTGCGCCGAATGATCGGCGTCATTCCCCAGGCCCTCACCAGCGACCCCGATCTGACGGTCGAAGAGAACCTCAGCATCTACGCCAAGCTTTATAGCGTGCCCAAGGCCGAGCGCAAAAAAAATATCGCAGACGTTTTGGAAGCTGTTGATCTTAGTAAGTGGCGGGGAGCGCAGGTCAAGACGCTTTCCGGCGGAATGCGACGCCGGGTTGAAATAGCTCGCGGCCTGGTACATAATCCGCAAATCTTTTTTCTCGATGAGCCCACCACCGGCCTCGATCCCGTCTCCCGCATTGCCGTATATGAGATGCTCGAAAACCTGAGAAAAACTCGCAAGCTGACGATGCTTATTACGACGCACTATATGGAAGAAGCCGACAAGCTTTGCGACCGCATCGCTATTGTCGATCACGGCACGCTCGTCGCCCTGGGAACGCCCATCGAATTGAAGCACAGCGTTCCTGGCGCCAACGTTGTCGAGGTGCATTTCGACCGCGAAACCGCCGAGTGGCAGGCGCGACTCGAAAAGTTGGATGGAGTTAGCAGCGTGCAGGCCGAGAGCGCTGGTTATTATCGGGTCCTGACTTCCTCGGGGTCCCGGACCACCATGCAGTTAGTCGAGTTAGCCGCTCAACTTGGCGAAACTCTTACCTCACTTAGCGTTCAGAATACCACGCTTGACGATGTGTTTGTTCATTACACCGGCCGTCAGCTTCGCGATGAGCAAGTCAAGCCGCCCGTCTTCACTCTGCCGCCCCGCCCCGGAGCACAGCCATGAATAGAATGTTTGCCATTGTCGAGCGCGAGATGCGCAAGTTCTTTCGTTCGCCCACGCTCATGATCATGTCGCTGATGATGCCGCTGTTGCAGTTGGTTATCATGGGCAACGCCTTTGGCGGCAAGATCGTGGGCGAGCGCGTCGCTGTGGTCGATTACGATCGCGGCCCGCAAGCCGTAAAAATCCGCGAAGCCTTCGATTCGATCGCCGTCAACATCAAGACCTTCACCACGGTCGAGTACAACTCCGAGGTTCAGGCACGCGAAGACGTGCGCACTGGAAAGATCGACGCCGCCGTAGTGATTCCGGCGCAATATTCCCGCCGCGTCTACTCGCAAAATGCGCCCGTGATCGGCTTGGTCGTGGATAACACGGACCCTTTCAGTTCCAGCAGCATCGAGGCCGAGATGCAGTTGGTGGTCACTGCGCTCACTAGCCCGGTCATCCAGCCCCGGTTGGCCAATCAGATAGCTCTAGAGATCGTCGAGTTATATCCTTACGTTAATTATATGAAGTTTTTGCTCCCCGCCACCATTGCCTTGGCCATGTATATCTCTGTGATGATCGGCGGCGGCATGTTATACATCGACGACAAAGCTCGCGGCGTTCATGAAGGCTATCTTGTAACACCCATTACTAAGTTGGAATTAGTCTTCGGTTTGAATATGGCTGGCGCCATTAAAGCTACTCTTGCCGGCATCTCGCTCACTGTCATCGGCTCGCTCATGGCTGGCCTCGGAGTCATCTTCCATCCCGAGGCGCTCTTGGAACTCTTTTGCCTGATGCTGGTCACAGCCATCGCCTTCAATGGGATGATGTTTCTGCTGATGGTGCGCGTCGACGATCCATTGGTTCCCCGCGCCATGTTCGGCGTCCTCAATACGCTCCTGTTTTATCCCTCGGGCGCCATGTATCCGATCGCAGCATTTCCTGCGTGGCTGCGCGCCCTCGCCGTTGTCGATCCTTTCACCTACGTGATTCACGGCTTCAAAGCTATCCTTCTGAAAGACGGTGGCTTTCAAGCTATTCAATTCGACCTATTCTTTCTTTTTGTCTTCGGCATGGGCACGCTGCTAATCGCCACGCCACTCTTCAAACGCACTCTGTAGTTACTGGTAATGCGCGGACCTGGGGCTGGATGTACACTGGGCGTGTGATGCGTCGATTGCTAGCTTACCCTGTACTCGCTCTTGTCATGCTGACCGGGTGCCACTCCCGTGAGAGGGCACCCTTGCAACCAAGTTCCAATCAAAACTTCAAAGTCTACCATCTGCGCGGCAAAGTGATTTCAACTAACCCTGCAAAAGGGGAAGTCACGCTGAGCCATCAAGCCATTCCGGGCTTCATGGAGGCCATGACCATGCCTTATAAGCTGAAGGACACGAGCATCCTCAGTGAACTGCATCCGGGCGATGTAATTACCGCAGACTTACTGGTCTCGTCTGACCCTGACGCGGATTATCTGCTGGATCATATAGTGGTGATCGCACAGGCCAGGCCCGATTATAAATCCGGAGTCTCCTACCATGTACCCGCACCGGGCGATCTGGTGCCTGACTTCAAGCTGCGAAACCAGGACGGCCGCGCGATTCATCTCGACCAGTTTCGAGGCAAGGCGCTGGTGCTCACTTTCATCTACACGCGCTGCCCTTCGCCTGAGTTTTGCCCGCGTGTTACGCGTAACTTTGCCGCTCTGGTAGAACAGTTAGCCACTAACCCTGCGGTCTTTTCCCAGACACACCTGCTTTCGGTAAGCTTTGATCCCGAGCACGACACACCGGAACGACTTAGGGCCTATGGCGCTACTTATATCGGCAGCGACACGAAGAATGCCTTTGCGCATTGGGAGTTTGCCGTTCCGGAGCAATCGAAGCTCGCCGAGATGGCTAAGTTTTTTGACCTGGGGCTAACCAACGAGGCGGATTCGACTATTACTCACACGCTCTCGACCACGCTGATTGGCCCGGATGGCAGGGTGGCGCGATTCTATCCGGGCAATGACTGGACGCCGGAGCGGGTGCTTGCCGATATGAAGCAATTGGTCGTAAAAGCAGGATGACTTAGTCGATTGTTCACGGGGTAAGTGTGCGGCTTGGGTTATCGACGATCCCTTTAGCTTGTCTTTTCTTGTACTCAGCGATGTCGTAAAGCTGTGATTGAAAGTAAAGGAAGGAAAAGAAGAACGTCTTTGCCAGGCTGAAATGGAGGCCAATGGGTTCGCGCTCGTTGTAGTGTTTTTCGAGATCGGCACGTATCAAATAAATGGTCGCGATGCCGAGAACGGCCGATGTCAATCCCAATATCCCAGTGAGCCGTTCATGCATCGCGGAGGGATTTTGCCGTATGGTCATTGCCGCGCAAGCCAATTCTACCACCACGTACGCATCGCACCAAAAAATGCAACGGGCGTCGGGATCGAGTGTGCGAATCCATAGACAGAGATAAAACGCCCATGCGTCAACCACCAGGCTGTTCAAGAGGTTCTGATAGGGACTTGGAACAAGCCAGCCAATTAGAGCTCCCAATGTCCACCATACGAGAAGAAGCACGAGCCAATGCACACGCGGAGGCGGCGGATACTCAGGGCTATATTGAAGCGAGGATATAATGGATGGCTGATTCACTGTCTATTCCCGAACTAGAATTCCATCTTTTAGAAGATAGCACAGAGCTTCGCAAAGGCATCGAGTTCAATCAACAGCTGGCCATCCGGCGCGGCATCGAGCGTGGCGTGTTCGAGGACCCACGTATCTTTGTGGAAGAGGAAGACGGCGTTAAGTCCGGCGGCGAGGGCAGGGTTGATGTCGCTCTTGGGGCTGTTACCGATCATCCAACTGGTGTGCGGCTTGAGCTCGTGGCGATGAATAACTTCCTGGTAAGTAAGCGGGTCCTTTTCGGCGGCTATCTCAACCGCTAAGAAGTAACTTGCGAGACCGGAGCGGGCGAGTTTGTCAGCCTGTTCGGCGTGGTTGCCCTTGGTCATGAGGATCAGCCGGTGGCGTGTGGCCAACTCGGCCAGGGTTCCGGCCACACCAGGAAGCAGTTCGATCTCCTGTTCAGAGATGGAGCGAGCGAAGCCCAGAATACGCTCGACCTTCTCTTCAGTGACTGGAGCTGGGCTGAGCCGCTTGAAGCAAGTAACCAGCGAACGGGTGAAACTGGTGAGACCGTAGCCATGGGCCAGAATGGTCTCACGTTCAACGGCGTTTAGAGCCTGGCGCACTTCGGCGGGCGAATACTCGTGGTGATCCAGATAACTGATGAAGGCAGCGATAGCGCGCTCGAAATAGACGTTGTTCTCCCATAACGTATCGTCGGCGTCGATTAGTAGCGTCTGGCCTGACGGGAACTGCGGCATAAGTTCTATGTTAAAGCATTCTCGCTTCACATTTTGAAGTCAGAACAGCACAGAGGGTGGATTTTTCTTGGGAAAAATCCACTCGGCGGTATGGATTCTACAAATAGAATAATCGAAAATGCTAGAGCGAATCGGGGCGGAAAGGGGTGAATGACGGCTCTTTGTCTCCCACCCTTTCCGCGGAGAGGGTGGAAAGGGTGGGGACGGAACTCTTGCGGAAGTGCTAGTAACTACGGCTTGGATTGAGCGGCTAGCCACTGCTTCAAGTTCGGCTCCTGAAGAGCGCGCATCTCGGTGCAGCCGTCGATGTTCTCAAGGGCGTGCTTGAGAGCTTTATCGGAGGCGGCAACCTTGTGCATGGAGAAGAATTTCTCGACGCCTGAGTGAGCCTCGGCTGAGCAGAAGTTACCCATGGCGCCGACTAAATAGCCCCCCATCTCGGTGGTGAGCTGAGCTTGCACCTTGTCCCAGTTGTCCTCAATGTACTTCCAGGTCTGACCGCGGTTTTCTTCGATGCCCATGGAGATGACGAATTGAAGGACTGCGTCCTGATTTCGAACCTCCTTCGAAACAGCATAGTCGAGGGAGCGTTGAACTAGCGCGGGATTTTCAAACTCGGCCAACAGGCGTAGTGCGGTCTCTTGCAAGTCGGGATTGGTTGAAGTCTCGAAAACCTTTTGCAACTGATCGAAGAGCGTTGCATCACCGTTGCGGGCTGCGATGTAAAGAGCGGTTTGGGCAAACGTAGCATCGACGGAACTGGGATCAGCCAGGTACTTGGTAGCAATCTCACGTGCCTGAGCAAGGACGGCGGGGTCCTTGCCATAATAGCCGAGGACGCCGAAGAGTTGGGAGCGTAACTCGCGAGTGTTAGCAGAGTCGGAGTTTGCAGGCGGCGGTAACTTGACATACTGCGGCGCAAAGGTCGAGCGAATCCAGGCCGCGAGCGCGGTGCGCTCTTCGCTGTTAGCTGCAACGCGCGTGCAGGTTGCATTGACGCCGCTCAAAGCCGCACCCACCACCTCCGCACTGCGGTCGGCTTCGACAGCCGTTACTAAGTCGAGATAGGCGCCGATGGGAACCTTGTTAGAGCGCACCTGCGCCCACTCATCGCCGATCAGGCTGATTCGCTCGGATGGAGTGAGATTGGTTTCAACGTTGGCCACTAAAGCTGCGTAGACGCTGGGCGGGTAGGCGCTGCGGTAATAGCCTTTGCCACCGGCATTGGCAAAGAAAAGTGCGGCTGCAGGTGTCTTCAATGTTTTATCTGCGGGAGTAAGAACCAGGCAGTTCTGAGAGTCCGAACCAGCTTTGAAGCAGACGGGAAGTGTCCACTTCTGTGCAGGATCCGGCTGAACGCTAGGGCTAAGGAAAAAGCGTCTCTGGCTGACAGCAACCTTGCCCGCGACTGGTTCGCCAAAGGTGAGAAGCGGCTCGCCGGGCTGGGCCACCAAGCTCTCCATGATCTTATCCACCGGCTTATGGCTGGTTGCGGTCTGCGCGCCCCAGAAGTCCTCCGCAGTGGCGTTGGAATACAAGTGAGTAGCAAGATAGTTATGCACTCCCTGGCGGAAAGCCTCCTCACCAAGGTAGTTTTCCACGGTTCCGAGTACCTCCCCAGCCTTGCCGTAGGCGATTCCGTCAAACATTTGATTGATCTCGTCGGGTGTATCGGCCTTGGCGCGAATGGCGCGGGTGGTGGGTTGCGCATCAATATTCAGCGTCTGGTTTATATCCGCGACCATTGTTTGATCGATATTCCACTCCGGATGCATGTGAGCTACAGCCTTGCTTTCCATCCAGGTGGCGAAGCCCTCGTTGAGCCAGAGATTGTCCCACCATTGCATGGTGACCAGGTCGCCGAACCACTGATGAGCCATCTCGTGAGCGATCACAAGAGCTACTTCCTTCTGCGCGCCAACGGATGCGGTCTTGGGGTCGATGAGCAGGTCGGTCTCGCGATAAGTGATAGCGCCAAAGTTTTCCATGGCGCCGGCTTCGAAGTCAGGCAGGGCGATCAGGTCGAGTTTCTTGAGCGGGTAGGGAATACCGAAGTAATTATCGTAGTAATGAAGCATGTATTTGGCTATATCGACGCCATAGGGAGTTAGTGCCACCTTGTCCGGCGTTGAGCAGACGCGGATGGCCACGCCTTCGGATTCGCCCGCAGTGCATTGAAAGTCACCGACCAGAAAGGCGACCAGATAGGTGGACATCTTGGGCGTGGTGGCAAACTTTAGCGTGTGCTTGCCGGTAGTTGGGCCTGCGGTGTCGGCGATGATGGGAGTGTTGGAGATGGCGGTATCGCCCGCATCGATGACCAGAGAAACGTCGTAGGTGGCTTTGAAGGCCGGCTCGTCGAAGCAGGGAAAGGCGCGGCGCGCGTCTGTTGCTTCAAACTGCGTTACGGCGTAGTTACGGCGGGCGGTCTTCGAGAGATAGAAGCCGCGCAGTTCGTTGTTGAGAATGCCAGTGTAGTGAATGGCCAGCGTCGCCTTACCTGCGGGTAACTTACTTGCGAAGGTAAAGGTCGCTTGTTCCTTATCCTTGTCGAGAGCTATGGATGCCTTCTGTTCTTTGCCGCCGGCAGTCACGGCCACGCTCTCAAAGGTGATTTCGATTGCGTTCAAGGTGATCGAGTTCGCCGGCTCAGTAAGATTCACGTCGATCGATTCGACGCCGGAAAAGGTCGCGGTCTTCAAGTCGGGCGTGAGGTTGAGCGTGTAATGTTCCGGGCGAACGGTCTGGGGAAGACGCTGGGCATCTGCGGGTCGGGCCGAAGCCAGGGAGATGCACAGCAATGCGGCTGATGCTGCAAAAGCAGCGCGCAGGGATGGAGTGAAACCAGAAATCTTCATGTAAACCTCGCGAGGTTGAGGAGTTATTGCGCCTCAGGCTTCTTAGATAGTAGCGAATCGAGCAGCAGCAGGCAGGCGCCAATGACGATGGAGGAGTCCGCTACATTGAAATCGGGCCAGTGATAGCGGAAGATGTGGACCTCGATAAAGTCCACCACCGAACCATAGACTATGCGGTCGTGGACGTTGCCTAGCGCGCCGCCAAAGACGAGTGCGAGCGCAAAGGATGTCAGCGTGATGCGGGCGGCGAGGCGGATCATCACGATAAGAACGACCAGCGCGGCAAGCAGCGTGAAACCGATCAGGCCCCAGCGAACCATGCGGGGATTGGCCGAGTCGGCGAAGAGCGAAAAGGCCGCGCCGTCGTTGGTCCAATGGGTGATGCGCAGTATATGCGGTATGACCGGGATGGCACCGCCTAAGGGGATTTTGAGCGTGACCAGAGTCTTGGTCAGACGATCAAGAAAAATGATCACGGCGGAGATGAGCAGCAGCCAGTGCAGGCGGCGGGGCGCGGTGAATTTCACTGGGCTTCCTCCGTGGGTGGGGCGATCTTCATTTCTTTTAGTGCATCCTGACAGCGGGTGCAGACATTTTGCCAGATGCCGTAGTTCCCGACCTCGGGCATGAAGTTCCAGCAGCGGGCGCATTTGAGACCGCTGGCGGGAATAACCGTCATATCGAATTCTCTAAGTCCGGTCCTCATTCCGAGAGAGCCGGACTCAGCTTCGAGAAGTGTAACTTCCGAGACATTGAGAATCTCCTTGAGACCAGCCTTGTGGCGTTTCAATAGACTAAACAACTCACCAAATGCGGAAATTTCAACGTCTGCTTCGAGACCCTTCCCGATTTCCTTAGCCTGGCGCTTCCGCTCGAGCACCAAAAGAACTGAATCGCGAACTTCAAAGATCTGCTTCCACTCTTCGAGCAAATGCGCGGGGTCTTCGGTAAAGATCTCCGACGGGGCAGGGAATTGCGCTAGATGAACGCTGGCTTGGCGGCCTTCGAGCTTGGGTAGATACTCCCAAACCTCATCGGCGGTGAAGCTCAAGATCGGAGCTACGAGACGGACGAGTGTTTCGGTGATCTGCCAGAGCACGGTCTGCGCGGAACGGCGCTCTTTGCTCGTGGGCGCGAAGGTGTACATGCGGTCCTTGAGTACATCGAGATAGAAGTTGCTCAGGTCGATAACCGCGAAGTCATTCATCGCGTGGTAGACACGATGGAACTCGAAGGCCGCATACCAGTCGAGTACTTTTTCAGTTAGTTCGCGGGTGCGGGCCAACATATAGCGATCGAGTGGCAATAAATCAGCCTCGGCAACGCGGTCGCCAACAGGGTCGAAACCATGCAGATTACCCAACAAAAATCGGAAGGTATTGCGCAGCTTGCGATAGATTTCCGCACAGCGCTGCATCAGATTTTCGCTGGCGGCCATGTCCTCTCTGAAATCGATGGAGGCGACCCACAGCCGCACGATCTCGCCGCCGAGACGGTTGGCGATATCCACCGGGTCAACGCCGTTGCCGAGGGATTTCGACATCGCGCGTCCCTGTTCGTCGAGCGTCCATCCGGCAGTTACCACGCGGGAATAAGGCGCCCGACCGCGCAGAGCCACCGAGGTCAACAACGATGTGTTGAACCAGCCGCGGTGCTGGTCTCCGCCTTCCAGGTAGAGGCACTCCGTGCCTCTGCCATCTTGGAAAGCGGTGTAGGCGGTCTTCAGATCGGGGTCGGGCTCGCAGACGGCAAACCAGCTTGTGCCGGAGTCGAACCAGACGTCGAGGATGTCAGTCTCCTTGCGGAATTCCTTGCCGCCGCAGTGCGCGCAGATCGAGCCCGCAGGCAAGAGCGCATCCGCAGCGGGTGTGCGCCAAGCCTCGATGCCCTCGCGCTCGATCAATGCGACGACAGCGCGGTTTAACTCCGCATCGATGAGAGGCTTGTTGCAATGAGCACAAAGAAAGACGGCAATAGGCACATCCCAGATCTTCTGGCGGCTGATGCACCAATCGGGGCGCGTGGCGATCATGTTGGTGATGCGCTCCTTGCCCCACGCCGGATCCCACACCACTTTATCGATCTCCTCGATGGACAACTGGCGGAAGGTCGTCTCGCTGCCATCAGCGCGTTTTACCGGCGTTTCCATGCCGATGAACCACTGCTCGGTGGCGCGATAGATCACGGGCTTGTGGCAGCGCCAGCAGTGCGGGTAGGAGTGCTCCAGGTCGCCCGAGGCCAACAGAGCCCCGCGTTCTTCGAGCATGGCTAGAATGACGGGATTGGCGGCCCAGACCTTCAGGCCCTCGAAGGCCGGCGGGGCGGCAAGCTTCCATGCTTCGGGGTCCATGGTGATGCGGCCTACCTCGTCAACGCGGCAGAGGGGGTCGAGGCCGTAGCGCAGTCCGGTATTGTAATCATCCGCGCCGTGGGCGGGAGCGGTGTGGACGGCGCCGGTGCCGGTGTCCGCAGTGACGTAAAGGGCGTTGACGCCGAGGATGCTGCGCTCAAGGAAGGGATGCTGAAAGGTGACGCGATCCAGTTGGCTGCCTTTGAAGCGAGCCAACTCAGTGGTTGGGCCCAGCTTGCAGGCGGCGCTAACGGCTTCGGCGAGTTCGGCGGCGACGATGTAAACTTCGCCACTGGCGACCTGAAGCGCAACATACTCGAAGCCGGGATGGAAGGCGACGGCCAGTGATGCGGGTAGCGTCCACGGGGTCGTTGTCCAGATGATCGTCGATACTTGCTTGCCTTTGAGTGCCGCGTCGATCGCCGACGGATCGCTTGTTAGCCGGTAGCGCACATAGATTGAGGGGCTGATGTGCTGTTCGTACTCGACCTCGGCCTCGGCCAGCGTAGTGCGGTCGTGGATGCACCAGTAGACCGGCTTGAGGCCACGATAGACGAAGCCCTTTTCGAGGAAACCGTAAAAAGCCTCGAGCGTGCGGGCCTCGTAGTCCGGTGACATGGTCTTGTAGGGCGTTTTCCAGCGGCCGAAGCAGCCGATGCGCTCGAATTGCGCGGTTTGCAAGTCAACGTACTTCTGCGCGTATTCGCGGCAGGCAGCGAGAATCGCTGAGGCTGGCAGTTCCAGCCGTTTGCGACCCAGTTGCTCTTCCACCTTGATCTCGATAGGCAGGCCGTGGCAGTCGTAGCCAGGGACGTAGGGAGCGTCAAAGCCGGCCATGGTCTTGGATTTGACCACAAAATCCTTTAGCCCTTTGTTGAGCGCGTGGCCGAGGTGAATGGGTCCGTTGGCGTAGGGCGGACCGTCGTGCAGGAGGTAGGCGGGACGGCCGCGACCAGCCTTACGCAACTCGGCATAGAGGTCGAGCGCGGACCACCGGGCCAGCCGAAGGGGTTCATTTTGCGGCAGATTAGCCTTCATCGGGAAGGCGGTTTGGGGCAAGGTTAGGGTCGCCTTCAACTCCGGAACTGGGGACATCGATACTCCCTGGAATGTTTCGATCTGATTCATATTAGAGTGTAAATGGCGGGGCGCAATTTTTTCGGTAACGACCAGGGTAACTACTGGAGGGCTTTGGGCGTCTATTGTTTATGGGAAACCTGATTGCGCCGAAATATGAGAGTTTGGATTATCAGACCCTCGCGGACAAGACACAAACGGGTAAAGTCGAGCATAATAGAGCGACGGGCCTTGAGACGCAGGCTGCTCCTTCCCTCCAACGGGAAATCAGGGGCCCCGAGACAACAGAACCAGCATCGACTATGCCAGACGATCTGCTTATGCAGCCACACACGGACTCCCAAGCCGCCACGGCAGCGGGTGACAGTGATCTTGACGTCACCTTCGGCATTCCCGTTGAGGAACGGCCCATCTGGGTCGATCTCTACGAAAGCGTTCGCGATGTCTTCTTTCCGGTCAGGCTGCCTCCGCTGGAGCTGACCTCCACGCCGATTCCGGTGCCTGACCGGATGGCTGTCAAGCGCAATCCCTTGGCTATTGGCATCTCGACGTCATTCAATCTGGGGATACTTGCGCTGTTGCTCTTTGTCGGCGTGAGGAGCTACATCAACAAGGGAAAGCCACCCCTGGTGGATACGCCGATCGATGTGTCGGAATTCAAGGCTCCCAAGGCCGATGTGGCAGCGGGCGGCGGCGGCGGAAGCCCGGATAAAATGCAAGCAATCAAGGGGAAGATTCCACCGCGGGAGACGGCTCCGGTAATGAATCCCAAGATAATACAGCCGCCGCTTCCCACGATCGATGTGCAAAAGGACATTATCATTCCCGACAACCCGACCCTGCCTAACTTTGGCATGTCGAATTCTCCGAACGTCACGCTGGATTCAAGGGGAAACGGCTCTGGAACTGGTCTGGGACCGGGCAATGGATCTGGCTATGGACCGGGGCAAGGCGGCAATATCGGCGGCGGACTGTACCGCATTGGCGGAGCGGTGTCGGCTCCAGTGTTGGTGTACAGTATCGATCCGGAGTTTTCTGACGAGGCCCGCCGCGCCAAGTATCAAGGTGTATGTCTAATCTCGATCATTGTCGATGCGCAGGGAAATCCGCAAAATCCGCACGTGGTGCGCGCGCTGGGAATGGGGCTGGACGAGAAGGCCATCGAAGCGGTGAAGAAGTTCAAGTTCAAGCCGGCGATGAAGGATGGCAAGACTCCGGTGCCGGTACCGATCACCGTAGAGGTAAACTTCCGGCTGTATTGAAGGCTTGAAACTGTTTGAGCAGGAAGAGCGAAGCGCATTGGCGTTTCGCTCTTTTCATTTCTGCGCGAATTGTGAGTTCAATTGGCAGGATCCAGATAGATCGACCCGCACGTGAGCCTATTTGCTGCAATGCAACGCAAGCTCGCGAAATTCGGAAAATCTGGATAAAATTCCAAGCGTCTCAAGAGAAGCCCGATCTGAATCCTCAATTTCTAATTCGGCTGTGCCCTTCGGATGAGCATTCAGCTCATAGGCCAGGAGGTCCGCAATATACACGGCTACTGCGCTATCGAAACCGGTGTGTGAAATGCGTGTTGGATGGTGGTGGTGCGCGATGGCCTCGACGGTAATGTTAGGGATTCCCCACAGTCCCAACAGGTACGCACCTATCTCTGCGTGCGAGGTTCCGAGCAGTTTCTCTTCCGCTTCGAAGAGTTTGCAGTTGTGCACCCTCGCAAATGATTGAACTAAACAGAACTGATCCGGCATCGTGCTTGCCAAGAAGAGACTTCCAATATCGTGTAAAAGCGCTGCCACGATGGTAGCGTCACGAGCTTTCTGGTCTATAGGGAGCACACCGGCTATGGCAGCGACAAGGTGGGCGTGTTTCTGCATCGACTCGCAAAATGACTGCGGAATGCGCGAGTCTGGTGTAAGAACCCTGAAGGCCTCCGAAGCTAGAGCAAGATTCTTGATGGTCTCCATCCCCAAATAGGAGGCGGCATTCTGCAAGGTTTCGACTCTCTGTGCCAATCCAAAGAAGGCGCTATTGACCAATTGCAATACCTTCGCCGACATCGCAACATCTTGCTCAATAATGTCGGCCACCTCTCCGATCGATACATCCGGATCCGTCACTGCCTGGGTGAGGCGTGTATAAGTGCCAGAGAGCGAAGGTAGTTCACCTACACTTCCAACGACCCTGCGAATCTCCGGCGTACTCAGTACGTCCTGCAAAGAACACACACGTTCAATTGTAGATCGAAGTTCGGTAGCGCTGCATGGCTTGGCCAGAAACCGGTGCGCTACGGGAACTGCGCGTCTTGCCATTGAATCTTCGGAATATCCAGACAGGATGATTCGCGCGGAGCCCGGAAACCGGTCGCGAATATGGCCTAGCAGTGTTGCGCCATCCATTCCCGGCATCCGCATATCGGAGATGACGACGTCGAAGGTACCTGCCTCGCAGGCTCGCAAGGCGGCCTCCCCGCCGAGCGCAAACTGCATGTCCCAGTTCTTTCGTTCGGTGTAGAGCATACGCTGAATTCCTTCGAGAATCTTGCTTTCGTCATCCACAAACAAGATACGCTTCATACGATCACCGCCTTGCTAGTAAGATCCTTGCCATGATATGGAAGGCGGATAATAAAGGTTGTCCCTTTCCCCTCTTCCGTTTCAAAATGAATGCTACCGTGATGTTTGTCGACAATCACAGAGCGTGCAATGGCCAGGCCCTGTCCCGTTCCTTTGCCTATCTCTTTGGTAGTGAAGAAGGGATCGAAGACTCGGCTACGCACCTTTTCTGGAATACCCGTCCCTGTGTCCTGAACTCGAATCTCGGCCCACTCCGGGTAACTGCGAGTTTCCACCTTAATTCTTCCCTTTTCTGGACCTCCCTTGTGAACAACATCTGCGATCGCATGGGCGGCATTGACAATCAAATTTAGAATCACTTGATTGAACTCACCCGGAAGACAAGAGATCGGAGGTAGTGACGGGTCGAAATCAGTATCCATCTCAGCGACATATTTCCACTCGTTCCGCGCAACCGTAATCGTGCTGCCGATGGCACGATTCAAATCCATTGATATCTTCTCCTTCGTGTCCGGATGAGAGAACTCTTTCATTGCATTCACAAGTGCAGAGACCCGGCTCACGCCTTCGAGCGTCTGGTTAATCGCCTTGGGAATTTCTTCAACGAGATAGTCGACATCAACGCATTTCACCGCCGTCGTCACTTCCTGAATCGTTTCGCTGGACATCGTGTTGCCGTTAGCCGCCAACAATAGCCGTTCATAGGGGGTCAGGAGACTCTTCAGGTCCTGAAAGGCGTCTTTCAAGAAGCGGACGTTGTCTCCAATATACTGAGTCGGCGTATTGATTTCGTGCGCAATTCCGGAAGCGAGTTGGCCCACTGACTCCAGCTTTTGCGCCTGCAGAAGTTGTTCCCGCAACCGGTTACGCTCTGTGACGTCCTCACTCATCCCTTCATAACGGACAACGACGCCGTTCAGGCGAATGGCGCGAGCGTTAATGCTGAGCCAGACCTTGCTACGATCCTTGCGATAGACCTCGCATTCAAAGTTTTGCACCCTTCCGTCTCTTTCCATCAAGAGCATGAATTCTTCGCGTCGTTTGGGGTCAACGTAAAACTGCTGGCCAATGTTATTAGCGCAAGCCAACAATTCCTCCACTGAATCGCATCCATAAGTGACAGCCATGGAACGGTTCACACTCAGAAGGCGACCGTCCGGCGTGCTCTGAAAGATACCTACCAGGGCTTCATCGAATATTCCGCGATACTTCTGCTCAGCCTCCCGCAGAGCATCCTCTGATTTCTTGCGCGCAGTGATATCACGGGCGATGCCTGCAACGCCGGTGACTCGGCCCTCGTTGTCGCGTAGGGGTACCTTTGTCGTCAAGAGCAGCATCTCGTTCCCCGCGGCGTCGACGAGCGTTACTTCGCGGTCATACAAGATTTGCCCCGATCGCATCACGTTTTGCTCGTCTTCATAAAAGGCGTTGGCAATCCCCCTCGGGAAGAAATCGAAACCGGTCTTTCCTGACAGCTCTCCGGGCGTTTCCATGCCGGCTGTGCGCGCCAAGGATGAATTGGCCAGCACGAATCTGCTTTTGACGTCTTTTACGTACATGAGGTCAGGAACGTTGTCGATCAGTGCATGGAGGACCTGACGGTCGTTCTCCACAATAGAACGTTCCGCGAGGAGGCGGCGATTGGCTTCGTTGGCGAACTCCATTGCATTTTGAAGACAGATTTCTTCTTGTTTGTGAACGGTAATATCCCGAAAAAACCACACCCGTCCCAGGTATTTGTCATCTTGATCCCATAGACCGGTCGAATGCCGTTCCAGTGTTCTGCCATCCTTCAATTTGATCTCGCATTGATCCCCTTCGTCTGGGTGGTCGTAAAGCTCCTGGACCCGCTTCAAAAAGGGCTCAGGAGACTCTATGCGTTCGAGAACCAATGACAATAATGGCTGATCCTGGATGCCGACCACGCTGTTGGTCAATTGACCCGGAGTAACTGAATCGGTAAATCCCCAATCGGTAAATCCCCAAATCTCTAAAAATCTTTTATTGTGCGATACGACGATTCCTGCGCTATTTACAGCAAGAATCCCTTCAAGGGATTCACCTTGTATGGAGCGAATGAGGGAGAGTTCAAATTTGCGGACTTGTTCAGCTTGAGTCCGCTCCGTAATGTCCGTACAGACGCCAATGTGACCCAGAAATTCACCGCTCACCGATAGCCGAGGGTCTGCACGCCAACCCATAAGCCGCCACTTGCCATCGGCTCGCCGGACCCGCGCCTCTACGTTGAAGGGTGCGTATTCCTTGATTGATCTGTCGAATGCCGCTACGAAAATGGGTACGTCTCCCGGATGGAGCTGGAACTTCTGCTGACTGGGGTCAACCTTCTCGGAATCAATCCCACAAAATTCCCGGCAAGCTCTATTGAAGAACTGAATACTTCCCTTGGCATCGGTTGCCCACATCATTACAGGAGCGGTGTCTATCATGCCCCTAAAACTCTCTTCGTTTTCCTGAGACACTGGGGCGGCCTCATGACGATCTATTTCGGGCCTCGGAATGGAACTGCTTGTCACCACTTTCTCAGATGAGCTCTTGAAAAAACAGGGAACGGCCAATGAGCCTGCTATTCGCAACGCAACACCGAGAGGTCGCCAGACCCTTCGTACACTGTTTAGCGCCATATAGGTGGTGAGAATGGCAACCGATACCGCAAGGACGATCGGTTGACAGTCGTGAGTAGGCACGATGGCGGTCATCATGTTCATTCACCAGGCGCGGACGTAAGGGAGTCTGCTATTGGAGAATCATCGGCACAATTCGCGATTCACTTCAGGTTGTGGGCCACGACAAAAGCGTTTGAGGCGCCTGATTTGTTGGCGACAATGTGCCGATAAGAGGAGCGAGCTTTGCGCCGATTTCGTGCTAACTGGCGGTGCACGCAGAAGTAATGTGAGGGCGTCAAGGAAATGCTTTCTTTAGTTGAGTAACTTTGGACAAGTGCCAGGCAGAAAAGGGCAACTTGAATTGCGCGCGTTGAAACGATGTTAGGAGTACGAGTTATGGCCGACAGGGTTCTCTTCGTAGATGACGAGAAGGATGTTCTCGATGGTTATCAGCGAATGTTATACAAGGATTTCGCCGTTAGTACGGCCTTGGGTGGGCAACAAGGACTCGCCTCAATTCAGGAACACGGCCCATACGCTGTGGTGATTTCTGACATGCGGATGCCAGGCATGAATGGTGCTGAATTTCTGGCTCAGGTTCGCCAAAAAGCCCCGGGAACCGTGAGAATGCTGTTAACAGGATGTTCAGATATGAGGGTGGCTATTGACGCTGTCAATGAGGGCAACATCTTCCGATTTCTCACCAAGCCATGCGAGAAGGAAGCCCTGGTGAGCGCGATCAAAATCGGCCTGGTTCAGTACCATTCGGCTGCGGCCGAGATGGAGCTCGTTAAGAAGGCTCAGACTATCGAACGTTCCCAGTCTGATTGGGATAGCTTTGAAATCTGCCAGTGGGATAACGGTCAGGGTCCGACAGGTTTGCCCGGGCCGACTCAGGCCAGAGCTCGCCTCGCCCCGCTGCTGGGAGTCGACCTTCAAGGTTACGTCGCTCTTTTAAAGCTCCCGGTACTCCCAACCATAGAACAGCGCTACGGAGAAGAAGCGGCTGGCAGTTATCTGAAAAGCGTAACTCAATTTCTCAAGCAAGCCCTGCGGTCGGACGACCAGCTGTTCCATTGGGGCCGGGATGTCTTGATGGCAGTGGTCCGACGGCAGCTCTCTCCTGCTGCTGTTCGCATGGAGATCGCTCGCCGAACCTCGGCCAGCCATGAACATTTACTGGAAGTGAACGGAAGGAGTGTTGTGATCGCCACTTCGATAGCGTTTGATTTGCTGCCCGTATCGCAGTTTTCGACACTGGACGACATGCTAGTGGCGTTCGATTCCAGTTTGAGCGGAAGGACGGGCGGTTAGGAAGGGAAATGTATTGAGGCCACATTTCAATTCCTGGGCGATCTAGAATCCCCTGTGAAAGGGCCTGGCTGCTGCTTCGTAAATTTTTCCATGCGTTGGCACACGGCGTGTTGATACGAAAATACGGGTCAGGCTGAACGGCTTGATATGAGTTATATCTGATTTATTTTCTTATATTTAGTGGTGCGCCCGGAGAGATTCGAACTCCCGACCTACTGATTCGTAGTCAGTCGCTCTATCCAGCTGAGCTACGGGCGCACACTTGCGGCTTCGAGCGAAACCTTAGACAGAATATCAGGGTTCCTCAGGCCGCGCAATTCGATCTTTTAGGCCACCGGGGGCGGCTTCAATGGTGGTCGATGGTGAAACCGAGAGACTAAACAGCTAGCTGATTTCGGGAACTATCTCCAAGCCCGCTTGACGGACCAGGCTGGTAACGGCTGCGGCGTTAAGCCGGGTGGCATCATACTCAACGCGCAGTGTGCGAGCTGTGCGGTCGAAGTTGAGCCGCCGAATGCCGTAGACCTCGCGAGTATCGGCCAGCGCAAAGGTTACCGCTTCGGTGGGCGGCACGGCATAGCGAAAGAGAATTTCAACCGTCGTCATAGGAAGAATGATAGCAAGAATCTACAGACACTTGAATCTACAGACTCTTGAGGTAGGCGCGGATCTCGGGGTTAGACCAGTCGGGATCGCCGACGATCTTGCGCCGGATAATGCCCTGGCGGTCGATGATATAAGTCTCCGGCCATCCTTCGGTGTGGTAGAGTTGGGCGGCCTTCTGGTCGGGGTCGCGGACGGTAATCAGGTCCACATGGCGGCGGATGAGGAAGCGGTTATATGCGCTTGGATCTTCATCGATGCTGACCGCCAGGATGGCCAGATCGGGCCGGTCGTGATGAAGTTCGATCAGAGCAGGCATCTCTCCGACGCATGGCGCGCACCAACTGGCCCAGAAGTTGAGCAGCACTACACGTCCCCGGTAACTGGCTAGATGCACCGTAGTGGCACCGTCGGAGACGGTGAAGTCGGGGGCCGCTTGCCCGGTCTGGTTCGGGTGCGCGCCGCGGTCGCAGCCCGGCGCGAGAGCCAACGGCAAAAGCAGAGCGAGGGAGAGGAAGCGAGGGAGCCGCACATACTTATAATACGGAGCGAGGGCCCCCAATGAAAGAGTGAGGACGGATGGAGAGCGAGAGACTAGAAGAAAGTGGAGCGGTTGGGGAGCGCAGGATTCAACCTGCGCAGCGAGGAACGGTGTATGACCCGCCGGAGCCAGCGCCGGACCAATTGCTGGAGTTGACCGTCATCATTCCTGCGCGCAACGAGGAAGACTGCCTAGGCGCGTGCATTCAGTCGCTGATCAACCAGTCTGAGGAAGTCTTCAAATTAGGCCGGGACTGGGAACTGGTGGTGGTGGACGACCACTCGACCGACCGAACGGCTGAGATTGCGCGCGGCTTTGCCGGCGTGACCGTGCTCGAAGCGGATAAATTGCAGCCAGGCTGGAGCGGCAAGAACAATGCCGTCTGGACTGCGACCAGGCGGGCGCGGGGACAGTGGCTGCTTTTTACAGACGCCGATACCGTCCACGAGCCGGGAAATCTGCACCGTGCTATGCATGAGGCTGCGAAACATAAGGTGGGCATGCTGAGCTACTCCCCGCGGCAAATTGTGACCGGGCTTTGGCAACGATTGCTGATGCCGTTGGTGTTTTGTGAACTGGCGCTGGCCTATCCGCCAGCGAAGGTTTCTGACCCTAATCGGCGCATTGCTGCGGCCAACGGGCAGTTTCTGCTGATCGAACGAGAGGCCTACCGGCGACTCGGCGGTCACGCCAGTGTCGCAGACAAAGTGCTCGAAGACGTGGAGCTGGCGTTTCTGGCTAAGCGACGCAAGGTGGGTCTGCGCTTCCGCTACGCCGAGGACGCGGTCTCAACGCGCATGTACCGCTCGACGGGGGCGATGATCGAAGGGTGGACCAAGAATCTGGCACTCCTTTTTGACAACTGTCTGGCGTTGGCTCTCTGGCGCGCGATTGACATTGCGCTGCTGGTAGCGTTGCCGGTGCTGGCCATCGAGATGTGGAGAGCGCGTTTGGGAGTTCATTCGTTGCAGTGGCTTGGCGTGGGCTGGGTGCTGGCCCTCCTGTGGATACGCAACCTTTTCCGCTTCTATGGTCGTGTGGCGAAATCTAACTTTCCCCTCCTCGATTGTGCGCTTGCGCCGCTGGGGCTGCCGCTGTTTGTAGCGCTGCTCTACCGCAGTTGGTTTCAGCATCGCATACTGAAGCGCGTAAGCTGGAAGGGCAGGGAATATGCGGTGTAGGCACTTGCAGAGAGGTTGGCGATAGCTTCGATTTCCCGCTAAGGTCGCGGCACGGAAGAACCAGATGGTCGCAGCATGAAGCTTCAGCCAGGGCTCAAGCATCTTAACTGGTGAGGGTCGGAATGATCTATCTGACGCGGCGGGCCACTTTTTCTGCTTCACACTACTACTGGAATCCAGCCTGGACTGCGGAGAAGAACGAGCTGGCCTTCGGTCGCTGCGCCAATCGCAACGGTCATGGGCACAACTACACGCTGGAGGTCACCGTCGCGGGCGAGCCTGACCCGATCACTGGTTTTGTAGTCGATCTCAAATGGCTCCGGGACGTGATCGAGCGGGAAGTGCTGGCTGCCTGGGACCATCGTCACCTGAATATCGAGGTTCCGGAATTTGCCGCATCGGAATCTGCCGCTCTAATTCCGACCACGGAGAACATCGCCATCGCTGCATGGAAGCGCATGGAACCGTCCGTAATTCAAGCTGGCGGAGCGCGGTTGAGCCGTATCCGCGTCTACGAGACGCCAGAGATATTTGCCGAGTATAGGGGTGAAGCGTGAGAGCCTATTTCGGCCGCCGGTACACATTGAGTGCCAGCCACCGTCTAAACACTGATGCTCTCTCGGCGGAAGCGAACCGCGCGACCTACGGCAAGTGCAATAACGCCTACGGTCACGGGCATAACTATGTTGTGGAAGTGTTGGTGGGCGGAGCGGTGGACGCGGAGACCGGCATGGTAGTGAACATGTCGGTGCTAGATGAGACTGTTAAGGCACGCGTGATCGAGCGTTTTGATCACGCCAATCTCAATCTGGACCCGCTCTTTGTGAATCGTGTGCCGACGACGGAGAATCTCTGTAGAGCAGTCTTCGCATTGTTGAAGGAATCGTTGCCGGCGGGTGAACTGGCGAGTTTGCGCGTTGAAGAGACAGAGAACAATTTTTTTGAGTGCAACAGCGAATCAGAATGAAAGACTAATTGGAAGACAGAACGCCTTTTCCCCAGGGCAAGAGGATGAGAAGCATGGCGCAACCGATGGCGGTAAGCAAGCCCTTAAGCCGGACGGTAAGAATGGACGAGGGGCTGAGCGAGTTCAGCACGCAAGAGATGTACCGCGAGATTCTGAGCCGGTTGGGCGAGAATCCAAGTCGCCAGGGACTGTTGGCAACCCCGGAGCGCGCGGAGAAGGCGATGGCCTATCTGACCAAGGGCTACGATGAGGACCCGACCAAGATTCTGCGCGGAGCCCTGTTCGACGAGGACTACGACGAGATGGTCATCGTTAAGGACATCGAGATGTTCTCGCTTTGCGAGCATCACATGCTGCCTTTCTTCGGCAAGGTGCATGTGGCCTATATTCCCAAAGGCAAAGTTATCGGGTTGAGCAAAATTCCGCGCCTGGTCGAGGTATTTGCGCGACGCTTGCAGGTGCAGGAGCGCCTCACACGGCAGATTGCCGACGCAATCCAGCACGCTATTCAGCCGCAAGGCGTGGGAGTGGTCATCGAGGCGCGCCACCTGTGCATGATGATGCGCGGCATCGAGAAGCAGCACTCCTCGACGGTGACCTCAGCTATGGTGGGCTGCTTCCGCCAGAAAGAAACGCGATCGGAGTTTCTGTCGTTGGTGCGACGGCCTGACTCTGGCGGCGTGTGACGGGCAAGGCTGTGATGGGCAAGGCAGGTCGGCTACAGTAGTTAGGTGAACGGCCTATTAGTTATAGACAAACCGTCGGGCATGACCAGCCACGATGTCGTCGGCAAACTGCGCAAGATTACAGGCGAGCGTTCTATCGGCCACCTGGGTACGCTGGACCCCATGGCCACCGGGGTTCTGCCCCTCTTGCTGGGTAAGTTTACCCGCCTTGCGCAGTACTTTTCCTCCGCGGAGAAGAGCTATGCCGGGACCATCCGGTTTGGGTTTGCCACCGACACTTATGATGCCGAGGGGCAGCATGCCGGACTGGATCTTTGGCCGGATCTGAGCCCGGCCTTGACGCTCGATAGGGTGCGTGCTGCAGCGAGCTGCTATAGCGGCGAGATGCAGCAGACGCCGCCGCCCTTTTCCGCAAAAAAAATTGCCGGCACCCCAGCTTACAAATTGGCCCGCGAAGGCAAGCCCGTGGAACTGAAGGCAGTCAAGGTTCGTATTAGTTCTTTCGAGATTACCGCGCTCGACGGGGCTGAAGTTGCCTTCACGATGACGATCAGCGCCGGGGGCTACGTGCGGGCTGTGGCTCATCAATTAGGCCAGGATCTGGATTGCGGAGCGCACCTAAGCAGTTTGCGGCGCACAAGGGCTGGGATGTTCACGCTCGACGGGGCGCACACGCTCGAAGAGTTGGAGCCGCTGGCTGGGAACGCAGAGGCGCTGGAAGAGTTTTGTGTTCATCCGCGCAGTTTGTTGCCGGAGATGCCCTCCGTTACCGGCGATGCGATGGTTCTTGGACGACTGCGCAACGGCGCGCAGGCCAACCTTCCGGAGTTTTCACACGCGCCGCTAGTCAAGGTCTTTGCTGGGCAACGCGAGTTGGTGGGGATCGCGAAGAGAGTAGCGGGAACACTGTTTCAGCCGGTGGTCGGGATGGGGTGAGATAGTGGACAGTTTTCAGCTGGGGAGTACTTGTTTACCACTGGTCACTGACCTTTGTGCAGCAGCGGCGCAAGCGCTGGCAGCAGAGTTTGCGCGATGATCTCGGAGCCTTTAGCGGTGGGATGGATGCCGTCAGACTGAATTGTGCCGGAAACTTTCACCAGATCTTTGTAGATCATAGGTACGAAGGCTGGGTGGTGTTTGGCAGCCAGGTCGCGGAAGACCTGCTCAAATTGTTGGATGTACTCCGTGCCGTAGTTCGGCGGCAGAGTGATGCCGGCAAGCAGAATTTTAATGTGTGCGTTCTCTAGGGTCGCAAGTACTGCGTCGAGGTTGTGGCGAGTCTGGTCCAATGGCAGGCCGCGAAGTCCGTCGTTGCCGCCGAACTCGACGATGACAATTTCGGGATGCAGCAGCAGGATGGAGCGCAGATCAGCGACAGCGTCTTTAGTGGTGGCGCCGCTTGTGCCCTGATTATTCACCTTGTAGTGGTAGCCGCGGCTGTCCAGATCGTGTTGCAGCGCGTCAGGATAGGATTGGCCGGTCTGGAGGCCATAGCCGGCAGTAATGCTATCGCCGAAACAGACCAGGATGGGCCGGTCCGCAGCCATGAGCGGTGCGGCGAGAACCAGTATCCAAAGCGAAACGATAAATGAGCTGCGAACGTCCACAACAACAGTGTAGCTGTGCGAGGCAGGGAACTGAGAGCAGGGAACGAGACTGAGGGTTCAGGAGGCAAGCGGAGTGATCGAGGTTCGGGACGCGAAGAAGTGGATTCAGAACGGCGCGCGGCGAGTGGAGATTCTGAAGGGAATTTCGCTCACTATTCCTGCCGGCCAATTTGTAGCTATCGTGGGGGCGAGCGGCAGTGGGAAGAGTACGCTGTTGGGCCTTCTTGCGGGGCTCGACACGCCTAGCTCGGGCGAAATCTTGTTAGACGGTGTGCCGATTCACAATCTAGCTGAGTCAGAGTTGGCTGCGGTGCGTGGGCAGAAGATCGGCTTCGTCTTCCAGTCCTATCAGTTGATCCAGACGCTCACGGCTCTCGAAAATGTGCTGCTTCCCTACGAGTTGAATGTAGAAGGTAGCGGCATCGAACGGGCGCGTCGTCTGCTGGACGAAGTTGGCCTGAAGGAGCGTGTGGACCACTATCCGGTGCAGCTATCGGGCGGCGAACAGCAGCGTGTGGCGCTTGCCAGAGCTTTTGTCGTTGAGCCGCCGATTGTGATGGCCGATGAGCCGACGGGCAATCTGGACTCCGCCAACGGGAAGCTGGTGCTGGACCGATTGCTGGAACGCAACCGCAAGGCGGGGACGACACTTGTTTTGGTGACACACGATCCCGAAGTGGCTACCCGTGCGGACCGCAAGATTGTGCTGCGGGACGGGATGATTGTGGAAGATAGTTTGCCTTGTACGGCGCAGGCTGCGGAGCAAAAGCAGAATGGCTAAGCGCGCGATGAGTTGGAAGCGGGCAGGAGCCATCGGCTGGCGGGATTTGCGATCCGCTCCGGGCAAATTTGGATTTGTGGTGCTGTCGGTCGCGGTTGGGGTTGCGGCGCTGGTTGGTGTGCGCGGCTTCAGCGAGAGCTTCCGACGAACGCTCTCTACCGAAGCGCGTGCTCTGATGGCCGGCGATTTAAGCGCGCGGCTTTTTCATGAACCGACTGCGGAAGAAAAAGGCAAGATTGCTGCGATTGCGCAGCCGGACGGAATTCGCACGACGTGGGTGACGGAGACTATTTCCATGGCTTCTGTCCCGCCTGATCCTGTGCCGCTGCTGGTTTCGCTCAAGGCTGTGGACCCGGCCGAATATCCCTACTACGGCAAAGCTCAGTTGGAACCGGCGATGAGCTTGCAGCAGGCGCTGGATGGTGATTCAGCAATAGTGGCCGAAGAGTTTCTTATTCGTCTGAATGCGCAGGTGGGTCAGACGCTGCGTCTGAACGGAAGAAACTTCAAGATTGCCGCGGTGCTTAAACAAGAGCCGGATCGCATTAGCGCCGGGGCGGGGCTGGGTCCGCGGGTGATGATCTCGCAGGCGGCGCTTGCGCGGACCGGATTGCTTGCTCCGGGCAGCCGGGCCAGCCAGCGGCTGCTGATGCAGCTGCCACACAAAATATCTAGAGGGCCTGCAGTAGGCGCCGATCTGGTGACCCTGCGCAAGCAAGTAGAGACGGCGCTGCCAGACGCGCAGGTGATGGATTTTCGCGAGGGTAATCCGGGGCTGAACCAAGGGCTGGACAACGCGACCGCAATTTTGAGCTTGATCTGTTTGGTGGCCATGGTGCTGGGAGCGATTGGCGTGGCGATGGCCATGCACGCTCATCTGGAACAGCGCATGGATATGTTGGCTATCTTGAAGGCCGTGGGCGCGGGGTCGGGCGATCTACTGCGTATTTTTCTTTTACAAACACTAGGCCTGGGGTTAGCTGGAGGCGTACTTGGTGTGGCTGTGGGCGTAGGAGTGATGGCGGCGCTGCCGGCGGTATTTGGCACGCTGTTGCCAGTTCATGCAACGCTCGAATTTCCATGGCGGTCGGTGGCTGCAGGATTGGGAACAGGATTGCTGACGACGCTGTTGTTCTGCCTGCCGCCGCTGTTGGACGTGCGCGGGATACGGCCGGTGCTGGTGTTGCGCAGGCTGGTTGAACAAGGGCCGGAGGGCATTGGCGGCTTGTTTGCCCGCTGGTGGGCGCGGCGTCTGCAACTTGGGCTCTCGGTGGTAGTGATTGCCGCGCTGGGGGCGATAGCCTGGGCGCTGTCGGACTCGGCTATGGTGGGCACGTGGTTTGCTTTTCTGTTCACCATTGCGCTGATTGTGCTGCTGGTACTGGCAGCGGTTGCGCTGTGGACGCTGCGTTTTCTGCTCAATCGCGTGCGGCTGCGGCTGCCTTCATTTTTGCGTCAAGGACTGGCCAATCTTTACCGGCCCGGCAACCAGTCGACGGCAGTGCTGGCGGCGTTGGGAACGGGCGTGATGCTAATTCTTACGGTCTATCTGATGCAGGCGGCGCTGCTCAAAGACATTCTCGAGACAGCCTCGCCCAAGCTGCCTAATGTCTTTCTTATCGATGTGACGGCCGACGAGGTTGCGGGCGTGAAGGAGTTCTTCGCGCATCAACCGGGAGTGAGGCAGGCATTGGATCTGATGCCGGTAGTAGGCGGACATTTTGTTTCGCTCAACGGCAAACCGGTGGAGCAATTGAAGGAGCAGCACTTTCCGCGGCGCTTGTTGCAGAATGCTGAGCTGAGTTGGGCCGATGCACCTCCGGAGGGCGACAAACTAAAACAGGGAGCGTGGTGGACTGATCCGGGCGCGGCGGAGTTGGCCGTTGGCGAAGGCGCTGCCCAGCGGCTGCACCTGGGAATTGGTTCGGCAGTGGAGTTGGAAGTGGGCGGCGTCGTGCGCCCGCTCAAAGTGGCCGCTATCTATCGTGCGGACGGGCAGCACCTGGCCGCGCGGGTTCAATTCGTGCTGCCTTCAGGACAGCTTAAGAATGAGCCGGCCACATGGTACGGCGGCGCGCACATCGATCCAAAACAGGTAGCAGCGATGGAGCGGGCGCTTTTTGCGGCCTATCCCACGGTAACAGTGATTAACTTGGCCGACATATTGGAGCGGGTGGAGAGCGTGGTCGATCAGATCACTTTCGTGGTGCGGTTTCTGGCCGGGTTCTCGATTTTTGCCGGGCTGATGATTCTCGCTTCGAGCATCGCCAGCACGCGCTTTCGACGGATGCAGGAGGCGGTAGTGCTGAAGACTCTGGGGGCGACGCGGATGCGGATTGTGCGCACCTTCAGCGTCGAGTTCAGTGTGCTGGGCCTGTTGGCCGGCTCGGTGGGCGTGGTCTTTGCCAATCTTCTGACGCGTGTATTGTTGCGCAGGCTCGACGTAGCCTTCCACATCGAGTGGAGAGCGACGCTAATTGCGCTCGTGGGAACGGCGCTGTTGGCTACCGTAACTGGGTGGATTGCCAGCTACAGGATTCTCGGCTTGCGGCCACTGGAAGTGCTGCGTGAAGAATGAGAGGGCAAGCGACACGAGCAGTGCCAGATAAGAGCCCATCAGCAGACTCCTATTTCTGATCTCTTAAAAGTCCTCTGTGGATTCAACAGCGGGTAATACGTCGTCCTCGCGAGCCATCCATACATAGAGGGTGGGCAACAGGAAGACGCCGATAACCAAGTTAGCTAGAAGGCCGCCGACGATGACGATGGCGAAAGGACGTTGCGAGTCTGAGCCGATGGCATGCGAGAGCGCGGCGGGCAGCAGGCCGAGCGTTGCCACCAGCATGGTCATCATCACCGGACGCAAACGCAGCACCGCGCCTTCCACGGCGGCCTCGACGATGTGCTCATGCGTCGAGACTTCCATGCCTTTGCGGCGCGCGCGGAGCTGGTTGATGAACTCGATCATGATGACGCCGGTTTCTACGGAAACTCCGAACAATGCCAGGAAACCCACAGCTGAAGAGACCGAGAAATTGGTGTGCGTGAGAAACAGCGCCAGCGGGCCGCCGATCGAGGCCATGACAACCGAGATGAGAATCAGCATGGCCCATTTGGCGGAGCGGAACATGGTGTAAAGGATGAGGAAGATGACCAGCACGGTAATAGGAACGACCAACGCCATGCGCTTGTTGGCGCGTTTCTGGCTCTCGTATTCGCCGGCCCATTCGAGATGATAGCCGGTGGGCAGCGCCACGGAATGGTTAACCTTTCCGATTGCTTCTTCGACGGTTGAGCCGAGGTCGCGCCCTCGCACCGAATACTTGATGGCGATGTACCGCTGGCCACCTTCGCGATTGATCTGCTCGGCTCCGTCATCGGTTGAGACGGTGGTGAGTTGGGCGAGTGAAACGCGTTCACCGGAAGGCGCGAGCAGCCGGACGTTCTCGATGGCCTCGCGCGTGTCGCGGAATTCCTGCTGGTAGCGTAACGTCACGTCGAAGCGTGCCTCGCCTTGCTGCAACTGCGTAACGGCATTTGCGCCGACTGCGGTTTGGATGGCGTCTTGAATATCGGAGACGTTGATGCCCCAGCGCGCGGCGGCGGCGCGGTCTACCTGAAAGTTGAGGTTGGGCTGGCCGACGATGCGGAAGATGCCCAGATCCTCAATGCCTTTGACTGTTGCCATCTGCGCCTGAATCTCTTCGGCCTTGTGCTCCAGCGTCCGCAGATTGTCGCCGTAAAGCTTTACAGCAAGTTCGCCCTTGACGCCCGAGACGGCTTCTTCCATGTTGTCGGAAATGGGCTGCGAATAGTTCCAGATGACGCCGGGAAACTTCGATAACTGCTTGTCGATTGCCGCGATCAGAGCTTCCTTGTCCTGATGGAAAAAGGGCCGCCAATCCTTCTTGTCCTTGAGATCGACGAAATATTCGGTATTGAAAAAGCCGGCTGTATCCGTGCCGTCGTCGGGCCGTCCGGTCTGGCTGACGACCTGCGTTACTTCGGGGAACGAAGCCATGACGACGCGGGCCTTGTTGGTGAAGTCGATGCTGGCGGTGGGGCCTTCGCTGGGAGGTAGCGTTCCGCGAACCCAGATGGAACCCTCGTCGAGATGGGGAAGAAACTCGGAACCAATCGGCCCGCCAACTGTGAGATAGACGGCGATGGCGAATAGGACGGTGGAGATTGCGAACGTCAAATTGCGATGTTCGATTGCCGAGCGCACCGCTATGCGATAGCGCCGGGTAAGCCAGACCATGATCGGGTTATCCCACTCTTTGGCACCCTTGCGAAACAGAATACTGGCCATTACCGGCGCAACGAGAATCGCGAACACCAGCGCGCCGATCAGTGCAAAAGTCACGGTCCATGCCATGGGCTTGAAGAGCCGGCCCTCGACGGCTTGAAGAGTGAAGATGGGAAGGTAGGAAGCGATGATGATGCCGCGAGCGAAGAAGACCGGCCGTTGCACTTCATGGGCCGCCTCGCGAATCTTCTGGATGGGCGTGCGGGTGTCGTCGGTGTGGGCCAGGTGGCGAACGATGTTTTCGATCATGATGACCGAGCCATCGACCACCATGCCGAAGTCTAATGCGCCCAGGGAAAGAAGATTTGCCGGGATGTGATTGAGGTCGAGACAGATGGCCGCGAACAGAAGCGCGAAGGGAATGGTGAGCGCGACAATGATGGCACCCCGCACGTTGCCCAGGAAAAGGAACAGAATGACAGAGACAAGAAGGACACCAGCAGTCAGGTTGGTCTCGACGGTTTTCACCGTGAATTTCACTAGGTCGGAGCGGTCGAGGAAGGGAACGATCTTGACGCCCCTGGGCAGAATGCCGCTGTTGAGTTTCTTGACCTCGTCATGAATTCCCACCAAAACGGGGTCGGAGTCGTCGCCCTTTTGCAGCAGCACGATGCCTTCGACGGTGTCTGGATTGTCGACGATGGCGCCATCGGGCCTATGCGTGGCTCTGCCGATTTGCCCAAGGCGAATCTTGGGGCCCTGCGCGACAGTGGCGATGTCTTTGATCTTGACGGCCGCGCCGTTTGAGTTCTTAACGACGGTATTCTCAATATCCTGCACGCTGGTGAAAAGGCCCACGGACTGCACGTTAATTTGCTGCGCGCCCTGCTCGATAAAGCTGCCGCCGCCATTTGTGTTGTTGTTGGCGATCTGCTGCTCGACTTGGCCGATGGACAGGCCGTACGTGACGAGCTTCTCGGGATCGAGCTTGATCTGATATTCCTTGGTTGGGCCACCGAAGCTTGAAACGTCGACCACGCCTTGCACGCTCTTGAAGGATTTTTCGAGGAGCCAGTCTTCCAACGACTTCTTCTCCATTACGTCGTAGGAGGGGTTTGTGCTTTCTAGCGTGTACCAGTAGATCTGGCCGACGGGACTCCAGTCGGTTCCCATCTGGGGGACAAGGTTAGCGGGCAGGTTGACCTGGCTAAGCCGCTCCAGCACGTGCTCGCGGTTGACGTCGCTGGTGGAGTCGTCGTCGAAGATCAGCATGAGGCTGGACAAACCGGCCAATGTGGTCGAGCGCAGATGGGTGAGGTGGGGAATGCCGGCCATTTGGATTTCGACCGGCACGGTGACCTGGCGCTCGATCTCCTCGGCGCTACGCCCCGGCCACTGGGTAATGATCTGCACGTAGTTGTTGGCGACGTCGGGATAGGCTTCGATTGGCAGATTGCGGAACGATACGACACCCCAAGCGGTGAGCACCACCACACCGCCGAGGACCAGCCAACGGCTCTTGAGCGCGAAATCGACGAGTGCGCGAATCATCTACTGGCTCCCCGCGGTCTCAATTAAGAGTGCGTTTCTTACTACCTGCTGGCCCGGTTGGATGACCTGTTGGCTAGGCTGAGCCGGGGAGAGAATCTCCTGGCGGTTGCCGTCGAGCATTTTTCCGGCATGAACTTCGGTGCGTTTGTACTGGTTGCCACCGGCCGGCAGATAGACCCAGTCTCGATCGTGCAAATGCAAAACGGCGTCGGCGGGAACGGCAGCGTGCGTCTCTTTGTTCAAACTGGTGAAGGTTGCAATGGCGAACATGCCCAGCTTGAGAAAACCGGGGTTATGCACTTCAATGCGCACTTTGGCGGTGCGCAGCGAGGGATCGAGAACAGGACCAATGTCGCCGATATGCCCAGTGATGGTGTGATCGGGATACGCGTTGAGCTTGATCTTTGCTTCCTGCCCGAGTTTGAGTTTAGGGATGTCGTTCTCGTAGACGTCGCATAGAATCCAGACGGTGCTGAGGTCGGCAACGGTAAAGGCAGTGGCCGAGCCAGAGAGCGTGACACCCGCGGCAGCCGCATTGGTTACATTCTGGCCAATGATGACGCCGGAGATCGGCGCGTAGACATCGACTATCGGGCTGGGGTGATTCTTGTCCACGCCGAGAACTTTCAACTGCTCTTCGGCGGCTGTGAGATCGGCTTTGGCGTCGTTCTCGGCATCGTCGGCCTGTTCCACCATGGCTTGTGAGATGGCGCCGTGCTTAAACAAATCTTGTGCGCGAAGGTCCGCCTTATTTGCCATCCGCTCATCGTTGACAGCCTTCAGATACGCGTCGAAGGCGGCCGAAACATCGGAACTTTGGACTTTGAAAAGCAACTGGCCTTTCTTCACGTTGTCATCCAGCCGAGTCTTGATATCGACTACGCGGCCATTGGCAAGCGAGATGACGGGAACTTCGCGGGAGATGTCGGGAAAGACCGTGCCGGTGGCATTCAACTCGGAAGCCGTCTCGACTTGGCCCGCGGAAACAAGCGGGAATTTGGCCACGTCGTCTTTGTCGATCGTGATCAGGTTCATGTCGGCAACCGGAATCACTTGGGTCGGAGGAGGCGCGCCATCTCCCTGGTCTTTAGCCTTGCAACCTGAGAGAACAAGGCCCAATGCTGCTGCCAAACCAAGAGCCACGGCAGCCTTGGGAAGACGTTGAAATTGGAAGGAAGACTTCATTGAATTACCTCGCGTCCGACTGCAAGATTCAATTGTCCGGCGGAAATTAGATAGGAGCCGATTAGTTGAAGGTATGCCAACTGCACGATTCGATAGTCGCTCTGCGCGTTGAGAAAGTCCATGAGCGAAGCGCCACCTTGCTGATAAGAGTAAGTCACCGTGTCGCGGACGCGCTTGGCCTGATCGTTGTATTGCGCCTTGTAGGGCTTGAGCAGAGCGATATTGCTTTCGATCTCGGCGTATGCGGAATCCACATCGCTGAAGACCTGTGCGCGCGCCGCGTCGGTCAACTGCTGGTTGCGTCCAATATCGATCTGCGTGCGCTGCTTCTCGCCCTGATTGTGGTCGAAGATGCGCAGCGGAATGCTCACGCTGAGGCCGAGAGTCTGCTGGTCGTTGGGATTATTGAAGGAGGGATTCCAAGTGTACCAGCCGGCGAAGGTTGGATCGGTCGAGCCATTGGCGATGGCCAGTTTATGATTGGTCTGAGCCTGCTGGATGGACTCAAGGGCAGCGCGAAGATCCGGCCGCTCATCAAGGGCGATTTGGTGGAAATCTTCGAGCGGCTTGAGTTCTTCGGAGAAGTCGAAGAGCCCGGTCACGTCGAATTGCTCCACAGGTGTGCGGTCGTTGAGCAGCTGCAGAAGCTCGATCTTTGAAGTGCGCAGGTTGACAATGGCCGTCTGAATCTCCGCTTCATATTGAACGCGCAATAACTCGATGCGATCCAGGTCGATTTGAGCAATATCGCCAGCGTGGAAACGTTCGCGGCTGATCTGAATGATGTGGTCGTAATAGCTCAAGTCGGCTTTAGCTAGGTCGAGTACTGCCTTGGCCTCCAGCGTCTGGACGAATTGCGAACGCAGGTTGAAGAGGAGATTGCGCTCAAGATCCAGGTGCTGGGAAGCGGATATCTGTGTACCTTCCTTGGCGCTCTCGCGGCGGAGTTCGCGTTTATGATCGCGCTCGTGCAGGTAGCTGAAGTTGCCTTGAACCTGGTTTCCGGCCAGGGGTTGCCACACTCCATCGTGAGGAGCGATTTGCGTTCCGTCGGTCGAAGCTGTGAATTGCGGATTGGGGCGGAGAAAAGCGGTAATCTCCGCGGCCTTCATCTCGTCCACGGCCAGCGCGTCAGCCTTTAGCGCGGGGTTGGCAGCTTCAAACTTTGCTTTCACCTGCTCCCAGGTCAAGGCAGGGCTTGGCTGCACCAAACTATTCGCTTGTGAATACCCCGAAGCTGGTGCAAGGAAAAACAGCGCAGTTATCGCAAATGCAGACAGGGAAGGGAAGATTCGCTTCATACACAACCTTTGCGCCGTGGTCTACTCGGCGGTCAGAGAAAGGGAAGTGACCAGAAGATATAGGAAGAGCGAGACAAGTTGTCAGGCGGCGGGCGGGGGCCGATTCTGCACGGAGCCCATTGCTGGGTTCTTCACAAGTGGGGCGGGCACACGGTTGGGTACGGCGAAGCGTAAAAAGCCAAAAGAAAGACTGGTTAAGACAGGCGGAGGGAGCGTTGCGACCGCGGGAAATATGGTGTGCGAACAGGATGCCGCGTGGTTGCGACGCGCGCAGCAGTCAATTTCTGCTGGGTTCTGGATGGCCTCAAGGTCGTCGGTCACCGAGATTACCGGGAAAAGAATCACGATGAGCATTGTCAGCGCGACGACCTGCGCCATCGTGCTGGCGGTTCTTGGAGACGCAGTGCGTAACCAGAACCTCACGAGCACCATGGCCAGCAGTATCCAAACGAGATTGAGGACCAACTCCATGCTCAGTCCAAATTCTACATCAGCAGAGTGCCAATATTAGGATGATCGCCCAGCGAGCTTAGAGCGGACGGCGAGTCGATGAGTTGCGGGTAAAAGGACTCTTAAGGCATTGATACGACGGCTCATTGAGGGCAATTTGTGGGCAGTCTTGAATCTGTGCGGCTAGACTGGCTGGACCGTGAGGTTCAGCCGGCTCGGTTTGACCGGGGCCGGGAATCCCCTTATGATGTACAAGTTGGATTTGGTTGCGGCTGTCCCGCCGCGCCTAACGCCAATGTGGCTGTAGAATGGCCGGTGCGGAGTTGTTGCCCACTCGTTCAATGGTAGGACAGCTGCCTCTGGAGCAGCATATTGGGGTTCGAATCCCTGGTGGGCAGCCAAAATACATACTTATACGTCCTTCACCGAACCTTCCCGAACCGCTAAGTGACAAGTTAAATCATTAATCTTAATGCACTTTCTCTATTTACTTGTGTGCTGATGGTCCGTCAGTGTCCGGTTTTAGCCTCCCTATTCTGTGGGTATAATTGTGGGTATCGTTGCTCCGATTTGTGGGTACGGAGCAAAATCACCCTCCAGAGGCTCACGGAGATGGGACTCACGACGAAGCAAATCGAGAACGCAAAACCAGGCAGCAAGCCCTACAAGCTGGCCGACGGCGGAGGGCTGTGCCTGCTCATTTCGCCGACCGGTGCAAGACTCTGGCGCTGGCGCTATCGCTTCGATGGTACGGAGAAGATGATGGCTCTCGGGGAATACTCGCTCGTCACGCTAAAGGAAGCTCGCGAACGTCATTTTGCAGCTCGCCAAAAGTTGGCAGGCGGCATTGATCCCATGGCGGAGCGCAAGGCTGAAGCCGAAACCCGGCAACGCGAGACCGAAGAACGGCAGCATGAGGCCGAGAACAGCTTCGAGAAAATCGCCCGCAAGTAGTGGGAATGGTGGACTGCTGGTAAATCCCCGCGCCATGCCGATTTCGTCTTTAGGCGCCTCGAAGCCGACGTCTTTCCGGCATTCGGTCACAAGTTCATCGACGACGTGACCCCTGCGGACATTCGGAAGCTAATGCTTGCAATCGAAGATCGCGGAGCAAGAGACGTAGCGAAGCGGGCGCACGAAACCACGGGCCAGATCTTCCGGTATGCAATTGCCCACGGAATCGCCAGCCGGAACCCCGCAGCTGAATTCAAGCCCAAGGATATTCTGGCCGAGGCCACAGAAGAGAACTTCTCGCGCATGGATGCCAAAGAACTCCCGGCGCTGCTTGCGAAGATGGCGGACTACGATGGCGATGCAATTACGCGCCTTGCCATGCGGCTCATGGCCTATACATTCGTGCGCACCTCTGAACTCATCGAATCCGAATGGCCGGAATTTGATCTGGACAAAGCCCGTTGGGATATTCCGGCCGAGCGCATGAAAATGGACACGCCGCATATCGTTCCCCTGTTGCGGCAATCTGTAGACGTTCTACGCGCTCTTACCTTGTTATCCGGGAGAGGCAGGTTTGTCTTCCCTGGCGCGCTCGACAAGAACAAGCCAATGAGCAACAACACGATCTTGTTTGCGCTTTATTGTATTGGCTACAAGGGTCGGATGACCGGCCACGGTTTTCGCGGACTCGCATCCACAATTCTGCATGAGAGCGACTTCGCAGACGAGCACATTGAATTGCAGCTTGCTCATATTAAGCGCAACAAAGTGGCCGCTGCATACAATCACGCCAAGTGCCTGAGTCAGCGAGCGTCGATGATGCAATGGTGGGCAGATTACTTGCACGATCAATTAGCTAAGGGCGAGCAATTTCAGGGCAGCGCAAGCTTGAAGCGCGCTCCGGTTTACACACAGACGACCGGCATGGTCCAGCGCGGCAGCGTTACGCCACGGACCGCGACGCTTGTACAAGCTCTAAAGCCCACTGCGTGACTTCGGATCTGACCCACGCAACTGCGCGTGCGCCAAGGCGGACTGGCGCAGGAAGCTCTTGTCCCGGATCAGCTCGTAAATACTGGTTTTCCCCAGGCCCGTGACTGCTTTCACCTCTGGCAGACGCAAGAATTGAAACTCGACTGGAGACTCTTGGGAATTCTTGAGTTGTGGCCCATCCGGCGCGAGCGCCTCTCTTGCGGGCGGCTTTCGGTTGCGTTCATTCCGCCGCGTTGCGCGTAAGACCTTTGTCTTGGTATTCCGCGGAGCGCGCATCTTCCCAACAGTGTGCTCCAGAGGTAGTTCAGGATTGGGATCAGTCTCGGTGGCGCAGGAAAGGGCTCCAGCCTCGACCGGAAGTTGAAGTTCGCTTGATATGGAAGACCGGACCGCATCGGAAACGGGAACTGACGTCGGATGACGACGCTGCTGCATCCGGTGGCGCAATTGGCATTGCAAAATCTCCCAGTCTGCCCTCAATGCGGGCTGAAAAGAGCTATCAGAGGGACCGCTGCAGCAGGTTTCGGTGGCGATGATCAAACCGGTTTTGACCGATTTGGCCTTTGATGGCGACGACCTTTGGGAATTTCTCTTTTTTCCGGAGGTGTGCGGTCTGGTCGTGTTCTGCTTTGCGCTTTGCGGATGGTTCTTTTTGAGAGGACTGATTCAAGAATTGATCTCCGAGTTTGTCTGGCGAAGACGGCTAGCAGCTGAGAACAGGCCAGAACCAGGATTCTTTGAACAGTGCGCAAAATGGCCGCGAAAGGTTGGTTCACGCCTAGCCCTGTTGCACATACCTGCACCGCACTGCATAGCGCTGCAATCGACTGTACCCGCGTAACTACCAACCGCGCCGAGTTACCAGTGAGGTCGGCATCTTTTGCCCTACCACTCTTTGGCGTCTACGACGGAGCCGGCAAGGGCGGCTATCTCTGGAGCCAAAAGCACGAGGTCGAATGAATGGAGACGGCAGTCGGACAAAATCCGGATTAACAAGGAGCACTCCCCATGCTCACCATCTCAAAGCCGTTGTCAGCCAGTCAGGCGCGTACTTATCACGCCAAGGAATTTGCATCGCGGCAGCAGAACCATTGGAGCCGCGACCAGCAGGGTCACAGCGGATGGCAGGGCAGGCTTGCCCGTCAGTGGAACCTTTCTGGCCCGGTTGAGGCAGAGCACTTCGCAAGACTAAGCGAAGGCCAGCATCCGCACACCGAGGCTCAGCTTGTCCGACACCAGGTTTCGAGAACATACGAAGGCAAGTTCGGCAAGGAGGCTACGAGTGCCGAACATCGCGCCGGGTGGGACGCCACATTCTCCGCGCCAAAGTCTGTATCGCTCACCGCTCTTGTGGGCGGAGATGACCGAGTGCGGGTGGCGTACCGAGAGAGTGTTCGCGCTGCACTGGCCGAGTTGGAGCATTACACGCAGGCCCGCATCGGAAACGTTCATACACCGGAGACAACTGGAAAATTCGCCGCTGCCGCCTTCGAGCACGATACCGCCCGGCCCGTCGATGGATATGCAGCACCACAACTCCATACCCACGCCGTCATCTCCAATGTAACCGTGCGCGACAACGGCCAGACGCGCGCCTTGCAGCCGCATGAGGTTTTTGTCTCGCAGCATTACGTGACGGCGGTTTATCGATCGGAGCTGGCGCTGCGTCTGGAAAAGCTGGGCTATGAATTGGAGCGCGGCAAGCATAAACAGCCGGAGATCAAGGGCTACTCGAAGGAGTATCTTGATGCGTCCAGCCCGCGCCGGGAGCAGATCAAAGATCATCTCCGCGCACAGGGTATCGACGGCGCGGCAGCGGCCCAGATCGCCGCGCACCACACGCGCGACAGCAAAGAGCTGCTGTCGCAGGAAGAAGTCTTGCGGCGGCATCGCGACCTGGCCGCGAAGTATGGGCACCAGGCGGATCGAGCGGTCTCGCTGGCGCGGGAGCATGGACAACAGCAAATGCAAGAACCGCAGTTACCGGCACAAAAAGCCGTGACTTGGGCGCGGGATCACGTATTCGAGAGATCGGCTGTCCAGGACCGCCGTGCGATCCATGAAGCGGCTCTTGCGCGCGGCATGGGAGAAACGACTCATGCCGCGATCCGGCAGGAACTTGAGCGCCGAATCAAATCAGAAGAGCTCCGCGAGGTCGGGCACAGCGGAGCAAGTCAACGTTTTACCACCCCGGCGATGATGAGCATGGAACGCAAGATTATTGATTGGATGAAGCAAGGCAATCGGCGAAACTACAGCGATCCGATGCTGGTCTCGCCCGGTGTCAGGATCGCTACCGAGAATCGCCATCCAGAATTGACCGTCTCGCAGCGCGGGGCAGTGGACGACATCCTGCTCTCCCGCGAAAAGATTGTAGGCTTGGATGGAATCGCTGGTGCGGGCAAAACAACCACGCTATCTGTCATCCGTGAAGGCACGGAGGCCGACGGGTATAGAGTGGAGGGCTTCGCGCCGACCTCTCGCGCGGCTCAGAAACTCGCCGAATCAGGCATGGAAACATCCACGCTGCAAAAACATCTGGCGCGAGGGGAACAACCCGACACCGGCATGAAACGCCTCTACGTGCTCGACGAATCTTCGCTGGCATCGACTCGGCAAGTGCATGATTTCATCGAGGGACTTCATGCGAATGACCGGGTCCTGCTCGTTGGCGACCGGCGGCAACACGAGGCGGTGGAGGCAGGGCGGCCGTTTGCACAGCTTCAGGACGCGGGGATGGCGACTGTCCGGCTCGATGAAATCATGCGCCAGAGGGACCCGAAACTGAAAGAAGTGGTCGAGCAGCTTGCGCGCGGCGAAGTGCGCGAGGCTGTCCAGAATCTCCAGGGGGCAGGGCCGCGTACATGAGATTCGCGCCCATAACGAACGCATCGCGGCCATCGCGCAGGAGTATGCCAAATTGCCGGAGAAGACACTCGTTGTCTCCCCCGACAATCGTTCTCGCATGGAGATCAACGAGTGCATTCATTCTGAATTGCAAAGCCGGGGCATTGTTGGCGGCACGGAACACAACATCCGAACACTGGTCCAGCGCCAGGATCTCACCGGCGCAGATCGCACCTGGGCCGAGCAGTATGAAGTTGGCGACGTACTGCGCTACTCGCGCGAATCCAAAGAGACCGGCGTCGGCAATTGAGAGTACTCACAAGTGAAGAGCGTTGACGCTTCATCCAACCGGCTGACGGTTGAGCTGCCGAACGGGACGGAACGAATGTACGATCCGCGCCGTCAGCAGGGGATCTCTGTCTTCCGCGAGGAAATGCGCAGCTTTTCCCAAGGCGACCGCATCCAGTTCACTGCGCCCGCAAACGATCTCGAAGTGGCAAACCGCGAGCTTGGCATCATTGAAGGCATCAACGGCGACGGACGAATCAGTTTGAAGATGGAAGGTGGCCGCACGGTCGAACTTGACCCGAGCCGACACTTGCATCTCGACTACGGCTATGCCGTCACCAGCCATTCCAGCCAGGGCCAAACCTCCGACCGAGTTCTGATTCATGTGAACACGGACCTGGCCGCAAAGGATCTACTCAACAGCCGTATGGCCTACGTGTCCATCTCTCACAGCGCGCTAGATGCGCAGATATTCACGAACGATGCTATGGTGTTGGGCAAGAAACTCAGCCGCGACGTGTCACACTCTGCCGCGATTCAACAAGCCCCAGCGTCACAGGCAATCGAGCAACAGCACGCCAAGCACACGTAATTGATTTTGGAATCGGTATAGGCATGTAACGCCAAACCCAAAATGACATTCCCCGGATAGCCAGAGCGTAGTCGAGGCCCGGCCGACGTCAAGACCGCGCTGCGCGCGCGCGTCCCGCGGTCAAAAGAGCCTTGACGCCGACCTCCCAGCCTCGGTCTATTATTCAGCTATTCCTGGATTGTCATTATCAACATCACATTTTCCCCCTTCTCATGGGGACCAATGTCGCGTAGTCATCCTATTTGGCCGTAAGCAATACAGCCTTGCCTTTGGCCTTTGAGGAGCGGACGAAGTAATAAGCTCCGTAGACGCCCCAGGCGGCGGAGATGCCTAGTGCCAGCAGCGGTTCCTTGAATGTTCCCAAGCCGAAGACAGGGCTGATCAGATAGAAGGCCATGCAGACAATGTTGGCCAATAGACCGAAGCCAGGGATGAGCAGGTGGCGAACTACGCTGTAGTCGTGGCGCCTATGGTAGGCAATGATGCACAGCAAGCAACTCAGTGCATACAAGATAAAGGTGCCAAAGTTGGAGGTTAGTGTGATAGTCAGCAGCGAGTTGGGCAGCGCCGCTAACTGGTCGTGCGAAAGGTAGCCGAAGTTGGAGAAGATGCCATGCGGTAGTGAGGCAATGGCCGCATCGGAGGGCGCGCTGGCGTCGCCGAAGACTAGAACGACGGCGATAACACCGATGACAGCCGAAATAACGGCCAACGTCCAAATAGCTTTGCGGGGGCTGAGTGATCCGGCATGCAGGATGCCGAAGTGCTCGGGTGCCTCGTCGTCTTTGCCCATCGCATAGGTGACGCGAGCGCCGGTATTCATGCAGCTAAGCGTGGTGCCGATCAGCGCAAGAAAGACGGTGATGGCCTCTGCCAGCATGAAGTATTTTCCATGGCCCTGGCCTAGCAACCCATCACCGACCATGATCATCATATCGCCAATGGGCGCTGCCGAAGTGACGGCGCTTTGCATGGTATAGCCGGAGTTAAGAAAGTAGTTAGCTGCGAAATACTCTATCAGATAGCACACCAGGCCCTGAATCAGCAGTGAGGAAATGACTGCGATGGGAATATGCTTGGTGGGGTTCTTGGCCTCGCCTCCCATCGAGGTCACCGACTCAAATCCAACCAAAATCAGAATAGCGACCGTCGCCTGAATGAAGACAAAGCTGAATTTGTGCGGTGCCAAGACCGAGTCTGCGTTTGTATGGCTGAGGAAATTGCCGAATGCATCTTTCTCGGGATAGTCAATGGTGAATGGGACCGGCTTGCCGGCAGCGTCCAGCAGCGGTGCAGGAGCGCCGGTGGCGTCACGAATTATGGACCCGTCTTTGGCTGTCGCGAATTGATAGCCATAAGTTGCCAGCGTCTGCCCATCATATTGGAAGGCCGGCGAACCGGCAGGATGGCTTGTACGATAACCGATGGCGAGTACACTGAAGACCAAGAGCGCGGAAATCTGGACGATGTTGATAGCCAGGTTGACAGCGGTTGAAGCTCCGGCACCCTTCGATGCGATCCAGCCAACAAAAAACGAGAAGGCTATCGCCACCAGCGCCATGAAAATAAGCCCCGGATTCGAGCCGCTCATAAAGTTGGGGTACAGGAATCCGACGATATAACCTACAAAGACGCCTGTAACTGCAACCATCACGCCCGGATAGACCCAGTAGTAAAGATGCGAGCCCCAACCGACGATGAACTTGGCGACGCGGGCGTACTTAAAGAACCTGTCCTTTGACAGCAGCGCCTGTTCCGCGTAGTAGTAGCTTGAGCCCGTACCGGGATAGAGTTTGGAAATCTCTGCATAGGCAACCGCAGTGGCCAGGCAAAGCAGGAGAGCGGCAAAGATCCCTAGCCACATGGTCGGCGCAGTGGTGCCGGTGCCGGCCTGGATTACGAAGGTGAGCCAAAGAAATGCGCCAGGAGCGATGAGGGCCATTGCGTTGCTAGTCAATCCCGTAAGGCCGAGAGTAGCCTGCATCTGAGGTGTCTTTTGATCCGTCATGAACATTCTCCTGAATGTGATCTATTTTGGGCTGCTCCCCGCCGACTAACCCCGGCCATCTCTGCGGCTCACTCGCTTACAATTCGCGGCCAAGGCGATGCAAAAAAAATGATTGATTTACCTGAAATCTAAAGGTGAAGAGATAAGGATGAAATGAGGAAACTGAAATAAAAAGCGAACAACGCAGCAGCGGACCTGACTCTAAAGAACCTCTGAGCCATTCCCAGGAATTGATAGATGCACCAATGGCGCGACCGTGGCGCGGATCGCGTCTTTGTGCACCTTGAAAACGCGTTCCTTGATAGGAGTGGACTTTACAAAATCCTGGTACGCCCGCTCAAGATGTGCACGGAAGTAGGCGCGAGCTCTCTCTTCGTCCGGTTCTATACCAGCCTTGCGAAGATTGTCTCCCATGCGCCGCAGTATATGCAGCCGTGCCACATTCAGCACCGCAGGGTCATAGGGGACGCCAAGAAAGCGAAAGTAGTCCTCAGCGGACGAAAGCTTCGCCAGTTGTTCAAGCACAGTCATATTTCATCTCCAGTGGAGTGTGCATAGATATTGAGGTATCACTGGCGCGCTGGTAGAAGTCCAGCAACTCTTCTGAGCTGACAACACGCTTTGCTTGCATGGATCGCTGCCGAACTTGATCCAACACCAATTGCGTCTGAACTCTGTCCGTGACCAATCCAAGAGATTGCAGTGCAGCTGTAACCGATGCCAATCCCGAGTGTTTTCCCAGAACAATCTCACGCACACGGCCGAAGGTTAGCGGCGATAGTTCCTCATAAGTAGCTGGATTTTTCTGTAGTCCATCGACGTGAATGCCAGACTCATGTGTGAAGGCATTCGCGCCGACAATCGCCTTCCCAAAGGGAATCGGACGGCGCGCCGCTTTGGCCACGATTTCAGCGAGTCGCGGCAACCGCGCAAGATTCACATTGCTGCCGGCACCATAGAAATGATTCAGGCACGCAGCAACTTCTTCAAGAGCCGCATTACCGGCACGCTCTCCCAGGCCGAGTACACAAACGCTGGCATGAGTTGCTCCCCCTCGAATTGCCGCAATTGTATTCGCCGTGGCCAAACCAAGATCGTCGTGACCATGGAACTCCAACTCTACGCCGGTCGTACGGCCAAGCTGTGTGAATGCATCGTATACCGAAAAGGGCTCCATGTTGCCAAGTGTGTCCGCATAACGAAAGCGATGAGCACCGGTATTTGCGGCTGCTTCTACTGCTAGAAGCAGAAAATTCATGTCGGCGCGACTGGAGTCTTCACCTCCCAAAGCCACTTGCAACCCGCAATCGACAGCATAGGCAATCACATCGCGGATGCGGTCCAGCACGCCAGCACGATCCAGTTTCAGTTTTGCCCGCATCTGAATATCAGAAACCGGAATCGAGAGATTCACCCGCTTCAATCCAGTCTTCCGTGCGGCATCGACATCCGCACGTGTCATGCGGCACCAGGCTATTGGCTCGGATTTGCCCAACGCGCGACCGATGGCCGCAATCTCCTCGATCTCCCGGTCTCCAATCGCTGGAGTACCCGCTTCTATCTCGTCCACACCAGCGTCTTCGAGCGCGAGGGCAATGGCCAGCTTCTCTTCCAGCGTGAACGCGACTCCGGGCGCCTGTTCTCCATCTCTGAGTGTTGAATCGTTGATTACAATGCGAGATGCATTAGACATACGCAGCCTCCATGGGAACGGAGCTGGCTTGCAGATCGCTTACTGCCCGCTGGATTACGCCGATCGCCAGATCCACATCGGAGTCTGTGGTTTCGCGCGAAAGCGAGAAACGCACAGATCCGCGCAGATGACTGAATGGAATCTTCATCGCAGTCAACACATGAGATGGATTGAGCGAACCCGATGTGCAGGCCGATCCTGAGGATGCGGCAATTGACCTACGATTCAACATCAGCAGAATCGAGTCTGCCTCGATATTCTCGAAAGCAATGTTGAGTGTGTTGGGTAGGCAGTTCCGACGGTCCCCGACACGAATCGCGGTTGGAACAAGGCGCAGAATCTCTCGTTCCAGGTCGTCGCGCAACAGAGAAATCAGGTTCATATCATCCTGCAAACTCTGAGCTGCAAGTCTGGCGGCTACTCCAAAGCCAACAATAGCCGGCGTGTTCTCCGTTCCTGCGCGCCTTCCGCTTTCCTGACGGCCGCCATAAATAAGCGGCGCAAACTTCATTGCGTTGCGCACGTAGAGAGCACCGATTCCTTTAGGACCGTGCATTTTGTGCGCCGAAATCGAAAGCATATCGATCTCAGTTTCTTTGACTTTGATTTCGACCCTTCCAGCAGCCTGAACCGCATCGCAGTGAAACAAGGCTCCGGACTCGTGCGCCATGGACGCAAGCATCTCAACGGGAAATACAACTCCAGTTTCATTGTTAGCCCATTGAAAGGAGGCGAGAGCTGTCCGCTCACTAAGAGCCTTCCGATATGCGTCGAAAATGAGGTTCCCTTGGCCGTCGACCGGAATGCGATGAACCTTAGCTTTCCCTGCCTTCTCCAAATGCGCGCACAATGCAAGGACAGCCGGGTGCTCAACGACCGAAGTAATAATCTCGTTCCGTTCCTTCTGCGTTTCGAAAGCCGAGAGGATTGCTGTGTTATTGGATTCGCTTCCTCCTGAAGTAAAAACGACCTCACTATCGCGTTCTGCTCCGATCAACTTGCAAACCTGGCCTCGCGCTGCGCGTACGGCGTCTTTCGCAGAAACACCTAGATCATGCAGCGAAGATGGATTTGCAAACTCATCGCGAAGAAATGGCAGCATTGCGTCAACAACACGCGGATCCATGCGCGTTGTCGCGTTATTGTCCAGATAAACCCATGGCGTTTGTCTACGCATTTCTGTCATAACCAATTTTCTCAGACAACGTCCTTCAACAGCATGATTTGCCACAGCCACTCTTGAATTGAGCATGGGGATTGTCGAATGAAAAACCTGTGCCCTCTTGACTGTCAACAAAATCAATCGTAGTGCCAGATATCAACGCAATGGAGGATGGATCGATTAGTATCCTCACTCCGTGGCTCTCACAAGAGATGTCCTCCGGTCCTGCGTTTTCCACCAGGCCCATTTCGTACTGGAGTCCCGCACAACCGCCTGACCGCACCACTAATCGCAGTCCAGCAATCGACTTGGGAACCGTAGCGATTGCTGATTGCAAAGCTCCCGCAGCAGCTTCAGTCAGTTGAATCATCGTGCCCTCCGTTACTGGTTCCTTGATACAATGCACGTTGGATGCCAATCGGAATTTTCTGAAAATAGATATACTTGGACCCGCCCAAGTCGAGCGGGCGAGGGATTTGTCGCGTTTGCGACATGTCGATAGCCGGTCATTGTGCGAAAGAGGAGCCGATGCCAATCAACCTCGAAGGCTCACCACGAAACGGCGTCTGAGCCAGAAGGCTCTCACCCGATTCGCTGCCAAAACATGCATTGAAATCCTCACACTCGGAACAGCATGGCGCAACGCACATATTGAATCCATCATCGCGGCAGATCATTCGATAGAGGAATTTCTTCCACTTCATATCCTGATTATTGCGCCGAGCCAGTGGGGCGAAGTGCCGCAGCATGAGTTTGGACAACTCACTTCGATTTGCCAGTCCAAGATCCTGCCATAAATGGTTTGGCCGTGTAGCTCTGCGGGCGACAAGAGAGGTCAACAGTGAGCCGATTGGAGATGGTGCGGTACGGAAGCGCCACAATAGATCCCGCAGGCATTTCTCATCTTCATTGACTGTCGGCTCGGCGTCGAGCTTGAATGTTTCCAGGCGTTCCAATGTCCCGGGGAAGTAACTTGCGATAAGGTTCCGGAGTGCTGAACCACAGATGCCGAGAGCGTCGGTAAATGTGCCGCCGGCGCGGTATTCATCCTGAGCGGCTGCAAAGACGCACGCAAGCACATGCCCGTCGAATGGGTCGCACGCGCTGGCCGCGTTTGCCTCGATAAGATACGTGTACGTTGCTTGTGGCGTCATCGTTGGCCCCCTAGGATGGACCGTGTTTCTGGCAGTTCTTCCCGCACACTCGACCACATGCTCCGCAGCCTATGCATGCACCTGGGTCGGTTACGGTCATCACCTTGCGCAATATCTCCTCGTCGTCATCGAGCCCTACGAGATCGCCGTCTTCGGTGATTCCCTGCAATGTCATCACCGAGCGGCCGCAGACTTTAAAGCAACGGCCACAACCAATACAAATCTCCCGATCGATGTCCAGAAGATAAGACGGTTCCCACTGTCTCCCATCGCGCGTCACTGCTTGGGTTTCAATCTGCTCAGCTTCCATTCATTCCTCCGCATCATTCAGTAGCGCGCAACTTCCGGGTATTTTTCGATCCACTCAATTGCATCGGCAACAATTCTTTCGCCTTCTGACTCCATCTTCTCCGGACTGTCAAATCCAAAC
>Ga0187847_10000070_pt1 | contig 110779 bp, 87 predicted proteins | sample June2016WEW_4_10_FD_132458 | JGI IMG/M metagenome (GOLD analysis project Ga0187847, IMG submission 132458) | Peatland microbial communities from SPRUCE experiment site at the Marcell Experimental Forest, Minnesota, USA - June2016WEW_4_10 | ecosystem: Environmental > Terrestrial > Soil >...
TCTTCCCTGTCCGTTGCACAAAGCAGCAGCGGAACCGCCACGCTCACCATCGCTGGACAAAACGGTTTTGCCGGTGCCGTCACCTTCTCGGCAGCCGGCCTTCCGAATGGAGTCACAGCTACGTTTTCTCCGAACCCAGCAACGGGGGCCAGCACGCTCACACTCGCAGCAAGCTCAACAGCCGCTCTCGGTTCGGCTACTGTGACCATCCAGGGCGCTTCCGGTGCTTTGAATGCCACTACCACGTTGGCTCTCACAGTTCAGGCAGCGCCAAGCTTTACGATCAACGCCTCCACCTCTTCCCTGTCCGTTGCACAAAGCAGCAGCGGAACCGCCACGCTCACCATCGCTGGACAAAACGGTTTTGCCGGTGCCGTCACCTTCTCGGCAGCCGGCCTTCCCAATGGAGTCACAGCTACATTTACCCCAAACCCAGCAACGGGAGCCAGCACGCTCACGCTCGCCGCAAACTCAACGGCCACTCTCGGTTCGGCTACCGTGACGATCCAAGGCGTCTCTGCATCGTTGAGCGAAAGCTCCAACATTGCGTTGACGGTGAGCCCCTTACCTACCTTTTCGCTTGCGTTAAGCCAAAGCTCCGTCACATTGGCGCCGAATCAAACAACATCCCTGCACGTCCTACTATCCTCTTCTCAGGGGTATCAAGGAACGGTTCAGCTTAGTTGCTCAGGTCTGCCGGCCACGATCACTTGCTCCTTCTCTCCCACGAGCGTTACATTGCCAGCGTCCAGTGGCGACTCCACTCTCACTCTCACGGAGCTGCCTACAACCGCCTATCTCGCTCCGAAAACGATGCGTATACCGTGGTCGCTTGAGCTATCGTGTTGCGGCTTGGGCATATTGGGATTACTTCGGGCGCGACGGCCTATCCGATGGTCGTCGAGGAGTCTTTTTGTACTGGCGCTATTGCTCGGTGCGGGATTCTTGGGGATGGCAGGTTGCGTGCAGAGTCTCCCCCATCATACGTACACAGTGAGCGTGACCGGGATCGATGCTAATCAACAGAGCCACACTCTGGCTTTCACGCTCGACGCAACCGAATAGAGAACGTTCTTTACGGCGGTTCTCCAATTCATATGAAGTCTTAGGCGCCGTGGGTCCGATCTTTTCCAATTGAAGAACCACTATATGCGTTCGTAGCTTCAAGACTGGCGACTAGCGAGAAGACCCGAGATTATATTCCTGATCCGAAAAGTACGATGGTGTCTAGAAACCATTTAGCTCTGCTGACATCCTTGTTCGGGCATTCAAACGGCAGGCAGCAAGAGGCGATATCGGTTGAAGGCCAAACCGTGCAGGGGGGGTTCCGATACTGGCGAAACCTCGAAATCCGCTTATGGCGATGCGGGGACCTGGTCTAGAAGCGATCGCGGAGATAGCGGTTCCAGTACATGATCACACCAGTGGCGCTGAGGATCGAAAGGCTGATTCCAAGAAAGAACCAGCCTATTTTGATTTCCAGTCCCCAAAGCGTCCCGAAGTGTAGAGGATGCATGGACCACATGAACCAGTCGCCGGCGGAGTGGTTCTGGCCATAGTGCCAGATGGTAAGAACCTGTGCATTGGTAGCGTCGATCGCCAAAATGTCGCGATGCGAAAAGTCGCCCGGGTCGCGCAGATCCATCTGTGCGTAGACCAGCGCTCCTCGAAGAGAAGGATCACTGAGGCCGAAAAGGCGACCGCGTGGCGATGCCTGCTGAGCAGCGGCAAGGATGGCTCGAAGGGTTGCGCGGCGAGTGCCTGATGAAAGCGTCTGAGACAGTGGCGGGGAGACCATTCCTTGCAGTGGCGATATTGCATTCACAACGGAGACAAACTGTTTGTAACAGCCGAAGTAGATACCGGAGATCGACCACCAGACGACGATGGCGAGCGTCCAGACACCGATGGCATGGTGAGCATCGAAGTTGATTCGGCGCCAGTTTCGATTGAGATCGATGAGCAAGGCGCGGGTCCAGTTCTTGAGCCCCTGCCACCAGAGAAGAAGTCCGGTGACTGAAAGCAGGAGAAGGATTGCTGCTCCGACGGCATTGATCTGTTCACCATATGTGTTGCCTAGCAGCAGATACACATGGAGGTCGTGAACCCAGGTGACCCAGGTCTCAGGCTGGCTGTGGAGGGACGCGGTGACCGGGTCCGCTACGAGATTGAACTTGTGGCCGGTTGCGCTGACTGCGTGAAGGCGATAGGCGGGAATTGTGGGCCAAGGGGTGTCTATTTCGCTGACGCTCGCGCCAGGGTAGTAGTGCAGAAACTGCTGCATCACATCGGGTATTGAAGCCATGTGAGTTGCAGTGAGTTTGGATAGGCCGGCAGGCAGTGTGGTCGAGGTCAGTTCATCCTCGAACACGAGAATCGCTCCGCTGACAGCGATGATCACGACATAAACAGACACAATGATGCCGGCCCAGAGGTGAATCTGGAAAACGGCCCTTCGAAGAAAGAGCTTGCGCGGATCGTGCACCAGATTGTGCAGAAAGGTCACGGGCGCCTCGCTTTTGCGGATGGCTTGGTGCGGATTCAGTCCAAGCTGATTAGTTGCCGGTGTGAGTGTCGTACCAGGCAAGGATGCGGGTAAGTGAATCGATTTGATGCTCGCGCTCTTTGAAAATATGAGGCTCGCGCGGGTAGCGGACCATGACTGCGTCCTTACCAAGGAAATGCAGGGCGTGATAGAACTCTTCGCCTTGGGAGATGGGAACACGCGGGTCGGCTTCGCCGTGGAGGATGAGAACCGGGGTATGGCACTGAGCGGCATAGCGCACCGGCGACTCACGATCATAGACCTGCGTGTTGGACTGGAGTTCGCCCAAATAACCCTGCTCAAAGCGTGGGGAGATATCGGTGGTTGTGGCCATGCTGTAGAGATCGGTAACCGCTGCTCCGACCATTCCGGCTTTGAAGCGGTCCGTGTGGGTGACAATCCACGAGGTCATGAAGCCGCCGTAGCTCCAGCCGCCTACAACAAGGCGGTTGGGGTCGCTGATGCCTTGTGCGATAAGAAAGTCAACACCCGCCATGATGTCCGAGTAATCGCCGCCGCCCCAATCCTGGAAGTTGGCCTCGGTGAAGGCTACTCCCTGGCCCTCGGAGCCCGTTGGGTTGGCAAGCAGGACTACGTATCCGTGCGAAGCGAGCAGCGTCGCGTAGTTATACCAGTTGCCGTTGAAGCCCATCGTCCAGGCCTCTTCAGGCCCGCCGTGAATGTGAACAATGGTCTTGTAACGCGTGCCGGATTGGTAGCCGGGCGGCAGCACCACAACTCCGTAGATTGTGCGGTGGTCGTTAGAGTTGCTCCACGAGATCTCGCGTTGGGTGCCGATATTCCAGTCGGCTACCTGGGGGTTAACAACGGCAAGAGGTTGGGAGTGGCCGTTATGCCAGAGATAGGGATCGGCAGGCTCGGTTGGGGACTCGCCGAGAAAGCTGAAAGCCTGGCCGTCCGGAGCGACATTGAACGATTCACTTGCGACGGGGAGACCGGCGACCGGCGCGAAGGTAAAGGTGGATGTGTCCAGGTCGACAATTTCGTAATGAGTGGCAACAATCTGGGCGACCAGCAGATGGGAGCCGGAGCCAAGCCATTGCATTTCGCGCACGGTGCCGTGCAGCTTCGACTCAAGCTTGATCTCCGCACCGTCGGCAAGAGTCTTGACGAAATGTTCGTCTGTAATGTTGCGCGGGGTGAAGCGCGAGAAGGCGACGCGGCGGCCATCGTGCGAGAAGGTTGGCTCGGCGTAGCCGGAATGCTCCTCGATCGTGCGGAGAATGGCGCCGGAGTGGGTATCGAAGAGGATCACCTTCGAGACGCGCCAGTAGTCGTCGAGTCGGGGGGTAGGCGAGACACGGGAAACGATGGAAGATCCGTCTGGGGACCAATCGATGGTGTCGACGTTCAGGTCGGAGGTAGTGAGCAATCGTGCCTGGCGCGAGGCGAGATCGAAAATCCAGAGCCTGTCGAAGTGGTAGTCGGTGTCGACCACTTTCTGATCGTTCTTAGCTTTCTTGCGCTCGGTCTCTTCGGGCGAATCGGTGTCAGTGCGGATGAAGGCGATGAATTTGCCGTCTGGGGACCACTTGAACGCTTTGATGCCACCGGGCAGAAATGTAAGCGGCTCGGCTTCTCCGCCATCAAGTGCAATCAACCAGAGTTGCATGGCATCGGGATCCACTTCGGGCTTCGAGTCAGATTTGGAATCCTTCTCGGATTTTGCGTCCTTTGGGATGGGTGGGGCGGGAATGTCGTCGCGTTTGGTACCCGGAGCCAAAGAGAAGTGGAAGGGTGAGGGTTGGTCGCCACCGAGCGGGTTTGGACGATTGGAGAGGAAGGCTAGATGCTTGCCATCTGGCGACCATGCGGGCGAGTCTTCAGCACTGCCACTGTAGACGAACGGCCGTGCTGCATGGACATTCTCCGCGGCCGCAAGCCAGATGTGGGCGTCGCGGGGCTTGCCGGCAGCAACGGGTGTTTCGACTGTATAAGCCACGAGTTTGTCATCGGGCGAGACGACGGGGGTTGCGACTCGCTTGAGATTTGCGATGTCGGCTGGCTGGATTTTGGCCTTCTGAGCGTGTGCCAGTAACGGAAGCAAAACGATTGCAATTGCCAGCGCGCGAATGCCCCTGTTCGTGAACAACAAAAGAGACGGTTGACGGCGTTGCAGCGCGATGCAGACAGCGTCACGAACCATCAGGTTCAACGGAAATGCTTTCTTCATCCAGATCCTCCAAGAACTGGAACAGCATTTATGCAAGAAGGGCGCGAAACTACTCGCGCCCTTCTTATATTCTGCATTCTAGAAGCGGAGTTTGAGCGCGAACTGCAGGGACCGCGGCGCGCCGATCTGGTACAAGCTGCTGAAGCCTCCATCGGCGCCTCCGCCGCCGAGGCTGGAAGCGAGAGTCTCCGACGAAATGCCAAAGTACGGGTTAACGGCTCCGTAGCTGGTCAGGATGTTGCGTCCGTCGTTGACTCCCACGTCGCCGAAAAGGGGATGGTTGAAGACGTTGAAAGCTTCGGCGCGGAAGAGCAGGTCGATGCCTTCTCGAATGGGGAAATCGCGGCGAAGGGCCACGTCCTCTTGCCAGACGTCGAAGCCGCGAAGAGAGTTGCGTGTAAGATCGCCCTGGCTGAAGCTGCTGGTTGGCACGCTGAAGGCTGCGGCATTGACGACCTTTCCGCCAGGGGCGGAAGGCTTGTTGAGATAGAACGGCACGCCGGGAACAATGTTCGGACGCTGATTGGCCGCAGTCTCGTTCCATATCAGACCGTAGGAGAAGACGCCCGTTGTAATGGTGATGGGCGCGGCGCTATTTGAGCGGAAGAGGCTGTCGACGGCCCAGCCGTTGGCGGCATAGCTGAGGAATGAATTGTCTGCGTTGACCTTTGGGACCTCGTATGTGATGGCGGTGGTGAAAGTGTTGCGTACATCGTAGTCCGAGTCGCCGTAGTCGAGACTCGGACTATAAATTGTGTGGAAGGGAATCGGCAGGGCGACGCTGGAGCCATTATCGAGGCCATGCGACCATGTGTAGGTCGCCAGAAACTGCAACCGACGCCACGGACTCTGTTTGAACTGGACCTGGAGTGCGTCGTAGTTCGAATAGTCGTTATTGGTGACTACGTCGAGATAGCCGAAGTTGGCGTTGGCGCCCATAGCGGGGGTCAGCATCTCGTTGCGCAGAAGGTCGCTGCCGTGATTGCCAACGTAGGTCATCTGCAGGCTGCGGCTGGCCCCCAGATTCTGTTGAAGTGATCCGTTCCACATGTACACTCTGGGATCGCGCAGGTTCGGTTCGAAGGCAAAGACGTATGAGTAGGGAGGATCGAGTGTGAAGGGAATAGGTGCAGCGGCGGCCACGCTGAGCGGATAGGCTCCTGCGGCGCCGTAGAGGTATTCAGACCGTCCATAAGGGAAACCAAGCGTCCCTTGTGCACCTTGCTGGTCTCCCAGGCCGTAGAAGACGCCACCGCCGCCACGAATCACGGTTTCGAGTCCCGCCGATCGGTGAAGCGCGTAGGCAAATCCGAGACGCGGAGCGAAATTATGCTTGCTTGCGTACCACAAGGGCGTGCCCTTGGGAGCAATCGTTGCGTTGGCCGGATCGTCAAGGTTAGTCGCTGTATAGAAGGGATGACCGGTACCTTCGGATGGTGGCGGATCGTAGTCCCAGCGCAGCCCGTAGTTGAGCGTCAGGCCAGACTTTACTTGCCACGAATCCTGAGCAAAGAAAGATACGTCGTTGAAGATGGGCCTCAGTTCCGAGGTATCGTATGTATCAACGCCGGCGTAGCCATTGGTCGGTATCTGCGTGGTGACCAGTTCCTCAACGCTGTCGAAGTCGTAGGAAATATCCCACGGGCGATAGCCGTTGGTCGGCGTGAGGTGACGGATGTCTGTGCCGAATTTGAAGCTGTGCTTGTCTTTTGTCCAAGCGAACGTATCGACGTAGTTGAGCTGGCGCTGGTGGTTGGTAGCATCGTTACCAACATAGTAGTCGGTGGTGCTGTCGTTAAAGAAGAGAGCGAAAACCGAAGTCTGGATCGTATAGATGGGATTGGACTGGAAAAGATAGCTGTTGGTGGGGATAGTCGCTCCGCCGAATGCGATCGGAACGACCGTGGTCGCGCCCTTTGCGTGACTGATATTGAATCGGAAGTCATTGACCATGGTTGGGCTGACGAGGTAAGTGGCTCCCGCGGTGGTTGTATCTACATCGGCAATAGTGCTGCTGAGGCTGGAAGTCGCATAAAAATCAAATGCTCCGTGTTGCGCGCCGTTCGAGGGCGCATCGTCGCTGCGGATAAAGAGGTTGAGCTTTGGAGTGGGACCGTAGTCGAGTCGAACACTCGTCGCATTGAGCGTGGAAGGATTGGAGAAGCCAGCGAAGAACTGGCCTTCGTATTGCCCGGGAAGATCCTGGCCCGCGGAGGGAAGAGGGTAAGCGGAGAGCAGCGGGGCGACAACCGCGCTAGCCTGCTTGCGGGCGAAACTGGTTGGGACGATATTGATCTTCGACTCCGGAACGCGAAGGCGAAGCCCTTCATAGGAGCCGAAGAAGAAGAGCTTGTCGCGCAAGATTGGGCCGCCGAAAACCCCTCCGAAATCGTTCTGTTTTTCAGCGAGGCGCGGCAGGTCTTCATTGTTATTAAACCAACTATTGGCATCGAAGATGTCGTTGCGGACATACTCAAAGGCGGTCCCATGGAACCGATTCGTTCCACTGCGGGTGATGATGGACAGTTGCGCGCCTGGCGTGCGGCCGTACTCGGCGTCGAATGAGTTGGTTTGAATCTTGTACTCCTGCATATCATCGACTGAGACCAGGCTGTTGTAACCGCCGTTGTTGCTCGTAGCCTGCGCTGCTCCCGCGCCCGCTGAGCCCAGATAGACGTTGCTGCCCTGCGTAATGCCGACGTTGGCGCTGACTCCGTCGATAGAGAAGTAATTCGCGTCCGTGCGCTGGCCATCGATACTGAACTGCCCCGAGTTTGTGTAGTAGGTCTTGGCGGTAACGTTCCCCGGTGTCAGCGCGATAAGGGCCTGGAAGCTACGCCCGCTGAGAGGCATGTTCTCGACGAATTGTCGATCCACAGTTGTCGCGACCGCGCCCGAGGTCTCGATCTGAGCCGTATCGGCGCTTACCGTTACCGATTCGGTTGAGGCGCCGATGGCGAGAACCAGATTTTCTGAGAGCGCGTCCTGTGTATGCAATTCGACCTGCGCGATTACACTCTGCTTGAATCCTGGAGCGTCGACAGTAATTTTGTAGGGGCTGGCGCGCAAGGTTGGAAAGGCGTATGCGCCGTTGCTGCCCGTCTTGGTCTTGACAACGCCGTTTGTACCAAGATCGGTAATGGTGACTGTCGCGCCGACAACGACGGCACCGTGCGGGTCGGTGACCTGACCGGTGATACTGCCGGTGTCGCTTTGGGCAAAGAAAGGCGTACCGGTGCTGAGCACCAGCAAGGAGAGCAGGGCAAGATGGTCGAAAATGCGTCGCTTCATAGAATCCTCCCGGAGTGTTAGAGAGATTTGGAGCGTTCGTTGGACAACTGGGGCTTCTGAATTTCCCGTGTGATTCCAAGCGTTCGATCAACGGCGTGCTTCCCGATGGAGATTGTGAATCTTCCTCCCGTGCACGCGAGGTCCACACTGCCCTCAGGAAATGCGCGTGAGGTTATGCTTGCGAATCATTCCTGCAAGCCCGCGAGCTTCCGGAGCCTCGCGATTCTCAAGTACGTCAGCAACAGCAAGTGCATCGCGGATGGGTTCGTCCTGTCCCAGCTTGAACTTGGCCTCGAGCCGCGTAACATGCATGCGGAAGCCGACGATTGCCGCATAGCGGCGGGTGATGGCCTGGCGTGGGATTTCATCTGTCCGCCAGCCGTCAGGATAGCTGGACTCCATCTTGCGGGTTAGATTTTCGACAGACGAGTCAAGTGCCGGCTCATCCTGCAGCTCAATGGATCCGTAGCAATGAACGGCTGTGTAGTAGTAAGTGGACGGCATATCGCGACCCGGATACCAACTGGCCGTCACATAGCTCCAGGGCCCCTCGAAGATTGCCAGAGAGGGAACAGAAGAATTGGCGAGATAGCGCGCGTGCTCGTTTGCCCGCGCAAGGTGTCCGATGAGTACTAGCTTGGCTTCCCTACTGCTGGGGACCTTGGACGCATCCTCGCTGGAGTTTTCAATCAAAAGAGGCAGATTCGTCGCCAGGGGCCCATCATCTCCGTTGCTCACGAGCAGCGCCCACGGATGCTGCTCAATGAGAGTGAGCGCGTCCTGAGGCGATGCGGGTTGCCAGCACGGACGAACGAACATGGATGAGGCTCCTTTGCAGCACTCGGCGTGACTGCCGGCTCTGATGAAGTTCCGAGTAAGCCTGAAACCTGTTCAGGGCTTGACGATTTCGCCGCCAATCACTGTGACGGCCGCCTTGACGTTCATGATCTCAACAGGATCGATATGGAAGATATCCTGCGTGAGAACCGTGAAATCCGCGAGTTTGCCAGGCGCGATCGACCCCTTGATGTCGTCCTGGCTCTCGGCATAAGCAGATCCGACGGTATAAGCGTGGACAGCCTGCTGCACGCTGACCTTCTGCTCGGGTATCCAGCCATTTGGATTCTTTCCGTCGAGCGTTCGGCGCGTCGTGGCCGCGTAAATAGTGGCCATCGGATTGATGGGCGCGACGAACCAGTCGGAACCGAAAGCTAGAACCGTGCCCGCATCGAGCAGAGAGCGGAACGCGTAGGTGGTCAGGGCGCGCTTATGGCCAATACGCGTCTCGGCCCATCGTCCATCGTCGATGCAGTGGTAAGGCTGAACGGAAGCGATCACACGCAATTGCGCGAAGCGTGGAATGTCCTCTGGGCGCAGGTGTTGTGCGTGTTCGATCCGCAGACGGCGATCGGTGGGCCCGTTGTCCTCTTCCAGCCGTTGGTAGAGATCGAGGATGGTCTTGTTGGCGCGGTCGCCGATCGCGTGAACTGTGATGTGGAGACCTGCGCGATCCGCCGCCTTCATCTGGGTGAACATCTCTTCCGGGTGGGCAAGCTGTTCCGTGGGCAGGCCGGAATTGTTGGGCAGGTCGTTAAACGGCTCAAAGAACCAGGCGGTCCCCGAGCCTAGTGATCCATCGGCAAAAGCCTTCAACGATCCGATGACTAGTGTGTCGTTGCCGAAATTAGTCATCACTCCAATGTCCGCTAAACGCGTGTAATGATCGAGGGGAAAACGCGCCGAAACGCGCACCTTCCACTTTCCCTCCGCGATCAGACGCTGGTAGCCGCGAATGACGAGGGCCTGCATGTCTGCTGCGTGTGAGCCCGTAAAGCCCATGTCCTGGACGCTGGTTACGCCGTTCTCCAGCGCGTAACGCTGCGCGGCGAGCAGCGCCGCATCCACCTGAGAGTCGGACGGCGGCGGGATTACGCGTTCGACAAGATCTTTTGCGGCGTCTTTAAAGATGCCGGTGGGATTTCCGTCCTGGTCTCGAACAATCACGCCACCAGGAACGTCAGGTGTATTTCGGGTAATGCCCGCAAGCTTCATCGCCAGGGCATTGGCCAGCATCATGTGACCGTCTGAGCGGTTCACCCAAACCGGGTTATTGGGCGTGACCTCGTCGATCCACTCATGCGTGGGAAGGACGACTGGCGTCCACTTCTGCTCATCCCAATTGCCGTCAACGATCCATTCTCCGGCAGGGCGAGTACGCGCATAGCCGGCCACCCTCCGTTTAAATTGCTCGCGGCTCGTCACATCGAGCAACTGGACGCTCGCGAGTCCCTGGCCACCCCAGAAGAAATGCACATGCGCATCGTTAAACCCGGGAACTACCCGTCGTCCGTCTAGGTCGAGAACCTTCGTATTCTGGTCCCGAAGCCGCTCGATCTCGGCCGTCGTACCGACCGCGAGGATGCGATGGCCGGAGACGGCGATTGCATCCGCCTCAGGCTGCGCGGGATTCTCCGTCCAGACCTTGCCATGAATCGCGATCAATTCGACCTGCGCGCCGATTGGCAGCGGCGCCAGGAGAAAGATCGTCAGCAAAAGGCGATTCATCGTCATGACTCCGGTTGAGCGGGTGACGCCCCGGGTGAGACTGCGGGTGATGGTTAACGGGAAGAGGCCGGACGGCAAGTCTCTCTTGAATCATCTGAATCATCGCCGCCTCGCATAGATCGCGAATGCGTCCTTGACAACTTAATTTTCAATCTGCTTGCAACTTTCTTTTACAGTAGGGTGAATGCTGGACCATGTAAAGAGCCAGACTCCGACATAGTGATGGTGCCAGCACAAGGGGGTTAGATGGCTTTGCTCAGAAGGCTCGCTCTGGACCGAGAGATGGCGGGTTCGCTGCAAACGCAGATATCCGGTCAATTGAAGAAACTCATCCAGATCGGCGAACTCACCCCGGGTGAGCATCTTCCCTCGACGCGCGAACTGGCGAATAGCCTGCAGGTATCGCGCAACACGGTGGTTGCGGCATACGACATGCTGGTCGGTCAAGGCTATGTAGAGGCTCATTTGCGCAGCGGCTTTCAGGTCTGCAACGCGGCGCAGGCCTTCAGTAGCCTGCCCGTCGCTTCAACGGTCGCTGAAGAGCGGAAACAGACGCCTTCGCAGCCTGGCGTGCCGGTCCCATTTCGTCCCACACAACCGGATGTGAATCTCTTTTCCCTGCTGATATGGAATCGGCATCGCACCCGGGTGCTGAAACGCGGGTCTTGCCTGCTGCACTATCAATCGCGCTTTCCCGTCGGACTCGATGAATTGCGACAAAGCGTTGCGGTTTATCTTCGAGACAGTCGCGGCGTCCGCTGCCAGTGGAACGAGGTTGCCATTACCAACGGCTCGCAGCAGGCGCTGTTTCTGTTGGCGCACCTTCTGCTCGAACCGGGACAGCGGGTCTATATGGAAGACCCTGGGTATCCCGGAGCGAGGAACGCGTGGAGGCAGGCGGGAGCCACCGTGGTACCCCTACAAATAGACGATGAAGGTATCTGTTTACCGGACGGAGATTCGCTGCCCGCCTCGTTGATTTATGTGACCCCCTCGCATCAGTTTCCTCTCGGCACCTGCATGTCGCTGGCCCGTCGGCTTACCATTCTGCGAACCGCTCGCGATGCCGGTTCCTGGATTGTCGAAGACGATTACGATGCCGAGTTTCGTTACACCAGCGCGCCGCAGCCAAGCCTCCAAAGCCTGGATGAAAATCGCCGGGTGATCTACATCGGTTCTTTTAGCAAGACGTTGTTTCCCGCACTTAGGCTGGGCTACGTCGTCCTGCCGCCACCCCTGGTGGAGCGCTTTGCTGCATTGAAGTCGATCGCAGACGATTACAGTCCGCTGATCGATCAGGCAACGTTGGCCAATTTTCTGGAGAGTGGCGCCTTTTATGCTCATCTGAGACGCTGTCGCAAGCACTACGCCGAGCGCCAGAGTTACTTTCTCGAACAGGTTTCCCGCCTTGGTCTTCCACTGAATTTCCCGATTACAGGTCGAGGCATGAACCTTGCGGGTATGCTTCCCAAAGACTTCAACGATCGAGTGTGCAGCGATAGGTTGAGGCTGGCAGGATTGGATGTGCCCCCGCTATCGTACTACGCGATGGGAGCCACTTCGCCAGGATTGCTTTTCGGGCTTGCCGCGTTCGACAAGCGGGCAATCCAGCGCGGAGTCGCAAGAATGGCGATGGCGCTTGATGGGCAGGGAACGAGGCTCTCGTCCTGAGCATTACTGATTCCCTATAAGCGGAGGGAATCCCGTGACCCCAAAGTTGGCGTTGACACCGTCTACGGCGAAGTAGTTGGCATCCGCGCGTTGTCCATTGACACTGAACTGGCCCGGGTTGTCGTTGGCTGTTCGAGTCTAGTCGACTCCAGGCGTGAGCAGGATCAACGTCTGAAAACTACGGCTGATGAGTGGCAGATCGTCGGCAACGGTACGATCAATCACCGTGCTCACGGTTGCCGACTCGGTATTGACCAAGGGCGCTCCGGCCCCCACGACAAAGCTGTCTGTTGCCGGACCCACGGTCAACTCGAAGTCGATCTCCGCGGTGTCCTGCAAGTGCAGGACTACATCGGGTCTTGTCACTTTCCTAAAACCGGTCTTTTCAACTTCGATGCGATAGGTTCCGGGATGAACGCTTGAAAGGTAATACTCGCCCGAGGAATTTGCGGCGGTTTCATAGGCGGCTTTTGTGCCAGCGCTGATCGCGGTGACTATGGCGTCGACAATTCGAGCGTGGGATGAATCGGTTATCTTTCCAGTGAGCCATGGATTTATTGATTGAGCAGAGAGCAGATGCAGGCTTCCGTCAAGCAGGACAAGCGCCAAGGCAGCAACGACGCGCACGATAATTCGCCTCAGAGGGGAGATGGATCATATTCCTCACGCACAAAAGAAGCCCGTTTCAGGCAACGATACTAGCCGAATCGGACCCAACAAATTGTACTTTGGTATTGACCAGATTCTGTGGAAGAAGAAGATCCTGAACCTCTCGATTGCAGACGCCGAGGCCATGCCTCAGATGAACTCTGGGTTGCTGATTCGATAAGATGTGGAACGCAGGGCTTTTGTGAGGGATGAATGCGGCGATCATTTGCGCTGACGGCTTCCGTGTTGTTCGTTGCACTGGCTTGGTGTGTTCCCCTATTTGGTTTGGAGCCCGACTCGGATATCAGTCAATATGCGCACACTTCGTGGAAAATCCGTGATGGGTTTCTCCAGGGATTTATCTTGTCGATCGCACAAACGCCGGACGGTTATCTCTGGCTGGGAACCGAGCGAGGGTTGTTTCGTTTTGACGGGATCCGTGCTACGCCATGGCCGTCGCTTTCAAAGCAACAGCTCCCATCCAGCTATGTCGCGGCGCTACTCGCGGCACGTGACGGGACTCTTTGGATCGGTACGGGCAAAGGGCTCGCGAGTTGGAAGACGGGCAAGCTCATCATGTATCCGCAGCTTGCCGGACAACTCGTTCAAGCACTTCGGGAGGATGATGAGGGCACGCTTTGGGCTGGAGGATTCGCCTACACGCCTCCGGGGACGCTCTGCGCGATTCGCAATAGCACCGCCCACTGCTTCGGTGGGAATGGCAGGTTTGGCAACGGAGTGCTCGGTTTGTACGAAGATAGCAGCCGGAACCTCTGGGCCGGCGGGCTGAATGGATTCTGGAGATGGAAGCCCGGTCCACCTCTGTTTTACGCCATCGCAGGTGAACCCTATGGCATTCAGCATTTTGCTGAAGACCGAGATGGCTCTCTCCTGATTCCCATTGCGGGCGGCATTGCGCGGCTGCGTAATGGAGAGATCAAAACCGCCTACCGTCTCCCGAGTACTAAACATCCGGGCAGCGGTGAAAGAATTCTTCGCGATCGCGACGGCGCTCTGTGGGTCGGGACGTGGAGTCAGGGCCTGGTGCATTTTCGGGAAGGCAGTGCCGATAGTTTTGCGCAGCGTGATGGGCTTTCCGGCAATCTTGTTACCGCTCTTTTTGAGGATCGCGAGGGAAATATCTGGGTCGGAACAACGAAGGGCCTGGATCGGTTTGGTGTCTATTCGGCTACGACGTTCTCCGAGCAGCAAGGATTGTCAGGTGGCGGAAATGCCTCGGTCCTGGCAGCCCGCGATGGAAGCATCTGGTTCAGCCCTCATAGCCAGTTGTACAGGTTCGATAGAGGGCAAGTCACGATTTATCACCGGCCCGGAGCAGGTATCGAGCCAACTGCGGAAGAAGGGGAAAGGCGGGTGCGAGAAGTGGCCGTAGTCGGCCTTCCTGGGCTTGACGTCGTGTCACTGTTTCAGGATCATGAGGGCCGCATCTGGGTTGCCGGGACGGGCGGAGTTGGCTACCTGCAAAATGATCGGTTCGTGTCGGTCAACAGCGTTCCCGGCGGAGTCGTGGATGCCATGTCCGGAGATTCAAAAGGCAATCTCTGGATTTCGATTGTTGATCGGGGCCTCTTTCATCTGTTCGAGGAAAAACTGGTTCAACATATCCCTTGGGCTGCGCTGGGGCGCAACGACCTGGCAACCGTTCTGGCTGTCGATCCCTCGATGGGGGGTGTTTGGCTGGGGTTCTCCAAAGGAGGGCTGGCCAGGCTTGCCGAGGGACAGACTCGCCCATCGTTTGTTACCGACCCTGCCCCCGACCAGGGACGCGTGAGCGATCTTCAATTCGATCATGAAGGAGCACTCTGGGTGGCCTCCGAAGGTGGACTCAGTCGGATTAAGAATGGTCGCATTTCGACCCTGACCACGAAAAGCGGATTGCCCTGCGACCATATCTATTGGTTTGCCGAAGACCAGGAACACTCCTTCTGGCTCTACGGATCCTGCGGTCTTATGCGGATTGCAAGATCCAACTTGGATGCGTGGTTAGCGACGGGTAGCAGTACAAGGCCGAAATCGGTACGGGCCACCCTCTTCGATGAAACGGATGGAGTGACCCTTCGCGGAGACCCAAGCGCCGGTCCGCAAGGCCGCTCCGCGATATCTCCTGACGGAAAGATCTGGTTCCCAACGGTCGACGGCTTGAGCGTGATCGACCCGCATCATCTAACGTTCAACCCGATTCCGCCGCCGGTGCACATTGAGAAGATTGTGGCCGACGGCAAAGAGTACGACCTCTCAGGTGGATTGCGCCTGCCTGCGCACGTGCGCAATCTCTCGATGGACTACACAGCGCTAAGCCTGGTTGTACCGGAGAAGGTGCATTTCAAGGTGAAGCTCGAAGGCCAGGACAATGATTGGCGAGAACTGGTCAACGTTCGTCACGTGGAGTACACGAATTTGGCGCCGCGCACTTATCGCTTCCGAGTGATTGCATGTAACAACAGCGGCCTGTGGAACGAGACCGGAGACTCGTTCGAATTCTCGATTGCCCCGGCCTACTGGCAGACGAACTGGTTCCGCGCTCTTTCTGTGCTCATGCTCCTGGCAATGTTCTGGACTGCTTATCACCTTCGCGTCCGGGCCTTTGAGCAGCGACAGTCATTCTTAGAGCGCCACCAAACCGAGATCCGGGCGCTGAACGAACAGATGATCAAAGCGCAAGAGGCGGAGCGGACGCGCATCTCCGGGGAGTTGCATGACAGTGTTCTACAGCAAATCACCTCCGTTGTCCTCCGGCTGGGAAAGGTGAAACGGGAAGTGCCACCGGATTCCGAGGCCATAGCAACGGTTGGGGATCTGCAAAAGGAACTCATCCAGATTGGAACAGTCATTCGTCAGGTATCGCATGAACTTCATCCTGCATTGCTGCAAGAGTCGGGCCTTCCCGAAGCACTATCGGCGTATTGCGAGGAGTTCAGCAGCACACGGGGCATACCGGTGTCATGTGAGGCGGACGAGAGCGTCGCGGAGCTGTCTCCCGGAGCCGCGCTGTGTCTTTACCGCATCGCTCAGGAGGCACTGGGAAACGCTGCGAAATACTCGAAAGCAAAGCAAGTGAGAGTTAGGCTGAGCCGGAGCGACGGTCAAGTTGAGCTCTCTGTGTCTGATGATGGCGTTGGTTGCGCCCCCGACCAGATCTCCAAATCGAAAGGGCTGGGACTCATCAATATGCGAGAACGAGCGCTCCAACTGAACGGGACGTTTGAGTTCGACAGCGAACCGGGTCACGGAACCATTGTGAGAGCGACGATTCCTTTTCGAGCATCCTTGTAAGGCTGGGGTGTAAAACATCCCGTTGACTCAAAGCCGTCTATATGTTGTCGCCGGCTGCAGAATCACCAATACGCTGATCGTGCATTGCTCGGCGAGAAATGCGCAATCCCGAGAGTCGCGGTCGGATCACCGGCTATCAGTCAGCTGATATGGAGCAGGTCACAGCAGACACGGTCCTCACTGACCCATTAACCCCACGATACGCCGCAATGGAGGACGGCAATCATGAGAAAACGTCAACCAATGAGGCGAAGGGCAAGAAGAGCCGACCCAAGACGAAGCTCGGTATACCGGGTCCGAGAACACTCGAAACCCGGAGTCCTCTGGCGGGCTTGGTTCTCCCAACTCGCAGCCCGGATACCCCTGGCAAGTTGCCGAGAACACTGATTGACTTGAATAGCTCAATGAGTGCATCGGCCTGATATGGAGTGACGGTGTCAACCCTGCGGAGTCGATGGGGTTGTTTTTGTTGTTGTTTTTGCTTTTTCCCGAGCACAAAGCGAGCAGCAGCCTGGGCGGTTTTAGGGACGATTGATCAGTCTGATATTCGCGGGTCGGAACCGCATAATTATGATCCGTCGGGAGCTGCCTCTGACTGTTATCGCGAGTCCAGTCGGGCCTGTCGCATAGGCCAAGCGAGGGCTCTCCTTCGTGCTTGCCCAGCCTGCTGCTGGCTCTGTGCTCGAGTTGTGTGGCGCGATTCATGATGAACTGTCTTTGTTTTTTACTTATTAGGAACGTTTTTGTTTTTCGGTAGATCTTGTCATGCTGCGGCTTGCTGGCCGGCGGTCGTCGCTGCTCTGATTCCGATGGCCCAGATGAAGCCCAGCAACTCACGAGCAACCGCGGTAATGATCTTCCCTGTGGCTTTCCGGCTGCACCCAGTTTCATGTACCGTTTGTGCAAGCGGTGTTGCGCTATCCACGCGATCTCCTTGGCCTCTTCTGAGAGGCTCTCCTACCGCCTCCGCAAGCCATATCATTGATCCCTTGGTATCATGATTTGCGTACGTGATTTCACCGTGGCAGCGAACAACCGATTGAATGCCCGAACAAGGATGTCAGCAGAGCTAAATGGTTTCTAGACACCATCGTACTTATCGGATCAGGAATATAATCTTGGGTCAGGCGCGCGGGCCAAACTTCAGCAACCTGGATTCGTCGATCTTGAAGAACTTTCGCATCAACGAATCAACTCGTTTCGAATTCCGTGCGGAAGCCTTCAACGCTACGAACACGCCACCGTTCGCTCAACCAATGAGCCAGTTGAACTTCACCACCGCGAAATTCAGCAACATCTCAGGCACCAAGAATAGCAACGAGAACTTTGGCGCTCGCACCCTCCAACTCGCGCTCAAGTTCTTCTACTAGACCGATATTGGATCGTTGATCCTTCTCAACCCACTTCCGCTTGCGGTTGACCCTTCCTATCTGCTCAAAGTTGCGGAGAAGGTGTCTCATTGGCAATCATTAAGCATTCGATAATACCAGTCCTTTTTCTGTTCGCAATTCTTTCGGTGCTAGGCCGGGTACAGGCCGACCCTGGCGGTCAATCTCGCCGTCAGCACTGGTCTTCATTGGCTACGCGTAGAGATCCGGGACGGAAAGGCCAATTAGTAGTTGATGAGCAGCCACTCTATCTCAACTTCGCTGACTGATAGCAGTTCCAGTGACATGGCGCTTTGAAGCCTTACACGGACCATGCAGTTCGGTTAGCCCTCCCAACCGATGTGTATCCCATGTCCGCCGCGATTCCCCGCACACATTGAAGCAGTTGGTTGGCGATTGACGGGAGCTTCTGCGCGGTCACGCGGAACGATGGACCCGAAATACTCACAGCCGCCACCGGCTGTCGCTGTGCATCAAGAAGCGGAACGGCAATACACCGCAAACCTTCTTCCAACTCCTCGTCGTCAACCGCGTAGCCGCGCCGCCGGGTCTTCTCCATCTCAGTGCGCAATGCTTCGGGCGTGGCGATGGTGCGGTGCGTGAACCGCTCGAAGCGCGTGCGTTTGACAACATCTGCTGCCCGCTCTTCAGGCAGAAAGGCAAGAATTGCTTTGCCTACGGAGGTGCAGTGGACTGGGTTGCTGGAGCCTATGCGTGTGATCATACGGACAGACCTGGCGGGTTCGATTTTGTCGATGTAGATCACTCTTGCCTGCTCAAGGATGCACAGGTGCGCGGTCTCCTCGGTTTCGGCGACGAGGCGGCGCAGGTGCGGTTGGGCACGGTCGCGCAGGTCGTACTGCTCGATGGCCCGATTGCCAAAGTCGAACAAGCGCAGACCCAGACGGAATTTGCCGCTCCCGGTCCGTTCCACCATGCGGTGCCGCTCCAATACCATCAAGAAGCGGTGAGCGGTGCTCTTGTGCAGTTGCAACGACGAGGCAACCTGCGCCAATCCCAGCGGCGTTTCACTCTCACCCAACAGATCCAATACGGCAAAGGCCCGGTCCAGAGCCTGAACTTTATAAGTGCCTTGCAGGGCTGCGTCCCGCATTATGGTCCCCCATTCCGCCTAGCGATTCCTTTTCTAGTTTGATCGCAGGAATGGGACGTGTCAAGTATTGAGACGCTATATCTTTTGATGAGACCCTGTTGCACGTTTTGATGGATGATGCGCATAGGACCAAGAGTGGAAGGACAGAGACGAAAATAGATCAGGCTAGGAGAAGAATGAGGCGGGATATTCAGGTTTATGTTCTTTTGGCGTTGTCTGCCGCAGGTCTAAATGCACAGAATGCTGCTTCGCCGATTCACGAGGTACATCAGACCGCGGATCAGGATGGGGTCTATTACACGGGACCCGAAGTCAGCACACCGAAGATGGTCAGCACCGTCTCAGTTCCCTACCCTTACAACGTCGCGGCAAAAGACATTCAGGGGATGACGGTGATGGCCATGGTCATCGATGTAAATGGCTTGCCGCAACATATTCAGGTTCTCCACACACACGGCGACGCATTCGACCAGGCCTCGATCGCAGCCGTGAAGCACTCGAAGTTTGAGCCCGGAATGCTGGCGGGCAAGCCGGTGCCGGTTTGGATCGATGTGCGAGTTGTGTTTTATGCCAACCGCGCACAGGCCGTTCCCCAGGTGCTGATTACCGAGCGCGATCTGCCCGCGCCCAATGCCTCGAAGGTGGAGGATAAACATCACAAACCGCTTTCGTACACGCCTGCGTTTCCTATCCATACGGTTGACGCGGACTTCGCGGATCCATTTTCAAAGCATCCTTATGTGCAGGTCGCACTAGTGGACGTGGTGGTCGGCGTGGACGGTTTGCCAAAGGAGGTTCACGTTCGGCGCGGGCTGGGGTTTGGTCTGGACGAGAAGGCTTCAGCGGCTGTGATGCATTACAGATTTTTGCCTGCAACGAAGAAGGGCGTTCCGGTTGAAGATCGTCGAACCGTGACGGTCAACTTCGCGGTGTTTTAAGAGCTGGTTGGTCTGATTAAGGAGAGAGTGCCCGCAGGGATTAAAGCCCGACTTATTCTATTGGCTTTTGCGGCACGACTAAAGTCGTGCCCTGATACAAAGCCTGTCAGAGTCAAGTTTTTCCGAAACCTGTAGGGTCCCTTGATTTATGCGGCTTCCATGGCACGCGACCTTGACCCATGGGGTCCCTCGGCACCCGATCGTGCCCTGATACAAAGCCTGCCAGAATCGAGTTATTCCGCAGCATGTAAAGTCCCTTGATTGATGCGGCTTCCACGGCACGCGACCTCGACCCATGGGGTGCCTCGGCAGCCCGATCGTGCCCTGATACAAAGCCTGTCAGAATCGAGTTATTCCGCAGCCTTCCGGGCGTGAGAGAGTGTGCTTATGTGTGCGGGCTGGGGTGGTGGAAAATGGGGGTCGCGGCGGGTGCGGAGAGCGTGCATATAAATACATTGATTAGTGAGATGATAACTGCAATTAAGGCACAATTTGGTTGTTATTAGCACTGTTTTGACGCCTATTTGACGCTGAAAACGGGGCTCTACGCACATTGCCTGCGCATGAAGACGCACGCCCGAGGCTTGAATCGGGATTGCGTGCGGGTAAGTAGCCTTGCGTGGCTAGATTGGGGAGCAAATGGGACTGCATTTGGCGAGAGAAATCAGGGAGCGGCTACTGGAAAAGCTGGAGGCAGAGATGCTGCCATTCCAGATGGCGCACAAGTCGGTGTGCGTGGAAGGCGGCTGGTTATGGGCAGTTCGCACGGCGGTGGGTGTGCCGGTGGAAGAGCTGGCGCGACGGCAGGAGGTGCAAGAGAGAGAGGTTTTTCGGCTGGAGCAGGCGGAAAGGGAGTCGCGAATCACGCTGGGGGCTTTAAAGAGGGCGGCGGCGGCGATGGACTGCGAATTGACGTATGGATTGACGCCAAAACGAGGAACGCTGGGCGCGATGGCGGCGGCGCGACGTGCGGTGCGGGAGAAAGCTCTGGCAAGAAGACGGCTGGATTTGAATGAAAGCCGGGCGGCGGAAGGCAAACCGCGCCGGGGCAAAGACGGGCAACTGGCGGCGATCAAGGCACTGGTGCGGCTGGCGGAAGATGGGGCGGTGTCTGAGGGTGTCCCAGAGCGGATGCACGAGTTGGCGGACCGGCATGTGGGCTGGGATTCGCGGAAGATTGCCGATGTGCTGATGGCGAAGGCGCTGAAGGGTGATCGAGCTTCAACCAAGTTGCTGGTTCAGCTTGCGGAGCGGAAAAGCAGGTGAGAGTCGGCGGTCGCGCTGAACGCGCTTCAGGCTTATAGCTTGGTGCTGTCGTAATTCCACTGCGACTTCATCCGAAGACCCGCTCATCGCGATAATGCCGCGACGAACACAGTTCCTGATATTGGGATGGGTGGACGACCTGCCCACCCGTCAAGGTCTCAGCGGGTGAGGGCGCGCTCGTAATCTCACTGCACTGCCTTCTTGGTGTCCTTTCCGATGTCTTCAACCCCAACTGCGGTCTTCTCCCCTGCCTTCTCGGTGTATCGAACAGCGAGTTGCGATCCCTCCTTTATGTCTTCTCCCCCATCTTTGGTTCCGTGCCATGTTGTTTTCCCGGTCCATTTAATGGTGTGCTCAGTTCCATCACCGGCTTTGACGATCACTTTTTTGGAGTTTTTGTCGACGTGTTTCACGACTCCCGAGACGAGATGGACGACGTCTTTATCTTCTGCGGTGGCGTTCGTCAAGGCAGCCAAAGTGGTGAACGCAAAGAGGCAAAACAGGGCAGCACGGCGATTGTAGATTTGCATGGCTTTCCTCCTTCAAAGTTTCGGTGTGTGGTGGTACATAGCGTTGGAGGCCTGCATTCATGGCCCGTGGGATCAATGAGCAAATAAGCTTGGGTATTTCGTAGCCTCGGTGAATGCCTATGCGCCAGCCCAGTTGGGTCTGCTGTTGCTACGATGCTCCGCACTGCGAAGTGATTCGAAAAAACTTGTAGTAACTGGTGCGGCTGGCGGGGGATTGGGCGGTGTCCGAGGGTGAATCAAACCGGCTGCAGGAGTTGGCGGACCGGCATTTGTGCAGGGATTCGCGGAGGATTGCCGATGTGCTGATGGCGAAGGCGCTGAAGGGTGATCGAGCCTCAACCAAGCTGCTGGTTCAGCTTGCGGAGCGGAAAAGCAGATGATGGGTGGCATGGAAACGGTAGTAATTCCACATCCCGAGCGGGCTGGGGCACACGCGAGGCGTGCCAGCTGGGCGGTGATTCTCACGCGTGGATATTGTGATAGGAGTAACTGGCGGAATTCGTCATTACATTTGAAATGACTGGCCGGGGAACAACCGATATGATTATAGAGATCCTAGATAAGGCGAATACAGAATGAAGCTTGTTAGTTTTCAGGTGCGCGATTTCAAGTCGGTTTACGACTCAGGTCGAATTGATGTTTCGGATGTGACGTGTCTGGTGGGCAAGAACGAGTCCGGCAAGACGTCGCTTTTGCAGGCTCTCTATCGACTGAACCCCATTATCCCCGAGCATCAGAAGTTCGATGTGACCGATGACTATCCGCGCGCCGAGGTGGAGGACTACCGGCGGGGGATAGAGGACAAGACACGCGGACACAGCATTCCGATTTCTGCAACGTTTGAGTTGGAAGATGTGGAACTGGCGGCGATTGAAGCAGAACTGGGCAAGGGAGTGCTGACCGGGAGACGGTTGCGGTATGAGCGCAGCTACGCGGATGAGAACTTTGTGACTCTGCGCGAAGATGAGCGGGTGGCTGGGGCTACGCTGCTGGGGCTGGCAGGCATGGATGGCGATGTGCCCGCGGGAAGCTGGAGCAATCTGGATACCCTGGTGACGGCATGGTATGCGCGCGCCGAAGAGAAGGCCAGGGAGCACGCGGACGCAATGACGGCACTGGCGAGCATTGCCGATCCGGAAGAGAGAAAAGCTGCCGAGGCACACGCGATGTCTCTGGAGGAGACGAGTGCGTCGAAGCAAGGCCGAGCCGCTCTGCTGAGAATGGTGGACCGGGGTCTATCGCTTTATATCTGGGACAGGTTTCTGCGGCACAGGCTGCCGAAGTTTTTGTACTTTGACGAGTATTACCAGATGCCGGGGCATGTGAATATTGAAGCGCTGAAGGCACGGCAGGCAAGCAAGACGCTGCTGGAAGGCGACCATCCGATGCTGGGGCTGATCGACATGGCGCGGCTGAATTTGGATGAGCTGCTGAATTCGAAAAGGACTGAGGAGATCATTTCGAAGCTTGAGGGCGCGTCGAATCATTTGTCGCGCAAGATTCTGAAGTACTGGTCGCAGAATCAGCACCTGGGGGTTCGGTTTGACGTTCGACCAGCGCGGCCGGGCGATCCGAAAGGGATGGAGACCGGGACGAATCTGCTGGGGCGTGTGCATGATTCTGTGCATTTTGTGAGCACGCCGCTGGGTACACGGTCGAAGGGATTTGTGTGGTTCTTCTCGTTTATTGCGTGGTTCTCACAACTGCAGAAGCGCGGCGAGCAGGTGATTCTGCTGCTGGATGAGCCGGGCCTGGAACTGCATGGCACGGCGCAAGGCGACCTATTGCGCTATATCGAAGAAGAGCTGATGCTGCATCAGGTGATTTATACGACGCACTCTCCATTCATGGTTCAGCCGACTCGGTTTGATCGAGTGCGGATTGTGGAAGACAAGAGCATGGATGCAACGGAGGAACTCCCGATTGGGGAGGCAGGCACGAAGGTGTACACGAACATCATGGAGGTTTCGGCGAACAGCCTCTTCCCACTTCAAGGCGCGCTGGGCTACGAGATTTCGCAGAAACTGTTTGCAGGCGCGAATTGCCTGGCCGTGGATGGGGTGTCGGATCTGATCTATCTGCAGGAGATTTCAGGCATTCTGCGCAAACAACATCGGGTGGGGCTCAGCGACCGCTGGACGATAACGCCGGTGGGTGGGTCAGACAAAATAGCGATGTTTGTGGCGCTTGTGGGTACGAAGAAGAACCTGAAGATTGCGACGCTGCTTGATGTTCACGCGAAAGATCGCCAGCAGATCGACAACCTTTATAGACGACAGCTGCTGCAAAGGAAGAACGTGCTGACGTTCGCCGATTTCACCGCACAAGCGGAAGCGGATATCGAAGACATGTTCGATGTCGCCTTTTATCTCGACCTGGTCAACGAAGAATTTACGGATGGGCTTACCGTTCCGATAGCCGCCGCTGACCTGGCATTTCAGCATCCTCGCGTGCTGGTTCGGCTGGAAAAACTGTTTGAACTGAGGCCGCTCCAAGTGGATCACTTCGACAATTTCCGGCCGGCTCGATATTTTTTGTCGAACATCGTGCAATTGGAGACGAAGCTGGGAGCCAATACATTGGATCGCTTTGAAGCAGCATTCAAAGCGCTCAATGCGCTTCTGTAGGGTGTAGCGGGCGCAACGGCACCGAGCAGCCCTCGACGCGGGAATATGTTCTAATTCATAGGTGATAGGTAGCTCCTATCATCTATGGAACTGAGGCACCTTCGCTATTTCACGGCGGTTGTTCGATGGAAGGGATATCGCGAGGCTTCGCGGCACTTATATATTTCCCAGCCTTCGATCAGCGAGGCTGTCTCCGATCTTGAGAAAGAGTTGGGCATCAAGCTCTTTTCACGAGAGGGGCGCGCGGCGCGTCTTACACCCGAAGGACAAGCCTTTTACGAGGAAGCACTCAAGACGCTTGCGCAGGCGGAGCGGTCGATTGTCGTAGCGCAACGTGCGGGCAAGGGGGAGATCGGCAGGCTTGGAATCGGTTTCATGGGTTTTGCCACGTCGCCATTCCTTCCCGGCCTGCTGCGCAAATATAAGGGTCGGCATCCAGGGGTGACGTTACGTCTTGAAGAGAATGTGCCCAGCGGACAAGATCTCGCGTTCGACCGGGGAGAGATCGATATTGGATTTACACGCCCTCCTTCCGCCGATCGCAGCTCGTCCTATGAGTCGCGGCTGCTGTTCCGCGAACCGCTGGTTGTAGCGCTTCCCAAGGCGCGCAAGGTGAAGGCCAAGCGCATCCGCATTGCGGACCTTGCAGGTGAACGCATCGTCACCTTCCAGCGAGCAAGCTCACCAGAAGTGTTCGACACGATCCTCCGCGCCTGCAACGACAGCGGCTTTTCGCCGCGACTGCACAGTGAGCTGAACAATATGCACTCGGTGCTGGCTACCGTGGAAGCCGAGGAAGGGGTAGCGATTGTTACTGCGTCGGCACGGAACCTGCGCGCCGATTGTGTTTCGTTCTACAGACTGCAGCCTGATGACGTTCGCGTCGATATCGTCGCCACATGGCGGAAAGAAGAACCGTCGGTCCCGCTCAGGCTATTTCTGGAGTTACTCAACGAAGAGCTGCCGGCGATCCGGCAGAAAATGCGTTATCTAGAGCGATAGGAATTACCAATCATTTGATTGGAATATACGACGAATCACGATCACCCGACAGCGAATCTCTTGTGGTGTGCGGCAATACAGAGCCGGCAGCCAAAAGGAGGCTGAACATGGGAAGCAAAGAGAAAACAGTCATCGTGACGGGAGCGTCGCAAGGGATCGGAGCGGGCGTGGTAAAGGCGTTCGTCGATCGCGGGTACAACGTTGTGGCCAACTCGCGCAGCATCACGAAGTCGGGCGCGTTCGCCGAGTCGGAACAAGTTGCGCTGGTGGACGGAAATATCGGCGACAGCGCAGTGGCCGCCAAGGTAGTGAAAACGGCGGTCAACAAGTTTGGATCGGTTGACGCGTTGGTGAACAACGCGGGCATCTTCTTCGCCAAGGCGTTTACGGACTACACGGCCGAGGACTTCAAAGCGCTTTCAAACACGAACCTGGAAGGATTCTTGTACGTGACGCAGGGCGCGGTGAAGCAGATGCTCGCGCAGAAGTCAAGCGGAAGCGTGGTGAACATCACGACTTCGCTTGTGGTGAATCCGATTGCCGGCGTAACGGCTTCAGTGCCGATGATCACCAAGGGCGGTCTGGAGGCAGTCTCTCGCAGCTTGGCGAGCGAATACGCCAAGCAACATATCCGCTTCAATGTTGTGGCTCCAGGCATTGTGGATACGCCGATGCACGAGAACGATCCGAAGGAATTTTTGAAGACGCTGGCGCCGATGGGTACGATATCGGAGATAAGCGACATTGTGGACGCGGTGGTTTATCTCACGGAAGCCGGCCAGGTGACGGGGGAAGTGGTACACGTGGACGGTGGCTCGCACTCAAGCAAATGGTGAGCATGAAGGGTATGCAGCCGTCGGGAGCGGAATTGCGGCTTGCGGAGCTCGGAATCGAGTTACCGGCCGCGCCCACTCCGCTTGGCGCTTATGTTGAGAGTGTGCGGGTGGGCAATCTGCTTTACCTCAGCGGCGTGCTTCCCGTCGTGGCGCGCGAGCCGTTGTATGTGGGTCGGCTCGGCAAGGAGTTGGACGCGGAGCAAGGGCGAGAAGCGGCACGCCTCGCGACGTTGAATGCACTCTCCGTTGCGAGGCATCACCTCGGGTCGCTGGATAAGATCACGAGGGTTGTCAAACTAACTGCGTATCTGGCTACCGAAGGGGACTTCTCCGCTCAGCCGAAAGTGGCAGACGGCGCCTCGGAGCTGTTGCGCGACGTTTTCGGGGAAGATAAGCTGCCCGTAAGGATGGTTCTTGGCGTTGCAAGCCTTCCACTTGGAGTGCCCGTCGTTGTGGAGATTCTTTTCGAAGTAGAAGCTTGAAGGGCGGGGGTGCCGGCCCTTGTTTCTGCGAGGTCGCATGATGGCAAAAACATGGAATCAGACTCGTGTTTCAGAGGTCCTCGGCATTGAGTACCCCATCATTCAGGGACCTCTCGGTGGATTTTCGTCACAGAGGCTTACGGCAGCTGTATCGAACTTCGGATGCCTTGGATCCTTCGGCGCACTCAGCCTTGAACCAAGCGCGATTGAAAGTGTCATAGCCGAGATTCGATCCCTGACGGCAAAGCCCTTCGCGATGAATTTGTGGGTGTCCATGGAAGATACGGGAGCCCGCAGTTCGGATGCCGCAGCATTCAGCCGTGCACTCTCGCACATTGCGCCACACATTGAGGCTTTAGGCGGCACCCTGCCAGGATTCGCTGCACACAAGCCCATCCGGTTTGAAGACCAAGCGCGCGTACTTCTGGATGCAAACGTCCCTGCATTCTCTTTCATCTTCGGCATTCCTCCAAAGGAGATCATGGACGAGGCAAGGAAGAGAAGAATTGTCACGCTTGGAGCTGCGACGACGCCTGATGAGGCCATCGCGCTCGAAGAGGCCGGTGTCGATATTGTGGTTGCATCTGGATTTGAAGCGGGCGGGCATCGAGGCTCTTTCTTGCGATCCGCAGAAGATTCGTTGACCGGCACCTTCTCGCTGGTGCCGCAGACTGTAGACGCGGTGAAGGTGCCTGTGGTGGCGGCTGGCGGCATCGCCGATGCTCGCGGCATTGCTGCAGCCTTCGCCTTGGGAGCAGGAGGCGTGCAGATCGGAACGGCCTTTCTGGCGTGCGAGGAGTCGGGCGCGCAGCCGCATCACCGCGAGGCGATTCTCAGCGGCAAAGCCGGACACACGGCATTGACTAAGGGCTTCACGGGCAGATTGGCGCGCGGGATCGACAATGAGTTGTTGCGAACGATGAATGAACCAGGAACCGCGATACTGCCTTATCCATTGCAGAGATCTCTCATGCGGAACCTGGCGCTTCCCGCACAGAAGGCCGGCAGGACTGATCTGCTTGCACTCTGGGCCGGACAGAGCGCAAACCTGGCACGGAGTCCTAGAGCCTCAGAGTTATTGCAATCGCTTGTGGACGGCGCGTCCATGAGACTCGATCGGGCTCAATAGATGTTCTAGCGCGCTAATCAACCCTCAGAGCCTGGACGGGGTTGATAGATGCGGCGCGGCGAGCGGGGATCAAAGCCGCGATGCATGCGGCGAATGCGAGCACACCGATGGCTCCCGCCATTACGGTCGCGCTGACGCTGGTGATGTCGTACAGCTGCGATTTGACGAAACGCACACAGAAGACGGCGATGGGAATGCCGATGGCCAGCCCGATGAGCGCCTGCAGCATTGCTCCGCGCATGATCATGCCAATGACACGAGCACGCGCGGCGCCGAGGGCCATGCGGATGCCAATCTCGGGCGTGCGGCGGACAACTGTGTACGCGGTGACGCCGTAGAGGCCAATGGCGGCGAGCAGAAGCGCCAGCAGACCGAAGAGCGAAGTGAGGCGCGCGATAAGGCGCTCCTCGACGAAGCGGTCGTCAATCTGCTGCTGGAAGGTCTGGAACTTAACGATGGTGAGGTTGGGGTTGATGCCTGCGAGGGTATTGCCGACGGTTTTTTCGAAGCCGGGGATGGGATGGCTGGTCTGGATGACGAGAGCGCCGGCGTACAGGGATAAATCCTTTTCGATAGGAGAATCGGGATCGTTGGCGCTGCCGGCGCGCTGTGTGAGAGGGAGGAAATACATGGCGTGGTCTTTCCAGTAGACGCTGGTATAGGTGGTATCTTCTACCACGCCGACGATCTCGTGCGCTCCATCCTTACCGACGGAACTGGGACCTGAAAAGCCGAAGCGATGGCCGATGGGATTGCGGTTGCCGAAGAACTGCTTGACGAATTCCTGATTGACGACGGCGACCGACGGCGCATTCAGAGTGTCCTGCGAGGTGAATCCGCGACCCATGACGACATGCGTGCCGACGGAGTCAAAGTATTCCGGAGTGCCTTTGACCCAGGACGCGCCTTTATTGATGTCCGGGTCTCCCTGAATTTTTACGCCTGATCCCCAGTTGTTCTCTTCCATGGGCGTGTAGGTGGAGAGACCGACTTTGACAACGCCGGGAATGGCGTGGAAGCGGTCTTCGATGGTTTGGTAGAGGGGTTCGACCTCAGTGTTTTTGTAGCCGGCTGATTGTGGATTGATGTGGGCGATATAGCGGTTGGTTGCATCCAGCTTCATATCCACGTTTTGGGCCTTGTTGAGGCTTTGCGCAAAGAGGCCGGCAGCGACGAGAAGCACGAGCGAGAGAGCTGCTTGCAGAACCACAAGCGCACGCTGGAGGAAAGAGGCTCCGTGGGCGGTGGTGCGGGCGTTCGAACGCAGGGCTTCAGCGGGTTGAGCGCGCGCAGCCATTATTGCCGGGGCGAGACCGAAAAGAACCCCAGTAAGGAGCGAGAGCGCAAAGGCAAAGCCGATGACGAGAGGCGATGGCAGAGCATTGATGGGCATGTCGTGCTGGTCAGGGAAAGCGAGAGCCAGAAGCGCGCGCGCTCCGAGGTAGGAGACGGCGAGTCCGAGCAGGCCACCCATGCCGGAAAGTAGCACGCTTTCGGTAAGCAACTGGCGGACGATGCGGCTGCGCTGCGCGCCGAGGGCCGCGCGGATGGAGAGCTCTGCTCGGCGGCTCATGCCGCGGACGAGCAGAAGATTGGCGATGTTGGCGCAAGCGACGAGAAGGACGAGCGCCGCGATCCATTGCAGAAGCCTGAGGTGATCTTTGTAGCCGTCTTGCATGTTCTGAATGCCGCCGCCGCCGGGTGTCAGTTCAACATGTGTTCGGGGAAGGACTTTCTGGGCACGCTGATCGGTAAACGTCTTGAGCGGTGCGAATTCCTGTTTGAGGAGCGTACTGGCCTTGGCTTGCAGCGATGGGATGGAGGTACCCGGCTTGACGCGTCCTATAATGTAAGCCCACTGCGTATCGGGGTCGTTAAAGTATGGCGCGCCGATGACCAGGTCCATTGCGTTCATAGGCAGGAAGTACTTGGGCGGATTGGTGTCGATGCGGTCGCCGTAGAAGCCCTTGGGAGCAACACCGATGATGGTGGCGGGCTTGGTGTTGATGTAGAAGGTGCTGCCGACAACGGTCGGGTCGGCGGCGTAGTCCTGCTGCCATGCGTCGTAGCTCATGACGGCGGTAATGGGAGCGCCCTTCTGGTCGTCAGCGTCCACAAAGAGGCGGCCAACTGCCGGGGAGAGTCCGAAGACGCGGAAGTAGTTTCCGGAGACGAAGGTGCCTGCGACGGACTTGGCAACGGTCTGCGGGCCCGCACGGCGGACAGTGACGGGACGCCAGGCATAGCCGGATTCCATGGCCGCGAGCTCTTCAAACTCGGGGAGGCTCTTCTTGAACATGTAGTAAGTGTCTGTGGCGAAGAGCGAGTAGTTCCCGTCGTCGTGCCAGCCGCCGTTCACACAGCAATCATCTTTGTCGCCGATACGGATGAGGGTCTTGGGGTCGGTCACAGGAAGGTTATGGAGCAGGATGGCGTTGACCAGTGTGAAGATGGCCGAGTTTGCGCCGATGCCAAGGGCCAGCGTCAAAAGCACGGTGGTGGTAAAGCCCGGCGTCTTGCGCAATTGGCGAAACGCATAGGTAAGATCCTGGAGCAAAACCCTCATGCAGTCCCCCGTACAACCTGATGTGCTACAGAGTGTAGCACTTAGCATGCCATCTGACGATCAACGTAACATGCATGACTGCAGATAGACGCGCTTTTCTGCTGCAACGCGCAAAGGGCTCCTGCGTCCGAAAGTGAGAAAACGTGTTCGAATTTGAACAGCGAGCGCGGCGGGTTCGAGGGTTTTATGCCGGCACTACATCGCCTTCGCCGGGCGCAAGAAACAAGTTTGCTTCCAGCCCATGCTGGCGCGTGTACAAGTCGTAATAGCGGCCACCAAGTGCGAATAGTTCCGCGTGATTGCCGCGTTCCACGATGCGTCCCTGCTCCACGACCAGGATCTGATCGGCGCGACGGATGGTTGATAGGCGGTGCGCGATCACGAACGTCGTCCGTCCCTGCATTAACTGGTTCAATCCCGCTTGAATCATTGCTTCGGATTCTGAGTCCAGCGAACTTGTTGCTTCGTCGAGAATCAGGATGCGCGGTTCGGCGAGCAACGCGCGCGCGATGGAGAGACGCTGCCGCTGGCCGCCGGAGAGCTTGACGCCGCGTTCGCCCACAATGGTTTCGTAGGCATCGGGATAGCGCTCGGCAAACTCGTCGACACGCGCCGTGCGACAGGCAAAGAGAAACTGTTCCTCGGTGGCCTCCGGCTTTGAAAACATAATGTTTTCTCGAATCGTGCCATCAAAGAGGAATGAGTCTTGCAGCACGACGCCCAGTTGCGAGCGGAAGGTGTTGAGGTCAACGTGCGCGAGGTCTATATCATCCACAGTCACTCGACCCTTGGTGGGCGTATGGAAGGCGCACAGCAAGCTGATCATGGTTGACTTGCCCGATCCCGAAGACCCAACTAGCGCCGTCACCGTTCCTGGCTCAGCCAGGAAACTCACTCCATGCAGAACCGGCTTGTCGGGGTCGTAGGCGAACTCCACGTCTTCAAACCGTACCGTGCCCTGAATTGGCGGCATCTTCAGGGTGCGCTCGGGACTCTGGTTTTCTTCGAGCTCGCTCATGATCTCGTTGGTGCGGTCCAAGCCGGCGAATGCCTCAGTCAACTGCGTGCCGATATTCACGATCTGAAAGACCGGAGCAATCATGAATGCGAGAAACATGTTGTAGGCGAAGTAGTCGCCGACGCTCCACGTATGGTTGAGCACGCTATGACCGCCCAGCCACATCACGAGCGCAGACACCAGGCCAAGCACGGTGGTTGATGCTGAGCCGAGCACGCTGGTCATGGTCAGCGACTTCATCACGTTGGCGAGCAGCCGTTCCACTCCAACTGCGAAGACACTGGCCTCGCGCTCTTCAGCGTGATAGCCCTTGATGACGCGCACTCCGCCGAGCGACTCGGTCAAACGGCCTGTGACTTCCGCGTTGATCTTGGCGCGTTCACGAAAGATGGGGCGAATGACTCTGAACGCATATTGCAGAACAAAAACGAACGCAGCCACCACGGCGAAGACGGTGAGGGTGACGGCAACACTGCGATGCAGCAGATAAAAGAACGCCAGCGCGGCGGTAAGCAAACCGCCGACGAAGTCGACCAGGCCGGTGCCAACCAGGTTGCGCACACCCTCCACGTCCGTCATGATGCGCGCTACCAACGTGCCAGTACGGTTGGCGTCGTAATACGAAACGGAGAGCAATCCCACATGCCGCTGCACTTGCCGCCGCATTTCGGCGATGAGCCGCTGGCCAGCCTTGGAGAGCAGTTGCGTGAGTGAGAAGGAGGTAATGGCCTGCACCACCATCGCCGAGAAGACCAGCGCGATGATTTTGGGAAGCATCTCAGGATGCGGATGGTCTGTCGAAAGCACTTTGTCAAGCAGAGGCTTCGACATGAAGGGCAGCACCAGGCCCGCGATGCGATTGACGACCATCAAGCACATTCCGGCGAGGAGCAATCCTTTGCGCGGGACCATCAGCGCGAGTATTTGCGGCCACAGCTTCTTCAGGTTTGGCTTACGCTTGGGCAACTCCGCCTGGGCTGCACGCGCGCCTCCTGCACGCGGCGAACGTTCGGTGTGCGAGCCGCTCATTCCACCTAATCCACCACGCATGGTGCCCATGCGCTTAAACCTTTCCCGAACGGCGCGCGGCGATGAACGACCGCACGCATAGGATGACGTAAATGAGCATCAGTCCGGCCAGGGTGCTCTTCGAAGCAAGCGCAATCTGATCTGGTTCGAGCCCAGCGGATTTGGCATGAACGTAGCCGCGCACCGCTTCAACCGCGCCGCCCAGAAAACCGAGCAGACCGATGGTCACATTGATGTGCATGAAAAGCTTGCGCCGACCCTCGTTGGGGCTGATGGCCAGGAAGCCGCAAATGCCCAACGCCAAGCCGATCCAGGTGGGGATCAGCGCGGTGGGATAGATGCTCCCGGTGCCCAGATAGCCGGCCAGACCCAGGGCAACCAATAAAAGCGCAAAAACAAGTGTGACCTTCGCCATGCAACCCATCCCTCTCAGTACATTGTGAGGATACCAGTTACATGGATGAGTCAGAGGGCGCGAACGATGCGAAGACTGACGCACCGCTCGCTAAGGATTAGCCCTTCTACCTTTGTATCCGCGCAGATCCGCCTTTGGCGAATGCCCGCACTTGATCGACCGTGGCCATGGTGGTGTCGCCGGGGAAGGTGGTGAGCAGCGCACCGTGGGCCCAGCCCAGCTTCACCGCCTCTTCCGGCGCCTCACCGGTGATCAATCCATAGATGAATCCTGCTGCGAAGCCGTCACCGCCTCCCACGCGATCGACCACATCCAACTCGGCGGTCGGTGCAGTGTAGGTCTTTCCATTCACCCAGGCAACTGCGCTCCAGCTATGATGATTCGTCGAGTGCACCTCGCGCAGCGTGGTCGCCACGGCCTTTACGTGTTTGTGCTTCTTGACCACGTTGTCGATCATGCCGAAGAACACGCTGGGATCGAGCTTGGATTTCGCCGCAACCTCTGGCCCGGGAATGCCGAGGCCCTTCTGCAGGTCCTCTTCATTGCCTACCAGCACGTCAACGTTCTCGACAATGGTGCCGATGGTCTCGACGGCACGCTCGTTGCCGCCGTGAATCTTCCACAGCTTTTCGCGGAAATTCAAATCAAATGAAGTGACCGCGCCCGCGGCCTTGGCGGCCTTCATCATCTCGGCGGCCAGCGGTGCGGTGGTGGGCGAAAGAGCCGCAAAAATTCCGCCGCAGTGAACCCACCGCACGCCTCCGGCAAAGATCGCACTCCAATCGAAGTCTCCCGGCTTCAATTGTCCCGCTGCTTCATTGCACCGGTTATAGAACACGACTGGGGGGCGCACGCCGTGGCCCTGGTCGCTATATACCGTGGCCATGTTCGGTCCCGTGACACCGTCGTGCTTGAAGTGTTTATAGAAGGGCTTGACGCCCATGGCGCGGACTCGCTCCGCAATCAGATCGCCGATGGGATAATCCGACATGGCGGAGGCGACTGCTGTCTTCAACCCAAAACAATCGGAGAGATTGGCGGCTACATTGAACTCGCCGCCGCTGACGTGAATCTTGCATTCCGTCGCTTTGCGGAAGGGAATGATTCCGGGATCCAGCCTGTGAACCAGTGCTCCCAACGAAAGAAAATCCAACTCTGCATCCTTGCGAATCTGCAAACCATGGCTCATCGGCCGTTCACCTCGTGCCTTTCTGATCATGTCCCTTTTTGCATTTGGAGACTAGTGGAATTATATCCCAGTGGTCTGACCACGTACATCGAGTTAACTTGATGCCTTTTCCGTGGTCTTCAAACCGCTGAGCACGTCCTCGACCGTCCAGTCATTTCCGGGATAGAACTTTACCACCTTGCCATTGGCCCCGATCAGCGTGGTGGAGAGCGTGTGCGTAATTGATCCGTCTGCCGCGTTCGACATCCCGACATCAAACCATTGGGCCATCTTGACCAGCACCGGCTTCTCCGGCACCGCAAAATCCCAATGGTCAAAGGCAGTCTTGGCGTCGCTTCCGATGTAGGTCGCGCCATAGGCCCGCAGCCGCTCCGGGGTGTCGTGTTCCGGGTCGAAGCTGACGCACAGCAGGTGTGTGCCGCGGAGCGCTGGGTTGGCAGCGATCTGCTTGTCGACAGCGGCAAAGTTCCGTGTGACCCGGGGGCAGAAGTCGGGCAGCGGACAGCGCGTATAGATGAAGGTGACCAGCAGCGCCTTGCCCTTGAACTGCGCAAAGTGAATCGTCCGCCCGTCCTGATTCGTCAGCTTGAAGTCTGGCACCGCGTCGCCGGACGCCGGCACGTGATAGGAAACCTGAGGACGGTAATCCGGCTTGCCCTGCGCTATGACGACGATATGATCGAGCAGCACGTCGGCATCCGCATCGTTCGAAACCAGCAGATCGGCGGTGATCAAGTCGCCGGGATGCAGTTCGCTGAGGATGTTCGCGTCTTTCAGTTTGTAGGGCATGGTCATGGCATCCATGAAGCCGGGGATAGCGTCATGGTTCAGGGTGACTTCGCCCTTGGCTGCGTCGGTCGACACCACTCTACCGCGCAGTTTGTATACCTTGAAATTCTGGCTGGCGCTTTGCCCTGGAGTGGATTTGGGACCGGAATGGCATCCAGCCAATACGATAATTGCGAGCAATGAGGAGACTATAAGTCGGCGAATCACTACTCAGTGTACAACCGGCCGCGAGGCTTCTCATCCATGCTTGGCGCTTCCCCGGCCCGACGGCGTATAACGCTGGAATGGGCTCCATGGTGGCGACGGATACGGACGCATGGCTGCGTAACGGCGGCTTGGTGGTTACAGCCAGCGACCGTGCAGCCCGCGCGCTGGCCTCATCGTTCCATCGCGCCCGGCGCGCAGAGGGCCTCAGCGCGTGGCCCGCACCCAACATTCAGGATTGGAATACGTTCGTCCGCACGGGCTGGGAAGAGAGAGCGAGCGACAAGACAGACCCGCGGCTGTTGCTGAATCCAACCCAAGAACAGGCTCTCTGGGCTGAGATAGCCGGCGCACACAACCACCTCGCTACACTGCTGGAAGGACCGCGTCATCGGCTCGCCGCGCTGGCGGTGGAGGCGCACGCGCTTCTCTGCTCGTACGCGCCTCGTTATCTGCGGTCGGCTGATCGCATGGCATGGCAGCAGGATGCGGCAGCCTTCAGTGCATGGCTCGCGGCGTTTGATGAAACCTGCCGCAGTGGCAATCTGCTCAGTGCTGCTCGCGTGCCCCTGGAGCTGATTTCGTTGCTCGAAGCGGAGTCTGACCCACTACCGCCGCTTCTGCTGGTTGGTTTTGACCGGCTACTGCCAGTCCAGAGTGCCGTGTTCAACGCTTGGGGTACCTGGCGGCTGGCCGATCTGGCTGAGCCGTCGTCGCAGATTCACTTCCATGACGCACCGGACGCCCATGCCGAACTGGCAGCTTGCGCAATTTGGTCCGGGAAGCAGTTGGCGGCCAATCGGCACGCACGCCTGCTCGTGGTCACGCAGGACGCAAATGCGCGCCGCGGCGAGATTGAGCGCGCCTTCCTTCAAATTGATCCAATAGATTCCGGACCCGCACGCTCTCCGCTCTTCGAGTTTTCTCTCGGTGTTCCGCTCGGCCAGGTTGGGCTGCCAAAGGGCGCTCACTTGCTGCTGCGGTGGCTCACCGGGCCAATTGCCGAGTACGAGGTTGACTGGCTTCTCTCCACGGGCTACGCCGCCAGCGCCCAGGAATCTTCCGTGTTGCAAGCGGCAATGCGCATAATTCGGCGTCGCGGCCACCAACAGCCACAGTGGACCCTGCGTGCGTTTCTCGGCGCCTCGCAGCAGCTCGATTCCGACTCTGAATCCAGTCACGTTGTAGGGCAATGGACCGCGCGTATCACGGAGACGCAACGAAAGCTGGAGGACAAGGCGCGACGGCCGCGAAGCCCCATTGAGTGGGCCGAATTAGTTCCGCATATTCTCGAGTCCGTCCGATTTGCCAGTTTCATCCCCCTGGGAAGTGCTGAACATCAGGCGCTGCGGCGATGGCAACAGGCCGTCGAGACTTGCGGCTCGCTTGGCTTCGATGGCCGCCGCCTTGGATGGACGGATTTCCTCTCCGCGATAGGCCGCACTCTGGAAACAACCCTGTTTGCCCCTGAGTCTCGCGACGCACCTATCCAGATTGCTGGACCGGCCGAGTCCGCTGGCCTGACAGCCGATGCAATCTGGTTCCTCGGGGCCAGCGAAGAAGCCTGGCCTGCGAGCGGCTCAACGCATCCGCTGCTACCACCCGAGATTCAGCGCCAGTTCGGTATGCCGCATGCGATGCCCCAGCTCGATTGGGATCTGGCTCAGGCGATTACCACACGACTACTTGCATCTGCACCCGAAGTCCACTTCGGTTACGCCCGGCAAAGCGGAGCCATCGAGGCCCGTCCGTCCCGCCTGATTGTCCAACTCGCTGAATCACCTGAACCACTTTCAGATGACTTGACCGCGCGGCCTGCCCCACCTCCACTTGTGATCACAGTGGAGGACTTCAGCCGAATTCCACACCCCCTTGGTAAGGTGTCGGGGGGCGCAAACGTCTTGACCTTCCAATCACAGTGCCCATTCAAAGCATTCGCCACCGCACGCCTCGGTGCGCAAAGCTGGGAGCCGGGCGAAGCGGGACTGACGCCATCTCAGCGCGGAAATCTGCTTCACGAAGTCCTGCATTCCATTTGGGCTGGACCGCCAGACGGTATCCGTTCTTTGCGGGATCTTCAGAGTCTTAGTGATACAAAATCTTTTGTAATCAATCACGTCCAGCAAGTACTTCAAGAACAAATTCGCCCTGTGCTTCGAGAGAGAATACCTCGCAGTTACCTGAGACTTGAGGAAGAGCGCCTCACGCGACTAGTGAGCAAGTGGCTGGAGTACGAATCTGCCCGCATTGACTTCGAGGTTGCCGAGACCGAGGTTGAACGACCCGTTACCCTGGCTGGCCTCACCTTCAGCCTGCGCCTTGATCGGGTTGATCGCCTCAACGACGGCTCGCTCCTGGTGATCGACTACAAATCCGGCAATGTGTCTCCTAAATCCTGGGAGCTGCCGCGGCCCGACGACGTCCAGCTGCCGCTCTATGCCGGCTTTGCCTTAGACCGCGAGACGGAAATACTTGGCGGCCTGGTCTTCGCCAAGGTTCGACCCGGCGATTCAGAATTCACTGGACGGGTTGCCGATCCAATTGCCACTCTTCTTCCAAGCCTCGGCAGAGCGACTGTGTTGGTCAAGAATCCGCTGACCGTGGAGCAACTGATCGACTGGCGCGAAACCATTGAGCGATTGGCTGAGCATTTTCTTGCAGGCCGCGCCGAAGTCGACCCGCGCGAATACCCCGAGACCTGCGAACGCTGCGGCCTGCAAACGATTTGCCGCATCCAGGAAAATCGGGCCGCGATGGACGGGGACGACGATGTTGACGACGTGGAGCCTTCCGATGAGTAGGACGCCGCCTTCCGACCAGATGCAGCGCGATCAGGCTCTCAACCCGACTCGCTCGATCCTTGTTCAGGCTCCCGCGGGGTCTGGCAAAACGACATTGCTCACTGAGCGGTTTCTCTCTCTGCTGGCTGAAGTGGATGAGCCCGGCCAGGTGGTGGCGATCACGTTCACCAATGCAGCCGCCGCGGAGATGCGCAATCGGATTCTGGACGAACTTCGCAATCCAGAGCCGACGCACCTGGCACAACGCGCGCTCGAGCACTCCAACGCGCTTGGCTGGAAGCTCCTGGACCTGCCCGCGCAGCTTCGCATCTCGACCATTGATGGGTTTTGCCGCGAACTGGCACTGCAACAGCCGCTGCTCTCGGGCCTGGGTGGTGGACTAGCCATTGCAGAGCAGCCCGACGACCTTTATCGTCGCGCTGCCCGCCAGACTCTGCAACAAATCGATTCGGCAAAGCCGGAACTCAGCTCGGCCATCGAAACCTTACTGCTTTGGCGCGACAACAATTGGCGGGAGATGGAAGAACAGCTCGTCGAGATGCTGAGGAGCCGCGATCGCTGGATGCAGGGCTTCCTCATCGACCGCGACCCGGACTGGGATGAGCTTCGCCGGCGCCTGGAGCGTCCCTTCGCCAATGCAATCGGTGATGCGCTCGCCAAGCTGGACGGACTCCTCAATCAGGTTCCCGGAGCACGCAGTGAAGTACTTGAGCTTGCTCGGTTTGCCTGTCAGCAACCTGGCGGCGAACAGCACCGTGGACTGGCTGAGCTCGCCGACTTCCCTGTCGGACCATTTCTCTCTACGGAGGAGGTTGAAGACGCGCTGCAAGCCTGCGGGTGCCTGGCCAACCTGCTGCTAACTAAAGAGGGTGGACTGCGCAAGCGGATCGATAAGAATCTCGGCTTTCCCGCAGAGTACAAGGCTGAGAAGGCGCGCATTACGAAGCTGATTGGCGACTTGGGCGGCGTGCCGGGATTGGAAGGGGCGCTCAGTGCTGTTTGCAATCTGCCCCCACTTCACTACACCGAAGACGACTGGAGAATTGTGAAGGCCTGCTTCACGCTCCTTCGGCACGCCGCCGCCCAGCTCCTGGTGGTCTTCGCGGAAGCCAACCTGGTCGACTTTACTGAAGTGGCGCAGATTGCTCTGCGCGTTCTTCGCGACCCTGACGGGCTGCCCACCGACGCCGCGCTGGCTCTCGGCGACGGCATACGCCACTTGCTCGTCGACGAATTTCAAGACACCAGCCGCCGGCAACACCAGCTACTCACCGCTCTCATCGCGGCCTGGCCCGACCCCGCGGGGCGCACTTGTTTCGCTGTCGGCGACCCCATGCAGTCCATCTATTTTTTCCGTGAAGCCGACACTGAGCTCTTCGCACGCGTGAAAGAAATTGGACTTGAACTTCCGAACACCGAGCCGCTGATCCTCGACTTCGTCCCCCTGTCCGCCAACTTCCGCACTACTCCAGATCTGGTCGGCGAACTAAATCAGGTCTTTGCACAAGTCTTCGCCACGGACGACGGCAGCGGCATTGTTTTCTCAGCTGCAGACCCCGCCAGAACAGGCCAGGTCGAGCATAAGAAGAACTTCGAGCTGCATGTAGATTTCTCCCCGCAAACTACTGTAAAAAATAAAGTTGATCCTGGCAGCAAGGGGGATGGGCAAGAAAGGCAGATTCGGCAGATTGTGGAGGTTATCCACAGCCGTTTGCTGGCTGTGGATAACGCACGAGCGGCCGGGCAAAAGTACCGCATCGCTGTTCTGGCCCGAGCTCGAAAGTCGCTCGTTCCCATCGCTCAAGCCCTTCGCGAAGAGGGCATCCCCTTCCGCGCTGTTGAGCTTGAAAAGCTGGCCGAACTCCCCGAAGTCCTGGATGCGCTGGCGCTGGCACACGCGCTGCTTAACCCTCATGACCGGGTTGCATGGCTTGGGGTTCTTCGCGCGCCTTGGTGCGGACTCGCGCTGGTCGATCTCCATCTACTGGCCTCTGCCGACAGCCCTGAATTGCTCGTACGGCCTGTTCCGGATTTGCTGGCCGAACGCATTTCGATGCTCAGCGAAGAAGGGCGCAAAGCTGCCGAGCGCGTCCGCGAAGTATTTGAGTCAGTTCCTCAACTTCGATCTGCGCAGCCGGCGTCATCCCTCGGGACCTGGCTCAAGAAGGTCTGGCTTCGTCTCGGTGGAGACGCTTGCGTGGATGCGACAGCTCGGGCCAACCTTGACCTGCTCTGGAACTGCCTGGACGGGCTCACTGGCGGCGAGCAGGACCTGCTCAGTCCGGCACTCGACGCGGCTCTGGACAAACTCACTGCGCTTCCCGATCCTTTCGCCGACAGCAACTGCGGGGTTAAATTAATGACCATTCACAAGTCCAAAGGCCTGGAGTTTGAGGTGGTCATAGTCCCCGAGCTTGAGGCTAGCGCGGGCCGCGGTAAGCCGAAGATGCTGTCATGGCTAGAGCGCGGACTGGCCGAGCCGGACGATTCTGGGGAAATTACCGAATTTCTGATCGCGCCGCAGCAGTCGAAGGGGGCCGACAAAGGCGGGTTGAAGGCGTGGGTTGATCGCGTCTATCGGGAGCGTGAATCGCAGGAGGATCGCCGCATTCTCTACGTGGCGGCCACACGCGCACGCGAAGAGCTTCACCTGTTTACCCGACCGGCTTACAAGGTCGATGCCAATGGAGAGGTGAACCTGTGCGAGCCTTCCAACTGCCTGCTCGCAACCGCGTGGCTAGCTCTGGAGCAGGAGATTCGCGCTCGTTTCGACGAATGGAAGGCTAACCGAGTGGCTGCCTCGAGTGAGGTTGTGTCTATCGCTGCCTCCGGCGACAGCAATCTGGTGGTTATGCCGCCCCTTGCCAAACCCACGCTGTTGCGCAGGCTTCCCTTGGACTACCGATCTCCGCACGCGGGACAGATCGAGACGACGGTGGCAGAAGCGGTGATCGGATTTGGTGACTCGCCGGTTTACCTTCGACACGAAGGCGGCCTGCTTTCACGCGCGCTTGGCACTGCGGTCCACACGCTCTTTGAGGAGCTGGCTCGCCAGCGGGCAACCAATGATTGGGCTGCTTCGAGAGCAGCCCTTCAGCGCATCGAACCGCGCATCGCCGCCCAGGTGCGAGCTTCCGGCGTGGATCAGGACCAGGCCGCCAACCTTGCTGCGCAAGCGCTCCGGCTAGCACTCGATGCAACGAACGACGCCACTGCGCAGTGGATTCTATCGCCACATGATGATGCCGCCAGCGAGGTCTGTTGGGCTGGAGTTGTTGCCGGCGCTCTGACCACGATGCGCGTAGACCGGATCTTCCGCGCCGGACTTGCGCCCACTACCGAGGGGAAAGAAGCGTGGTGGATCATTGACTACAAGACCGCGCACGCAGACGCAGAAGACCCAGCCAGAGCTTTGCCTCAGCTTAGGAAAGTCTTCGCGCCTCAGATCGAGACCTATGCTACAGTGCTTCGCAATCTTCAGGGCAAGGACACGGTCATTCGGGCGGGGCTCTATTATCCCCGCATGTTAGTTCTCGATTGGTGGGAGTTATAGGGAGCTATCTCCGATTCCGAGTCCTATCGACCGCATCAGTTCCAGCGCATTGCTAGCCTGCACGATTCCCGGCTTCAATTTGTAGTCGAAGATCAACTGGCCGTTTTCAAACCGGTCTTCGAAGCAGAAGTTGGCGGCTCGATCGACCATTGACTCGGGAATTCGCGCTAATGCCAGGTCGTGTGTGCTGACCAAACCGATCGCATTCCGTTCCACCAGGCTTCGCACCACAAACTCAGTTCCTGTCAGGCGGTCGCGTGAATTCGTGCCTGAAAACAACTCGTCTAGCAAGAAAAGTACCGGAACTGGTCCATGCGCCAGGTCGGAGACCAGCTTGATTCGATGTAACTCGGCATAGAATCTTGAGACGCCTCCCGACAGAGAATCCAGAATGCAGATGGACGCGGCGACGATCAGCGGCGACATTCTGAAGCGCGCGGCGCGCACCGGGGCGCCACACTGCGCCAGGACTGCATTCACACCGATGCAGCGGATGAAGGTGCTCTTGCCTGCCATATTCGGGCCGCTCAGAATGATCAATTGCAAACCATCGCCGAGCTTCAGGCTGTTCCGCACAGCCTTGTCTGTTGGCAACAACGGATGAGCCATATCCTCCGCATCGAAGAGGGCCTTTTTGGCGCTCTGCTCGGTTGCAACAAGCTCCGGAAACACATCCTCGGGGTGCTCGTAGGCGTATGCAGAGAGTGCCGTAAGCGCTTCGAACTCCCCCACCACCCTGAGCCATTCGCGAATTGCCGGACCAAACTCATGCTGCCATCGCTCCGCCGCGAAGACGAGTTGCGCACACCAAAAAGTAAAAATGTCGATCGGGCGCAGAAAGAGATTGCGCCGAGACTCGAGATGCTCCATGATGCGTGCGAGTTTCCGAATTGCTGCGGAAGGCGCCACGCCATCGCGTTTGAGAGCGGCTTGTAGCCCGATGAGCTTGGATGAAGAGAAACTCTCCTGCTCCAGCAGTCGAAGCACACCAGCCAATAGCTCAAGATCCCCCGTTGCCTTCTCGACCGCATCCGCTGCTTCGTCAAGACGCGTGTAAAGCCGGTGAGACCATGCCAGATTCAATAGCGAGACGGCCCCGGCAAGCGCTCCCACGCCCGAGACGCCCCATACGACCAGACTCAGAATCCAAAGGAGCCCTAGCGTCGTGGTTACTACACGGGTTGCCCGCGATGGAAAGATCGGCTTGCGTTCTCCCCATTCCGCGAGGGCTTTGGGCTGCACACCTAAGCGCACCGTCTCGCCCTGCGAGAACAGCTTCTCTCGAAAGGTTACGCGATGCATCAGATCGCGAACGGCAGACTGCCGCGCGAAAACCTCTTCTACCGGCGCGGCGGCCAGAAGCCATTCAGCCAGTGTTTCCTCACCAGCACGAGTGCGCGCGGTACACAGCAGTTCAAAGAGTGAGGCCCTGCCAAAGAGGTCCAAGTCGCGAGCGTACGGATGCAAAGGATCGAGGAATCGATCCCCGGTCTCTCCCGTGCCAGCCCACTGATCGTTTAGCCGCGCCAATCCTCGCTCGTAAAAAGTGATGGACCGCGTGCGAAGGCGCAAAGAGCGGATCAGCTTTTCCTGCATGACAGCCAGCACGATGAATAGGCCGACTGGAACGGCGAGGAATTCGACTAGTGAGGGGTAATGGAGAAAAATAAACGCGAGTATCAGGGTCAGTGCGGCAATTGCGAGTTTGGCGTATCCCAATCGCGTCTCGCGCCGTTGCTCTAAGGCCTGCGCCTGTTTGAGCACCTGTAATGCGTTGGAATACACGTCTGCAGGGCACTCACCGCTGCGCGCTGTCTCGCCTGCATCCATTTTCGATCCTGCGACCATTCCTCAAGAGTATCGCGACAGTGTGGGAGGAAAGGTGGATTGGGTTCGTGAGGATATGCAAGACGAATCCAGGCAATACTGCGGGCAGTTGGGTGGCAGGGAGTAGAACCTACCGAGCGGCTTGTGCGTCTCGTCCCCCGCTGACGCTCTTGTGGTGACGAACGTCGGCGCCCTGCACCCAGAAGATTACGTCTTCGGCGATGTTCGTGGCGTGGTCGGCCACACGCTCGAGGCTGCGGGAGATCATCAGCGCATTCAAGGCCTGCGGAGCGATGTGGCTTTGCTCCTCCATCACCTTGGTCAACGCCTTGTAAGCCGCGCGATTCATCGAGTCCACGGCGTCGTCCATAGTCAGCACACTACGCGCCATTTCAGCATCCGCCTCAATGAACGATTGCAGGCTCCTGCGCACCATGTCCGCAGCCAGAGACGCCATCCTCGGAATATCCACCGGTAGATCGGCCACTGCCATCTGTTCGATGTTGCGCACCCGGTCGCTTATACTCTTGGCCGCGTCGCCCACGCGTTCCAAGTCGGCGTTGATCTTGATTACCGCGAGAATGAAGCGCAGATCAATGGCCATCGGCTGCTCCATGGCGAGCAGATCGAGCGCTGCCTGGTCGATGTCCCGTTCCAGGCGATTGATTGCAATTTCGCTGCGGCTTACGAGGTCGCAGATCGAGAGATCGCGCACGCGATAGGCCTCAATGGCGCGCTGAATGGCCTGCTCGGCGAGACCGGCCATGACTAGAAGGTTTTCCTTCAGGTCATCAAGGCTTTGTTGAAAGCGTATGCGCGTCATCCGAACCTGCCCGTAATGTAATCCTCAGTCCGCTTGTCGCTGGGGTTCGTAAATATCTTATGTGTTGAATCGAACTCCACCATGCGCCCGTTCAAAAAGAAACCCGTCTTCTCGGCCACCCGAGCCGCTTGCTGCATGTTGTGCGTAACGATCACAATTGTGTACTGTGATTTTAATTGAAAGATCAGATCCTCAATCTTCGACGTGGAAACCGGGTCCAGAGCCGAGGCCGGCTCGTCCATCAGCAGCACTTCGGGATCGACGGCCAATGCACGCGCGATGCACAGCCGCTGTTGCTGACCACCGCTGAGGCTGGCGCCGGACTTCTTCTTCAGATCGTCTTTCACTTCGTCCCACAGCGCTGAATTTTTCAGCGACTTCTCCACGATATCGTCGAGCGCTCGGCGGTTGCTGAATCCGTTCAGCTTGAGCCCGGCAGCGACGTTGTCGAAGATCGACATGGTGGGAAAGGGATTGGGACGCTGAAACACCATGCCCACGCGGCGGCGGATCTCAACCGGCTGGGCATCCGCATAGATGTCCAACTCGCCAATGCGCACTGTGCCCGTGACACGCGCAATGGGATTAGTTTCGTGCATGCGATTCAAACAACGCACAAAGGTGCTCTTGCCGCAGCCCGAGGGACCAATCAGCGCTGTGGCGTGGTTCGCGGGAATATTCAGATTGATGTCCTGCAGCGTGTGATTGGTTCCGTACCACGCATTCAGGTTGGTCACCTCGATGCCGACGCCCACTTAGCTTGCTCCCTTCAAAACACCGCGGCTGGTCACGTACCGAACCAGTGAAACCGCAAGGACAATCAAAATAATCAACACCAACGCACCCGCCCACGCCTGCCGGTGCTGGTCTTCGTAAGGCGAACTGGCATATTTGTAAATCTCCAGCGGAAGTGCGGCGATAGGCCGTGTCAGGCTTACGCTCCAGAACGCGTTGCCGAATGCTGTGAAAATCAGAGGCGCGGTTTCTCCCGCTACGCGAGCAAATGCCAACATGCATCCGGTAATGATTCCAGGGGAGGCTGTCTTCACGGTGATTGACAGCACCGATCGCCAGTTGGGAACACCGAGCCCCAGCGCTGCTTCTCGCACGGCGTGCGGCACCATCAGCAGCATCTCTTCCGTCGTCCGGCAGACGGTGGGAATCATCATGATTCCGAGCGCCACGCCGCCCGATAAAGCCGAAAACGGCATCTGCGGAGTGACAACAAGCGCGTACACGGCCACGCCCATCACGATGGAAGGCACTCCGTTGAGGACGTCGGCGGTAAAGCGCACAGCTTCAGCCAGTTTGGTCCCGCGCCCGAACTCGGCCAGGAATATTCCGCTGCCGATACCTACGGGGATGCCGAGCAGGCTTGCTATTGCCAAAACGACTCCGGAGCCCACGATGGCGTTGGCCATGCCCCCGCCCGTTTCACCTTCTGGTTTGGGAATTTGCGTAAAGAAGTCCAGATTCAGCGAACTGGCACCCTTGTAGATCAAATAGCCGAAGATCAACAGGAGCGGCAATACCACCAGCACGGTGGATAAGACCGCCAGTCCCGTGGCCACGCCGTCAGCCAGCCCTCTGATCTTCGACCGAAGATTGTTTTCTCCCGATCTCACTCGCAGCTCCTCAATTCACTCGCGCGGGCGCTCCCCGCGTAACCGCCCAGACCAACAGCCGGGCCAGCGCATTCACAATGATGGTCACAATAAAAAGCGCCAGGCCAATCTCGGTCAGCGCACTCAAGTGCAGGTCGCTGGACGCCTCTGCGTATTGATTGGCAATCACCGAGGCCATGGAATTGCCGTTTGACAGGATGGAGCGCTGGATGTCGAGGCTGTTGCCGATCACCATGGTCACGGCCATGGTCTCGCCCAGCGCTCGACCAAGTCCCAAAATGATTGCGCCCACAATTCCAATTCGCGCGTTGCGCAACACCGCCATTTGGATCATTTCCCAGCGCGTTGCACCGAGCGCCAGCACAGCTTCACGCTGGGAGTGCGGCACGGCGTTCATGACCTCTCGGGTCAGAGAGGAGATGATGGGAAGGATCATAATGGCGAGAATCACGCCCGCAGTAAGAAAGCCCAGACCTGTGGGATTGGAATCGTCGAAGAAGCCGGTCCAGCCCAGCAGCTTAATCGCCAACGGATTCACGTATTGCCGCATGAGCGGAACCAACATGAACATGGCCCACAATCCGTAAATAACGCTGGGAATCGCCGCCAGCAGCTCGGTAAGAAATGCCAGCGGCCCGCGCAATACCGCAGGGCACATCTCAGTCAGAAAGACTGCTACGCCAATCGCCAGCGGCACTGCCATCAGCAGCGCCAGGAACGAGGAAACTAGCGTGCCATAGAGGAACGGGAGCGCGCTGAAGTGCTCGTTCACCGGATCCCAGTAACTAGGTTGCTTAGTGTCTGGATCGATGAACGATTTGAAGAAAAAATCTAGGCCGAACTTGGTCCAACTGAGATGCGACCCCTTCACCAACTCGGTGGCGATGAGCACAACGATGCCGAAGATACTCAGTGCGCATAGCACCATCAACCACCTGAATCCGCGGTCGGCAATGGCCGAATTGCCTCGCGAAAGCAGATACCGCCGCACCTCCGACGCCTCAGACTTCGGCGGCCGTTTCCCGTCCGGGGAGCCAGGTTCAGGCTGAAGTTGAACTTGGGGGATGCGAATCTCAGACACGTTGGCGTTCACCAGTATTAGGCTACTGGGCCGATGTGAACAGGAGGTTACAACGCTGCTAAATCAAGTGCATACAGGCCAAAAATCACGACAAACGACGACTTCAACGTTGGACAGGCATGGGCAGGTGGCCGGAAATCGCGAGTTCAGCAGCTACGCCGGGGCTCGGTCAGAGATTGGGATTTTCCTGAAGAGGCCGATAGTAGGTTCCACGGATTATCGGGCCGCACGATTTAGAAGCAGGTGTCGCTCCCGGTCATTATTGGTAAGGAGCGCCGCTCTCTGAAATTCTGCACGAGCCTCATCCAGGCGGCCGAGTTTGCTGAGCAGGTCACCGCGAACGCTTGGCAGCAAATGATAATTCCGGAGGGATGGCTCGGCGATCAGCGCGTCGAGGCGTTCCAGCCCCGCGGCCGGACCGAAGGCCATTCCAACGGCGACAGCGCGATTGAGTTCGACAATCGGAGATGGGGCAACCTGCGCAAGAACTTCATAGAGGGAGGCAATCCGCGGCCAGTCAGTCTCTCCCGCTGTTTTTGCTCGGGCGTGGCAGGCTGCTATAGCGGCCTGCAGCGCGTAGGTCCGGAGATTGCGGCTCAAGGCTTCAGCTCTCTCGAGTGAGGCGAGGCCGCGCCGGATGAGAAGTTGATCCCATTGCGCACGGTTTTGATCGAGGAGCAATATGGGTTCCCCTGATGGCGCGACGCGTGCGTTCGAGCGTGAGGCCTGGATCTCCATTAGTGCAACCAGTCCGTGAACTTCAGGCTCTTCGGGCACAAGCTCAGCCAATATGCGTCCAAGTCTGAGCGCGTCCTCGCAAAGTGCGGGCCTCAGCCAGTCGTCGCCATTGGTCGCGGTGTAGCCTTCATTGAAGATGAGATAAATCACCTGCAGCACCGACGACAGCCGGGCGGTGAACTCGGCTCCGCGCGGAATTTCAAAGGGCACATGCGCTTCAGAAAGAGTCCTCTTTGCGCGCACGATTCTTTGCGCGATGGTCGGCTCGGAGATCAGAAACGCACGTGCGATTTCTTCTGTCGTCAGTCCCCCCAGCAGGCGAAGCGTGAGTGCAGCGCGAGACTCGGCGGAGAGCATTGGGTGGCAGGCGATGAACATGAGGCGGAGAAGATCGTCACCAATCTGATCATCCAATGCTGAATCGAAATCTGGCATTGTATTCCCCAGTATTTCGAAATGCCGGCCGAGTTCCTGGTGCTTGCGTTCGATCAGTGAGTTTCGCCGGAAATAATCGATGGCGCGATGTTTCGCCGTGGCCATGAGCCAGGCGCCTGGGTTCTCCGGAACACCTGACTGGGGCCACTGCTCAAGCGCAGCGACTAGCGCCTCCTGCGCAAGGTCCTCAGCCAACCCGACATCGCGCACGATACGCGTGAGGCTGGCGATGAGCCTGGGTGCCTCGATTCTCCAGACGGCGTCGACTGTCTGATGTATATCGGTAGCCTTCACAGCTACCGATCACACCATTTTTAATGCCACCGTGCAAGCCCTGCCTCATTCGAATTGCGTCAACCTTTGGAGTTCGCTTCGATGCATGTACCAGGCGAACCTTCGAAAAGCTGGCGGAGCTCGCACTCACCGTCGCCGGCCACTTTGAGAAACTCCTTTGTCAACTGAATGGCCTCCTCTTTTGACTTGACGTTGAGCAGCGCGAAGCCCCCGACCACCTCTTTAGCCTCAGAGAAAGGCCCGTCAACGACTGTCGCGTTCCCGTTGGAACCGCGAATTCGCATACCCAATGCGGTGGGGAGGCAACCCTCGGTGCTGAGCAACCAGCCTGCTTTAAATCCCTGCTCAATCAGCTTGCCCATTTTCGCCATTTCCTCTTGCGAAGGAGGCGTGTTGCGCTCAACTGTTTTGTAGATGCTTAGATATTTCATCTTGACCTCTCCTCTTCTTGTTCATGATGTTCTTATTCATGATGGATTGCTTTGGCTCTTAGCGGGAGCCCGGTACTCTTGGTTCCGGCTCTACTATCACGTCGAACGGCGTCTCAGTGAATCGACATGCGCATTGATTTTTTTGCGGCCGATGTCAGACCGCTTACTGAGTCTGGTCTTGCTGCGGGTTCGCCTTCAGGTCGGGGAAACCGGCGGCTGCTTCCTGAATATCGGGGGTAAAGTCTGCGAACTCGAGCACCTGGCGGAGTTCAATCACCTCGGTGTCTGAGGCGGGACAGCGCTTTGCCCATTCAATGGCTTCTTCCTTTGACTTGACCTGGATCATCCAATAGCCGCCGACGACTTCCTTTGCTTCCGCAAACGGTCCGTCGGTCACCTTGGGCTTGCCTCCTGAAAACGAGATGCGGGCACCAACAGATGGCGGATGCAGTCCATCGAGCGCAAGCAGCACACCAGCCTGCTGCAGGGATTTGTTGTACTTCATCATTGCTTCAACGGCCTTGGGATCGGGCATTGTGCCCGGTGCTGCGTTTTCGTAGCCTTTGGGAATCATCAGCATCATGAATCGCATATTCGTCTCCTCTGTATCGTTTTTCAGGGTACCGAATCGCCGACCCATCGCGATCGACTGCACCGGCCCTCTACAACCACGTCGAGTGAGGCTCAAGGAAATCGACAGGCTCTCAATTCTATTTCGTAGGGATAAACCGGATTTTCGGGGGCGGCTGGATTCGATTTTTCCGTATTTCGGGCAAGTCATCGCTCATTCAAGGGCCGGCCGGTGGCCCTGGCTTGCCCACCAACCCTCACGACTGTTCTAAGCTGGTGTCTGTCCAACGGAAGGCTCGATCCCATGCGTCCGATTCTCTTCCTCTTTGTTTTCGCCCTTGCCAACCTGACACTGCAAGCCCAAAACCAGCCGGACCCACCGCACCACGATTGGCATGCCTCGTGGATCACCCATCCCACGGCGCCGCTGCGTGAGCCGCTGGTGCTTCATTTCCGGCGCAGCTTGACGTTGACCGCGGTACCGGCCAATTACATCGTCCGGGTCAGTGCTGATAATCGCTTCATTCTCTATGTCAACGGCAAGCGCGTGGGCGATGGGCCGGCTCGCGGCGACCTGACGCACTGGCGCTATGAGCGCTTCGATCTCGCGCCGTTTCTCCAGCAGGGCGAGAACCTGGTCACCGCGACGGTCTGGAACTGGGGGGTCTTTGCGCCTGTCGCCCAGATGAGCGACCGCACTGCATTTCTGCTGGAGAGTGAGGGGACCGGCGACACGTCCATAAGCACCGGCGTGAGCGGCACGGGCGAAAACAACTCTGGGGGATGGCTGGTGGAGGTTGAGCCCGGGCATCGGCCTTTGGATCGCCGCTCGGTCAGTTTCCTGACTTACTTTGCTTCAGGACCAGGCGAAGAAATTGACGCAGCGCACTACGACTGGAACTGGCAGTCCTCTACTGCTGGCGGAGCAGGCTGGGTTCCTGCCGCGTCTCCCATGCGGGACAGCATGTTCCCGAGTGTGAGCAAAGCTCATTCCGCTGATACTACTGGCGACAATTTCTGGGGGCTGGTGCCGGATGAGCTGCCGCATATGGAGTACGCGGCGACCGATGTTGGTCGAGTTCGACGTACGAGTCTCCTCTTTCAGAAGGACCGCAACGTCGCTCCCTTGGAAGTATCTGCAATCGAGAATGCGATGGCCAGCTTCCCGACTACGCGGCCTACGATCCCTCCGTCAACACACGCCCAAATGATTCTCGACCGCGAGACTCTCTCCACCGCTTATCCCCAGCTCACTGTCTCGGGTGGCAAAGGCTCGCACATTGTCCTCACCTATGCTGAAGCTCTCTACGACAAGGACCAGCACAAAGGGGACCGCGACGATGTTGGCGACCGCAAGGCCCTCGGCCTCACCGATAGCTTCCTTCCGGACGGCGATCAACACCGCACGTTCGAGCCGCTGTGGTGGCGCACATGGCGCTATCTTGACCTCGACATCACCACTGGTGATCAGCCATTGACGCTCGAATCCCTCACCGCGCAATTCACCGCCTATCCCTTCAAAGAGCTAGCCACGTTCAAATCCCCCGATCCCGACCTAACCAAAATCTGGGACATAAGCTGGCGCACCGCCCGCGACGACGCTCATGAAACCTACATGGACACGCCCTACTACGAGCAGCTCCAATACATTGGCGACACGCGTATTCAGGCACTGATGTCCTATGCAGTTGCCGGGGACGATCGGCTCGCTCGTCAGGCGATTCAGGCTTTCGACCAATCGCGCACGCCCGATGGAATTACCCGCAGCCGCTACCCCAGTTCCCTGCCGCAGAGCATCCCCACGTTTTCCCTGCTGTGGATCGGCATGGTCCACGACTACTGGATGTACCGGCCGGATCCCGAACTGGTTCGCTCTTCGCTCCCCGGAACACGGACCGTCCTTGACTGGTTCGCCAATTACGAACAGCCCGATGGACTGCTCCGCAAACTCCCCTGGTGGAGCTTCATCGACTGGGTCAACCAGGGCGAAACACCTACCTACGACGCCAACGGCGAGTCCTGCATCACCTCGCTCGAATACCTGGGTGCCCTTGGCGAAGCTGCCGATCTTGAAAAGGCGGTGGGCGATCCTCTGCTGGCGTCTCGGTACCAGATGCGTGCCGGGCATGTCCGTAGCGGCCTCTATGAGAAATGCTGGTCTGCCTCCCATGGACTTATTGCGGACAATCCCGACCAGAAAACCTTCAGCCAGCAAGCCAATATCCTCGCCGTCCTTTACGATGTAATCCCGAAAGACCGTCAGCAGGATGCTTTGCGCCGCATGCTGGCCATCGACCCCGGCACAACTCCTGATGGGGTTATGAGCGCCTCCTACTACTTCCGCTTTTATCTTGCCCGCGCGCTGGACCACGCTGGTCTTGCCGGCGAATATCTCAAGTCCATCGGCCCGTGGCGTGCGTTGCTGCCGCTCCATTTCAGCACCTGGCCGGAGACTCCCGGCGAGACGCGTTCCGACTCGCATGCGTGGAGCGCTCATCCAATCTACGATCTGCTGACGCTGGTTGCTGGAATTGAGCCGGCCAGTCCGGGCTTCGCCACGGTCCGCATTGCGCCGCACATGGGCAGTCTGCCGTCGCTCTCGGCCACATTTCCGCACCCGCACGGGGAGATCAGGGTCGAATACCACTACGCCGACGAGCACGGAGATCTGCAAACCAAGGGCGGGTCGACCTTCCGCGCGGACGTTACCTTGCCCGGCTCCGTGACGGGAACCTTTCAGTTTGATGGCCGAAGCTGGGTTCTCAAGGCGGGACCGAACCGAATCGACATCCCAATGAAGTGAGAAACATAGATTGCCGGGCCTGATTTGCCGTGCTGCAGCCGCGCTGAAAAATCGATTCAGTTCAAAGGAAACACTATTCCTGTGTACAGGAAACGTGTTACAACTCCAACATGGCAAAGGGTAAGCTTTCCACGCCACCAGGGCACGTTAACCTTCGAATGCTGGCCGAGCATCTGGAACTCTCTCAGACCACAGTTTCCCTGGTTCTGAACAACTCTCCCTCCGCAAAGTCCATCCCCCAGGAAACCCGCGACCGGGTGACGGAAGCCGCAACCCGGCTGAATTACCGCCCTAATTACTTTGCCCGCTCTTTGCGGCAAAGCCGGTCAATGAGCGTGGGCGTGCTGGCGCCGGACCTCAGTGAGGGCTACTTCACCCGCGTCATGAGCGGCGTGGTGCAGGAACTGACCAGCGCTCACTACTTCTTCTTCACGGTCTGTCACGACTGGAAACGCGAGCTGATCGATAAATACCCGCAGATGCTGGTGCAACGGGCTGTGGACGGACTTTTGCTGCTGAATACTCCGGCGGATGATGTGGAAGTCTCCGTTCCCGTGGTGGCGATTTCAGCCCATAGCTCGGCTGAAAACGTGACCAATATCGTTCTCGACCACCATAGTGCTGTGGAACAGGCGCTTAAGCATCTCTACTCGCTTGGGCACCGCCGCATCGCCTTCATGCGTGGCCCGCACGCCATTCCCGACTCGGAATTCCGCTGGGAGGGCATCCAGCGGGTAGCTCAGGAAATAACCCTCAAGATCGACCCGGATCTTGTGATCCGCATCGATTCCGCCGGCTGGTCAATGAAGGATGGCTACCACCCCATGGCCCCTGAGATCGGCTTCAGGCCGATGCAGGCGCTGCTCGAAACGACGCGCGATTTTACTGCTATCTTCTGCTTCAACGACATCGCTGCGATTGGAGCGATCCGCGCTCTCAAGGACGCCGGGCTTACTGTCCCCGGCGATGTGTCTGTGGTTGGCTTCGACGACATCCAGTCCGCAGCCTACTCCACGCCGTCGCTCACAACCGTCCGCCAGCCGCTGATGGAGATGGGCAAGCGGGGCGCACAGATTTTGCTGGAACGAATCACGGACCGCGAGAAGACGTTTCCAGCCGAAGTGGTGATGGCTCCTGAGCTGGTCATCCGCGAATCGAGCGGACCTGCGCCGACCAATCGATAGCGACCAAGCTGAGCGCAGGCTCGGCGGCTCCCTGTTTGCTACCCAAATCCGAAGACCGCACTGTTTTCAAGGCGGCTTTCTGCCGATATCACTAATGCGGTACATGAAGGTGGAGTGTGATGCTTGGCATACTTCTCCGCGATTCATGGCGCCGGAGTGACTTTAAGCACATTCGCGCAACCGCTACGCGCCGAGAATCAACTCGCGAGGCGGGAGCAAGGGCAAATGGCAGGCGGATATTTCAGATTGGGATGGAAGAGATTGACGGCCTTGTCTCTCTGTCTGCTTGCAGGCTGCGCACAAATCAATATTGCAGGCAGCGGAACGTCGTCCCAAATCAACGCGAGCGGACAGGTCATTGCAGAGACTTATTTTGGAATGCATGTAGGGTTCGTGAACCCCAGCACTCCATGGCCGGCGGTACCGTTTGGAACATGGCGGCTCTGGGACGCCAATGTCGCATGGAAAGACCTGGAACCGAAAAAGGGCGTCTGGGAATTCAACAAATTGGATGGATTTATAGCCCTTGCGGCACAGCACCACGTAGAGATCATTCTTCCGCTGGCGCTTACTCCGCAATGGGCATCCACAACGCCCGGGCAATCCTGCGCCTACACCCCCGGCAATGCGGCGCCGCCCACGAATATTCAGGATTGGATCGACTATGTGCAAGCCGTAACCTCACGGTACAAGGGAAAGATTGCGTACTACGAGATGTGGAACGAAGCGAACTCAGCGACCATGTGGACGGGAACGCCGGAGCAACTCGTAGCTCTGCAGGAGGCGGCCTATTCTGCCATCAAGAGCAATGATCCTGACGCGCAACTCATCTCCGCAAACCTGGAGTCGGCCGGTGGCCTTCCTTATATGCAGAACCTGCTCAGCCTGGGATATGCCAGGTCGGCAGACATCATCGGGTACCATCTTTACGTTTCTCCCAACCAACCGGAGGTCATTGCATCCCTCTCGGCAAAAATCTTCTCGCTGTTGAATCAGTACGGAGTCAACAAGCCAGTATGGGATACGGAAACCGGATGGCTGCCGCCGAGCACATTTGACAGTGAAGATCAGGCTGCCAGTGTGGCTGTGAGGGCGCTGCTGGTTGCACGTTCATCGGGAATTGAACGATTCCTGTGGTACGAGTGGGATAATCACTGCTGCGTGTCTCTGTACATGACGGAGGCCGACAATGCCACGCCCACACGCGCCGCGCTGGCCTATGCGAATCTGCAAAAGTGGCTGGTTGGCAGTACCATGAGTCCCTGCTCACCCAATTTCGAGGGGGTATGGTCGTGCAGCTTGCAGTTTTCCGGTGGCGCACCTGGGATGATTCTTTGGAACCCGCAAGGAACCTTAGCAGTCAAAGAGAATCTCAGTTGGACTCCTACTGTCATCGAAGACATGTACGGCAACGACTCGCCTGCAAGCGATAACACCCTCACAGTGGACGAGGATCCTGTCTTGATTCGCTAGTGAAATACACATCGGACTGAATCGCCTGATTGAAGCGAGACCAACGTCAAGCCCAGCCTTGAGAATAGCCTCCTGACGGAAGGGAATTTACATCATCCGCAAAACGATTCAAACCACCGGCTGATGTAAACCTGGGCGTGGGCTTCGCCGCAGTAGTGCCGTGCGTGGGGCGCATCGGCCGCTTCTTTCGTCCATTTGAAAACCGTCAATTGAGCGTTGTTGCAGTGAATCACAATCCATTTCACCGGATTGTCACTTTCCAACGCACAAATCTCACAGCGATAAATCGTACCAATCATGCTGATCCTCCACAGCAAATCTCAATCCTACCAAGCTGATTTCTAACCTCGCCAATCGCGCTATTCCAGCATTTGCAAATCGAGCGGTTCCACCAGGAAACAATCCATCGTCCGCATTGCTGCCAGCGCCCGTTGCAACGCCGACCACTTGCATGGCTCCACGGTTACCACAAACGGCAGCGCACTGTGTGGATAGCCCGGTTTCTGCACGATGGCACGAATATTGATGTGTTCTTTGGCCAGCGCCCCGGTAATCTCGGCCACAATGCCCGGCCGATCTGCCACCAGGAACCGGATATAGTGCGGAACCTCAAACTCCGCGCCCACGCCCGCCGGAGAAGATGGAATCTCCACGCGTCGCGATCCGTGCGCCAGCGCCAGCAGGTCGCTGACCACCGCAACCGCCGTCGGATGCCCACCCGCTCCGTGACCTGAGAATACGACGTCGCCGCCGTAGTGGCCAGAGAAGATGACCATGTTCTCTGTGCCTCGCGACCATGCCAGCGGCGAGCGCCGATCCACTAGCATGGGCCCCACTGTGGCCGCGACGGCTGCGGAATTCGCGCCGCCCGATCTCTCCGCCCTCGCAACCTGCCGGATGGTGCAGCCCAGATCGCGCGCATAGCTGAAGTCTACTGCGGTGATGGTGGTAATGGGCCGGGGAACAATCTCCTCCGGATCCACTTCGACCCGCAAAGCCAGCCGCATCAAAATCGAGAGCTTAGCGCGTGCGTCAAACCCACCCACATCCTCGGTGGGATCGGCCTCCGCATATCCTTTTGCCTGCGCTTCCTTCAACACTGTCTCGTACTCCGCGCCGTCTTCCATTTTGCTCAGGATGAAGTTGCAGGTACCGTTCAGAATGCCCTCAATGCGCTCAATCCGATCGCCTGACAACCCCTGCTCCAGGCCCGGAATGACCGGAATTCCTCCCGCGACCGCTGCGCCATATTTCAGGTGCCCGCCTTTGGTAGCGGCCAGACGTTCCAGTTCCACGCCATGGAAGGCTATGAGTTTCTTGTTTGCGGTGACCACGCTCTTGCCGGCTTCGAGCGCCCGGCGCACCCAGCTTCCCGCGGGATCGAGACCGCCGACCAGCTCGACGACCGCATCCACATCGGAGGTGAGCACAGCCTCTGCGTCTTCGCTCCACACCACGCTCGCCGGAGCCCAGTCCACACGTTTGCGCGCCACTCCGCGGTTGAAGACGTGAGTCAGTTCCAGTTCCTCCGGCTTGGAATCCACCAGGATTCGAGCTACCGAACTCCCCACCGTTCCAAAGCCCAAAAGGGCAATACGCAACGGTTGCTGTACACGATTCTCCTGCCCCGACTGTCGCGGCACCACGGAAACATTCACTTCAGACACCGGCTTATCCCTCATGTGCGTGCATTGAAAGCTGAATACCCCGATGATACCTGACTGCTCTCCATCGGGTTCTTTGCGACAAATTTGATCTGGCTGAGCCGAACGATGAGGTGGTTTTCCAGGACGCTCGGCAGACAGAAACAGTGGATCAAAAAGATAGCTGGACCAGAGAGTACATCGCTGTTATGCGCACGTTACTTAGGTATATATCCCTAAGTAAGGTCTGAATCCTCCGCTTTGCACTTTACATACTCAGCGTTTTAGCGCTAACTAATTCATAAATTCCGACGCCGGGCCGCCCTCCCCGCTGAATACGCCCGGCATCTTTGGCTAAAACGCTTTCCAGTAACAAGACGCCGCTGATGTGTCTCTCTCCGAGCCACAGCGAAGCGCCGAAGGAAAGCCTCACCCAAAATACCGTCTAAACGAGGCCGGCCGCAAGAATGCCATCCGCACAAAGGAGAAACCATGATACCCACAATGGTCTCACGCTTTCGCGGCAAGGCACTGACAGCCCTTGCCATGTTCGCTCTGCTGCAGATTTGCGCATTTGCACAGACGACCTTTACCCCGCCAGCAGTGGCCCCGGTTCCCAACCCGTGCCCTCGATTTGCCGCCGGCAGCCCGGTGCTGAATCCGGCTGCGCTCTTCAGTTCGAACGGAATTCTCGCCGTCAATTTCTCCTATCAGACGAGAACAGATGCTGAAGGCCGCAGTCTCTTTTGCTTCATGACCCCCAGTGGCCTTGAAAATCCTACTTTGCATTTGAATCCCGGCGACCACCTGGTCATCACCGTCACTAACAACACCCCGGCGGGAACGAACCCCATGGAGCTGAATGCGCCCAACTGCGGGGCCACCTTCATGAACTCCTCCTCACTCAATATCCATTACCACGGCACCAACACTTCACCTACCTGCGGGCAGGACGAGGTCATCAAGACCGTCATCAACTCCGGCCAGACTTTCCAGTACAACGTAGCCTTCCCCTCCAATGAACCGACGGGGCTCTACTGGTATCACCCTCACATTCACGGCATCTCTGAACCGGCTGTGCTCGGAGGTGCGTCCGGGGCCATCGTGGTCGACGGAATTCAGAACGTGCAGCCCGCTGTGGCCGGACTTCCACAACAGATCATCGTGCTTCGCGACCAGCCTCAGTTTAATGGCTTGACCGAAGGGCCCGGTGGTTGCACCAATGGCGTTCCGTTCCAGGACATCACGGTAAACAACGTGCCAGTCAATTCGTTTCAGGCCAGTCCGCCGAACGGCGTGGTCACCTTCACCCCTGCCGTGCTCAATGTGGCCCCCGGGCAAAAGCAGTTCTGGCGCGTGACTAACTCATCCGCAGATACCATCATGGACCTGCAGGTACAGTACAACGGAGTGGCGCAGACCCTGGAGTTGGTGGGGATTGACGGGGTTCCAGTCAACTCCCAGGACGGCACCACCACGCCCAGCCTGATTCCGGTAACCCACTTCAGGCTGCCGCCTGCTTCACGCGTCGAGTTCATCGTGACGACACCAACTGCCAGCGTGCACACAGCTCAATTTGTAACCACCGCCATTGCCACTGGCGTGAACGGCGATTGCGATCCTAATCGTCCGATCTTCAACATAGCTTTAGGTGGCAATAGCTCAACCTCCGATCCTGTTGCGGACGTGGTTCCCTCCTCGGTTAGCAGCGCGTCCGTGCAACGCTTCGCGGGTCTGGCAACCGCACCCATAGCGCAAACACGCTTGTTGTACTTCTCAGAGAATTCAGACCAGACTCAGTTTTTTATGACTGTGTCACCACAGACGCCAGCAGTGTTCAACCCCAACGCCCCCCCCGCTATTACCGCCATGCAAGGAACCGTGGAACAGTGGACGGTGCAGAACCGAGCACAGGAGAACCACGAATTCCACCTCCACCAGGTTCACTTCCTGGTTCAATCGCAAAACAACTTCGCAATCAACAACAACGCGCCGCAGGCTCCGGCTGATACCGGCCAGTATCTGGATATGATCGAAGTGCCGGCATGGGACGGTAATTCGGCTCACCCGTACCCGAGTGTCACGCTCCTGGTCGACTTCCGGGGACAGGACATTGGAACCTTCGTGTTCCACTGCCACATCCTTGGCCATGAAGACCTGGGCATGATGAACATCATCCAGGTTGTGCCTCAACCGGCTGCTTGGAATAAGAGCCAAACCCCGTCCCCGGCGGTTGCTAGGAACGCAGACACGGTTCCGGCCCAATCGCCGGCTCCAGACACCATGCCAATGGCTATGCCGACGCCGGTTGCTGTTTCAACAAAACCAAGCGGAGGAGGAACTCGGTGATCCAAAAGGACAGCCTGTCAACGTGAACACGGACAAGAGCTCCCTTCAACCGGAGAGAAGATAATCTCCAATCACACTTCTCCAGAGAATCGGTTGACTAGCGATGAAGAAGCCGAGGCAAGGAGCATGACCAGGAAACGATCTTGGAATAAATGCGTTCTTGCCTCGGTTTACTTAAGTGAACAATTTCCAGAACACGGACGGCTTAGGCGACCACAAGGAGCAGGCTGCCCGTACTATCCCGGTCTCGTATAGGATGAGTTACAGATGCGGCGTGCGCTTTCCACCCTTCTGATTTTGTTCTTCGGCCTGGGTCCGCTTGCGGTAATCCTATCCGCTGACAACGAGTCGCGTCTGCCCTACTGCTGCCGACGCCACGGCGAGCACCACTGCGGCATGCCCGCACGGAGGGCCGCAGTGCTGCTTCAATCCGCTTCGGACGAGCCTGCGTTTGCCGCTCCTGCGACCTGCCCGTATTTTCCTGGCTACACGGCCGCACCGTCGACCTCAGTTCTTGCGCTCGCCGTTGAATCGACCGGTCTCCTGGGTCTACTTGCTGAGCCTCACTCGCCTGCCGCAACGTGCGCCGCAGCCCGTCTTAGCCAGATCCGTACACGCGCCGGACGCGGACCTCCCGCCTCGACACTCGCCTAGAAAACCTCCTGAAAATCTAGCCTTTCCCCTGAATGGCATTCGTATTCGTCCAGTCGCTAACTGAGCCGATCGGGCCTTGTTCCATCGTTGGGGTCCCGTCGCTCGCGGAGGTCGCTTTAGTCTATGCGTTCTTACATTCTTATCGCGACTTTGCTCGCGACCGCTTCCCTGCCTGCTTTCGGTACGGTGTTTGCCACTGTGCGCGGTGTTGTGCATGACCCTCAGCATCGCCCCATTTCCGCTGCGGATGTTACGCTCCAAGCCACTGACTCCGACTTCGTCCTGCGCGCCAAAAGCGACGCCGATGGTGAATTCGAACTTCCTCAGGCGCCTATCGGCGTCTATCAGCTCACCATCACCTCGCCCGGGTTCGCTACCGTTGAGGAACCACTCACTGTGTCTTCCGGTGGCAACCCTGTTCTGCATGTCGCGCTGTCAGTTGCCTCAGCGGCGCAGACTGTCACTGTTCAAGGGATGGAAGACTCACTTGCTGCCACCGACTCTGTGACCCCGACCACCCTCATCACCCGCGCGATGATCGACGAAACTCCAGGCGCCAGCCGCACCATCGGCGTTGAGATGATCACCGACTATGTTCCTGGCGCTTACATGACTCATGACATGCTTCACATGCGCGGCGGTCATCAGACCAGTTGGCTGATTGATGGAATATCGATTCCCAACACCAAGATCGCCTCCAACGTTGGCCCTCAGATTGATCCCAAAGATATCGACTCCCTCGAAACCCAGCGCGGTAGTTACTCTTCTGACGTGGGGGATCGCACGTACGGGGTCTTCAACGTGCTGCCGCGCAACGGCTTTGAGGGCAGCCGAGACGGCGAGTTTGTAGTCTCGGAGGGCAATCTATACACAGGCTCTGCGCAGATCTCACTCGGCGATCACAATGCTGCGACTGCATGGTATGCGAGCCTCGCTGGATCCCGATCCAACTACGGACTGGCTACTCCGGTCGCCAATATCTATCACGACGCTACCAACTCTGAAAGCGGCTTTGTCTCACTCATTCGCAATCAGACGCCGAAAGATCAACTGCGGCTGAACGCGCAATACCGACAGGATTACTTCGATATCCCCTACGACCCTAACCCCGACGACTATGAGACGACCTCTGGCTATTACAGTTCTTACGGTCTGCGCGACGCACAAACCGAGCGCGACTCCTTCGTCATTGCAAATTGGGTCCACACTTTTTCGCCCAAAGCGTTGTTTTCTGCGGCGCCGTTTTACCATTTCAATCAGGCAGACTACGACTCGCTTCCGACTGATTTGCCGGTGGGAACGACCTGGCATCAAACATCGAATTACGTGGGCGGACAGGGCGACTTAAAGCTTGATGTGGGCCCGAACAGTTTCTCGGGCGGGTTCTACTCGTTCTACCAGGGAGAGAATGATCTTTTTGGCGTGCAGGTGAACGATGGGAGCGCAACCTCGCAGCCCAACACGACAGCCAATGCAGGTGCTTCACTGGTTGAGTTCTACCTCTCTGATCACTTGCGACTGGGGCGATACGTCACCCTGTTGGGCGGCGAGCGCTTCTCAATTTTCAATGGCGGGTATGACGAGACTGCGATTTACCCGCGCATTGGCGCAACTCTAGAGATTCCACGGTTGCATTGGGTGCTGCGGGGATTCTATGGGCACTTCTTTCAGCCTGCGCCATTGCTGACCGTCTCCAGTTCCGTTCTCAACTACGCGAGCAGTTTGCCGTCGGGCGAGAATGCGTTCACTCCGCTGCCATCGGAACGGGATGAGGAGCACCAGTTCGGTATTCAGATTCCTTTGAAGGGGTGGTTTCTGGACGTGGATACGGTCAAGAATCGCGTGAACAACTTCCTGGACCACTCGAACCTTGGCGAATCCAATATGTACTTTCCGATTGCCGTGAATGGGGCGCTGGTTCGCGCCTGGGAAATGACTCTACGCTCGCCTGAACTGGCTCGTATTGGACGCTTCTACGTGACCTACTCCAACCAGATTGCACAGCAGCGGGGCCCCATCATCGGCGGCCTTGTTTGCAGCATTCCGACCGACCCGGTTTGCGCGAACGACGGCTTCAACTACATCTCCCTCGACCATGATCAGCGCAACACGCTCAATACTGGCTTCACGGCGAATCTTCCCCTGCACACATGGTTTTCGACCAATGTTTACTATGGTTCGGGCTTCTCAAACGGACTGGCCGGTGCGAATGAAGGTCCTTACAACGGACCGTATCTTCCGGTCCACACGACCTTCGATTCATCGGCCGGGCACTCGATTGGCGAGCGGTGGAAGTTTTCTGTCTCAGTTCTCAACGTGACCAATCATCGCGTCTTACAGGACAACTCCGTCACCATCGGCGGATTCCATTGGAATGACCCGCGCATGTTCTCCGGCGAACTGCGATACAGGTTTCATTTCTGAGAGGCCTAGAACAAGGGTTCAGGTGAAGCCGACAGTGCCTCGGGGGCTAAAGCCCGGAAGTCTTTTTCGTGGTTTGCGGCACGGCTAAGCCGTGCCCTGATACAAGGCGCATACAGAGTTGTGTTCCGCAGTGTGCTGTAGATCCGGGTCCTGATACAAAGCGTCAAGTCAATCGCCTGCATCTGGAGACGTTTCCGGATGCAGGAATAACAAAGGTGGCCATGAAAGGCGACTGAAGGGTAGAACTATAGTGCGACAAAGCAGCCGACTGATGTTCGGAATAAGGAAATATAGCTGCGGGGGTAGGTGAGAAACGGCGGAACGCACGGCTGCGGGTCGTTTTTGGGGGCGGAAACTCCGCGCATTAAGCCGTTAAATAGGCTCCAAATGGGCTGGTTTGCGCGGGAGTTGGCGGAGGGTTGCGGCGGTAGCTAACACCGCTTGAATTTGGTTTGCAGATTATTTCCGGGATTCAGTTATTATGGGAATCCATGGCGACCCTCCCAGAGAAACTTCAGCTCAAAGACGTTCAGGAGATCCTTGTATTGCAGGCGCCGGAAAGTTTTGAGAAGGAACTTTCCCGCCTGCCCGTATTGCACATTCAGCGACACATCGAGTCGGTCCCGGAGGTCCGCTTCTCGCTGGCCTTCGTCACTCGACAGAGCGAGGTGGACGCGCTCGCACCCAAGATCGCGGCTCGCGCGAAAGGCGATGCCGTGGTCTGGTTTGCTTATCCCAAGGGCACATCGAAGAAGTACAAGTGCGACTTCAACCGCGACACCGGGTGGGATGTTCTGAAGGCCGCGGGATTTGATACCGTGCGTTCGATCGCCATCGACGAAGACTGGACCGGACTGCGGTTCCGCCGAACGGAATTCATCAAAAGAGCCGGCTGAACTTCAGACCGCAAGCCCTCCCCCCAAGTAACAAATCTGACGAAACAATTTGCCCGCCGTACGTAGTTGCGGCGGAGTCGAGTCAAGCTGCGCTCTGCGAAGTGCAGATCGCTTTCACATGGAACAAAGGAGGAAATACAAAATGCAAAACACTCCCGACCAACTGCGCCCCGCACAAGAGGAGATTCATCGCACTGCCCACGATCAAGATCTGACCGAGGTTCCGAAGCGAGCCAAGCTCGACCGCGAGGCCGAGGCGGAACAATCTACGCAGACGCCTCGGGAAAACGAGAAGCTGTAGAGCATGGGCGAAGCAGGCAGACCTTTGCCGTTTGGCAAAGGTTTGCCTGCTTCCGAAAACTTGCGGGAGGAGCTTGCCTGCGAGGCTGGCAGGGCTGCAATTTGTCCCGGGAGCTGAGATCCTTTTCATTGGTGCAGGGGAGCGTTTGCTGGCATACCGTTTGGGCAGGTTTGAAAGGCTATGGGAGGACACTTGCGACATGGGTTTTTTGAAATGGATGCAACACGGGAAATTCGTGCTCATGAGTGCGGAACTGGAGCTTGCTGCGTGGGATTCTTTTGGTCGAAAGCTCTGGTCCACCTATGCTGAACCACCGTGGGACTATCAAGTTCAAGAGCATCGGGTTCAATTGGATGTGATGGGAATCAAGTCCGAGTTCGATCTCGCAAAGGGGCCGCAACATTTGTAAATCAAAGCACGCCAATGCCACTCGACCCCGATCACATGTCACCAAAAGGATAACTTCTGGCGGTATCGGTCGGGCGGTCTGCCAACTGGGGGTTATGTATCGAAAGCACTCGCTAGACAAACAGCCCTGGCAGCACTTCCCCGGCCTTTCCTTCTACTTCATGCGTGAACGCGCTGGCGTTCAGGGGTGCTTCGGGCCCCACATATACCGTTCGCGCGCCGCCTTGGCGCGCCCAGTGCACAAAGTTGGCTGCTGGATAGACGGACCCGGAAGTGCCGATCACCACCATCACCGTTGCCTTGGCGATCTGGCTCTGAATGCGGTCCATCTCGAGCGGAATTTCGCCGAAGAAGACGATGTGCGGGCGCATGCGTGCGCCGCAGGAGCAGCGGGCTACCTCGCTGAGGCTCTTGTAGACCATGCGGTCCTCGACCGGCGGCTGACCGCACTCGTCACCACAGCGCGCCTTCGCCAGCTCTCCGTGCATGTGAATCAAGCGCACGCTGCCGGCACGCTCGTGCAGGTCGTCCACATTCTGCGTGCAGAGAAAGAAGCGGTCGCCCAGCTTGTGTTCGAGCTCTGCAAGCGCAATGTGTGCGGGGTTCGGCTGCGCCTTGGCTCCATCCGCGCGGCGGTGAGAGTAGAACTCCCACACCAGCTCTGGATTGCGTTGCCAGGCTTCCGGGGTGCAGACATCCTCAATGGAGTGTCCCGCCCATAGGCCGTCTGATGCGCGAAAGGTGGGCAAACCGCTTTCTGCGCTGATGCCGGCGCCGGTGAGGACGAAGACGCGATCGGTGGGACTGATGGAGATGGTGGACATGGTTTTGTTCCTTAGCTTTCAGCCTTCAGCTATCAGCTTGGAGTTGCGCCTGTGAGCCTTAACTCCGCAACGAGGGGCGTTAACGCTGGGACAATAAGCTGAAAGCTGATAGCTGCCCTTACGGCTCCAGCAGAACCTTGCCGGTGGTTTTGCGGCCTTCGAGGTCGCTCTGCGCCTGGGCAGCTTCGGCCAGCGGATACATATGCTCGGCACGCAATTTCAGCTCGCCTTTGGCAGCCCAACCCAGCACATCGCCTGCACGCCACTCCAGCTCTGCCCGCGTGGCGATGTAGTGCCACAGGGTGGGGCGCGTGACAAAGAGCGATCCCTTGCCGGATAACTGGATGAGGTCAAACGGCGGCACGGGGCCGCTGGAGGCGCCAAACAGGGCGAGGAGACCGCGCGGACGCAGGCAATTGAGGCTCTTCTCAAAGGTGGTCTTGCCCACCGAGTCATAGACCACGTCGACGCCCTTGCCGGCGGTGAGGCGTTTTACTTCCACTTCAAAATCCTTTTCAGAATAAAGAATCACGTCGGAGGCGCCTGCCTCGCGTGCCAGTTCGGCTTTGGCCTCCGTGGATACAGTGGCAATGACTCGCGCGCCGAGCCGAGCCGCCATCTGCGTCAAGAGCAAACCTACGCCGCCCGCGGCTGCATGAACGAGCGCCGTATCTCCAGCCTTGAGCGGATGTGTTGAGTACGCAAGATAATGCGCCGTCATTCCCTGAAGCATGGCCGCGGCTGCATGCTCCATGGTCAAGCCGTCAGGCACCTTGACGAGCGAGGCTGCCGGAACCAGCGCATACTCGGCGTAGCTGCCCAGCGCGCTGACGGAGGCCACAGCATCTCCTGCGGTAAATCCGGTGACGCCGGGGCCGAGTTCTTCGACCGTGCCCGCCGCCTCACTGCCCAGCGTCAAAGGCAACGCGGCCTTGTACACACCCTTGCGGAAGTAGAGCTCAATGAAATTGACCCCGACCGCTTCAACACGGATCAACACCTGCCCTGTTCCGGGCTCAGGAATGGGCAATTCGTCAAGGCGCAGTACTTCAGGCCCGCCCGTTTCGTGAATCTGGATAGCTTTCATGTCAGGGCAAGGATGCACCTTTTGACCCGGCTACTGCAAGGGGGTTGGACAGTGACGGGGGCAGAAGAGGCGGCCTGCGCGCGCTTCAAAAACAACGGAGCCCCGCTCTGACATAGGCTGAGCGGGGCTCTTGTGATCATTGATACAGGGTCTGGTTGCTGATTCTTCAGTCTCGGTCTGAAAGCAGGCTCTGCTCTTCCGGCGACGACAGGCGCACGATCCGGTCGACGGCGTAAGGCGCGGGATGTTGACTAGTGTGATAATGACGTACTTGTAACTCGCCGAGCAGACCTATTGCTACCATCTGAATGCCTGCCAGGATCATTACCGCGCCAATGACAAAGAGCGGGCCATGCTGGTCCATCACATTCTGGTGTGGATTGAATAACTTAATTGCCAGCAAATAAGTAGAAATGGCGCTGCCCATCATCATGCCCAACACGCCGAATCCGCCGAAGAAATGCAGCGGACGGCTCATGTACTGGAGCAGGAAGCGAATGGTCAACAGGTCGAAGAATACGCGGAAGGTGCGGCCGATGCCGTAGTGGCTTTTGCCTCGCTCGCGGTTCACATTCTTGATTGGGATTTCGCAGATGGATGCGCCATACCACGAGGCCAGTGCGGGAATGAAGCGATGCATCTCGCCGTAGAGCGGGATGTTCTGGATCACTTCTCGGCGATAGGCCTTGAAGGTGGTGCCGAAGTCGTGGATGTCCACGCCGGAGAGCTTGGCCATGAGCCAGTTGGCGCAACGCGAAGGAAGACGCCGCATCCAGAAATTGTCAATCCGCTCCTTGCGCCATCCGGAGACGACGTCGTAACCCTCTTCGAGCTTCTCAAGAAAGGCAGGAATGTCGTTGGGATCATGTTGCAGATCGCCATCCATGGCGAGGATGAACTCGCCCGAGGCGTGGTCAAAACCGGCCGCAAGTGCCGATGTCTGGCCGAAATTGCGGCGCAGCTTCACGACGAGAACCCGGCTGTCGACGGCGGCTATCTCCTCAAGGAGCTTGTAGCTGCGGTCGTTCGAGCCGTCGTCGACCAGAACCAACTCGAAGGAGTCGCCCACCTGTTCCATCACTTGCTTCAGGCGAGCATATAAAGCCGTGACGTTCTCCTCTTCATTGTGAAAGGGAACAACGATCGAATATTTCGCCATATCAGAATTATAGATGCGCCTTTTGTCAAAAAAGATTACGTCTCGTGCCATAATGCGGACCTTTTCTTTCAAAAACTTTTTTTGCAGGCAACCCCGGCGGGCAAAGGCCGGATTATCGATCCAGTTCGTCCAGCATCCCCTGCATTTCGCTGAGCGCGTGAGTATTGCCGGTGCGGGCGGCGCAATTGATGCCGGCTTTCAACCGCTCGATTGCTTCGGCTGTCCGTCCTGCTCCGGTGAGCGTCTGCGCGGCCATGAAGTAGCCAGCCGTATAGTCGGGATCGTTGGCCAGCAGAGCGTCGAACTCCTCCATCGCGGCGGCCGTATCGCCCTGCTTGGCCAGTTCCAACGCAATGCCGTAGCGAGCAAAGCTGTTCTTGGGGTCCAGCGCGAGGATCTGTTTGAGTCCTTCGATCTTTTCCATTCTGCTCGATTCCTCCGCCTGGCCCCAGGGGGATTTGCTTAATTGGCCTCGATTGCCGAAACTGGAACAGAATGCCTGATCACGCCGGCTGCCGCAAGTTCAATTGTAGCTGGAGCACGGTTGGAGCCGGGAGTGGGAAATTAACATGAATCGAGGATACGTAAGATGAGTCCCGCGGAAGCGAACCCTCCGGCCCGCACGGTGGCCGAAACACAGTCGGAAATGACTGAAATCATTCTGCCCAACGACACGAACACCCTGGGCAACCTGCTCGGCGGACGTCTCATGCACTTTATCGACCTGACCGGTGCCATGGCCGCTTATCGCCACTCGCGCACCCACGTGGTGACTGCGGCGATGGATCACATCGACTTCATTCACCCGGTACATCTGGGCGATTTGCTGACCCTCAAGTCCAGCGTCAACCGTGCTTTTTCCACTTCAGTGGAAGTGGGCGTGAAAGTGTGGGCGGAGAACACGTTGACCAGCACGCATATGCATGTGGCCAGCGCCTACCTGGTTTTTGTGGCGATCGATCAGCAGGGACGGCGGCAGAAAGTGCCGCAGGTTATTCCTGAAACTCCAGACCAGATTCGTCGCTATGAAGGCGCACTGCGCAGGCGCGAACACCGCGAGGCGGAAGCCATCCGCCGCAAACAGGCCAAACTCGCCACTGCCGGGCGAGGAGATGCGACCGCAGCTCGGTCGTGATTCGCGCATGAGCGAGTTGTTGGCTGCGCCGGAGTTGCGAGCGGAATTTCCGCGGCGCATTGTTTGCCTGAGTGATGAGACGACGGAGACACTTTACCTGCTGGGCGAACAAGACCGCATTGCCGGAGTTTCCGGGTTCACGACGCGTCCTCCGGAGGCACGACTCAAGCCGCGGGTGTCTGCGTTCAACAGCGCCAACATTGACGCGATTGTTGCGCTGCAGCCGGACTTGGTGCTGACTTTCAGCGACGTGCAGGCGGACATTACACGCCAGCTTGTTTTGCGCGGGCTCACGGTGCTGAACTTCAATCAGCGCAGCGTCCGCGAGATTCTGGAGATGATCACCTCACTGGCGCGTCTGGTTGGAAAAGAGCGCGAGGGGATGGCTCTGGTTGATGGGTTTCTGAGCGGACTTGATGAGATCAGAGCCTCTGCGAAGAACTTCACTAGACGTCCGCGCGTTTTCTTCGAGGAGTGGAAGGAGCCGCTCATCAGTGGGATTGCCTGGGTTGAGGAGCTGATTGAGATTGCAGGCGGCGAGGTGATCTTTCCTGAGTTGCGCGGTTGCGGCAAATCCAAAGATCGCGTGGTCGATCCGGCGGCAGTCGCAGCCCGCGACCCGGAAGTCATTATTGCCTCATGGTGCGGAATGAAAGTAAACGAGCAGGACATTCTTTCGCGGCCGGGATGGTCCGCGATCAGCGCGATCCGCAATGGACACCTTTACGAAATCAAGTCGAGCACCATTTTGCAGCCGGGGCCGGCAGCGTTGACGGAAGGCGTGCGACAAATCCATGCGATCCTTGCCAGGGTTGTTGGTGTCGATATTTCGGCGGCGCTGATGCCGACGGATAAAACCGACACTTGTCTCATGTAGCGTCGATCTCATGTAAGGGCCGGTCTTATGCAGAGCAGTCTCCTGTAAGATTTTATTCAGGGCGCTTCTCGCAATTGATCTCCGAAGGAATTGATTGGAGCACTCAAGCGAAGCGACCGCAGGATAAAAGTAGTCTTCTAAAAGGAGTAGTAAAAATGGCCCACGCACCAGCTATGCCATCGCCGGTTGCATTGCCCGGCGTTTCCAAGATCGTCGCTGTCGGTTCCGGTAAGGGCGGAGTTGGCAAAACCACCGTCGCCGTGAACCTGGCCATTGCGCTCTCACGCCTGGGCCAGCGCGTGGGGCTGATCGATGCCGACATCTACGGGCCCAATGTACCGCTGATGATGGGTTCAAGCCAGCAGCCGAAGGTTGTCGAGGGCAATCGCATTGAGCCAAATCTGACTCATGGGATAAAGACCATCTCGATCGGCTATATCTCTCCCGGCGACAAACCGCTTGTGATGCGCGGACCCATGCTGCATCAGATCATCCGCCAGTTTCTGCAGCAGGTGGATTGGGGCCAGCTCGACTACCTGGTTGTCGATCTGCCTCCGGGCACGGGCGACGTTGTTATCTCGCTGGTCCAGACTGTTCCTCTCACGGGCGCAGTGGTGGTTTCTACGCCGAGCGACGTCAGCCTCGAAGATGCGCGCAAGGCTCTGCAGATGTTCGCGCAGGTCAATGTTGAGGTTCTGGGCATTGTGGAGAACATGAGTCACTTCACCTGCCCGCATTGCCATCACGAGATCGATATCTTTTCTCGTGGAGGCGCAGAGCGCACCGCGCAGCAGTTCAACATTCCCTTCCTGGGGTCGGTGGAATTGGTTCCTGCGATCCGCGAAGGCGGCGACCGCGGGCTGCCCGTCGCACTGGCTGGACCGAAGAGTCCACAGGCCGCGGAGTTTTATGCGATCGCTGAAAAACTGATGGTTCGCGCCGAGGCTGCCGCTGCGGCTGCCACGGACGTAATCGAGATCAGCTAACCACCGCCGGTGGCGGCAGACGCTCGCTGTTCGCTCGCACAGGCCGCCATCCACACGGAACCTTCACCCGCAGGATCGTGAATGGAACTAAGCAAGAGATGCTGATTCGTCCTATTGAACTGAGAGATTTTGTGCAATGGAAATCCCTCTGGGACGGCTATAACGCGTTTTACGGTCGCAAGAATGAGACCGCGTTGCCGGACGCTACCACAAACATGACGTGGTCGCGTTTCTTCGATGCTTATGAGCCTGTGAACGCTCTGGTTGCGGAAGACTCCCGCAGACTGCTTGGCCTGGTGCATTACATTTTTCATCGCAGCACGATCTCGATTGGGCCCACGTGCTATCTGCAGGATTTGTTTACCGACGAATCTGCTCGCGGTATGGGGGTGGGGCGCGCATTGATTGAAGAGGTTTATCGCCGCGCTGCACAGGTGGGCTCAAGCCGCGTCTACTGGATGACTCACGAAACCAATGCAACTGCGATCAAGTTATATGACAAGGTCGCGGAGAAGTCAGGGTTCATTGTCTATCGCAAGAACTTCTGACTTCGATTCAAACCATTCCTAAAACAAAAAGAGCGAGGTTTGCACCTCGCTCTCTTTGTTGAGTCCTGATTGCAGTTTACCGCCAGTGCCCTTCCCGCAGTTCCCAATGGTCGTGCACATGCACCCAGCGGTGCGCAACCCAATGCGCGCCTTCATGAGGCGGACGCTCATAGCGGCCGGGGACCCAGACATAGTGGTCGCCATCCCAGCGGTGATAGCCGGAGATCCAAACGAAGCCGCGTTCCGGGGGCGGACCAGGATGTTCGACAATCACTGGCGGTGGTCCGATGCGAACCACGACCTGCGCGTTGGAAGCGACAGGTACCAGTGTGAGAGCAAGCAAAACCGCCAATGCAATCTTCTTCATGGTGAATCAATTCCTCCATGTTTTCAGGGTTTGCGGAATTCATCGTGCGTTCCGCCCCGTTGAAGTCTTCAACGGGTTTTCGGCAAAATAGTTGCGGTCGATGATCCCGTCGACGCGCAGTCAAACACGCGATGGACGCGATGTAGCTGCAACTAACCTGCATTCTATTCGATGCTGTGTTCAATACGCGAAGTGGTCCGTCCACTAGTGGAAAGCCGCTATTGCGCGAGATTCAACATCCGCTCATCTTCTGATAGGGCGGGCTATTTTGGATGTATTGAATTGCTCAATCTAATTTCTGAGGCTCGCGGCCTCAAGCTCTTCTGTCAGCACTTCCGTTGCTGTGATGCAGGCTCCGCGGTTTACATCGAGGTGCGTCACCATTCGAATTGCGTCTCGCCCTACAGAACTGATGAGCACACCGCGCGCCTTCATGCGTGAAACCAGGTCAGCAGCATTAATGCCTTCGGCCACCTTGAAGATGACGATGTTCGTCTCTACGGCATCGAGGTCGATGGACACGCCTTCCATATTAGAAAGGGCTTCAGCCAGCAGACGCGCGTTGGCGTGGTCCTCGTGCAAACGCTTCGGTCCCTGCTCAAGCGCGATCAGGCCCGCAGCGGCCAGTACGCCGACCTGCCGCATTCCGCCGCCCAGCGCTTTGCGAAAGATGCGGGCTCGCTCGATGAGCTCCGCCGATCCAGTGAGCATCGAGCCCACTGGCGCGCCGAGTCCTTTGGACAGGCAAAACATCACGGTATCGAATCCACGGGTCAGCATCTTCACGTCTACGCCGAGCGCCGTTGATGCATTGAAAATGCGAGCGCCATCCAGATGGACAGGAAGCTTGCGCTGCCTTGCGCCGTCCCAGATGTTCTCAAGAACTGTAAGTGGCGTGCAGCTTCCACCGGCAAGATTCGCCGTATTCTCGATTTCAATCAGTCCCGTCGCTGCGCGAAATCCGCCCCAGCTATAAATCACCGGCTCGATATGCTCCCATGTCAGAATGCCGCGATCCGCGTGAACAGCGCGCACCAGGCAGCCGGAAAAGACCGCGGTCGTGGCCATCTCCCAATCGAGGATATGCGAGCGCGACTCCGCAATCACCTCCTGGCCCGGCTGCGTATGCAAACGGATGGCAATCTGGTTGCCCATGGTGCCGGTGGGTACAAACAGCGCATCCTCGCGGCCGAAGACCTCTGCCGCGCGGCGCTCCAGCAAGTTCACCGTAGGGTCTTCGCCGTAGACGTCATCGCCGACCTCGGCCGCAGCCATGGCGGCACGCATCTCCGGGGTGGGTTTGGTTACCGTGTCTGAACGCAGATCAAACAGATCAGCCAATGCTCTTTTCCTTTCCTGGTCATTCATGTAATGCGAGCGTGCTCAAGCTACCAAACGTGGCAGGCATTCACCGGCATCATCGGCTGGCCCGTCTTGCATCCGAACGCCTTGCCGAACTCAGGCATGTTCTGGACTACGCCGATTATTCGAAATTCCTCAGGCGAATGCGGATCGGTCTGCACCTGCAAGCGAAGCTGCTCTGGGCGCTGACTGCCGCACCAGTTCTGGCCGTCAGCGAGGAAGAACTCCTGCGCGGGCGTGAAGCCGTTGGCGTCTTTCGCGTTGAGGTCGATGCCTTTCCGTTTCGCGTCCGCCAAGAAAGCCATATACGCCAGGCGAAGGCCGCCGTTGTCTGCCGTGTTCTCGCCCAGGGTGAGCTTGCCGTTCAGCTTCAAATCGTCGATCGGCGTGAAGCCGCCGTATTCCTTGACCTCGCAGTCGGTCATGGCGTCGAACTTTTTGCCATCGTCGGCGGTCCACCAATCGGCGAGATTGCCGTTGCCATCGAACTGTCGCCCCTGATCGTCAAAGCCATGCGTCAGTTCGTGTCCGATGACAGCGCCGATGTGACCGTAGTTCTCTGCATCCGTCGCGCTGGGGTCGAAAAATGGAGACTGCAGAATACCTGCTGGGAAGTTGATGTCGTTCATGCTCGGGTTGTAATAGGCATTGATGGTTGGCGGAGACATGCTCCATTCTCCGCGATCCACCGGCTTGCCGATCTTTGCCAACTGCCTGTGATTTTCAAACTCGACCGCTCGCAGTTCATTACCCAGCGCGTCACCCCGGACAACCGTCAACGTGGAGTAGTCGCGGAAGTGATCAGGATAGGCGATCTTATTCGCGACCATGTGCAGCTTTGCGCGGGCTTTGACTTTGGTCTCATCGCTCATCCAGGTCAGCGTGCCGATGTTGCGGTCCATTGCGTCTTCAATGTCGCTGACCATCTGCAGGGTCTGCTGCTTGCTGTTTGCAGGGAAATTTGCTTTTACATACACTTCGCCGAGCGCCTCGCCCAGCGCTCCGTCGGTTGCGGAGACGCACCGCTTCCAGCGAGCTTCCTGCACCGGTTGACCGCTGAGTATGTGGCCAAAGAAGGCGAAGCCCTCCTCGTCAAGCGCCGCGGGAAGTGTGACGCCCAGCATTGCGTTGATGAGCTGCCAACGCAGATAGACCTTGATGGTGTCCAGGTCAGTGGATTGAATGAGGGTGTTCAATCCCTTGAAGAAGTCGGGGTTTGCCACGTTCAGTTCAGTCAAGCCCGGCGTACCGGTTTCCTCAAGGAAGCTGGTCCATGCGATCGACGGCGTCATCGCGGCCAAGTCCGTGACCGGCAAGAGGTGATAGACATTTTTGGGGTCTCGCCGCGATGTGATATCCATGGAGACCTTGGCCAGCGCGGTTTCCAGTTCCATGATTTTTTTTGCATCCGCGGCTGAGGCAGCATCAGGCTCGCCCAGCAGCTTCAACATTTTTGTGATGTGTTCGACATACTGCGCCCTGGTCTTTTCCGCGGCGTCGCCGGTGCGCAGATAATAGTCGCGCTCCGGCAATCCGAGGCCCCCCTGATCCACAGTCGCAATCTGCTTACGTGCGTCTTTGAAATCCTGTTGCTCTCCGAAGGCCAAGAACGCATTCACATTGATCAATTGGTCGTGCGCCAGCAGGGCTGTCAGTTCGCTTTTGCTCTTGAGGGCAGCGATGCGATCGAATTCCGGTTGCAATGGCTTGAGGCCGGCGGCATCAATCGCGTCCTTGTTCATGCATGTGGCGTAGAAATCGCCGATCTTCTGCTCGTTCGCAGTGCGCGAAGGGTTATTGGCTTCGACCTTTTCAAGAAGCGAATGAAGCGCAACTTGCGTGTGATCGTACATGATGTAGAAATTTCCATATCCCGACTTATCCGGAGGAATCGGATAGAGCTTGGAGAAGTTTCCGCATGCGTACTTGGCAAAATTCACGCACGGATCGGCAGTGGTGTCCATGAATTGCTTATCCAATGCGGGCGGGAGCGGAACTTCTTTGTCTGACTGTGCGGCCGGCTTGTCTTGCGCGGTTGCGGTTGGAACGGAGATCGCCAATGAAGCGGAAAACAGCGAACAGACTGCGATGATTCCTGCTAATTTCCTCATGGTTTTCTGGGCCTCGATTCAAAGTTCGCTCCGACCCAAAGCGATTGAGGCGGATGGCGAGAATTCATATGACTGGCTAACTAGCTGGGTGTCGAACAATTACTGATAAATGTCCCTACGGTATTTGCGCCATGGGAAGTTCCATCACCGGGGTGCGCTTCCCATTGGTGACGGAGATGGCCCACAGTCCGTGGAAATTCTCTCGCAGGGCAGGCTGGGCTTTGAGGAATGCGCTCAATACCGCTGTGGCCTCAGTGCGTACCGCTGCCGGGTCCGTGACGCCGGTTGACTCGTATATCACTGCCAGGTCTGCCTGGTGCAACGAGGGGTCAAGCCGGACGGCGTCGATCTTCCAACTGCGGTCCCCGGCTGGGACTGTGTATGGAAAGGCGTCCTGCGGCGAATTGCCTGTGGCGCTTTTTACCTGGGACTGCTCCTGCGAGAGCTTTTCAAGATTCGGCGACGAGATGAAATCGACGGGCAGCAGCAGGTAGCGGGCCGCCTCATAGCTGTAAAACGCACTCCATGGCTGATCGTCTCGGGCCAGTTCCCGCGCACGCGTCCAGTACCAGACGCCGTCATGCCCATCCAGAACTCCCTGGCGCACGTTCAGGCCGGCGAGCTTCCACCCCGCATCGGCGCCGATGCCGTACCAGGCCAGAACAAGTCCCAGGCTGCCACCCAAGGGAGCTCCCGCCGCATCCGCCAGCACGACGGCATACCGGCCCGGCGGCAGCGCGCGCATGTTGATGGTAACCGTCATCGATCCGGTGGCATTGGAGCAGAAAAACTGGGTATCCGCAGGCGCCGTCAGCGTGGTCGCGTCGAGTAGATAGATATTCCGCAATTCCGCCCGGCCACCTTTTACCAGCGGCGCGGCCTGTTCCACGGCGTCGTGAATCCCGTCCCACTCCCCTGCTTCGGCAGGCAGCAAAGCGGCCTTCAGGGTGGCATCGTCCTGCTGGAGAATAGCTACCGAAAGCCGCCCTCCGGCAGCGACAAGGGCATCGCGATCCTGCGACAGGAGCGCGGCCTGCGTTGTGCAACTTGCGCCGTAACCAGCGATCGGCAATGCCAGCAGGACCGCAGCCAGCCAAACTCTCGAGCACAGACGCATCTCCCGGATATCCTCTCTGCCCGGAAAGCTCTTGATGAGCGTCCGTGGGCCACTGTTAGTCTAGTACAGTGGAGCGGCACCGGAATTGCCGCGGCCGGGTGCCTGCGGAAAGACTTTACGCAGGAACTGGTCCGATGTAACCAGGTGCGACCAGGGGCCGGGGAGGCCAATCCCATGCGCAAAATTATCCCGCTGAACGCATCCGTCCCGGGGAACAAGTTCGCAGGGAAAGCTTTGACGGACTGCAAAATCGCCGTGCGACCGATTCTGGCTGCGAGTTTGCTGGCATTGGCGGTTGTCGCTGTCCCCATGTTTTTTTCGGGCTGGCCGCTTGCGGCGCAGGCACCAGCCGCAGCTCCGACTCCCCCGGCTGCCGATCAGAGATCCCAGGGGGTCAACCGGGCCGGGAACGGCACTGCTGCGAACGGCACGACTGCGACGCCCGAGCTGACTAAGCCAGCAGCGGGAGTTCCGGCGACGACGCCGACCGAGCCTGAGACTCCAAAATGGCCGGTCAATGAGAAGCCAGACCAGGCGTCTGTGGTGTGGGATAGCCACGGATTGCGGATTGACGCGGCTAACTCCAGCTTGAAGCAGATTATGGACGACGTCTCCAGCGCGACGGGCGCAAAAGTGGAAGGCCTAGGAACCGATGAGCGGGTCTTTGGATCGTACGGACCAGGGCAGGCGCGCGAAGTGCTCTCGCAACTGCTGGATGGCTCCGGCTACAACGTGCTGATGATTGGAGACCAGGGCCAGGGAACGCCGCGGCAGATTGTATTCAGTGCCCGCCCTTCAGGCGGACCGCAGCCGGCTGGCAGGAGCAACCCGACCTCTAACGACGAGGACAACGAAGCAGAAGAACAGCCTCAGCCTCCGCAACCTGACCCAGGGATGAACCGCGGAAACTTCCCGGGGCGCACACCTCAGCAGATCGAGATGCAGCAGCGCGAGCAGATGCGCATTCAGCAGATGCAGCAAGGCCAGCAGCCCAATCAGCCGCCTGCAAATCCGCCAAATTAGTTTTCAATTTGAATTGAAGACCAATATATATCTGGGCGGAACTCGCAATACATCAAGGGTAACCGGGTCTTTTACGAGGCGCCAGCCACTTCTGCCTGGGCCTCGACCGGAACGCGGCGCGAGCGCGGACGCATTAGAGCAAAACAGCCGCGGAGAACCCAATAAGCCGCAAGGATGCCAAACCCCATCGACGCCACCGATGCACATATCAACATTAGGAAATTCAATAAATCCGTCATTATCCCGCCTGGTAAAGCTTGGTTGGGACACACAACAGGTCCTGTTCCAGCCCACTAGAGATACTTGGATGCAGACACAGGACTCTTTCTACGATTCTCGCAGAAAATACCCTTGCGTTGACCCTTGTTTCTATTGACCAATAGAATACCCCTAGTATGTTGCAATGCGGTGACTAGCCTCACACCTTAGTAACCTCTGCCTTGCTTTTCCAAGCTGCTTCCAGATTGGTTTAAGTGCCAAATCGACTCTAATCATGCCCATCACTCACATTTCGGTGCGCGGCGCGCGGCAGCATAACCTGCGCGATATCAGTGTGCGTATTCCGCGTAACACTCTTACCGTGGTCACTGGCCTGTCGGGTTCGGGCAAAAGCTCGCTCGCGTTTGACACGATTTATGCGGAGGGCCAGCGGCGGTACGTCGAAACTCTCTCCGCATATGCACGCCAGTTCCTCGACCAGATCGAGCGGCCCGACGTGGACTCGATCGAGGGCCTGAGCCCGGCTATTTCCATTGAGCAGAAAACGACCAGCCGCAGTCCGCGCTCTACAGTGGGCACGATCACTGAGATCTACGACTACCTGCGCCTGCTTTACGCCTCGGTGGGAACGCCCCACTGCCCTAATTGCGGACGGCCCATTGCCCGGCAGACTGCGGAACAGATTGTTTCCCGCATCCTCGAACTCGGTAAGGGCGAGCGCGTCACGGTGATGGCGCCTGTTGTCCGCGGGCGCAAAGGCGAGTTCAAAGACCTTCTCGATCAGCTTGACCAGCAGGGTTTCCGCGCCCGCGTGGACGGCGAAGTGCAGGATTTGTCTGAGCCGCTCCAGCTGGACCGCCGCAAGAATCACACCATTGAAGCAGTGATCGACCGCATCCTGCTGAAGCCGCCGGCTGCGGACGCACAACCACTTCCGGCGGGCAAACCTTCGGTGGAAAAGCGTCTGGAAGCTGCTGTGGCCAAGGCGCTGCAGTTGGCGAACGGCCTAGCTCTGGTAGCGGTAGCAGGAGGAGAAGAGCAGTTGTTTTCATCCTCGATGGCCTGCCCGGACTGCGGCCTGGACGTGCCAAAGCTGGAGCCGCGCAGCTTCAGTTTCAACTCCACATTCGGCGCCTGCCCAGAGTGCCACGGCCTGGGCTCGCTCTACGATTTCGACCCGGCGAAGGTCATCACAGACTGGTCAAAGCCGCTGCTCGATGGGGGGCTTGGACCTGGCTCTGCTTCGCAATACTTGCTCAAGCTGGTTCACCTGGCAGCCGATCGATACAACATTGACTTGAAACTTCCGTTTGAAGACCTGCCGGTCAAGCATCAGCACATCCTCGTCTATGGGCCACCGAAGGGCGAGGCTCCGCGCACTGGGTTTCACGGGATTCTTGCTTTTCTTCGGGATTCAGTTGAAGAGGCCCGCAGCGATGGTTATCGCGAATACATGATGAGCTACATGTCGGCGACGCCGTGCCCGGTGTGCCGTGGCAAACGGCTGCGACCCGAGTCGCTGGCGGTGAAAATCGGCGGCCTGTCTATTGCGGATTTCACGGCGCTTCCGCTCAATCGCGCGTTGTCAGCCGCCATCAATCTAAAGTTCACTGCGCGCGAGGCGTTGGTGGCTGAGCGCATCCGCCGTGAAGTTGTGGAGCGACTTGAATTTCTTTGCGCGGTGGGGCTGAACTATCTTGCGCTCGATCGAAACGCGGCCACGCTTTCTGGCGGAGAGGGACAACGTATCCGTCTCGCTACGCAGATCGGGTCGAAGCTACGCGGCGTGCTTTATGTGTTGGATGAACCTTCCATTGGGTTGCATCAGCGCGACAACAACCGGCTTATTCAGGCGCTCGAAAAGCTGCGCGACCTGGGCAATACCGTACTGGTTGTGGAGCATGATGAAGACACTATCCGCCATGCCGATTACGTGCTCGACCTCGGACCTGGCGCGGGCAGGCTCGGCGGCCACGTGGTGGCGGAAGGAACTCCCGCGGAGATCATGGCTTGCCCGGAGTCGCTCACGGGACGTTATCTCTCTGGAGCCGCGTCGATGCTGCAACGCGAGCGTCCGCGCCCCCTGACAGGCAAATGGCTGACTGTAAGCGGCGCGCGCGAACACAACCTGCAAGACATTACGATTCGTATTCCGCTGGGCATTATCACCGTGGTCACGGGCGTCAGCGGCAGCGGCAAAAGCACGCTGATCAACGACATTCTCTACCGCTCCCTGGCACAAACTATCTACGGTTCGCGCGAAGAGCCCGGGGCGCATGAGTCGCTCAGCGGCGCTGAACAACTCGACAAGGTTGTGCGCATCGACCAATCACCGATTGGGCGCACACCGCGCTCCAACCCGGCGACGTATACGCAGGTGTTCTCACCGATCCGCGACCTCTTTGCGATGCTGCCTGAGTCTCGCGAGCGCGGTTACAAAGCGGGGCGGTTCAGCTTCAACGTGGCTGGGGGCCGGTGCGAGACATGCCAGGGAGATGGGCAGCGACGCATTGAGATGAACTTCATGCCGGATGTGTACGTGCAGTGCGAAGTGTGTAACGGACGGCGCTACAACCAGGAAACACTGGCCGTGAAATTCAAGGGGCACTCCATCGCGGACGTTCTGGACCTGACGATTGAAGATGCACTCTCCGTTCTGGAAGATGTCCCCAATGTGCGCCAGAAGCTGCAGACGCTGGTGGATGTGGGTCTGGGCTATGTGCACCTGGGGCAGAGCGCTACAACGCTGTCAGGCGGAGAGGCGCAGCGCATGAAGCTGGCGCGGGAGCTGAGCAAGCGCCAGACAGGCCGAACACTTTACCTGCTGGATGAGCCGACTACCGGGCTGCATTTCGACGATGTGCGCAAGCTGCTCGATGTTCTTCATCGCCTGGCGGACCTTGGCAACTCAGTGATCATCATCGAACACAACCTGGATGTGATTCGCAATGCGGATTGGATTGTCGATCTCGGACCGGAGGGTGGAGAGGACGGCGGACGGATTGTGGGCGAAGGGCGGCCGGCAAAGATCGCAGCGACTCCTGGCTCCTACACAGGCCAGTTCCTGACTCGCTACTACGCTTCTAACAACGGACGGCTTGCTCCGGTGGAGCTAGTGGAAGAATCGAGCGACGAGTTGCATACTGAGCTATTGGCGGGAATCGAAGAAGCGGTTGCGACTAACGGCTCCGCGCCGGAAAACAAAACTGACGCGAAGGCCGCGTCGTCGAAAGCAAAGCGTGCCCGGCGAAATACTCCTGCCGAAGACGATCTTGCTTTGACGCGCGCAAAGACCGGGCGCAGTGCGACAGACAAGGTCAACCCCGAGCCCTCCGGACAACGCAAGAAGAAAACGGGGATTGCATGAGCACTTCGCCTGAGCTTGATCCCCTCGACCCGTATGAATCAGCACGGCGGGCTGAGGCGGCCGGACACGGCGCTGAGACGAGAGGCGAATATCCGACGACGGAACCGATCACGATGGTCCCACTGGAGGACGAGGATGATCGGATTTTTTATCCGGAATCAGGGATTTATCAAACGCCTGATGAGCCCGGCAGGGAACCGCAGTTTCTTCATCCCTGGGACCAGGCGGAAATCCACCGGCATGCGCGGATTCCTCATCTCGGACATTTGGGTGTTCTTCTGGTTCTGGCTGTCTTTGGCTGGATGGGCGCTGGGCTGCTGGGCCTGGCCGCGGTCCACTACCGTCTCTTCGGGATATCGACAATCCAAAGGGCAATGACCGATGTCCACTACACGCTGGGCAGCATGATTGCGCTGTACCTCATCACCTTCGGCGGCAGCTTGATTGTGTTTCCATTGCTTTGGAATAGGACTTTTTTCGACGGAATTCAATGGAACGGCACGGCGGCCGTTCGTGTGCGCTGGCGGCTCTTTGGCGCGGCATTTGTCTGCTTTGTCTTCGCTTTGTTCAACGGCTGGCTCATGCCGGGGCCGGACAACACGCCCATCGACCAGATCTTCCGCGCTCCGGGGGCTGCATGGTTGCTCTTCGTCTTCGGCGTCACTGCCGCGCCGTTCTTTGAGGAGCTCCTCTTCCGGGGGTTTCTGCTTCCGGCGCTCTGCACTGCTTTTGACTGGACCAGGGAAAAGACCACCGATGAACCGGCCATTCCGCTGGATGCTACCGGTCATCCGCAATGGTCCATGGTCTCCATGTCGATTGCTTCCATCTTGACCAGCATCCCATTTGCGCTGATGCACGCCGAACAGACCGGCTACTCGCTTGGGCCGTTCCTGCTGCTTGTGTGCGTGAGCATGGTGCTGTGCTGGGCTCGCCTCAGTACTCGTTCCCTGGCCGCTAGCGTCTTTGTGCATGCCTCTTATAATGGCCTGCTGTTCTCGTTCATGCTGCTGGGCACAGAAGGTTTCCGGCACCTCGACAAGATGTGAACCGATGAGGTCGGATGCGGTGTCTTTCACACGCGTATCAGAGCTTCATCGCAATTTGAGTTCCCACTCCTGGCCGACGAGATCGTGACCGAAGCTGTGGTGCGGCTCTTCCTTGACCAGGCGGAAACCCGCGCGCTGGTAAATGCGATGTGCAGCAGTAAGGATGCTCTGTGTCCAGAGAACTACCTTCTTGTAACCGGCTGTTCGCGCAAAACGAATGCACTCGTTGACTAACGCATCGCCGATGCCCATGCCTCGCGCGCATGGCTCAACAAACAACAGGCGCAGCTTCGCTGTGTCGGCATGATCCGGATGCTTGACCAGGAAGATGTGCCCCACATTCTGGCCGTCGATTTCGGCGATCCAGCAACGTTCGCGCCGTGGATCGAAGTTGGTGACGAATCCGTCGACGATGCGCGCCACCAGCGCTTCAAACGTCTCGTCCCACCCAAATTGCTCGGCATAGCCAATGCCTTCCCGATGGACCACCCACCCCATATCGCCGACACGGTGAGGGCGCAGTATGTAAGGCGGCTGCTTCCGCTCAGTCTTCATCAGGATGTCTTCGATGGTCTGCATGCTGCGTATCAGCTCTGTTCGCGCAGTGGGAGCGAGGCTATCGAGAATGGTCCGCGCCTGGGACTCTGACAAGGCATTGAGTTTCTTGAAGGCCGATTTGCCGCGTGCGGTCAGCATCAGTTCAGTGGAGCGCCCGTCCTGTTGCGATGTGGTTCTGCGCAGCAGCTTGTTCTGGTCGAACTTGGTCAGCAGACGGCTCAGGTACGCGGGATCCATCCCGAGGGCTTCCGCGATCTCGCTCGCTTTTGGACACGAGCGCATAGCCAATTCGTAGAGGACACGGGCTTCCGGCAGGCTGAATTCGCTGTTCAACAGCCCTTCGTTCAGTGTGCCGATGTACCGCGTGTAGATCCGGTTGAAACGGCGAAAATTCGCCGTTTCATTTCCGGCACCCGCTGCAACTCGATGCTCCGCCATATTGACGGTATAGTCAATATTAGTTGACTTTGTCAAGTAACATTAGAGACAAGATCACACTGCCTGTTTATCGGCGCAGCTCCGATAGGCTTAGTGTTGTATGACGGTAGATGGCTTGGCGCCATGGAAAAGTTTGTGGTTGATGTCGGGCCAGAATTCCCTGGCGACAAAGGATGCGGCGTCAATTCCGACATCAAGTCCCCACTGTTTCCCTGTGTTGCCGAAGCTGCGTTCACGGGTTGGGTAGTAGAGGCTCGACAAGCCTGCCGCTGCGCCTGCACCGACCACCTCACTGATGTTGAATTCTTCTTTGCCCGAATCCGACCGGGTGATCACAGACCGGGTCAACGCGTACTTAGTGCGCGTCCAGAATCCGCCTCTGCCCAGAGTATAGTAGCGCGTGTCTTCGCGGGTAATCACAGGGACCACGAATTCCACCATGTAGTTTTCGCTCGTCTGATCGACGGCGGCGTGCCAGAAGTAGCGCGCATAACCGGCCGCACCCTGATGAAATTCGGGATCGGCATCTGTCCCCATGGAGTAGGCTGCGAGCAATCCAGGAAGGATGATGGAGGAATAGTCAAATGAATCCTGGGTCGCGTCCATGAATTTGTCTTTGATGGACTGGGGAGGAAGTTTTACGTCGGTACTGATTGCGCGAAAGTTTGGAATGATGCCGAGAATGCGCTTTGTCTGCTGGGCGGGCTGATCAACTGGCGCGGCGGGCGCACTGGGCACGCTCTGCTGTGCTGCTTGTTGATCATCGTCGTTGTTGCTTGCGTTGGAGAGCGTGGAGCTTGAGAATCCGGTGGGGGCCGCGGCAGCGGCTTGCTGTGCGCTCAGCGGTCTACAAAAGCCCAAGATGCCGCCAAGAAAAACTGCATAAAAAGCGATCGGGGCAGAACCTTGAACCTTCAATCGCAACGATCTGAAATCCAGCCTCTTAATGAAATATTTCAAAGGAGAAAAAAGAGATAAGTTCATGCAACATTTGACTCTGAAAGACATAAAAACGACTCATCCGCTTGCGTAAAAAGTGACTGAATCGTCATTCGAAGGTTCAGATCGTAGGACTCGTCAGGGAGGCGCATGCTACTCTCTTGACGATTCCAGGCTTGATGTCGATGTCTTGAATCCGCCTTGGCCCAATCGTAGCCATGCTTGTTCCCTTACAATCTTCAGTGATGACCACGCAAAGCCATGCCCAGCAACTGCTCTCGCTCCTGGCCCGCACCAGCTTTCGACTGGGGCAATTCAAGCTGTCCTCCGGCGGCACCAGCGACTACTACATTGATTGCCGCACTACTACACTTCATGCTGAAGGCGGCCGGCTGACCGGAATCGCCGTGCTTGAACTTCTGGAAGCGAATCACATACAAGCGGAGGCTGTGGGTGGGTTGACCATGGGGGCCGACCCAATTGTCTCCAATGTGGCTACTGCCAGCGCTTGGCGCGCACTTTCAAACCCTGGTGCGGCTCTGCTTCATGGATTCCTGGTGCGCAAGGCCGAAAAAGCACACGGCACCGGCCGCCGTGTTGAAGGGTTCTGCAGCGAAGGCGCCCGCGTGGTGATTGTGGACGACGTGTGCACGACGGGTGCATCGACGATCAACGCCATTGAGGCGGCACGCGAAGCCGGCATGATTGTCTCGGCTGTAGTTTGCATTGTGGAACGCGAAGAAGCCAACGGGCGTCCCGCGGTCGAAGCTGCGGCGGCAGGAGCCCCGTTTTTCAGCCTGTTCACTGCTGCGCAAGTTCGCGCAGAGCACATTCGCCAACAGCAATAGCGAAAGGGCCGAGCAAAAAAGGCCGATCCGATTAGTGGACCGGCCCTTCCGTCTGCAGATATAAAATTCGCTTTTGCCAAGCGCTTACGCGATGGCTCGGCTCGCGGCGTTATAGTTTGGCAGTTGATCTACAAGCATCGCTCTGAGCCGCGATTTGTGCACCTGGATGCGGTCCTTGTACTGGATGGCTCCGAGGCTGCGGAATCTGTTCATGAAGTAGCTGACGCGCGAGCGCGTGGTACCCACCATCTCTGCCAAGGTTTCCTGCGTGATGGGAGGAATTGTGGTGTGCAGTTCGCCGGGCTTTCCGGACTCGGCCATCATCAGCAACGTTCGCGCGAGCCGCTTTTCGCTGCGGTTGAACATGTGATCGACCAGGTCGGCCTGCGTGCGCGTGCTGCGTGCCACCAGGTACGAGAGAAACCAATCAGAGAACTCCTGCTCCTGGTGCATGGCGCGAGTCATGTCATCCCGGCTGATCTTGATCGCAGTACACGCATAGACCGCAACCGCCGTTGCCTGACGCGCCTCAGGGTCCATTGCAAGCGCTGCCTCGCCAAAGAAGTCGCCCGGGAAGAGCAGTGAGATGGTGGCCTGTTTTCCCTTCTCCGAAACGACCGCAACTTTCGCGCGCCCTCTCTGCAGAAAATAGACTGAGTCCGACGCATCTCCCTGCCTGAAAAAACACTCTTCTGGTGCCAATTCGATGATCTTGCGGTCAAGACCTACGCTCGATAGAAAGGCGGCGGGGCCAAATGATGTCCTGGTGTCCATTTCTGTGTCCATTTCTCTCATCGATGTATCTCCTCTTTGATAACAATCTCTCCCGGCTTGCTACTGGGTGCTTGAGGAAACTGATTTCCGAGGCGGGACGCCATGCTCGCGGCAGTAACTCGCTCACAGGCGCAAAGATCCTCACCTCGCTGGGGAAACTGCCCGCGGGCAGCAGCTCAAGGTTGAGAAAGACTAGATTGCTGATTGGCTGTACAGACCTTCTATCAGGCCCGAACTATCGGGCCCGTAAATCACGATGGCTATCGAGAGCCGGCTGAGATTTTAAGTGCAGCTACAAGTCTTGCCGAGGGATCGCTCAGCTTCGAGAAAAAACTTGTACGCGATCCCTCAGGCATGCGTGCGGCCTGCGCAGCCGAGCAGCTACCTCCGCGCGGGAGAGATTTCCCTGGCCGCTGTCGATTTGCTGGTGTGGCCTAACCTGTCTTGGTTGCCCTTACTGCGCGCTGCCCGTGGAACCCGCAGTAGTGGCTGTTTGATCCGGTGAGCTGCCGCCCATATTCGAAAGCAACTGAATTTCCACACGGCGGTTCTGCTTGCGCCCTTCCGCAGTGGTATTCGGCGCCACTTCCTTGTCCTTGCCGATTCCGATCAGATAGAAACGATGGGGCGCGATCCCGTACTTCGCGGCAAGGTACTGGACGACCGAATCCGCACGGCGCTGGCTCAGGTCATAGTTGTACTGGGCCGGCCCGGTGGAATCGGTTCCGCCGGTCACCTCAAGAATGTAGCTCTTGGCTGAGCCAAGCTGGCCGGCAAATGTGTCGAGCTGATCCTTGTCGTCCTTGGTCAGGATGGCTTTGTCAAAGCCGAAGGTCACTGTGACATTCGCCATCGACTTGTAGTTGTCCAGACCCTTGACCACGCTGTCCAGCGAGTCCGCGCGATGCACGGCGTCGTTTGCTGCCATCTCCGCATCACCGGCGGCTTTACTGGCAGTTTGCGCATTCTGAGTGGCCGAATTGGCCGCACCCTGCGCCTGGGTGATCCCCGCCTGAGCCCGCGAGTCGACGTCATGAATTTGTTTGTTGTTCGCCGCCGTCTTGGTGTCCAGCTGGTCGGTATGTTCAACTAACGGCGTGGTTTGCGTACGCACATAGTTCTTGGTTGCGCACCCTGTCACGCCCGCGACTGCCAAACCCGCTACCAAAGCCACTGCTCCAAGCCGATAAATGCTCATTGTGCTACTCCTTTTTCCGCCATGCTGTCTGCCCGGCGAGTGTTGGGCCGGATGAACCGGCATTTCTCTCGCTCTATTCAGATGCACCTTCGGGACCAAACGTAAATAGATGGTCATCTACATGAAATTAAATTGCTTACACGGAAAACTCGACCCGTGGATTACTTTTGTGGTATGTACTTTTTACGCACCCTGGTAATGATTGCCAGCTCGTCTGGACTTTCTACCTGGTCTTCGCTTCCCAACACCAGCTTTTCGCTCCTCCAGAGGACTGGACAGTGGGCATCGCTTCCGCAACCGCGATCCCCAAAACGTTATCCTAAGAACGGAAATTGCCGAAGCCAATCAGTCACCTATTCCGGCAGCAATCCGCACCATGGACCTCTACGAAAAAATCCGGACTCTCCCCATTCAGCCGGGCGTTTATCTTTACAAAAACGCCGAGGGCGAGGTCATTTACGTGGGCAAGGCCAAAAACCTGCGCTCGCGTGTCCGGTCGTATCTTCTGGAGGCTTCGCAGGCTAATGCGAAGACCGGCTCGCTGATGCACGAGGCGGTGGATCTCGACTACATCCTGGTAGCCAACGAGCACGAGGCGCTGGCCCTGGAAAACAACCTCATCAAGCAGCGCAAGCCACGTTTCAACATTCTGCTGCGCGACGACAAGACCTACCCCTATGTGAAGCTCACGCTGGGCGATCGATATCCCAAGGTGTTTGTCACGCGACGCCTGCGCAAGGACGGCTCGGCCTACTACGGCCCCTATTTCCCCGGTAACCTGGCTTACCGCGTCGTCGAGCTGATTCATCGTAGCTTTCTCATTCCCAGCTGCAAGGTCGACCTCAGCCGCTACCATCCGCGCGCGTGTCTTCAGTACTACATCCATCGGTGCCTGGGGCCCTGCGTTGAAGGCTTCACGACACCTGAGAATTACGCCAATGCGGTGCGAGATGCGCAGCTATTCCTGGAAGGCCGCTCCGCCGAACTGGAACGCGGACTTACGGCACGCATGAACACCGCGGCTGAGGCCGAGCAGTTTGAAGCGGCTGCGCGCCTCCGCGACCAGCTCTCCACCGTTCACCAGCTACAGGAGAAACAGCGCATTGCCACGACCGAGGAGGGCGACGACGCCGATGTCTTCGGCTATCACTTCGAGGCAGGCTCACTGGCCGTCAACCTGTTCCACGTGAGAGCGGGAAAAATTGTCGACAGGCGTGAGTTCTTCTGGGATGATCTGCCGGAACTGTTGGAATCGGTAGATGACCTGGGTGCCCCAGGACTCGATTCTGAACCGGGGATAAGCACAAAGGCGAGCGCTGCCGCCGAGCAGCCTTTCCACGCTGGCCCCGTTTTCAGCGCCCTGCTGAAGCAGCTCTACATTGACCAGCACTACGTTCCACGCTCGATCCTTGTCCCCGTGAACTTCGACGATCGAGAAACCCTGGCGACGCTGCTCACCGAGCGGACCGGTCATCGCATCGAGATTGCCGTGCCGCTGCGTGGAGAAAAGCGTTCGCTGGTTGATCTTGCTGGGCAGAACGCCAAGCAGTCTTACACGCAGCGCTTCCGGGTCCTTGAGCCTTCGCGTAAAGCCATTCAGGAAGCGCTGGCGGACGTGCTCATGCTCCCCGAGCTTCCGCGACGTATTGAGTGCTTCGACATCTCGCATATTCAAGGCGCAGAGACCGTAGCTTCGCTCGTGGTGTGGGAAGACGGCAAAATGAACAAGCAGCTTTATCGCAAATTCAAGGTGATGACCGTGCTGGGCGTCGACGATTTCGCCTCCATGCGTGAGGTGGTCCATCGCCGCTACAAGCGGCTACTTGAAGAGAGCGTCAACAAGGTCGAGACGGTTCTGGCAGGCGAGACGGTCCTGGCTGGCGAGACGGTTCTGGCCGGCGAACAAGAAGGCAAACCCGCACCGAGCAAGAAGGAGCCGCAGACACTTCCTTCGCTTATCCTGATCGACGGTGGACTCGGTCAACTGCACGCTGCCGCGGAGGCTCTGGAGTCGCTGGGCCTGACGAGCCAGCCGCTGGCCTCGATCGCCAAGCGCGAAGAAGTTATCTATCTTTATGGTAATGAAGATGAGCCCATCGTGCTGGACCGCCGGTCACCCGTGCTGCATCTCATCCAACGTATCCGCGACGAGAGTCATCGCTTCGCCGTCGGGTATCACAGGCAGCGCCGCGCCATGCGGGACCGGGACTCCGAGTTACTGAATGTGCCTGGTGTGGGTCCGCAAACAAGACAGCGTCTGCTGTCCCATTTCGGCAGTCTTCGTGACATTCAGCAAGCTACTGCGGAATCGCTGGCCGCAGTGGTCCCACGCAAAACTGCGGAGAGCATATATGGTCATTTTCACCAGACCCAGCCAACGCAATGACACACGCGGGCAGAGTGGTGATTCGCGTTGCCGTCGGCACTATCGAAATAAAATTGATCGTCCGCTAACTCAGCCGTTCCGAAATAACTTCGCAAAGCTCGTTCAAGGTAAAGCAATATCGACATTGCTGGAAACAACCGCATTTGCGTCGTCCGCATCCCACTTACCGTTGCGGGATACTCGCACATCAATTCGCGCACGACATGGAGATCATCGAAATGAGTTACTTCGGTTCGCATCGCTACGTCCTTCTCGGGTCAGCGGCCACGCTTCTTGGTGCGCTTGCTGTCGCGGGCTGCCACAACCAGCCTGCCCACCCCGATGAAAAATCGGCTGTCACAACTTCCCTCAGCGCCAATAACCTGAGTAGCGTTAGCGTTTCGCAGGATCGCGACAAGGGCGTAATTACTCTTACCGGTAATGTAAACTCCGACGATCTGAAGTCACAGGCGAACACGCTTGCAAAACAGGCTGCGCCCGACTACACCATTGCCGATGAGATCGGCGTTCGGCCGCCCGGAGACCAGAGTCAAGCCGGCGCTGTCTCCTCTAACTTGGACGGCGCTATTGAAGATAACTTCAAGGCTTCAATCAAGGCAAACCGGAGTCTCGATGAACAAAGCATCCATTTCAAAGCAAAGAACGGTACGCTGGTTCTCAACGGGTCAGTAAAGACAGTTGAGCAGAAAAAGGAAGCAGAAAGTCTGGCCAAGCAAGTTCCGAACGTCCAGCAGGTGGTGAATGAACTTGAAGTTAAGCCTAAGAAGCATTCTCCCGCGAGCTCCTAAGGAGTTAGCGGAAATCAGGGCGCGAGTTTACTCACACTGAAAAAGCGCTTAGCAGAAGAGGGCCACCCAGCCAAAGTGCTGGCTGGATGGCCCTGGTTATTGATTGCTGAATTACTCCTATAGTTACTCGACGAAGCAACCGTAAACAAGGGCACGGCTTCTTATAGGAACTGAGACGCACCGGTCCGACAAGTAGGCCGCGCCTCAACGATACGGCGGGGGCGTCCGGTTTTCGCGGTTTCCCTGGCCCTGCCGGCGACGAAGGAGAATCGCAATGACAGTCGCCGGACCCTGCCGGTACATACTTGTCTCGGTTTCACAACCTTCAATTCGATACATCAGCGGAGAGGAACAAAATGTCTCAGACATCCTACACAGTTCATGAAGTTGAAACTACGTTGCGCTCGGTTATCCAATCCTTGATTGATGGTCAAGAAGGATTCCAGAGAATCGGCGACTACATGAAAGATGAAACATTGAAGCACTACTTTGAAGCGGAATCGTTGAAGCGGGCGGAATTTCGCGGCGAACTCGAAACCGTGCTTCATCAAGAAGGTATTCACGATATTAAAGAAAGCGGCACAACGAAGGGCGCGCTTCAGCGCGCGTGGGTCGATCTGAAGTCGAAACTCGGCGGCGGAGATCACACGCTGCTTGTTACTGCGGAGCAAGCCGAGGATGAAGCCAAGGCTGCGTATAAGGATGCGCTTGAAAAGGAACTTCCGCTTCCTGTGCGCCAGCTCTTGTCTACTCAGTCCGCACACATTCAAGCATCGCACGACTATGTAAAGGCAGCGCGCGATCGCAGCAATTAGGTCAGGTGATGCCCGATGAAACTGTGTGAACAGGGGTGAGAGAACCCGGAGTTTGCTTCAGCCGCTCAATTCACCCCGGCGGCCGTATTTCCTGCCGCACTTGCAGCGGCTGATTTAGTAGCCCCACGAGCCGGCGTGCTCCTCGCCTCATTCAGAGGATCAACGCGGCAAACGTCCGGTACATTCGTCATCTGCTTCGCAAAGACGTGGTAGCTGATGGTTCCGGGTTGCAGCGTGGACCAATAACTCGACCGGCTGACGAGCGGCTTTCGCCTATCAATAAGCTGGTTTTCAAGTATCTTGATTCCGCAGATCAAATTGTTACCCGGCTGAAGAATGGTCTTCGCAGGATCCTTCTCTGGTAACTGCTTATCCTTGTTCCAATCGAAATCGCATCCATAACGATCCGCATCCATATACGTCAGTTGCAGCAATCCCTCGCTTCGCACCATCCGCTTGGTCACTGTATCTTTGACCGCAACCTCAGGTTGCGTATGGCGCACATCCGAGGTTGGCTCGAGGCCTGCCTCCGCACCTGCGAGCGCCTGAAAGAAATAGGCCCAGTAAGCGCGTTTATCCACGTCGCTCATCTTTTTGAAGCGCGGACAAAACGGCTTCACAGCGCGTGCCATATTGTTCGATAACAAATCCTTCGGCAACGACCTCTCGACGATCACGTCCCACGCCGGATCCCACGACGGCTTGCCGAGTTCCTCCTTCTGCTCCGCAATCGGCGTGGGCGGAGCGGGCTTCACTTCCGAGTGCGCAGATTGCCGCGGTCTTGCAGGCTCGCTGCAGCCAATCACCATCCACAGCCCTGTGCAAAGGACGAGCCTGCCCATCCGCGATCTGGATTCGACCAACATCCTTGTGTGAGATGCAGATTCTCACATCGCCGTGAATGGGAGGCTTGCAATTCTCCAAGCCACTTCGCCTACGGCTTCTTTCGCGAGGAGTTCAAGTAACTTCGCCCACGAACTCATACTTTGGTATCGGATGGGGGTGTAGAAGCATCTGCGCATGGATCGCCCGCATCCCTACCATTGTGGAAAGTCATAGGAAGTTAGGGAGATGGGAAATGAATCATGGGAATTTGCAATGCCGCTTCCTGTCAGGATTAACCGTTCTCTTGGCTGGTGCTTTGGTCATCGCGGGATGCCAGAATTGGGGCGCTCACCCCGACGTTCAGGCAGCAGTCTACAAGGCGCTGGATAGCAATGATTTCGGAAGCGTGGTGGTATCTCAGAACCGGGAGACTGGCGTCATTACACTTACTGGAATTGTAGGCGCTTCCAATCGGAAACCTCAGGCCGAGGCGATTGCACAGCAGGCCGCCCCCGGTTACACGATCGACGACAAGATCAGGGTGGAATCGGCCGGATTGTAGGCTCCGGTGCAGTTGGCTCAGGCGGCTGCCACGAATTCCCGATGCTTGATCGCGATTGGCTTGCCGCATTCGAGGCAAGAGAAGTCGTTTGCGCCCTCCCTGCCGTTCACGGCAACTCCGCACCACGGACATTTCCCCTGCAGCGTGCCCAAGCCAAGCATTGGGCCCAGCAATGGCGCAAAGATACCTGCGATGATCATAGGAATCCCGAGGAATGCGCCGAGGCCGGTGAGGCAGATCAGTGCTCCCGGAATAATCAGGATTGGCACGGCAAGTACCCCGAGGAGCAATCCGCTGAATGCGCCCTGAACCGGCGCCTTCTCATGCTCTTCCGGCATTCTCGTTTTCAAGGCTCCGACTGCACTGGCAGCCCCGCATTGGGGACAGAATTTCCACGGAGCCTCAAGTTGCGCTTTGCATTTGGAACAGTGCGCTTCCATAGGATGGCCCTCCTCGACGGCCCGGCAGTATCCGGCACAGGACGCGAATAGGAGGGAGTTCAGAAATTGCAAGTCTCATCCGCTGGAACGGACCTGACCTGGGCACTTCTCAGACCACCCTCGATTGCGCCTGGGTTCGTCTGCAAATCAGAATCGTAGGCCGCGGAGACTGCTCCGTCCGTGCCTGAGATCACACCTGATGTCGGCATCCAGTCCACAAACTTGACCATCGCTTCACACCGCTGCGCCGCCCAGGGATGACTCGCCCCGAGTACAATTTCGAGTGAACTTACATATGTTTTAATCTGTCGAAAGAACCGCGGAACAACGACGCTCGCATCCGTCGCTAACAAAGGACATTGCCAGCCTCAGGAAGCCCAAATGAATCGCGGATCACCGCATAGCAGAAATATCAAAGGAGAACCCTTGCAAGCTTTTAGAACCATCCGCTCATTTTTTCCTGCCTTGATTGGTCTTGTCCTCTTCAGTGTTGGCAACAGCACCGGCGCGCAATCCGCGGCAAACGGCACTTTGCCCCCTCCACCTCATGCCAAGCAGATACATGTGAAGCACGTGCTGGTGATCGGCCAGACCAAAGGCTTTGAGCACGACTCCGTATCGGCCGCGATGGCCGCCGTTTACAACATGGGTAAAGAGAGCGGGCTCTGGGACACCGCCATGCGCACCGACACTGAACTGCTGACGAAAAAGGACTTGAAGAACAACGCGAAGAATCTCAATTACTTTGATGTCCTGGTCTTTGCCAGTACTACCGGCGAACTGGATATGGACGAGGGGCAGAAGCAGGACATGCTGTCTTTCATCAAGGAAGACGGCAAGGGGTTTGTTGGAATTCACGCAGCGCTTGACACGAACTACAACTGGCCGGCGTACGGAGAGATGATCGGCGGCTGGTTCGACCAGCATCCGTGGATGACCTTCAATGCGCCCATCATCAACGAAGATCCGAACTTCCCCGCTGTGCGCCACTTTCCTAATGCCTTTGTGAAATACGACGAGATCTATCAGCCGAAGGCGTGGTCTCGCGACAAGGTGAATGTGCTGCTGAGTCTCGACCCATCCGAGCTCAACTACGATAACAATCCGCGCATTCACCGCGCCGACCATGATTTTCCGGTGGCATGGAGCAAGCTTTACGGCAAGGGACGTGTGTTCTATTCCACGCTCGGCCATACGGAGGAGTCCTGGGACGATCCCGACATCCGCACAATGTACTTCGAAGCCATCAAGTGGGCTCTTGGGATGACCGAAGGAAGCACGGCTTCTCATCCGCGACCGGCTGCGCTCACCCAAAGCCGCTGAGCGAAGTCTGACAGTTAGCTACCGACAAGCGCGCAGCTGGCCGGGACACGCTCGATCTGGTACATGTCCGATCCGAACTTGATTGGTCCGGACTTGATCGGTTCGGGCATGAAAGTCCAAATACGCCGCGAGAGCGTAAACTGGATATATTATTTCATTCCTTTCTGGCCGGAGAGACGCATGGCGAGGCTCGGCGTATTCTGTTACCCCGGTACCGGGCATCTGAACCCAATGACTGCGCTGGCGCGCCGCCTTCAAGAGCGCGGACACTCCGTGGTGATCTTTGGAATTGCCGACGTTGAGAGCCGGGTCAACGCTGCGGGAATTGAGTTTTGCCTCATTGGGGAAAGTGACTTTCCGCCTGGTACGCTCAAAAAACTGGATCGGCACCACAGCGAGCTGAAAGGGTTGAAGGTCTTCCACTTCACAATTGAACGGATCAAGAATACAGCTCGAATGGTTCTGCGCGATGGACCCGATGCTGTGCGGCGAATGGAAGTGGAAGCGCTGCTTGTGGACGAATCGGATTTCGGCGGAAATGTTGCTGAGTATCTCGGGCTGCCATTTGTATCGGTCGCGTGCATTCCACCCCTGATCAGAGGTGACCAGTATCCGCCGTTCTGTTTTGGATGGGGCGCCGGTCTGGATTGGCGCAGCAGGTTGCGCAATCGATTCGGAATCCGGCTGCTCACGCGCGTGGCCGATCCGGTCTTCGCGGCAATCAACGAGCAGAGGGAGGCGTGGGGACTCGGTCCACAGACTGCAGCGGGTGGCTTTCTGTCGCCGCTGCTGCGGGTGACACAATTGCCGCGGGTCCTGGAGTTCGAAGTTGGAGATCCGCCCGCCCTGGTGAAATACACCGGCCCATTTGTCGATCATCAGCAGCGAACGCTGGTCGAGTTTCCGTGGGAACGATTGGACGGGCGTCCTCTGGTGTATGCATCGTTGGGCACGATGCAGAACGGGTCGGAGGCGATCTTCAGGACTATCGCGGCGGCGTGCGCGGGCCTGCATGTGCAGCTTGTGATATCGCTGGGCGGCGGGCTGGATGAGGAACAACTCGGGGTTCTGGCGGGAGATCCGGTGGTGGTGCGATTCGCTCCGCAACTGGAGATTGTGAAGCGAGCATCAGCGGTGATTACCCATGCTGGCTTGAACACCGTGCTGGAATCACTTGCCGAGGGCCTGCCTCTGGTTTGCATTCCGCTGGGCAACGATCAACCGGGCGTGGCTGCACGAGTGTCCGCACGGGGCGCCGGGATTGTGGTGTCGAGGCGGAGGCTGAATGCTACGCGCCTTCGCTCGGCGGTCAAAGCGATTCTTGAAGATGGGAAATATCGCCGGGCAGCCCGAGTGATTCAGGCTGCGATTCAAGAAGTGGATGGCCTCGAACAAGCTTCCGACCTCATCGAGGATGCGCTGAAAATCAAGGTCCGCATTCCGGCCTGAGCACCAATCGGGGCGAAGTTCTTTGAGTGGCCCTGGGGCGGTCTTGAGATTCTGCATCCTACTCAGGCCGTCTTCTCGTGCTACTCTCTCTTAACCGCATGAGCCAGCCCCTCACCGCGCATCCGCAAGCTGCTTCCGCCGACCTGCCCCGCGTTTTGGGAGCCAGCCAGGCTACGGCCATCGTGGTCGGCACCATCATTGGCAGCGGGATCTTCCTGGTGCCTACTGAGATGATGCGGGACGTTGGCTCCTCCGCCCTGGTCTATCTCGCATGGATCGTCGGCGGCCTGCTCTCGCTGTTCGGAGCTATGACCTACGCGGAACTTGGCGCCATGATGCCCTATGCGGGCGGCGAATATGTCTACCTGCGCGGCGCCTACGGCGATACTACTGCCTTTCTCTATATGTGGACCTGGTTTGCCGTGGCTAAGCCGGCCTCCATCGCGGCAGTCACCATCGGCCTGACCCGCACCCTGGGGTTCTTCCCAGCCTTCCATTGGTTGAGTAATCAAGTTGTTGGTGGCCCAGTGCCGCTGCTTTGGTCGCAGCTCTTCGCCATTGGCGTCACCTGGTTTATCACCGGCCTCAATGTCCTGGGCATCAAGAAGGCTGCTGACTTTCAGCTCGTATTCACAACGCTGAAAGTCGTTCTCATCATCATCGTCGCGGGACTTTGCTTCGCGTCAGCAACTGGCGCGCTCTCCAACTTCACCACCACGCTGCCTCGTGCGGCTGGCGATTTCGGCGGATTCATGGCGGCTCTCATCGCCACGCTTTGGGCCTACGACGGTTGGAACGATCTGACCATGGTTGCCGGCGAAGTGCGCCGGCCCGAGCGCAGTTTGCCCATCGCGCTCATCGGCGGACTGTTCATCGTCGGTATTCTGTTCATGGCCACGAACGCGGCCATCCAATACATTCTTCCCGCTGTTCAGATCGCCGCCAGCGAGCGCCCCGCGGTCGCCGCGCTCACCATAGTCGCTGGACCGGCAGGAGCTGGATTTGTAGCAGCCGCGATGGCACTCAGCATCTTCGTCACACTCAATGGAACCATCATGTCCGGTGCGCGCATTCCGTTCGCCGCTGCGCGTGATCGACTCTTCTTCCGCCAGTTTGCGCACATTCATCCGCGGTTCCAATCGCCGTCCACATCGCTCATCGTCCAGGGATTGCTCTCGACCGTACTGCTTCTCTTCCTCAATCAATTCCAGCAGTTTTTCGATCTCGCTATTTTTGCCGAGTGGCTTTTTTATATGCTCACGGCCACCACCGTCTTCGTTTATCGTCGCAAACGCCCTGGCGCATCGCGCCCCTATAAAGTGTGGGGATATCCGTTGCTCCCGGGGCTGTTCGTCGTCTGCGCCGCCGCGGTTCTGGTATCGAGCTACACGAGCAACCTGAAAGGCTCGTTGATGGGCACCGGGCTTATCTTGTTAGGCCTGCCGGTTCTGTGGTTCGTTCGCAAGCTCTACCCTGGGCCGTCAGCAAAACTGGAAGGGCAATAGCAATCGAGCAGGCATTTCTTATGTGCCATTGAGTTGGAAAGATAGCTCGAATAGGAGTACCCCTGCTGCAACAGCGGCGTTGATCGAATCACAACGACCACGCATAGGAATCCGAAGGACAAAGTTGCAGGTATCGAGCAGTTCCGGCGATAGCCCCTGCCTCTCACTTCCAATCAGGAGCACCGCGGGCCACCGGCTGCGGAATGCCTTGAAGTCAAGTAAGCCACTCGGCGAAGAACCAATAACTGTTACTCGCGACAACCTGGCCCAGTCAGTTAGTTCCCGGTTGGTGCAACGAATCAACTGCGGCGAAAAAAGCGATCCCATACTGGCTCGTATGCATGCAGGGTCCCAGGGGTCGGAGTTATCGCCAAGCAGGATGATCCCACTTACACCGGCCGCCTCCGCGGTACGAATGATGGTTCCCAGGTTCCCCGGCAAATCGACCGACTCCACGGCAAGCCAGAAGGAATCGCACGCCGGCTGAATCTCGCTGATCGGGGACCACTGTTGTCGCATCACTGCGCCAATGCCTTGTGGTTCAGCTGCCAGAGTCAGCTCGCTGTAAAGTCTGGCGCTGATCCGGATTCCAGGGATACCAGACTGCCGTAAGCGGCGAGCAAGCTTTTGCCCAAATGGATTGGAGAGCGCCGACGGTTCGACGAATAAGGTTTGAATTGGTGCATTTTGCTCCACGGCCTTGGCCACGTGCCGAATCCCTTCGATGAGGTAGAGTCCGGTTCGTGATCTGTTTCTTTGCGTCTGGAGAGAGCGGAGGCTAAGGAATCTTGGATCGTGCGGGTCAATAACTAGAGGGTATTTGTTTTCATGCATGGCCTCTTGGCAGATTGGGTCTGCCGGCCGGTTTTTGGATTGAACAGCTTAGAGATTGTCGCATGACTCGAGACTTAGAGCAACTGCGGCATGTAATCGGACCGCATTACATGGGCCTATAGCTGCCATCGCCCCAGGGCAATTCCAAGGACATGGAACAGGCCCTGGTAGTCACCGAAATCTTCACCACACCTGCATTGGTTCCCTGCACCGCTGGCGAAATAATCGCTTCCGCATGACCGTGCGCATCCGCGATGACCGGAGGCGCATGCGTCACTGAGCCCGACACCGTTTGTAGTGGAACCGCGGCTCCCGATGCAAGACCGTCGACATACACCAGCATCCCCTCGCCTTCAGGGAAACCGAGCCTGGCTTCCAGCTTGCAGTTTCCGTTCTTACTCTCTGCTGGATAAGGAACGATCGTACCGGGGATGAAGATCTTCCCATCCGTGCTGGCCAGCATGTATCGAATGGGCTCGCCGCGTGCGGCCTTCAAATCCACCTCGATTTCTTCCTTTGCGCTGAGCGAGTCCCTATCCTCGTCGTGCGGAGTAGGCTCGTGCCACATCAGCAGGCCTTTGGCATTTGTGTAGACCGGTTGCGGAGTAAGCTGCAATTCGGTGCCTATGCGCCATACCTCCAACCCATAGACTTGCTTCTCCGGAGCGCCGGGCACCAGCAGCCTGTAACGCACGAGGTGGCCGTCCTTCTCTTGAACTTCAGAGATTTTTTGAAACTGGATCCGCAGCCCATTCGGATTCGTCTGATTCGGGGTATCGTTGTCCAGCCCGAGCTGCTGCTGCATCAACTTTATGGCCGCCAGTTGCGCACCCGTGCTCGCGATTTGAGCATCGCTATTCCGCGCCATGAACGCCAAACACGCACAGGCCAAACATGCGATAAGTCTCTTTCCACCATGAGCCGCAAACATCGTCTTCACTTTCAACATTCTCCTCACACCCTTCGCCGCATTACTGCCTCATACATCTCAGCGTACTCGCGCGCCGGTTGTTCCCATCCATAATTTCGCGTCATGCCGTTGCGCATCAACTGCTTCCATTCGTCTTTTTCCTGGAACACCGATAGAGCCCGGTCAATGGCAGCCAGAAAACCATCGGCGCTGAGTCCTTCGAACTTGAATCCGGTTCCAGTCCGCAGTTCCCTGTTCCACTCCTGGATTGTGTCTTCAAGGCCGCCTGTGGCGCGCACCACAGGCACAGTACCATACTTCATTGAGTAAATCTGGTTCAGCCCGCACGGCTCATAGCGCGATGGCATGAGGAAAATATCCGAGCCCGCTTCGATTTTGTGCGCCAGCGCATCGTCGTAGCGAATCTGCACAGCTACGTTCGTCTTGTGCCAGAAAGCCCAGTCGCGGAAGAACCGCTCGTAGCGCGCCTCGCCAGTCCCCAAAACCACCAGCGCCAAGTCTCGATCGGACAGCCTTCCTGCAATCTCTCCTACAAAATCGATGCCCTTTTGCGGGACAAAGCGAGAGACAATTCCGAGTATCGGCGTCGAATCCGAAATCTTTTCCAATCCAAACGCATGCAGAAGATCTGCCCGACACTCCTTCTTGCCCGCCAGGTCTTCTGACGAAAAGTGTGCCGCCAGATTGCCGTCCGTCGCCGGATCCCACTGGGTGTAGTCCACACCATTGAGAATTCCCACCAGGTCGTTCGTCCGGTGTCGCAGAGTGGCGTCGAGCTTTTCTCCAAACTCCGGCGTCTGAATTTCCTCGGCATACTTCCTGCTCACCGTCGTGAGCATGTCAGAGTAGACGATTCCTCCCTTGAGAAAATTGAAGGTATCGAACTGCTCCACCTTATCCATGGTGAAGATTTCCCAGGGAAAGAGCAGCCGCTCTGTTGTGGGCGGCGGAAACCATCCCTGGTAGCCGGCATTGTGAATCGTCAGCACGACACCCGCACTTTTCAACATGGGGTCGCGCGAGTAGGTGGTTCGCAGGTACACAGGGATCAGCGCAGCCTGCCAATCATGCACATGAAAGACATCGGGCACGCCCAGCAGCTTTGCCGCCTCCAGCACCGCGCGACAATAGAGCCCGAACCGTTCCCAGTTGTTGGGATAGTCGCCATCCCTGGTTCCATAGAGCCCCTGCCGGTCAAACAGATCGGGGCAATCTATAAAGTAGTACTGCACTCCGTTCCGCTTGCCGCCATCCACAATCCCTACAAACCGGTTGTACCACTCGAACGGAATCGTGATGGACTGCACCGCATATTTCCACTCACCCTCGATATGTGACTTTGCCCCGGCGTAGAGCGGCAGGTAGACAGTAACCTCGTGTCCCAGCTTTACAAGCTGTGGTGGCAGCGCCCCCACCACGTCGGCAAGCCCGCCTGTCTTCGCAAACGGAACGCACTCCGAGGCAGCAAACACAATGTGCATCAAGCAATCTCCCTGATGTGCGCAAAGAATAGCCCAAGGGCGTCCATCACGCGCAACCAAAGGGTCAGTCTACTACGCCGTGTTTGGGAGGAGGATAATCCATTCAAATGAAAAGGCCCGGAGCAAGAGTCCGGGCCTTCCCATTTTCAAAGTCAGCGCAAGAACTGCTGGCGATTTCTGCTGTGCTATCTTCTCACCGTGAAGGTGAGGGTTGTGGAGTGTGATGTGGAACCGCTGGTTCCGGTGATGGTGATGGGGTAGGTCCCGGTCTTCGCTGTTCTCGACACTGTGAGGGTGAAGTCCGAAGTGCCGGACCCTGTGATGGCTGTTGGACTGTAGCTCCCTGTCACGCCGGAGGGCTCGCCCGAGGAAGACAACGTAACCGGTGAATCAAACCCGCCAGTCGCAGTCACCGTTACTACCGCAAATCCGCTCTGACCTTCATCAAGTGAGCCAGAGGTGGGCGAGACGGAGATGCTGAATCCGCCGGTCACAGGTGCGGTTACGGTGAGCGCAAAGGTCGTGGACTGCGAAATACCGCCGCCAACGCCTGACACCGTAATAGTGTAGGTGCCTGCTGTGGTGGTTGAAGCCACGGTCAGCGACAAAGTGGACGTACCCGAGCCCGTGATGGAAGTGGGGCTGAAGGTTCCAGTCACGCCGGCCGGCAGACCGCTGACAGACAATGCAACCGCCGAGTCGAATCCATCGACAACCGTCGAGGTAGTGGTGGAACTGCCACTGGAGCCCTGCAAGATGGAAACGGATGTGGCAGTGAGACTGTAGTTGGGCGACGTGGCGACTGGAGCCAGTGCGTTGATCAGTCCAATTCCATTCGGGCTACCCCAGCCGGTCACCAGATCGTAGCCGACCTCTGCCGAGAAGCTCCCTGATGTCCCGCTGGTGATGTCGTGAAAGTCGGTGTCATAGACCGACGTTACATTCTGCGAGTAGATTGTCGGGTTGAGGAAGCCGATGGTCGGCTGGCCATTCTCAGCTAGTTGCTGGTTAACCAGCGCGACATACCCGGCCCACATCGGCGTTGCAAAGCTAGTCCCACCGAACTCGTTCGCCAGGCAAGTTGTCTGGTCGGCGCAGGTGTAGAAAGTGAAGTTCGCATTGGCTGAAACATCGGGCCCGTTACGCAGGGTCGTCGAGCCTTTATTGGTGGAGTTGATGACGCCCGAAATCTGCTGCCACGAGGGAATGGGGATGCTGTCCGGCGAAATGCCTCCGCCGCTATCCACCCATGCGGTCTCCGACTTCCATGGGCCGGCCGCGCTTGCAGTCACCAGATCCGTGCCGCCGACCGACACCACATATGCATTGTCTGCGGGCCAAGCTTCGTTACTCGCCGACCAGGTGGAACTGTCGCCGGATGCAGTAAAGAAGTTCTGGCCTTGTGCCGCCATCTTCTGAAATAGGGGGTTTAGCGTCGTCGGATCCGCCGGAGTCCATCCCCACGAGCAACCAATCGTTGTGGGCAGCGGACTGTGCGTTGTCATCGCGCTGATGATGGCCGTGTCCGTAGAACCGATGTACATTACAAGGCTGGACAGCCCTGGGGCCATGCCGATTGCCTGCGTCATGTCCAGTGTCTGCTCTGTGTCGTCGCAGTTTCCACCGGCTCTTGTGTCAACGCAGCTCGTGCTGGTTCCGTCAGTTGACAGCAGCGTGATGGGCACATTGTTGGTTTGTCCCACGTTCTTGAAATAGGTGGTCAGATCAGCCAGGTCCGTGCCTAGAAATTCGAACAGGCCGAGGTTTTGCCCAGCTCCCGTCAGAGCCGTTCCACCATAGTAGGCGGCGCGCATGTCGCTGCCTAAAAACGAAGCTGAAGGTCCGGAGCCAGTGGTGGCATGAGAGACAACGTCCTTTTCATCGATTCCGTGCGCCGCTGCATAGTCGCTCTTCTTCATCAGCATCGGATGCGGAATCGAATAGTTGTCGAGACCCGAGACATGCCACAGCGCAAACGGCAGGTCTGTCGTGGGTTCGCTGTCTGGCGCGTAGAAGATACGATTTTCGGTGGGATGCTGATATGTCCGCATCGCAATGTGGAATGCGCTTTCGACAGCCGAGACCGGGCCCTTGACCTGTACATCCATGCCATCGCGCGATCCGCCAACCACTGTCAGCCCATTCTCTTTTACGTAGGCAATAACAGCGTCATAGTTCACCTGGCTCGGCCCAAACTTCGCGGTGAATTGCTGTGGAGTCACGAAGCGCCGGTAGGAGGGACTCGATGGATCGTAGAGATCCTTCAGAAACGATTCCAACCCAGCGGGGTCGCTCAACGGGAGAACAATATCGAGTTGCATCGTCTGAGATTCTGGGAGATGTCCAACTAACTTTGCCTCGCCGGTGCGCGCGACTTCTCGCACGTGACGGGTTAACACGGACTGCGCCTGTGATTTCATTGTCACCAAAGGCAGCAGCGCAGCGATTGTGAGCAAATACAGACCGATTCTCCGGGCCATGATTTCTCCTTGATTGGGGGATGCCTTAGGGGAGTCCGGTTGAATGCACGGGGAGGGGCGCCCCTATGGTCCACGTAGAGTAGCACTGAAAAAGCTCGATGGGCGAGATAATTCTGCTGTTGATTCCCGAGTTACTAGGTAACCAATGCTATTCGACATTCGCTGCAAGAGATATCACAAGGCCGATCAGCGGCGGCTTTTCAGGGGCGGTCAGAAGCGGCGAGATTATAGCCCTCGACTACAATTCGCGGGCTCTCGCCACGGGTATCTGCGTTCTCAAGTGCGATATGAATCGTCTTTCTTTCGCCTGGCATCAGCGCCACGTAGTTGTCGTCGTAGAGGGCCGGCAGAATGGGATCTCCAGAGTCTTCGCGAACCGCCTTCACGCGCACCATCAATGCGGGAACGACGGAGACGTTGTGCAGCACGGAGGTAATGAACCACTGCGAGCCGCGGCGGACAACGCTGGTTGAAGGGTCCACCTTTGCAGTTGGCATGTCGCGAATGCCGTGGTAGTCCTCTTCTGCCACACCATGCAGATAGAAGTTGGAAGAGAGCACCTGGCCGCCACGCGAGAGAGTGAGCCGGATGAAATGGGTGCGCGCGAGTCCTGCTGGAAACTCAATCTGAATCGGCGTCTGTGTGCTGTCCTCTTTGCCATCGAGCGCCGCGCTCTTCTCCCACTTCACTTTTCCATCGATATCCAACACTTCGGCGTGTGCGATCATGCCGTACTGATCGCCGGCACTGTAGTTCACTACTTCAACGGCATCGGTAGCAGCGTTCCACTGAATGTGCAATGGCTCTGCGCCTTTCTTCGCGCCAAAGTAGCCGGCATCGGTATCGAAGAAATAGTCGTACGTCTGCCACAACAGGGAGGGCCATGCGGGATGACTCATCCAGATCAGTAGCCCGAGACGGTTCTTGCTCTGGCCCTCATACATACCGCGGTAGGCGTTGTAATCCACGAATTGCGCAAGGCTGTCCCAGTCGGCGATGTTCGTGGCACCGCCGTAGTCGCGGTCGATCGCCTCTCGGAACGGGTTATGGTCATGAAAATCGTGAAGGGGCCATTGGCTGCCCTGCGGCCACATCGCGGATTCCGGCATGGTACGGCGCAGGCTGTCCATCTCTACTACATTTGGCGAGCCCATTTCGCTGTGGAATTTCTCCGGCGCATGTTCGAAATACAACTTCAAAGGTTCCACGCGATACGGACCATGCCCGCTCACTGGACCGTCCGCGGAACTCGATATATAGTGCGATCCCGGTTCGAGGGTTGCCGCGAGATTGCGTAATCCGTCGTCGATGGGCTTGGGGGGGAAGCCCTCGTTGCGTCCGCAGAATAGCCCCAGTGAAGCGTGATTGCGAATGCGGAGCAAGTAGTCTTTCGCATTGGCGAGAAATAAATCATTGTTGTCCGGGTCCGGGCCATCCCACGGATTAGCTAACCAGAAGTCCTGCCATACAACCACACCATTGCGATCTGCGGCCTGGTAGAATGCTTCGTCGCCAGTCTGTCCTACCCAGTTACGAATCATATTGAAGTGCTCGTCGCGGTGGTAACGCAGGGCGGCTTCGTATTCGCGTGCGCGATACCGAAGCATGGACTCCGGAAAGCCCCAGTTGCCCCCGCGCGCAATGAAGCGCCGGCCATTGATCCACATCTTGAGTACACCGCCGTCTTCGGAATAAGTGAATTGCCGAATGCCCGTCTGGAAAGATGTGCTGTCTGAAACTTTGCCATCGATGACAAATGAAATGGTCACGGGGTAGAGATTGGGTTCGCCGTACCCAACGGGCCACCAGAGTCTAGGGTTAGCCAAGCGAAGTGCCGGCTGCGCTGAAGGTGTGAACCCAACGGTCTTTGTTGAGGAGGGGTCGAGAGTGACTTGCTTCTCCACTGTTACGGTGCCAAAGCGCGCCTTCAACGTACCTGAAACTGCATGGTCATCGAGATTGCGAAGTGTAGCTTGAATATTAACGTCGGCGTGGGTGGTGTCCGGTAAAGGCAGCATGGTCGTAACCAGTGGGTCTTCGACGCGAACTGCGCCGCTGGCCAGGAGCGACACGTTGCTCCAAATGCCGGTGTTGCGGCCGCGGATGGTCGACATCCAATCCCATCCAGCGGAGGCGTGATAGGTGGGGTTATCGCGCCCCAGTGCGCCTCCATTCACGGTCGACTCGGCCTTATCCTTTGTGCTGCCCGGATTCGCATTGCGGAGTACGCGCACAGCAAGCGCATTCACGGCTCCCGGATGCACCAGCGCAGTAACATCGAAGCGGCCACGCATGTAGCCACCATCTATGCGTCCAACCTTTTGGCCATTCAGATAGATTTCGGCCTTCCAGTTGATGCCGTCGAAGTTGAGCCACATGTGCTGCCGGGGATCGCGTAGCACGGGCGACGTGAATTCGTCGCGATACCAGAAGTCCGCACAGAAGAATGAATCAGAAATTGCATATTGGTTATCACCAAAGTCAGGATTGACGATGGCGCCGTCGTTCAGGTAACTTGTCAACACCGTTCCCGGCACCGTGGCGACCACCCAGTCTTTGTCGACGAAAGCAGACGTCGAAATCTGCTCGCCGCTCTCCGCTACTAGCGACGCACGTTGAACGCGCCAATTCCCTCCTGCTAGTTCAAGCTTGCCGTCAGCTCTCGCAGTAACTGCATGTCTGGGAGTTACAACTGGGCCGCCGCGTCCAAAGACCTCAAGCTCGCTCAGGATGTAAGAGCTTCCCGGCGCTGCAGGCTTCGTCATGAGCACGCGGACATAGCGCCCTTGTGCAGGCTGCGCAAGACGAATATCGTCTGGCTCAGAACTCGACGCATGACCTTGTAGTGATTCCAGCGTTCTCCATGGCTCTGATCCATTTGAAACCTGGATCGCGCCCTCGGCCGGTCGGCGAATCCACGCCAGCACAACGCGGTCGAATGTGCACGTCGCGCCCAGATCCACGTAGACCCACTCTTCGCCGCTGCCCGCGCTCATCCATGCACTTGTGAAATCTTCCGGACCGGCGACACGCACTTCCTTGTTCTTGTCGAAGAGAACGAGTTCTGCTACTCCCCATTTCTGGACACTGGAGGAGGAAAGCTGCACGCGATAGAAGCGGCTTCGCGAGGGTGCTGTGAATGCGATGGTCTGTTCGAAGCTCGGACCGGGCTCGCTCATGTTGGGCCACTCAGTGCCGCTGGCGCGCCCCAACTCTTTCCAAGTTGCATGGTCGTCGGAGCCGAGGACTGTATAGGTCCACTCACCGGCTGGCGGAGGGCCATAAATCTTGCGCAGGTAAAGATCGATGCGGTCCAGTTCCGGAGTCTCGCCGCCACCCTCCACGTCGAACTCAACCCAAGGATTCGCGCCGGATACGTTGACCGACGAGACTACATTGCCGTCCAGGAATAACTCGCGCTCATTCTTGTTCAACAGGCCGGCATTGCTCGTGGAGGCGACAATCCACTGGGGCAACGCGGTGTCCTTGATGCCATCCGTGACCAATTGTGCGGTCAGGTTGTAGTCGTACGCGCTGGATTGATATGCGGGACGATGCAGAGCGAGGTTGCGATAGGTGTTGGCGTCCACCGCCAACGCCGGACCCATGTATTCTTTTGGATCGCCAGGATAGACGCCGATTCCGCGCGTGTATTCCTGTGCATTCGTAACCGACGAGACAACAAAAACAAGTAGAGCAAAGTACTTCATGTTCTTCCTCGCGAATCCAATATCTTCTGGAATATGGCTCGCAAAAGCGCACTCAGCTTACCAGAGGATTGGCCCCTCTGTCGGTGACTGCGGCAAGCTTGTCGATGATGCACCCATCACTTCTCTTTCTGTTGCGCAATCCACGCATTAATCCGCGCATCCAGTAGGTCGAGTGGCAGCGGTCCCTCGTCAAGAACTGCGTCGTGGAAGGTACGAATGTCGAAGCGCCTCCCAAGCGCTTGTTTCGCCCGCTCGCGCAATTCCAGAATCTTCATCTGACCCAGTTTGTACGCGAGAGCTTGTCCAGGCCATGCGATGTACCGATCGACCTCGGTTTCGATGTTCTGTTCGTCCATCGCGGTATGCTCATGGAAGAAGTCGATCATCTGCTGCCGCGACCAGTGCTGGTCATGTACCCCGGTATCTACCACCAAGCGAACCGAGCGCCACATCTCGTTCTCCAGTCGCCCGTATTCGCTGTAGGGATCCTGATAGAATCCGACGTCCTTGCCGAGCCGCTCTGCATAAAATGCCCATCCTTCCGAATAAGCGTTGTATTGAGCGAAACGCCGGAATGCGGGAACATCGGGTAGCTCCTGCGCAATGGAAAACTGCATGTGATGGCCCGGAATCCCCTCGTGGTAAGCAATGGCCTCCACGTTCAGCAGCAGGCGATGGGTCGGATCATACTCATTTACGTTGATACGTCCGGGACGACTGCCATCGCCAGAGCCGGGCGAGTAATCTGCCGGAACTGCACTCGGAGCGCGATAGGCATCCATCGGCACCACCTCCAAACGCGTCTTGGGCAAGTTTCCAAACAGTTGCGGCAGCTTCGCCTTCATTTGATCGGCATAGTGCTGGTAAAGGTCGAATACCTGCTGACTCGATTTGCCATAGTGAGCGGGATCGCTGCGAATATGCGCATTGAAGGTCTTCAGGTCGTGGAATCCCAGCGACTGCGCGAGCGCGAGCATTTGTGCGTCAAGCTCAGCCACCTGCCTTAGCCCCATCGCGTGAATCTCGGCAGGGGTCAGATCGGTGGTAGTCATTTGACGCACGGCCAGCTTATAGCGCGCCTCACCATCCGGCAGTGACCAAATTCCATATTCGGTTCGACCGTGCGGTGCGTAATCGTCGCGAACGAACGCAGCGAATTTTGCGTAGGCCGGTTTCACTTCGTCCTTCACCGCGGACTCGATTGCCTGCATCAGCCGTTGCTGTTCCGGGGCAGGAATGGCGAAAGGAAACTTGCGCACCGGCGCAGTAAACGGACTATCCGGAAGCGGCATGGCAGCAATATCGTGAGCCTCGGAAGCCACTTTTTCGAGCAGATATTTCGGCGGCATCAGGCGGTCGAGGGCACCCTGCTTCATGTTTGCGATATCCTGATCCAGCGCATGCGGAATGGCGTGCAACCGCGCAAGATAATTCTCATAATCCTTCACGGTGTCGAACGGCATCTGCGAAGACATCGCGGCCAGGTCCAGATGATCGCCGTTTATCTGGTCTACCGGCATCTCCCACCACCGGAACTGCGCACTCTCCACGCTGTCGCGCAGATGGCGCAGCATCAATGTTTTATCCAGCGACTCCCGCTCCGGGAACCCAGTGGTGTCGATTGCTTCGAAGATGCGGATTTCATCACGCTCATATTGAGTCTTCCGCTCAACCGCTTCCGCGGAGCGGTCATAGAGACGGTCGTTATAACGGGAATCGCCTATCGCTGTAGCCAACTCAGGGTTGGTTTTCAACTCGTATTGCCACTCTCGCTCAATGGCATCGCGCAGTTGCGCACGGCGAGCAGCGAGCGGCGCACCCGGCTGTGCTTCCGCAACCGGTAGCAAGACCAACGAAAGCAAACTGAGTTTGGCAAAAGAACGACGATGAGCAGCACGCATAAGCCAATCTCCGCGATTCGAACTGGGGCAACGCCTCGCGAGTGAAGCCAGGCTCTTCAACCCGCAACCGGCTCTCGGGTCAGATTCCCGTTGACCTTGCGCAGAATGCCCAGCGGGTTGTCGTCGCGCAGTTCCTCCGGCAATGAGGTTCCGGGGAAGCCCTGATAGCAGACCGGTCGTGCAAAGCGAAGAATAGCCTGACTGCCCACAGACGTCGACCGGCTATCGGATGCGGAGGGATATGGACCACCATGAATCATCGCGTGTGCCACCTCCACTCCTGTTGGAAACCCGTTGAAGATCAGCCGCCCGGCCTTGCGCTCCAGGATTGCAACCAGATCTGCATATTCAGCAAGGTCTTCCGGCAAGCCCACCAGTGTCGCCGTCAAATGCCCTTCCAACGCCTCGGCCGCCTGCATCATGGCGTCTCTTTCGCTGTAGCGAATCACCAGTGTTGACGGGCCAAAAACCTCCTCACTTAGTTCCGGATGCTTCAGCAATACGCCGATCTCCATCTCCATCACTGCGGCGGATGCCACGCACTTTCTCGTCGCAGCCAGCGCAGCTTGTACCTCCATATCAGTTCTACTCTTGCGAGCGTTTACGGTATGGCGAAAATTCGCCGCAATGCCCGGCGTCAGTAGAGTAAAATCGCCGCTCTCCGCAGTCAGCCTGCGCAGTTCGGCAAGAAACGCCTCCGACTCCGGTTGTTGCGGTAAAAATACGAGGCCGGGCTTGGTGCACATTTGACCCGCGCCCAACGTGAATGATCCGAATAATCCGGTGGCAATCTGCGCGCCTCGCTCCCGCAATGCACGAGAGAGGATGAACACCGGATTTGTGCTGCCCATTTCAGCAAAACAGGGGATGGGTTGAGGCCGCTGGGCAGCGAGATCCATGAGCGCCCGCCCGGCAGCGTGCGAACCCGTGAAGCCCACAGCTTGAATGGCCGGATGCTGCACCAGCGCCTGTCCAACCTCGATGCCAGCGTCAAACAGCAAGGAAAATACACCCGGCGGTAAACCGTATGCACGCACGCTTTCCGCAATCACGCGACCGGCAATCTCGCTGGCCCCTGGGTGAGCGGGGTGCGCTTTCACCACCACTGGATTGCCAGCCGCGAGCGCTGAAGCTGTGTCTCCTCCGGCAACCGAAAACGCGATGGGAAAATTGCTTGCGCCGAAGACCGCGACCGGCCCCAACGGGCGCAGCATCGAGCGCAGGTCAGGCCTGGGCAGTGGCTTGCGATCGGGCAATGCTGCGTCGATGTGCGCAGCAACCCACGATCCCTCTTCGATGAGTTCAGCGAAGACGCGAAACTGCGTAGCGGCACGCTTTACTTCTCCCTGCAGCCGCGGTTGCGCCGGAAGTGCCGACTCCTGATGCGCGCGCTCGGCTAGTTCCTCCGTTACGCTTTCTAGCCGATCCGCAATCGAACGCAGGAAGCGGGCTCGCTCGCGACCGCTCAATGCGCTGTAAGCCGCAAACGCATCGTACGCTGCATGCGCCGCGTCATCCACATCGTCAATGCTGGCGGAGAAAAATGGCGGTTCGAGCAACTCATCCGTTGCAGGGTTCAACGCACGAAATCCCGCGCCTGCCTTTGTGCCATTCTTGCCGCCAATCAGCGAAACACCCTTCAATTCCATGCCTGCTCCTTATGACCGCGAAAACGCAGTGCTCCGCACCGTGGGTGGATGGCGCAACGCTTCTGAGACAACGGCACGCGTCTCTTCCAACTCCGTACCCGTGATCACCAGCCGCGGAGGTCGCACGCGCGGATTCCCAGTTCCCGTTTCCTGCTGTACCTGGTGAATGAGCTGAACAAACTTCGGCACTGTATCCATGCGCAGCAGAGGCAGAAACCAGCGATAGAGCGCGAAAGCTTCTTCCCGCTTGCCCGCAACGGCAAGGTTGAACAGCGCTACCGACTCGGCCGGGAATGCATTCACCAGACCCGCAACCCACCCCACTGCCCCCGCAGAGATTCCTTCAACAATCGCGTCATCGACGCCGACAAACACCTGCAGCCGCTCTCCCAGCAAAGCGCGGATGCCAGTCACCCGTCGCACATCGGTACTTGATTCCTTCACGGCGGCGAAGTTCTCATGCTCGTGCGCCAACTCTGCAATCTGTGTGGGAAGAAAATCCGTCCCATATGCAACAGGGTTGTTATAGAGCATGCAGGAGAGGGGCGTGGCGTGAAATACCGCAGTCACGTGCGCTTTCATCTCTCGCCAATCCCCGCAATAGACATAAGGTGGAAGCACCATCAGACCGGAGCAGCCGGCGCCTTGCGCAGACTTTGCCAGCGCAACTGCCTCATCTGTCGAGAGCGCGGAGATCGCAGCGACCACCGGAGCGCGACCCCCTACTGCTGCAACCATATTGCGCAAGATCGCTTCCTTCTCAGCAAAGGTGAGCGTCGCGGCCTGGCCAAGCGAGCCGAGCGATACAATTCCCGTGCAGCCGTTGTCGAGCATCCACCGTGCATGCGCGGTCATGAACCCGGCATCCACCTGCAAGTTGTTGTCAAGACAGGTTGTCATTGCGGGCATTACTCCGTACCACTTCATTCGCTCTCCTCTTGATTTGTATTGCCTGCCAAGGCCAGGCTATCGCTCTCGTAAGTAAGTCTATCTGTGACGCCGAGGCTTGAGACCAGCGCCGGAAAAATGGGCGGCCGAACGCTGAAGTGGAAGGGGTCCAAATCCCATCCAAATAGAAACTCGGCAGCCACGCCGCAGATGCGTCCCTGGCAGGGCCCCATGCCGCAGCGGGTATGCAATTTCGCCTCACGCCAGCTTATATGTTTGCGTACTCTGCCGAAGGAAATGTCCTCGCAGCGGCACACAAGCGTTGCGTCTGACGCGACCGTCTTCAGTCGCGGGTCGAGAGCCGTCACAGTTCGCAGGGCCTGAACAAATCCCAGTCTCTGCTTTCGCTTGCGCGCCAATCTTTCAGCATCTTTCGTTTTTCCCGCAGCGGCCAAACCGGCAATCTCACCCTCCAGCAATGCCAACTCCACACCGCCGATACCGGTCAGTTCCCCCGCGCAAGAGACATCCGCAATCGATGTCCGCAACAATGAATCTACTGTCACGAATCCTTCCTCGATACGGCAACCCAGCAGCGCCGGTAATTCCAGATTGGGCACTAGATGGAAACCGCAAGCGAGATAGTCGCAGCGCTCCTCCCATCGCTTCCCTTTCCGCTCGAGGGTCACCGCTTCGAACTTCTCTCCACCGTTTGCCGCAATCGGCCAGCAGCTTGTGTAGAACTTCGCACCGAGAGTCGCAATGCCGTATTCTATTCCTTGCAGAAGTTTCGCAGGCTCGCCGAGCAGTCGAACTCCAAAGGGAAAGAACCGGCGCAGCGGAGCCTGCTCGCAGATGGCCGCAATCTTCGCGCCGCGGCTTGTCAGATGCGCTGCCACCGCCAGCAATAGCGGCCCCGTTCCTGCCACCACTACGCGTTTCCCGGCAATCGGCAAACCGCCGCGCACCATCGCATCCAGACCTCCTGCACCCATTACATTGGGCTGTGTCCATCCCGGAAATGGAAGAAAGCGCTCGCGCGCCCCAGTGGCAAGAATCAGCTTTCCATAGGCCAGATCGCGACACTCGCTTTTGTATTCGGCGCGTAGCAAACCCGGCGCGGGGGCGTCGAATACTCGCCAACCCTGCAGCCGTGTGACATGCGTTGCATCAAGCTTGCCAAGCCAGTTGCGCGCGGCTGCTGGATGAGCGGTCGCAGCGCGCCATATCTGCCCGCCTGGCGCGGGGTTGTCGTCAACCAGTCCGACGCTCTTTCCCGCATCCGCGGCACTCACCGCCGCCGCAATGCCCGCCGGGCCCGCGCCCGCAACCAGAATGTCGAAGCGCTGATTCATGATGTGCGCACGTCCATTCCCACAGTGCAGAGAATCTGACAGCTCCTCTGGTGCGGCACTCCATCGATCGTCGTCCGGCATTCGAAGCAGATACCCATTCCGCAAAGGGGCCCTCGCGGTTCGCCGGTGACTGATCTTCTGGTCGGCGCTCCGGCAATCAGCATCGCCGCCGCAACCGTAGTTCCGTTCTTCACTGTCACCGCGACACCATTCACCGCCAAGGTGAGCGAATCCGCCGTTTCAGGCATGGGCCACGCTCCTCGCGAATCGGGCCGGCAAGTACGGCTCGATGGGAATCTTCGACTGCTCTGCGACGATTTGATCCACAAGTATGCGCGCGGTTCCCAATGATGTGGTGATACCCAGCCCCTCGTGCCCTGTAGCAAGAAATAAGGATTCGTCCTCCGGCCACGGCCCAATGAGCGGCA
>Ga0187847_10000071_pt1 | contig 110456 bp, 101 predicted proteins | sample June2016WEW_4_10_FD_132458 | JGI IMG/M metagenome (GOLD analysis project Ga0187847, IMG submission 132458) | Peatland microbial communities from SPRUCE experiment site at the Marcell Experimental Forest, Minnesota, USA - June2016WEW_4_10 | ecosystem: Environmental > Terrestrial > Soil >...
AATCGACGTGCGCATAGTGCCGATTCTTGGTCTCGTACTCGACGTGCGCCGTGGCGATGGTGATGCCGCGCTCGCGCTCTTCCGGTGCGTTGTCGATCGAGTCGAACGAACGGAAGACGTTCTTCGGATTGTGCTTCTGCAATACCTTGGTGATTGCCGCCGTCAATGTCGTCTTGCCGTGATCGATGTGACCAATCGTGCCCACGTTCACGTGCGGCTTGCTGCGATCAAACTTTTCCTTCGCCATAAAAGTCCCAGATCCCTTTCGTAGCTTTTACTGCCCGTTTCAACCCGGAGCGCCGGCCATCCGGCTCCAGCCCCAAAACCTGTTTCTCGTTCCTACTTCCCTTGCGCGCGGCCGATAATCTCGTCGGCAATCATGCGCGGAGCCTCTTCATAGCGCGCGAACTGCATTGAATACGAAGCCCGCCCTTGCGTGGACGAGCGAATGTCGTTCACGTAGCCGAACATCTCCTTGAGCGGCACAATCGCCTTGATGACCTGCGAGCCGGCGTGATGCTCCATACCCTCAATGCGCCCACGGCGGGAGTTGATGTCGCCAATGATCGTTCCCATGAACTCCTCGGGGACGGTGACCTCGACGGCCATCACCGGCTCCAGAAGCACCGGGCTTGCCTTGCGCGCGGCTTCTTTGAAAGCGATGGAGCCGGCAAACTTGAAGGCCATTTCGTTGGAATCGACTTCGTGGTAGCTGCCGTCGTAGAGCGTCACCTTCACGTCCACGATGGGGTAGCCCGCGAGGATGCCCAACTCGAGCGCGCCCTGCACGCCCTGATCGATGGGCTTGATGTACTCCTTGGGCACCGAACCGCTTTTGATCTCATTGATAAATTCGTAGCCCGCGCCCGGCGTATTCGGTTCGACGCGTAGCTTGCAGTGGCCGTAGTTGCCCGAGCCACCCGTCTGGCGAATGTACTTGCCCTCAGCCTCGGCCTTCTTGCGCAAGGTCTCGCGGAAGGCAACCTTGGGTTCGCCCACGTTGGCTTCGACCTTGTGCTCGCGTCGCATGCGGTCAACCAGAATCTCGAGATGCAACTCGCCCATGCCGCTGATAATCGTCTGACCCGAATCCTCGTCGGTCCGCACTTTGAAGGTGGGGTCCTCGTCAGCGAGACGCGCCAGAGCAACGCCCATCTTTTCCTGGTCGGCCTTGGTCTTGGGCTCGATTGCGACAGAGATCACAGTCTCCGGGAAGGTGATGGCGCCCAGAGCAATGGGATGATGCGGCGCACAAAGCGTGTCACCGGTCTTCAGTTCCTTCATGCCCACGCAGGCGCAGATGTCGCCCGCTAGAATCTCGCTCACGTCCTCGCGTTTGTTGGCGTGCATCTTGACCAGGCGGCCAATGCGCTCAGTTCTGCCAGTGCGGGGATTGAGCACCGTGTCGCCGGTCTTGAGCGAACCCGAATAAACGCGCACGAAGCCCAGCTTGCCAAAGGGATCGTTGATGATCTTGAAGGCCAGGGCCGCAAGAGGCTCACTGTCTTCTGGCTTGCGAATAACAATTTTGTCGGGATGGCTAGGATTGATGCCTTCGACCGGCGGCTTGTCCAGCGGGCTGGGCAAGTAATCTACCACCGCGTCCAGCAGCGTTTGCACGCCCTTATTTTTAAAAGCGCTTCCGCACATTACCGGGAAGACCTTCAGATCGATGGTAGCCTGACGGATACCAGCCTTCAGCTCGGCGATCGTTGGCGTTTCACCTTCGAGAAACTTTTCCAGCAGCACATCGTCTGTCTCGGCAATGACTTCGATCAACTGCAAACGGAAGGCCTCGGCCTTCTTCTGCAAATCGGCGGGGATCGGCTCGATAGAGAACTCGGCGCCCATGGTTTCGTCGTGCCAGACGATCGCATTCATCTCGACCAGATCGATGACACCCTTGAAGCTAGCTTCCGCACCGATCGGAATCTGCAATGCGACGGGGCGTGCGCCCAAGCGCTTGCGGATGGTGTCCAGAACGTGCTCAAAGTCAGCTCCGTTTTTGTCCATTTTGTTGACGAAGCAGATGCGCGGCACCTTGTACTTGTCGCCCTGCCGCCATACGGTCTCTGTCTGCGGCTGCACGCCACTGACCGAATCGAACAACGCCACCGCGCTATCCAGAACTCTCAGGGAGCGCTCGACTTCGGCCGTAAAGTCCACGTGGCCGGGGGTATCGATAATATTGATGCGAATATCTTTCCACATGCAGGTCGTTGCGGCCGAGGTAATCGTAATGCCGCGCTCCTGCTCCTGCTCCATGTAATCCATGGTCGCAGTGCCCTCATGCACTTCGCCGATGCGGTGCGTGATGCCCGTATAAAACAGGATGCGCTCCGTCGCTGTCGTCTTGCCGGCGTCGATGTGCGCCATGATACCGATGTTCCGGCAGCGATTGAGAGGTATAGTGCGAGCCACGGCAGTTACTTCCTTGCGGGCGCTTCGCCCGCGGTTAAATCTTTTTGTCCGACTAAGTCTTGACCAACTACGTCCCTAGTCCCTGCGCTTACCAGCGGTAATGAGCAAAGGCCTTGTTGGCCTCGGCCATACGGTGCACATCTTCCTTCTTCTTCATCGCCGCACCGCGTCCGTTGGCCGCATCCAGCAGCTCATTCGACAACTTGTCGGTCATACCCTTCTCGCCACGGCTGCGTCCGTAATTGATCAGCCAGCGAATGGCCAGCGAGGTGCGCCGGTCGGGATTGACCTCGATCGGCACCTGATAGTTGGCGCCGCCCACGCGCCGAGTCTTCACTTCGAGCAGCGGCTTGCAATTCTCGACAGCCTTCTTGAAGAGCTTGAGAGCGTCGTCGCCGCCGCCCTTCTCTTCGAGGTTCTTCATCGCCACATAGAAGATGCCCTGGGCCGTAGACTTTTTGCCGCCCCACATCATCGAGTTGACAAACTTGGTGACCAGCGTCGACCCGTAAACCGGGTCCGGCGCTACTTCCCGCTTCGCAATGTGCCCTTTTCTTGGCATAATCCCTCAAAAACAGCCTTCAGCTCTCAGCTGACAGCTTCTCTTACTTCTTTGCTGGCGCCGCGCCGCCCTTGGCGCGCTTGGCTCCATACTTCGACCGGCTCTGCTTGCGATTGGCCACGCCCACTGAATCGAGCGTGCCGCGCACCACGTGATAGCGGACTCCTGGAAGGTCTTTTACGCGACCGCCGCGAATCAACACGATCGAGTGCTCCTGGAGGTTGTGACCGATGCCGGGAATATAGGTTGTGACCTCAATCCCATTCGTCAACCGCACGCGGGCCACCTTGCGCAGGGCCGAGTTCGGCTTTTTGGGCGTCTGCGTATACACGCGGGTGCAAACGCCGCGCCGTTGCGGCGAAGCCTGCAAGGCCGGTGACGCCGTCTTGTACCGCGGGGCCGTGCGCCCCTTGCGAACCAACTGATTAAATGTAGGCAAACTGCAACTCCTTACGCCAAAAACTCCGACCCATCCCGCTTGACCGCCGCGCGCAGACTAAATCAGGTCTCCCGCGGCGAGAGCGCACGACCCGAAAGCTGTCGCGCACGCGCACGGAAGCCCATCTTTGCTGCTTCGCGTCTGCTTTCGTTCCAATCTCAGACGAGAACCAGGACGGTGGCTGGGCGTTTTCCCGCTCTTCGCAGGTAAAGCCAACTCCGTTTCGCGGTTCCGGCCCACATAGCCCTCCAAGGTGGAGAACGCGCGGGCTCCGATGCGATTTGCCCCTGCCCTTCGCAAGAAAAGAGCGATTCATGGGACCTGTCTGGCCAGCCAACTGCGCTTGGCCTTGGGAATCCGCCCCTCCTAATTCGGCTGGCCGGGCTACCCCACACGCTTCCGTCGTCAAGACACACGAACGAAGGCGTTCTTGCGGAACCTTTTAACAATATCAAGAAATCCGGGTGGGGTCAACGAATTCTGCCCCACCCCAGGGATTTTTCTCGCATTATTCGATTGAATGCAGCGTCCAAGCCCCATTTTCGAGAGCAAAGTCGGCTTGGCGCTTGCTGCTCAGCTTGTTGCCCGGGTTGTGCGCAATGCCCTGCAAGGCATCCGGTACGCCGTCGAGGTTCACGGCCTCGGTGTACGCGACCCCCTTGGCATCCGTTACGCCCGGAAGCGTCTCGTCTTGAATATCCTTCAGATCGTGGGCTTTGAGATGGTTGGCAGCCAACGTAATTACCACCACGGAAAAGTGCTTGTCCGCCTCGTTCTCAGGCCGCCACTGGATCACATCGCCGCCACTCGAAAGCTTGAGCACCTTCTTGCCCTCCGGAGTCAGCGTGAAATCGGCCCAGTATCTGTTGGGATAAAGTTTTGTCCTCTCCCAATATTTCGCCGCAATACCCTCTCCCAATCCCAGTTCGTCCACCGTAATATCGACGCCCACCGCTGGAGTCTGGTCGTACTTGGCCTGAATCATGGTCTGCGCGTTGGCTTGCGTTAGCTCCGGCGCCGATTTGCAACCGCTCAACAGCAGCCCCGCGCCCAGAAAAACCAATGTCCCCAAAACAATCATCTTTCCTGCGTTTTTCACTTTCCCTCCGTACATCGCACAAAACGGTCCAATTTGCCTCGCCCCGCCATTTTTCTCCACCTTTCCCCCGGTGTCAAATGGGATGAAAGCGAACGCACTCGCAATATGGCGGAATTGTGCTCTGGAAAGCATAAACCCTAGCGCGGAACTTCGCAGCCTGTTCAACCTTCGTCAACTTCGCGATCCCTAAATGTCGAAGGTGATTTTGGCGTCGTCGATCACCAAGGCAGCTATCCCGATCAATTACGCCAGAGGAGCGCTTTAGTTTAGCTTGAGTTTTCATTTTGGCGAGCGGCTGCATAGAAGCTCAGAGAGGCATCGCCTTGTTCGAGCAGGCGGGTACGTTCGAGCGAGCCGTAGCGGTCTTCAAGGCGTTCCTTGCGCCTATGCTCTGCGATCACCACGGTGGCCGGCGAGAGCAGGCCCGACGCAGCGCCGCCCAGCAAGCCAAGAGTGGCCGCGTACTCCGCAGCCGCGTCATAGGGCGGATCGAGGAAGAGGACTTCGTACCGTTCTTGATTTCGGCCTGCTTGGGCGGCGCGGCGCAGAAAGGCACTCACGTTGCCGGGATGAATCCGGAATCCTGCTGTCAGGCCCAATTTTTCCAGATTGCCACGCAGAACTTTGAGCGCCGCCGGAGCGCGCTCGACAAAGATCACGCTTGCTGCGCCACGGCTGAGCGCTTCGATGCCCACCGCGCCTGAGCCGGCGTACAGATCCAAAAAGGCTGTGCTTTGGATGCGCGGCGCCAAAACGTTGAAGAGGGTTTCGCGCAGACGGTCACTTGTGGGACGCGTGGCAAGCCCCGGCGGAGCTTCCAGCTTGCGAGAACGGAGCGATCCGGCGATGATGCGCATCGGCAACCAGCATACCGGATGCAAGGTCAATCGGATGGACGCCGCGCAATTTCACGACAGTCCCACAGTGTTTGGCGTAATTATATGCAAGGTTTTGAAAATATAAATAGGGGGGGGAGGGGGGGTCTTTTCCCCGAATGCAGCATTCGATTCAGACCGGTCCGAGAGGTCGACCCAACTTGAGGGTAACTGAACGGCAGATAATGATCTGCAAGATGCATTTCACGCTATTGCAGTGGGGGCGGAAGTACCTTGGGATTCGGCCGTGGTGCAGCTTTCCGAATCGCGACGACTGCGACTGGAACCTCGATGCAGGGCCGAATCTGATCTGGAAATGCGCTACGGGCTTTTGCGCCGGAAGGTAGCTAGCGCGGGCTCTGAGCGGCCTTGGCGAAATGAAAGATGCAACTGACCTCGTGCGTGGCAGGGTCGGTCTTGACGTCGTCGGTGGTAATAACTGTTTGCATCCATTTCGCCAGGGGCTTGTCTTTCTTTTGCGCCAGCGCCGCAAAGTTTGAGACGTAGCTTTCGTCAAATACATCGCCGGGCGCCATCTTCCAGGCGAGCTTAAGTTTGGCGGCCATCGCGTCGGGGGCTCCATCGAATTTGACCGATGCTAGCCGATACTGCGAGCCCGGAGTGATTTCGAGGCTGTAATTCACAATGTGAGTCGCCTCATTGAAGGAAGGGTGTGGAACGACGGAGCAATCGAGATAGCCTTTCGCATGGTGTGCGTCGTGGACCGCCAGAAGAAATAAATCGAGCGGCCGTCCAGAACCGGCTGGGTATTTGGACAGGATTTTCTGAGCGTCTGCGCGCGTGACCAGCGCGCTGGACGGAAAGTCGATGGTGCCGAGCTTGTAGATTCCACCTTCTTTGATGGTTACCGCGAAGGGAATATCGACGGACTGATCAGAGCCGACGACAGGCACAACGGGAGGATCGACCTGGGCGACATCGACTTGGACGGCCGCATAACCTTGGTCCTGATAGAGATCTTGGAAAACGTGCTGAAGACCGATGGCTGTGTTCTCTGTGTCAAAGCTGTTCCCGGTTTGGCCGCTGGCCAGGAGGCTGGCTTTGGCTTGCATAGCGGGCGAGATGCCGGAAAGCTGGATGCGGCCGATATGCACCGGCGGTGAGACGACTGTGAAGTTCATCGCTGTGAGCTTTTGCGGGCCCAGACCGCTGGTGAGAGTGGCTTTCACCGTTGCCTTGATGCCTTTGGCCGCCAGCATCTCTTCGAGTGTTTGGCGGATTCCTTCGAGCATGGGCCCACTGGCGGGCAAGAGGCCGCGATAGAGCGGGAATCGCTCATGAAGTTTGGCATCGAGATCTTTGCCCGGCGTAAGAGGCACGTTCTCCAAGTGCATGGGGAAAAGATGGCTGGAAGGCGTCAGGGTGAAAAGCATCGACTTGCTGTCGGAGCTAAACTTGACAGCTTCAAAGAAGCCCGTGTCATAGAGCTGCTTGGCGTGCGCTTTCAAATCGCGGACGTTCAGACGTGCGTCCGGCTTCAAGCCAGCGGCCGCGAGCAGCTCCAGTTGCGTGTATTGTGGTGCGCCTTGAAAACGGATCGCTTTGGGCGCAACTTTTTTCTGCGCCAACAGGGGAAGAGTGCAAAGAAGAAGCAAAGCTACACTGACTGCGCCAGACTGTTTGATCATGTTCTGCCAAGGTTAGCAAATAAAGGTTGAGTGCGGCCAGCGGGCTTTTCTGGCGGGCAAGAGAGATGATCCGCAAGATGACTTTGTGCGATTGTTTTGGGCAGAAGTACCTCGGGATTCGACGACGGAGCTTTATCGCCGCAATGGTGGGATATGCGGCTTCGCAGCGTGGGTTGATTTCAGAAAATTTGTAGATGGGTTCATGCGAGGGTTGAAACCCCCTGCTCCCTCCGGATTCTTCCATTTATAACTGTAATACTAGGCCAGGAACGGGCGGCTTATTTCTTGAAGCGGTCGGCCACGGCGGCAGCCAGAATCGTGGCTTGCGCCCAACCCCACACAATCAAAAACCAGCGGGTGAAGACCAGAATCCCATAGGTACTCACGAAAAACAGGTAGGGAAGTTTGGGAAACCAGGGTCTGCAAAACTCGGGGCTGGGATTGGGCGTCCACTTGTCGTCCATCCCCAACTTCACCAGCGGGACGGCGTTCTCCAGTGTGTAGACGAAGGGTTGGTACTTCGGATAAAGCGGAGACACCCGTCTGACTTCGCCTTTGTCCGTTATGGCGTTTGGCTGGTAGCGCACCCGCAACAGTTCTGGCGTTTGCATCGGAATGAAAACGGTCATGGTGACCAGCAACCAGGACCTAAATCATGTCTCTACGTCTTACGCGGAACGCCAAAACCTTACCATGCGTATGTCTATGCGGTGGTATACTCGGCTGACAAATGGGTTCTCAAAGAAACAGGAAAATCATGAACACATGCTCGCGATCTATTTCCTCTAATACACTTTTGCATCAGACGTTGCGCGTCACTCCTGCGATGGAAGCTGAAATCTCCAATCACGTTTGGAGTAATGAGGAAACGGTGGTTCTTTGGGAGAGAAGATCAATTCTCGATGGACTCTACCAAGCAGCCTAAGAAAGTCGGGAGATCAAAAGGGGAATTCGAACTAGTTTTCCACATTTGGTACCATAGTGTGGGAAAATGCATACTTTTTCTTGACGAAAGTATCTAATAAAAGCGAGACTCGTACGAAGTTCCGAACTCCCAACTGTACGTCGCCAACCATTCTTGTGATTCGGGGTGCGACATGAAATTGAGAAAAATGTTAAAGGTCAGTATTACCGTCGAAGTGGACAGAGACGGAGATTCGTTTTATGCGCATTGCCCAGGGCTGAAGGGTTTGCATGTCGATGGGGCAACAGAAGAGCAAGCAGTCTCGAACGCGCTTGACGCTGCTTCGCTTTATCTTGACTCCATTCTCCGGCATAACGATCCTTTGCCTATTGGGGCGCATTTTACCGCCGAGGAGCACTTTCTGCGGCCTAAATCGGGGAAACGGACCTTGTCGCGGGACGTAGAGGTGCCATGGCCTACAGCGGAAGTGTGTGGAGTCAGCTAAAGAACATAACGGCGGATGACTTGATATCCGCCCTAGAAAAAAGCGGATGGGAACTGGAGCCTAATTGTACGGGAGCGATTCAGGTTTACAGAAACGCTAAAGGCGAAAGGGTCTCTGTCCACTATCATCCCAAGAAGACATACGGGCCGAAACTTCTGAAGGGATTGTTGGAAGATATCGGATGGACGGAAATTGAATTAAAGAAGCTAAAGCTCATAAAGTAGAATCCCTTTCCCACCACTGCTCTACGCCTGTGGAAATCATTTGACCCACTACCCCCTTTCCCCAGCCAACTCTCTTTGTCGTCGCGCAGGCTCTTCATCTTAGTGCCCATAAGATTGAGATTTGTATGCCTTGAATTCTCGATGCGTTGCCGGAGCAGATCACCCTTGACGACCAGGTTGTTACAGATGAATGCGCCAAGCTTTGCACCTATAACCGGTAAGTCCCCACTAATCTCCGCGCCGGTCAGTTTAATCTCACCATCGGACCCGAGGCGATCCTCTAGGAAGATGTCACCGCCGATCTTCACACCGATCGCACGAAAAGTGCATGGTCCGTGGTCTTCAGTTTTGCGCCGCAGCAGTTAAGTTGTCCTGTGATTTCCGCACCGGCCGAGTCATGCAGCACCTTCAACTCTGCTGGCTTCAAGTCGGGGTCGAAGCTAGTTTTTGCCAACTTGATGAGCGTTTTTTTGCGAATTTCGTCGATCAAGGGCATCGGGGCGGGTGCCTTTCGAGGAAGGCTTTGCCAGCTACTCTACACCCTGCCGGGCTAACATAACCGGTACAATCAAAGGAGGGGAGTCCCGAGAGGGGTTCCCTGTGTCTTTTCTGTTTGAGAAGGGTTGACTGCAAGGAATGGTGCGCCGCAGACCGACTAGGAAAAGGAAGAAGAGTTCTGGCGCAGCGGGAACCTTGCTGCTGCTCTTTTTCGTATTGCTTATAGTGGCTGGCGCGGCGGCCTGGCTGGTTTTTACGCCTTTCGGGCCGGAGAGCGAAACATTTGTCGAGTTGGCGCCGGGCTCTTCCACGGTGCAGATGGGGCAGCAACTGGAAGAGGCGGGCATCGTTCGCAGCCAGTACGCATTCGACCTCGTCCGCTGGGTGTGGCGGGGAAGGCTCAAGGCGGGTGAGTACCGGTTCGACCACCCGGCATCGGTGGCGGAGGTCTATTCGCGCATCGAGCGTGGGGATGTTTTTACAAAGTCAGTGACCATACCGGAGGGCGCGAGCCTCTTCGATATTGCCGCACGGATGGAGCAGGCGGGATTTGGCACGCGGCAGGATTTTCTGGATGAGGCAGCAAAACAGGTGAGCCTGGTGGTGGACCTGGACCCAGGAGCTAAAAGCCTGGAGGGCTATCTGTTCCCTGACACCTATCACTTTCCCCGCAAGTTTGGCCCGCCACAGATTTGCGCGGCGATGGTGAGGCGCTTTCGAGCAAAGGCTGCTGAATTGGGATTGAAGGAGAACGTGCATCGAGTGGTGACCTTGGCATCGCTGGTGGAACGGGAGACGGCATTGGACGCCGAGCGTCCTCTTGTGGCCAGCGTCTTTGAAAATCGCCTGGAGAAAAAGATGCCGCTGATGACCGACCCGGCGGTGATCTACGGCCTGGAACTCGATAAACGCTGGCGGGGGACGATTTACCAAAGCGACTTGAAATTCAATACGCCTTACAATACTTATTTGCATGCCGGACTGCCGCCGGGGCCGGTGGCTAATCCTGGCTTGAGATCGCTGCGGGCGGCTATGGAACCGGCGCACACGGACTATCTCTACTTTGTGGCGGCGGGGGCCAATCCACAGGGAGGGTCACTGTTTTCACGGACCATCGAAGAGCATATACGCAATGTGGCCGTCTACCGGCACGCGATGAAGAAGGCCGGTGGACGATGAAGGCAAGCTGTCGTCTTGCTACTGCTGCCGCGAGCCTGGCATTCCTTTTATCGGGATGCTCACTTCTTCCTACTACACGCAAATTGCCTGTGCCTAAGGCGCCATTGGTTGAGCAGACAGTTGCGCCGGATGAGCTGGTGGCGAAGCTCAATCAGCGATGGGCGGCGATTGAGACCCTGACGGCAACTGTGGATATGCAGGCCAGCGTGCTGAAAACCAAGGAAGGCGTGGCGAAGGATTCTCCCACCTTTCCCGGAAACATTCTGCTGCGCAAGCCGGAGATGCTGCGGGTGCTGGGGAAGGTGCCGGTGCTGCACACGCGGGCCTTCGACATGGTGAGCGACGGCAAGGATTTTATGCTTTGGATCCCGTCGAAGAACAAGGCATACAAGGGTTCCAATTCACTGAAAAAGAAGTCGGACAATCAATTGGAAAACCTGCGGCCGGGATTTTTTCTGGACGCGCTGGTGGTGCGGGGATTGGCGCCGGACGATGAGTTCATGGTGACTGCCGACACTGTTACGGTCGAGGACGCAGCACGGAAGCATCTCTACTTAGTGCCGCAATACAAACTGAGCATCATGCGCCCGAAGGCGGGCGGCCATGAGTTGGAGCCGCGGCGCGAGGTCTACTTTCACCGCGACGATCTGCAGCCGTATGAGCAAGACGTATACGACGGCGAAGGGAACCTTGAGACTCAGGTTTTCTATTCTGCGTACCAGGACTTTGGCACGGGTAAGTACCCGTCCAGAGTCGTAATCAAGCGCCCGCTTGAAGAGATCCAGATCGTTCTCACCGTTGACAAGGTGGTGGAGAATCAGCCGCTGACCGATGACCAGTTCGTACTAAAGCCTACCGAAGGAACCCAGATTCAGAACCTGGAGTAGGTCTCTCTGCCCGGGGCTGCTCAGCTAAAAGTATGTACTCATTCAACGCGTCGTTCAAGGCTGAGGCGGGTTGAGCGGGCTTGCTGCTGGCTCGTCGAGCTTGGTGATGTGCACGCTGGCCTGGGTTTCAGGGACTGTGCCGTCGTTGAGTTGCACTTCGGTGGGCTTACCTTGGATGAGGATTCGTACGGTAATCTTGCCGCGGGAGGGAACCAGCACGCGCTGGGTGACGAAGGTCGCGCTGGAACCGGAGCCGGAGCGGACGGTGACTGGGACTTCTGCCTGAGCGTAGCCATTATTGGCTATGTTGACGGCGACCAGCCAGTTGCCTGCTGAGGCGGTGGTGGGGAAAACGCCTTCGACGCTCAGGTCGGGCAGCCCCTTGTCGGCATCGACCCAATCGGCGAAAAACCAGTTTAGATCGCGATGGTTTGCGGATTCTTCGAGGAGCTTTTCGAAGGAGCTGCGAGTGGCGGGCGCCACGGAATCTTTCGCTGCCTGCTGCGCGGGAAGATTGGTGGGATGGTAGTAAGTTTTGAGTGCAGCGGAGAGCGCTGGATCGCCGGCCAGATCGCGGAGCATCCATAGAACGTAGGCGGCTTTGGTGCGGTAGTAGACGGGCGAGATGGCCTGGGCCAAGGGTTGACCGGGGCTTTGACCGGGACTTTCCGGCTCGGCCAGCGCCAAGGCTGCGCGGTCTGCTTCGAGGGTGCGCAGAGCGGCATCGCGGCCGTGCTGCCTTTCAATCCACAATGCGCCCATGAAGGTGGCCAAGCCCTCGTCTAGCCAGGCTGGGGGCGGCGGCGGCGAGTTGGGAGAATCGACCAAGTTGTGAGTGAAGGCGTGGGTGAGGGCGTGGACCAGAACGCCGTTCAAACCATCGCGGCTGGCTTTGGAACTGGGTTCGTGGAGCGGGATAGCCAGCAAAGCGCCGGTCTCGAAGGGAGCGTCTTCGGGGTCGGGCAGATCCAACAGAGTTAGTTCAGAACGGGGTTGCTGGCCAAGCCAGCCTTGCAAAAACGAAGTGACCGCGGTGGCCGCCGTGGTCCAGTATTCGACGGAGATATTGTCTTCGGGGAGGGTCCAGGCGGTGAGGTTGGTGCCGGGATGCGAGGCGCGGATGGCGACGAAGAGGCTAGGCGCTTCAAAGCCCAGAGTCGTGCTATCGAGGCTGGCAGTAGCAACGCTCGAGACCTCCTGGCTCTGGTCGAGGCTCCCGGATTCTGTAATGGTGAGAGGCGCTGGGTGCCCGTTGATGAGGGCGATGGTGGGAGCTTGGCCGTGGGGAAACTCGACGGTGAGACGCAGACGGAAGTGCGCGCCGGTGAGACGCAGCTTGTGTTCACCCATCTCGTCGAAGAGACGCGCGCCGTCGCCCAGGATGACGGGAACGCTGGCCGTTGGATACCAGACCACGTTGCCAAAGCCGCGAAGGCCCGTGAAGGGAACGCTGATCTGGTCCCAATCCGAGCGGAGTGCTGTGTCGCTTGGTGCGCCAATGGTCAGAAGGCGCTGGGCGTTGGCGGCGATCTGGCCGGAATAAGTCACGTCTAAATTGAGGCTCTGGCCGGGCGCGAGCGGCTGGGTAAGCGGGGTTACAGCCTCGTGCAACTGGCCGGTATGGTCGGCGTCGGAGTTGAGCGTGGCGACCTGGAAAGCCACGTCGCGGCTATCCACGCGTATGCGTTCCCAGTTGAGCGTGGAGGAGATTTGCAGCGGGATGCGCGTGAGTGGGGTTTTGCCGTCGTTGCGCACCGCGACCAAGGCACGGACGGCGATCTGCTGCTCAGCGGCGCGAATACGCACATCCATATCGAGACTGGTAAAGGTGACGGCTTGGCGGTCGGCGTCCTCGGCTGCCACTTGTGCTGCCAGCGCGACGGTTGCCTGGGTTGCAGGCGATGTGGCGCGGGTGACGGTCTGGCCGTTCTCGTCGATAGAGCGGGAGAAAATGACTTGGCCTTTGGGCTGATCGGATGAGCTGGGAGCTGATTGCTTTTGTGCTGGTTGCGTGGATGGGGTGGTTTGCGCAGTGCCGGAGAGAGCAGCCAAGCCGGCGGCGTACGCGATGATTGCCACGATGCGGGCAAAAGAGAACTTCATGAACCCAAGCCTTTCTGTTTCTTTGGCCGGGCACCTGCGATGCGGCCAACTGAACCTTCGACGCGGCGCGCGGCTAAACGGCGTTGGCGGAAGGCTTCGTAAAGCACCACTGCGCCGGCGGCCGAGACGTTGAGCGAGCTGACGCCGCCTGCCATGGGAATGCGCAGCAGGTGATCGCAGGTGCGGCGGACCAACTCGTGCAACCCCGCGCCTTCACGGCCGAGAACGAGAACGCAATCGCCGGTCAGGTCGAATTGATCGTAATCGGAGGTGCCGCGCTCGTCGAGACCGATGACCCATAAATTGTGATTTTTGAGGTCTTCCAACGCACGGACCAGGTTGACGACGCGGGCGATGCGCAAATGCTCTGCTGCGCCCGCGCTGGCCTTTACGGCTACCGGACTTAAGGGAGCAGAACGGCGCTCGGTAAGCACCACGCCGTCCACCCCGGCGCCGTCGGCTACGCGCAATAGAGCGCCGAGATTTTGCGGGTCTTCAACACCGTCGAGAGCCAGCAACAGGCGGGGATTGCCTGGTTGCTGTGGCTCGTAGAGGTCTTCGATGGACAGAAACTCCTGCGGATGAACCAGGGCCACGACGCCTTGATGAGTAGGTGTCTTGGCGAGTTCGGTTAGCTGATCGCGAGATTCCTGGCGGACGCGGAGACCGCTCTCGCGGCAGAGGGCGACGAGGCGCTCGAGCCGTACATCATCGCGTTCACGGGCCACCAGAACGTGATCGAATCGCCGCCGTCCGGCCTTGAGCGCTTCCTCAACCGAATGCAACCCGTACAGAACTTCCATGAAGAATAGTGTAGAAGATCGATGGCTTCAGGTTTTGCTCTGGGAAAATGCTTTCCGATTGAGACACGACCTCCTCAATTGAACAACGTCGATGCACAATCCATTGATTGCGTCAGCGTGCGGGTTCATGGAAGAGCGGGAAAAGCCCTTGCATTCACATGTTATTCACGGAGCGGCGTGCGAAATCTTCTGATTTGCATTGGGTTTTTATGGCTACTCCGGGACATCGAAATCTTCCCTTGACAATGCTAAAAATTGTGGACTACCGTTCGCGGCAGTTGTCTATTTCTCCCAACGAGGTATGTCAACCATGAAGACGAAAATCGTTCTTGCGGCAGCATCAATGCTGCTGCTTGCATGCCCCCCGCTCGTTCATGCTGTCACTACCTGTCAAACGGGCACACTTACAAGCTACATTGCACTGGGCGCGGAAGGATGTATTTTCGACGGCGCCATTTACAACAATTTTAGCTTCCCAGCAATCTCCACAAACGGAATTACCCCGGACGATATCCTGGTAACTCCGAATCTGCTTCCTGCCGCCAATCTTTTTCAGGGGCTTAATTTCACGCCCCTATTGACGACGGGGTGGAGTGTAGGCGCGGGGCTGTCAGAAGAATTTGTGATCAATTACGACGTCGCATCGATTGCGCCAGCCGGCTTGGGGACTGGCGTTCTCACTCTGGATCTAGGGGCAGCGCAGATTTCGGGGCCCATCGGGAGTGTAATTGTGAAGGAAACAATCGCGCCGGCCACGACTGCTAGCATTCCTCTCGAAGTCTTCGAGATTTGCGAAGAGGTATGCAGCCTTAAACAGAGTGACTCAGTTACCGTCACACCTATCCAGCCAGTTCAGACCACTCTCACGGTGACGCTCGATGGCGGCGATGGAGGCGTATCTTTGAGCGGCTTTGCAGCCCTCGATGCTTTTGGCCCTCAGCCGGGATAGTTATGTCTCACAGTGGTTCTGCTTGCGCCCGCTCCTTGCGAAGTTTCCTTGATGGAGCGGGCGCTATTCCTGTTCAGCGCGGCGCATGGTTTTTATTGAGTGGGAAGCAGATTCGGCAACAACCGAGAATCCTCCAGGTTACATCGGCATTTGCCGTTACCGAACCTCCTTATAATGTGGCAAATTGGTAGAGACCGTTGTTTCGGGAGAGACTTGTGCGCAAATTGAGTTACTTGTATGTTCTCTTGATTGCATCGCTCGTGGTTTCTGTGAAGGCGCCTGCGCAGACGGATTCCTCACCACACAAGGTTCAGTTCGTCACCGTTGCAGAAGGTGTTCAGCTTGAAGTGCTCGATTGGGGAGGACTCGGCAGACCGCTCATCTTCCTGGCGGGCAACGGAGACACCGCTCACGCTTTCGATAATTTTGCTCCGAATTTTACAGGGCAGAATCACGTTTACGGCATTACGCGCAAGGGCTCGGGCGCGTCCAGCAAGCCGGCACCGATGAATGGGAACTACTCGGCGGATGGTCTGGGAGACGATGTTCTCGCTGTGATGCGGGCGCTTCGGATCGAGCGTCCCGTTCTGGTGGGGCACTCGCTTGCGGGTGAGGAGCTCAGCTCCATTGGCAGTCGCTTTCCGAACAAGGTAGCAGGTCTTGTTTATCTTGACGCCGCGACGAGCTTCGCATTTTACGATCCTGCGCATCCAGCCATAGAGATCGAGATGAACGGCATCAAGAAACGCATCGAGGAGATAGAAGCTGGTGGGGTCGATGAGCAGCAGAAGCTACGCGAACTTGAAGTTGCAATTGGAAAGTTCGAGACCCTTCTTCACCAGAGCAACGAAGACGTAAAGACGATGCCCCCGCTGCCTCCGCGCTCGCCGATCGGAGCCGCGATCAACTTCGGCATGGAGAAGTACACATCCATCCCGGTTCCGGTGCTCGCGATCTTTGCCTGCCCTCACGATTGGAGCCACTTCTTTCCGAACGACCCGCAACGCAGAGCGGCGCGACTTGCTGAGGATACAGAAATTTGCTCGGCACGAGCTGAAAGTTTCGCACGCGGAGTTCCAACCGCCCGCGTCGTTCGCATTCCGAACGCAGATCACTACGTCCACCGCTCGAATGAGGCGCAAGTGATCGACGAGATGAAGAAATTTCTCAGCACCCTTCCGTAGAGGATCAGCATCGCAAGTCGGCTAGCGTCTATCAATCGCGATCGAGCACGACCGGTGCCCTACACTCGCCGCGCTGATAGATCGTCAGTTACTTGGAAGCCAGGCTGATTTTTCTCTTGATGGACTGCTTGATGGGTTGCATACTGGGGCTGAACGATGCCTGCGAAATCATCCACTACTCAAACCTTCACCGCTGTGCTTGAACCGCTGCGGACGCGGCTGCGGTGGGTGATTGCGCGTGTTCCCTTTGACGTGGCCGAGACATGGCCGCGGCGCAGAGGCTTGCGGGTGCGCGGCGAGATACTGCCGGCGAAGAGCAAAGGCGAGGCTGCGAAAGACAAAGGAAAGTCTCTGGATAAAAGCGAGGGCTTCGCGTTTCGCACTTCACTCTTCCCTAACATCGGCGGGGATGGCCACTTTTTGCTGGTCAATAAAAAGATGCAGGCTGGGGCAAAGGCTTCGATTGGATCGCAGGTGCGGATTTCGCTCGAACCGGATTTTGAAGAGCGCGCGGCGGTGACTCCGCCGGAGTTGGCGCGGGCGCTGAAGGGCGACCGGCAGCTGCCGAAATGGTTTGAGAGGCTGAGCTACTCGATGCGCAAGGAGATTGGCCGATGGGTCTTGGAGCCGAAGGGCGCTGAACTGCGAGTGAAGCGCGCTGAACAAATGGCCGAGCGGCTGCTGCTGACCCTGGAGGGCGAGATCGAGCCGCCGCCGATTCTTCAGGCGGTTTTTTTGCGGCAGCCGCTGGCGCGCAAGGGGTGGGAGGCGATGACGCCGGTGCAGAGGCGCGGTCATCTGCTGGGCATTTTTTATTATCAGACTGCGGAGGCGAGGGAACGGCGGGCGGCGAAGGCGATCGAGGAGGCGCTGCGGGTGGCGAAACGGAAGTCGGTGGATTAAGGGTGGGCTGCTATTGGAGTGGATTGGAGCTGGTTGTTTGCCATACCGTGGGATTGGGTAGTGGTGCAATTTTTGGATTTGCGACGATTCAAGCAGAACACTAACCCTGCTAGCGGAATTACAGTTCTGGGATTCTTGCTTCCCCAGATATACTTGATTGATGATCCGCCCATACATCTATCTCTTTTGGGGCTATTTGTGTGGCTTGATTCTTCTGACCGCAAGGTGCGGATATGTTGCGGCCACAGACGGCACAGGGCCACGGAAGGGTCGGGCCCGGCTGATTGCCACGCTAGCATTCGCCTCTTGTTTTGTTGCGGGGCCGCTTTTGTGGGTTAGCTACGAATCCCACCTTCCCACATTCGACTTCGAGGGTGTTGTTACCTCGGTGCGAGTCGAGAACTCCAACAGTAAGCACTTCAGTGCCCAGTTATCGATTATGACCACTCTCGGCGGAAATGCGACCGTCCACGTCTCCGACCGAAGTGATGCGTGGCGCGTCGGCCAGCACCTGCGCGTGCGGTATTACGGGGACACGGGCGAGCTCATTAGTGCTACCGTGTTCGATTCGAGCGGAAAAGAGGAGAAGACCATAAACAGAACTGCCGGGTTCTCACGTCCATGGTCAGTTCTTGTGGGATTCGTTCTGGCTTGGTTGGCTTGGGTCAGGTATCGGCGCGTTCCAAACGGAGAATTCGAGAGTAACGATGTTCCCGACGCCAATTCTCCGGATTGCTCACCCGACCTCGACGAGCAATCTTCAACCGCCGAAGTACTTGGTCGGCTCCGAACTGATGCCAAGCAGACGCTGGTGAAGCAAAAGGGACGGGCATTGATGGCCGCTGGAGCGTTCATCGCAAGTTGTGTATTGGTCTGGCCGTTTCTGGTGGGCAATTCTCTGCACCGATATTGGGACTCGATAGGAAAATATCTCATACTGCTTTCGTTGGCACTACTGATTCCATTTGCAGCCTGTGTGGGATTGGCCATCAGTGCCTGGTTCTACTATCGCGGCGTGAAAAAAATAACCGATTAGTCATTCTGAACGAATAACCGGGTAACCGGAGATTGCACCACTACTCACAAATCGTGACGTGGGACACCGGCGAAGGGTTTTTGGGCTCAACATTACAAAAGTTAACGATAATCTGGGAGAAGAATCCCATTTTCAGGAGAACTCTGCGGCAGGAATAGCGTCTAATTGAATGAGATGAATACAACTGCAGCAATTCGACCACTTTTTAGGTCGCGTTCCGCCACAATCGCCGATGAACAGGTGCGGCAGGAGAGCCTTGCCGTATCTGCCGGACTGAAGCGTCAGGATGCAGGGCTGCTGGATGAGCTGATCGTTCGCTACCAGCACCGGCTGTTGCGCTACTTGCTCTATCTGACCGGCAATCGCGAGATGGCCGAGGACCTCTTCCAAGAAGTCTGGATGCGTGTGCTGGTGCGCGGTGCGCAGTTCAATGGCAAGGCGCGCTTCGACACCTGGCTGTTTACCATCGCGCGCAACCTGGTGATCGACCAGCGGCGCAAGCGGACGATGGCCAGCCTGGACGAGATGTTCGAGGTTGGGGGCGAGGACGACCGGCCGATGAGCTTCGAGATTGCCGACGACGAGCCAACGCCTTTCGATCGCTTTGCGAACCTTGAAGACCGGGAGCAGATTGCCGAGGCGCTTCTGCAACTGGACACGCTCTACCGTGAGGTGCTGGTGCTGCGCTTTCATGAGGAGCTGTCTCTGGAAGAGATTGCCAAGGTGACGCGGGCGCCACTTTCTACTGTGAAATCAAGACTTTACCGTGGTTTGTCAGCGATAAAGCCCAAACTAAAAAATGCGGTGAGGCCAACTGCGGCCCGGTCGGCGATGGAATCTGAGACGTTAAGGACGGTATGAACCCGAGCGAAGGCACCTACGGTGCGGCCAACCCTTCAGAGGCAGACGGGGCCGTAAGTGTCGAGCGCGATCTGCTTTCAGCTCTCGCCGGGAAGCAGGGAGACCGTGAATGCGCGGTGGCCTATCGCACCCGGCGCGTGGTGATCGCCTCGCAAGGCGTGATGCAGCAGCAGAAGGCCGGTGGGAAGCGCATTCGCGCTGTGGCACTTTCGGCTACGCTGGTGGTGCTTCTGGTGCTGGGTCCACTGGTCTGGTGGGCCGGAGATACCTTCATTGAGGAAGAGCGCCTGACCGGGCTGACGGGCCAACTGAGCTTGTTGATCTTCTTTATCTGCGCGGCGCTGCTGGCCTCGGTGCTGCTGGCTGGCTGGCTGCGACGCAAGCCCTGAATCGAGAATCCTCGCACCGAGCGTATACAGCCCAAGTATGCGCAACTTACTAATTCTCTTTCCCGTCCATTCAGAAAGGGGTTAAGCTGTGCTTAAGCTCCTGAATGCCCCTCTGAGAGAGGGTTTGCCTATGCGCAACCCACAATCGATTACCGTCAACGAAGACGCTCGCCTGATTCCGGTGTGGTCCATTGTGACTGCGGCCCTGGCTTTTGTGCTGGTGGAGTACTATTTCTGGCTGGTTTTGCCAGCGCAGCAGCACCACATGCCGCCGCTCGGTTTCCGCGTCTACCTCAATCTTTCCTGGGGTCTGCTAGCCTCGCTCTACTTTCTGATGGTGGGCTACGTGAGCAAGGACGCTCCGCGGCGGGCGATGAGTTCGCGCTTTTGGATCGCCATTTGCTTCGTGATGCCGGGCGGTATCGGCGCTGTGCTTTACTTCCTGCTGCGCCAGCCAGAGGTGTCGTGTTGCCCGGCCTGCTCGACGCACGTGCAGAGCGACTTCCACTTTTGCCCGCAGTGCAATTACCAACTTGCGGCCAGTTGCGGACACTGCTTCCGCACGGTGCGCGTTTCCGACCAATTTTGTACGCAATGCGGCCATGAGCTTGCCGCAGACCACATGCCTGCGCGGCTGCGGGCGTTGGCCGAGTAGCCCGGCGTCGCGTGTCCTGAGTTGCGCTCCTGAGAGCCGGAAAAGTTGAGCCACCTGCTCGACTGGGCCGTGGCCGGTGTACACTTTTTCTTCGCGCAGAAACTGCTGCTTCCTTCGCGCGAACAGGAAAAAAGCCATGCGCAAATCTACATTTGTTCTCTCACTGGCAGTTGCTTGCCTCCTCGTTCCGTCTTACTCCGCCCAAACTGCTTCAGCGCCGGCCAAGCGGCCGATGACTTTTGACGACTTGATGAAGATGAGGCGGCTGGGCGACACTGCCGTTTCGCCGGATGGCAAGTGGCTGGCCTACTCCGTTACGACCGTGAACTTGGACCAGAACACCAAGACGCCGGAGCTGTTTATCCAGCCCATCGCTGGCGGCGATGCGAAACCGCTGACTGTGGCGCAACCCCGAGACAGTGGCGTGCAGTTTGCTCCCGACGGGCACTCCGTGCTCTTCCTTTCCGGTCGGGAGGGGGGCCAACAAATCTGGCTGGCGGACTTTGACGGCTCAACCGGCATGACGAGCAATACGAAGAAGCTGACCGGCATTTCGACCGAAGCTGACAATGCGATTTGGTCGCCAGACGGGAACTCCGTTCTTTTTACATCGACGGTTTACCCGGATTGCCCGGCGATCACTCCTATGGACGGCGGGGTTGGGGACAAGTGCAACGCGGATCGCGATGCGGCCGCGGCTGCCAGCAATGTCAAGGCGCAGATTTTCACTCATCTGCTCTATCGCCACTGGGACCACTACACGGGCGAGAAGCGCAGCCATCTGTTCTTGGCAACGGTTGCGAGCGGCGCGGTGAGAGACTTGACGCCCAACGATCCGCATGACGTTCCGCCGTTTTCGCTGGATGGCGGAGGCTGCGGTTGCGACTTTGCGCCCGACTCGAAGGAACTAGCCTTCACCGAGAACATCGACCCGGAGCCGGCGATCAGCATTAGCGCAAAGATTTTTACGCTCGATCTGGCTAATCCGGCGGCAAAGCCGGTTGCGATCAGCACCTCGCTGGGCGGAAACTTTAATCCGGCTTACTCGCCCGACGGGAAGTACATTGCATGGCGATCGCAAGAGCGGGCTGGGTATGAGAGCGATAAGTTTGGAATTGTTCTTTACGATCGGGATGCGAAGACGACAGTTACGAATCTTTGGCCCAATTTCCCCAACTGGGTTGATGAGTTTGTCTGGGTTGATCGGGAGCATATCTTATTCACTTCCGGCGAAAAAGGTGAGGCTCCCATATACGAGACGAATATCACTGAGGACGATCTAAAGCGATTTGGCAAAGTTGCTGGTGAATGGAGCAATGTTCGTCTCATTCTTGTCAAAGGCTACCCATATATCCTCGGAACTCTCGTGCGGGTGGACCATCCCTCAGAAGTTGTACTTGGAAACGCGCTGGAAATGAATGATTCAGCCCGCAAGATCCGCGTGTTTCCGAATGGCAATAGGCCCAATGAGGACTTGACTTCCGTGAGCTATGAGCCTCAAGAGATCACCCACCTGAACGACGCCCTCCTCGCCCAGCTTGATCTGCCCAAGATGGAATCCTTCTGGTTCGAAGCTGCCGATAAGACGAAAGTCGAAGGCTTCATCATTCGGCCTCCGGGCTTCGATCCCGCCAAGAAGTATCCGGTTAAATTCCTTATTCACGGCGGGCCGCAGGGCGCATGGGGCGATATGTGGAGTTATCGCTGGAATGCGGAACTCTTTGCCGCCAACGGCTACGTCGTGGTGATGATCAATCCGCGCGGCTCGACCGGCTATGGGCAGGACTTTGTCGATGGCGTGAACGGCGACTGGGGCGGCAAGCCCTTCACCGACCTGATGCAGGGCCTCGACTATGCCGAGCAGCACTATCCTTTTATCGATAAGTCACGCGAGTGCGCGCTGGGTGCGAGTTACGGCGGATACATGGCCAACTGGGTGCTGGGCCATACCGACCGCTTCAAATGCATCGTCTCGCACGACGGCATGTTCGATCCCGAATCGGCTTACGGGACGACTGAGGAGTTATGGTTCAACGAGTGGGAGTTCAAGGGCATGCCTTGGGATTACTATGGCAAGCCAGACGCCGACAACCCGTTCCGCAAGTGGTCGCCGGCAATGTCCGCGAAAAACTTCAAGACACCGACGCTGGTGATCCACAGCCAGCTCGATTACCGGCTCGATGTTAGCGAGGGATTCCAGCTTTTCACCACGCTGCAGCGGCTCAAGGTGCCATCGAAGATGCTCTACTTCCCGGATGAGGGCCATTGGGTGTTGAAGCCGCAGAATTCGCGACTCTGGTATAAGACGGTGAATGACTGGGTGGATGAGTGGACGAAAGCCAGTGGTCAGTGAACAGTGGACAGTGAACAGGGGTTCCTCATTATGCCCTTCGGCCGCAAATCTTCGAAGCCTAGACCCTTCCTGAACGAAGCCGGCCTTTACGACTACGGTGTCAAGTCGCTGGGGCGAGCGATGCGTTCGGAGGCCGATCTGCGGCGGCTGATGAAGACGCGTGTCGAGCCGGGGGAACGGGGCGAGGCTGCCATTGCGGCCGCTCTGATCCGGCTTCACGAGCATGGTTACCTGGACGATGCTGCCTTTGCCGAGACCTATGCCCGCCTGCGCCAGGAGAATGAAAAGCTGGGCGTCCGCCGCGTGCGCCAGGACTTGCAGCAGAAGGGCGTCGGCGCCGAGCTGATCGCCGAGACGCTCGAAGCACGCTACGGCCAAACCAACGAAGAGGCGCTGGCTCGCGAGCACCTGGAACGCAAACGCATCCACAAACCGGCGAACGAAAAAGAGACAGCACGCATAATGCGCCGCCTGGTCGGGGCAGGGTTTTCGACCGGCGTGATTTACAAAATTCTGCGCCAGTGGGATGTGCCCGACGAAGCTCTGGCCGCTCTCGACAACCTCGAAGACGAGCCGCACGCAGAGTAGAGGCATAACAACGGCAGACAGTCAGCATGCGCGTGAAAGGCGCAAAGTGCGGTATGCTGAATATGCGCGCCCGTAGCTCAGCTGGATAGAGCGAACGCCTCCGGAGCGTTAGGTCGGGAGTTCGAATCTCTCCGGGCGCACCATAAACCCTTAACGATCCATCCTTCCGCTCGGTCCGCTTTTATGCTCACAATCCCGGCGAAATGAGGGGGCTGTGGCAGACTGGTATGGGGCCGCGAAGCAATTCACACCGGCCCGGACAAGGCTCAAATGCATTTCAAATTTGATTTTTCCGCGCACCAAATTATTTGGACGCTGACTTTTGCCGCGCAACTGGTTCTGTTGGTGGTCCTGCTGGGCCGTGATCGAGCACGGCGCTATCCATGGTTTACCGCCGGCATCGTGCTCTTTGCTTTTCAACTGATGGCCGAGGTTTTGCTGTCGGGCCGCATGGCGAACTTTCCGTTGCAAGCGACTCTCCTCACGCTGTCCGATTTGGCGACGATTGTGAGCCTGCTGGTGTTGGTGGAGGTGGCGCGGCGGGCCTTCGCCGGGATGCGGATCTCGCTGTGGATCGTGAATACCGTGGGACTTCTGCTGGTGGCAGGCGGTGTGCTGTATCTGAAAGTGTGGGGACCGTGGCCAGCGATGAAGGATCTGGTTTGGAACTCGACAGTGGGCAAGCTACACCTGATGCAACTGCTGGCGCAAAAGGGCGATCTGCTGGTTGCGCTGCTGACGGTGGGGCTGGGGGCGCTGGTGGTGCTGTTCGGCCGCCGTTTCAATGCTGGCTGGCGAAGCCACACTCAAATGATAGTCATCGGGCTCTCGATGGTGGCTATTGCTCTGCTGGCGTTGCAGGGAGTGGTGCAGTCCATCGTGAGAACGGCACAGCCTCATAGCCGGGCGGAGTATGAACGCATCCTCGACTTGCTCGGCAAACTGGTTAACTCGAATAAAGCGGTGTACCTAGTAGCGCTGGTATGGTGGATTATTTGGCTCTGGCTTGACGAGCCGAAAGCGGCTGAGATTCTGCCTGCCGAGACGACGCCGGAGCTGGCGGAAACCAAGATCGACATCTAGATATGGCAGCTTGCCTGGCCGCGCTTTTCCAGGTAGCGCTGGTGGTACTCCTCGGCGCGCCAGAAGGTCTCAGCTGGTTCGACTTTGGTGACAATGCGCTTGGGTTTGAAGCGGCCTTCCGCGGTGAGCTGCTCGATCTTGGCGCGGGCCTGCGCCTCCTGCGCGGGCGAGTGAAAGAAGATGGCTGAGCGGTACTGCGCGCCCCAGTCCGGACCCTGGCGGTTGAGGGTGGTGGGGTCATGGAGAGCGAAGAAGGCTTCGAGAAGCTGCTCGAAGCTCACCTGATCGGAGTCGAAGTCCACCTCGACTACCTCGGCATGGCCGGTCTGATCAGTACATACATCCTTGTAAGTGGGCCGCTCGAGCGAACCGCCCTCATAGCCGACGGCTGTTGCTATTACGCCGGGAATGGCGGCAAACGCCGCCTCGACTCCCCAGAAACATCCCGCTCCGAAGGTTGCCTTTTCTATACTCATGGCTGTTGAGATGCGCGGCAGAGCTTCTTGGTGGCAGTTTTTACAAGGGTCGAAGAACGAGTCCCGCTCGAAGACATTATCTTCAATAGTTACGCAACACGATTGATATAAAACTCGAAGCCCCTGCGTGGGCACTGCTCAGCCATCTTTCTGCGCGGCGCCGCAATGCAGCTCTTCCGGTTCGCAAGTTGACTCACACACCGGCCGTTGCTAGTCTACACGTTAGCTACCCAGGCCTGCCGATGAGGCAGATCGCAATGCGCAGCACAAGCGCCGATTCATTCAATTTGTGAGGAATTCGGCTGCGACGTGTCTGATGTATTGTGACGGAAACGATCTATGGAAAGCTACTTCACCCAAGTGAGGATGGCGAAGCCTTGCTCGAAAATAAGATACCATGATAATTCAAGCAAGATTCCTACGGTTATCTGCGTCCACCGATCTTGCGCAAGCGGAATTAGTTCCTACTTTCTGAAGCGCTCGTTGAAGACCGGAGAAGAGGACCCCTGTTGATCGAACAGAATGAAACTTCAGCTGGCCGTTCCGGAGGCCAGTTCGCCGAAGGCAGTGGCTTCTTCGATCCCGAGGATCAGGTATCTCTCAGAGATATCGCACTCGTGCCGTGGAAGCGAAAGGGTGTGGTAGCAAGCGCCACAGCATTTTGTGTTCTGATGGCAATTCTCGTTTGTGTTTTAATGCATCCGAAATACAAAGCCACTGCCACTATCGAGCTCAATGAAGAAAAAAGCAGCGGGGCCGACGCGCTCTCCAACTTCGCCTCGATGGCATCGGGAGACCCGGATCAACTGAAGATCAAGGTCGAGACCGAAGTTGCGGTTATAAAGGACGACTCGATCGCTCTGGCCGTGATGAGTGAGCTGAAAATGCTCCGTCTTGAAAACCCTGACCGGTTCAGCAAGGAGGAAGGGCCCGTTGTAAGTGCGGACGCTCTGCCTGCCGAGCGACGGGAAGGGCTGATTGCCAATTTCGAAGGGCATTTGCAGGTTAAAGAAGTTGAGAGTTCGCGTCTTATTGCCATTACTTACACCGACAGAAATCCAGTTGAAGCGGCAAAGATCGCGAACGAGGTTGTTCATCAATACAAACTCTATCTTCTTAACTCGAATTTCAACTCGTCCAAGGAAGTGTCACAGTGGCTCTCCGCCCAGTTAGGCGATCTTTCCAATCAAGTTGCTAAGTCCCAGCAGGCCGTGGCAGAGTTTGAGCGCACTCATAATCTTTCCTCCGCGATGTTGGGCTTGTCGACACTTTCAGGGGGTTCAGGATCAGGAGTTAGCGGCGGTGGCGGCGGTAGCGGCGGCTCTGCGCATATACCGGAGTTGGATCGTCTCTCGGAGCTGAACGATGAAGTTACTCAGGCCGAAGCAGTACGGATTTCGCGTGAGGCGATTTACCGGCTTACTGCAACAGAGAATCCAGACCTGATCTCCTCACTGGGGTCCAGCTCTCTTCCCGGCCTTTCCAGCTCGGCAGTCATGTCCCAGGGCAGTGGCCTGGATATCCTTAATGCGCTGCGGCAGCAGGAGGCGGCAGCCCAGGTAGCGTACGCCAGCGCGGAGACAAAGTATGGAGCGAAGAATCCTCACCTGACAGATATCGCCAATCAATTGAAATCGATTCACGGTCAGATTCAAAGCGAAATGGAGAAGATCAAGCAACGGGCGAAGAATGATCTTACCCTGGCGCAGCAAAACGAACAGGCGCTGCGTTCCACCTTTGAAGCACAGAAGGCCGTGACTAGCAAGATGAACGACGACATCGTGCAGTTGGGAGTTCTCATGGGGCAGGCGCGCTCTAGCCGGGAGTTATACGACCTTCTCTACGCCAGATTGCAGGAAGCTAACATCGATGCAGGCGACAGCGCGACAAATGTGACCGTCGCAGACCCAGCACGGCCACCGGGTGAAGCTTGGATGCCACAGCCCACTCTGTTCATTTTTCTCGGATTTTTTGGAGGTCTTTTTTTAGGTATGATCTTGGCTTACCTGCTTGAAAGCCAGGATGACACGGTAGCCGACAGCTTCCAGGTGGAAACGGTGTCGCATGTGCCGGTGCTTGGCATGATTCCTTTTTATCGCATGGAAGCCAAACCGCGGGAAGGTAACTTGGCCGCGGAATCAAGTTCATTCCTGGTAGCTCCGGCAAGCGCTACGGCTGAATCGTTTCGTAGCCTGCGGTCGGGGCTGATTCTGTCGGGTGTTGGCCGCAAGCTGAGGGTTCTATCTATAACTAGCGCTCTGCCAGGGGAAGGCAAGTCATACACGGTTTATAACTTGGGGCTCGCCTTTGCTTCGACTGGCATGAAGGTTCTTATCATCGACGCTGATCTTAGACGTCCCCGGCAGCACGCCCTCTTTCGTGAGGCACGAGAAGATGGGTTGGCGGATGTTCTGGCTGGACTGAAATCGTTGGACGAAGCTTTGGCGCCACATCCCGTGGAACCAAATCTGACCCTGCTGTCCGCGGGCCGTCAATCGCCGCTTGCCTCAGAGCTACTCGGATCGGGCGAGATCGGAAAGGTCCTTGAAGCTGCCAGGGAGCGGTTTGAAATTGTGCTTGTGGACAACCCGCCAGTGTTACCAGTTGCTGACGCAATCATCGTAGGGACGCACTGCGATGGCACGATCGGTGTCCTGCGTGCCGGTCGAACCTCTAGAAAAGCCTTGCGCCGCTTTGTCCAGACCCTTGCCCGGAACCGCATTCATATTCTCGGTATGGTGATTGAAGCAGTGGATATGTCTGCAACTGAATATCGGAGTGTGTATGGCTACAATGTGCAGAGTTATTATGGCGAGAAGTAGGATTGTTTTCAGTTCAGGGTTTGCATTTCTGCTCGCTGTTGTCCTGCAGCCCGCGATGATGACCGTGCCAGGAAATGCCCAGACAGCAGCGGGAGGCGGCGGAAGCTCAAATTCCCAACAATCGCTTTCAGGAGCAAGTCTCGGTTCTTCTATTGGCAAGGCAGGGGCCGCGACTCAAGGTCAGGGGCCAATTATCGTTCCTAAGGACTTTTCCGAACTTCTCATAGAGCCTGGGGACTTACTGAGCATCAGTGTTTACGACACACCCGAGTTCACTAACTCATATCGCGTGGACCCTGCCGGAGACCTGACGATTCCCCTGTGCGGCAAGGTGAACGTTCAAGGTCTGACATTGCCGGAGGCAGCAAAGCGTCTTGAGGCTGCTTTCAAGGATGGCCAGATACTTACTCAGCCGCAAGTGAATGTCGACGTGCAGCAATATGCGGGTCAATATGTGACGGTGCTCGGCGAAGTGAACAGCCCGGGCCGTGTGACGCTGATCGCACCCACGACGCTTGGTGAAATTCTTGCCGAAGCGGGCGGTATAACTCCTCTGGCGGGTGCGCGTATCAAGATTCGCCACGGAGCCGATCCTGCCGCACCCGAGGAAGAAGTTAGTTATTCTCGCAGTCAGAGCAATTCGGAGTCAGCTTCCGTTTTGGTGCGTCCAGGCGACGCAGTCATCGTCCCACGGGCAGGTATCATCTATGTTCTCGGCGCGGTCAACAAGCCCGGCGGATACGTGATGCAGGAAGATGGAAAGCTGAATGTCATTGAGGCTCTGGCGCTCAGCGGGGGAACAATGATGCAGGCCAACACGGGCGGCTTGCGCGTGATTCGCCGCAATCCGGACGGAACAGTACTGGATTTTCCTCTTTCCTATAACGGCATCGCTAAGGGGACCCAGACACCGCTTATCCTTCAGGCGCAAGATGTAGTCTATGTACCCATGAGCAAGGTCAAAGCTTCATTGTCCTCGACAACCGGTATTCTGTCCGCGGCTGCCTCGGCGGCCATTGTTACTCGTTAACGTGAACGTAGTTAGTATTTCAAAGCATTGTCTGCATATCTTAACTTTTGAAATCGAGGTTTGTCGCGCGACGTGCCGGGACTGATCGCGAGGAAAATATGAGGAAAAGAACATGAAGTATCTTTTAAATCACAAAGACCTTGAAATGTCTGATTTTCGTGTAGCTGCAGTATTGCTTTTCGTGATCCTTAATCTCGCTATTTTCTTTATCCGTCTATCCAGTGCTCAGCATAACGGCGCATTGTTTCTAACTACCGGCGGTGAAGCTCAAATGATCTATTCCGTATGGAAGGGAATTCACCACCTGCAGGTATACGAGTGGCCGCTCAAGTACCCATTTTCTATTTCGTTGTACAACTATCTGTTTTACGACACTTACGCTGCTTTTCTAAGATTAGCTGGCGCTGCCGATGCCAACATAATGACATGCGGGTGCCTGCTTACACCAGCATTCGCGATCCTGGGAGCAATCGCACAGTGGAAACTGGTGGAGAATTACCTTCAATTGCGCGGCGCGCGCAGCGGCATTTCTTTCCTCTTCGCATTAGGTCTTTGGTTCTGCACTTCGGCCACCCGTGAATGGACGGTTACAATACGACCTGACCTGGCAGCCGCGGCTCTCGTCATGGTTGCTCTTTGGATAGTTGTATGGCGACCACGCTTTGGCTTCGCATATGCGGGTGCGTGTTTCTATCTTGCGTGGTCATTTAAGCAGTCCGTAGTTCTGGCTTTTGTCAGCGTCTGCTTGTTTCTTTTGTTTTACAAGCGGTGGCGCGACTTATCTGTGCTGGTTTCGGTATTTGCGGTTCTGATCGCCGCCACACTCTTCTCCGGAACGCCGGAGTACAGATTCAACATCCTAGTGGTGCCGCGGTTAGTCGAGGGATGGAGCACCGCGCTAGCTTTCGCTAACGCGGCGCCATTTGCTGTTGCAAACCTATACTGGCTTGCCGCCCCTGTTGCTTTGCTGTTTGCAGCGAATAGACGCCAGATCGACGACTCTGTTCGTCTGCTCACAACGGTGTTGATCATTTCTCTTGCAGCCGGGCTGGTCGCCATGACAAAAGCGGGTGCTACATATAACTACTTGTTTGAGGCATTCGTGGCCGGCTCGACGTTACTACAGATTGCTGTTTTTACCTTGCCAGGCCAGCTGGTCAACTCGCTGGTTTTATTCGGTTGTTTGCTGCCGACAATACAGCTCGCAACAGTGCCAACCGGTCGCTATAAGCACAGATTCGGAACTGTGAGATTTGCCAACGCAGCCGAATACGCCGATGCCGTATCGATGCGCGAACGATTGGCGCCAATGAAGAAACCGATCTTCACCACGAATCCGATTTTTTCACTTCCTTGGTTTTCGAACGACGATCGAGCTCCTGCCTTGGTTATCGAGCCCCACTTTTATGATGCCACGCGATCACTTCACACCGATGGAGGTGTTGAACACATGTTGCAACGGGGCGAGATCCCAACCGTAATGCTTCTTTCCACCGATATCGAGTATCTCAATAGCTTGAATTCGAATTACAAGAAGGTTGCCGAAGCTTTCGAATCAGACAAACTGTATAGCATTTACTCGATTAACGCTCACACTCCAGACATCGCTCAGCACATAAAGTAGAGGACTACCTTATTAAGGGATCGGACTGATGGCAATTTCGATTGTGATGCCAGCCTACAATGCCAGCCCATTCATCGCGCAGGCGATCGAGAGCGTGCTCACGCAATCTTGGCGAGACTTTGAATTGATTGTGATCAACGACGGATCGACTGATAATACACTCGATCTTGCTGAAAAATACGCTGCACAAGATGCGCGAGTCAAAGTCTTCAGCCATACGAACAAAGGAACTGCGCCGACTTTGAATCGGGGAATTGAGCTTGCTTCCGGCGAATGGGTGTTCCTCATGCACGCCGACGATTTAATGCGACCAACGCGGTTGGAGCGTCAACTGGCCTTCATTCAGGGGCATCCGGAGCTGGCGGTTGTGAGCTGCCTTGTCCGTCATATAGACAGCAAGAATCGAGTTATTGGGAAAGATAACTCAAAATTGTTTACTCATGAATCTATAGAGAAGCTTGTTGCGGCAAACGAGTTAATTGGCTTTAACCATCCGGCAACGGCGCTACGTAGGAGTGCAGTACTCGCAGTGGGCGGGTATCGTCAGGCATTTTGGCCCGCGGAGGACATCGATCTCTGGAATCGTCTGGTAGAGAAGGGTTACAAAATGCTTGTGCAACCTGAGTATCTGCTCGACTATCGAATGCATGGAAACTCTGCGTCGATCTCCGGCGCGCGCCTTACCCTTGCCAAAGTTCACTGGTTGAAGAACTGTATGTTGCGCCGCAGGGCTGGTAAACCGGAGTTGGACTTAGAGGATTTTCGTCAAGGCCAACGCGCGGCGCCCCTACTTATACGGCTCAATCGCGAACGGAAGGACCTAGCCAAGATATTCTACAAGGCCGCTGTGCTTCACTATGCGCAGAGGCAATTTGCATCTCTGATAATCAAACTCATGGTGGCAGTGTTGCTACAGCCAAGCTACGCAATCCGGCAAGTACGCACGAAACTCTTTTTAGGGCACGATGAATAAGGAGCATCTATTGGTATCGGACAGGGCTGCGCCGTTCCGTGACTTGGCAAATTTTCTTCATACCGAGAAGATAGCATCGTGTGTGCTTCACGGGATTGACCCAATATCCGGAGCACTTGGACGTGACCTCGATTTATATATACCCGAAGCCCGACAGGCCTTTCGTGCAGCCGTTCGGTTTTCAGATATTCTTCGAGAACGCAACGTAAAGTGGGTGTCCCTTATGCATCCGATTTGGGGGCCACGGTGCATCGGTGTTCAGGAATCTGACCTAACCTATTGGGAGCTGCATATCGTTACCACAATCAATATGGCGTGTATCGACTTTGGAGGGCTATTCTCTGTTCGCGGCGAAGAGGGCCACCACGGATTTCAATTTGATCCTAGTCTCTGGTTTATCAAGGCAGTGCTGCAAAAGTATTCGAAGAACTTCGCACACAGCCGTCCGGTGTGGGCGAGTGCCTCCGCTGACACGTACGCCCAGGCACACAAAACCGAGATAGAAAATGAATTTCAAAATAGGTGGGGCAATGGGGCAGAGTTTGTTGCCGCGGTACTGAGCTCTGACACTGACGCCAATCTGCTCTCACGTCAGAAAGGTTTGTTTGCGCTGATGTTGAGGAATTGTTTCGCTCATCCAGCGAACGCCGCACGCGCTGTTGTCCGCTGGCTATACCGCAAAGGGAAGGTGTATATCTGTCCGACAGTACCTGTTATTGGCATTGACACTACCATGGCATCCACCGCTCTGCGAGCTTGTCTGGCAGAGAAGTTGGGGCGCGTATTTCCAAATATTGTGGTCGCCGACCAGCCTGTCCCTTGGCGCGTCCGAAAGAGGTTGCAAGCTACCCAATCGTTGCTGGTCTTTCGCTACAATGGGCGACAAATTAGTCAAAGAAAAATTGACAAGTGTATCTCAATTTCGAACCTCAATCGGGAAGAAGTCGAGGTTGGAGTGGCCGCCATTCTCGACTGCGTCGTTCAATATAACGAGCGCTGGTCGGCCTTCTACGGCGCTAGATCTCTGTAACTCAAGGACAATCTTAAGTTGAAAGTAGTTATTCTTGGTCCCGATGGAGCCGGAAAGAGCTCTGTTATTCAGGGCTTGATGGTTAGATTGAATCAGCGAGGACGAATCGCAAAGATACGCCACCTGAAACCAAGCCTGATTATTCGGCGGCGTGGCGATCCGGTAGCTGTGGTCGTGGACCCTCACGGCAAACCACCGCGGTCAGCGCTGCTGTCTCTTGTAAAGATATTTATCTGGCTCGTTGAAGAGTGGTACGCCAATATCTTTCAGGACAAGAAGGAGAAGTTACTTATCTGCGACCGCTACTATCATGACCTTCTAATCGATCCGAAGCGCTATCGCTACGGAGGTCCGAGATGGGCGGCCGTGCTGATCGGGAATTTTATGCCACAACCCAAGCTATGGGTTCTGTTGGATGCTCCGGCTGAAGTTTTGCAGAAACGCAAACAGGAGGTTTCTCCAGAGGAAACTGCGCGGCAGCGCCAGGCCTACTTGGCCTTTGTCAGCAAGCAACGGAAACACGTAATCGTAGACGCCTCGCCATCGCTGGAAAGAGTAATTGCCGACGTAGAGAAGGCGTTTATGGAGATTTTATGAGGGTGTTGCTATCGGCCTATGCGTGCGAGCCGAATCGAGGATCGGAACCGGAGGTTGGCTGGCAAAGGGCTCTGCATATGAGGGCATTTGCCGATGAAGTATGGGTGCTCACACGTTCCAACAACCGAGCGGTAATTGAAGCAGATCCTATGAGTCAAGCTCCTGGCTTGTACTTTATTTACTATGACCTTCCGCGCTGGGCACTGTGGCTTAAAAAGCAAGCTTGGTTTCTTCCCATCTATTTTATACTTTGGCAGTGGGGAGCGTACCGTCTGGCCTTGAGCCGTCATCGCGAGAGGCCATTTGATAGCGTCTACCATGTTACCTTTGCCAGCCTGCAATTCGGTTCCTTTATGGGCAGGCTTGGTATTCCGTTTGTTATTGGACCCATCGCTGGAGGCGAACGCTCACCGTTTGGTTTGCGTCGCAGCATGCCAATTCGCGGCCAGGCGAGCGAGTTTCTCCGCGACCTGGGCATCCTGCTTCAGCGCTACAGTCCACTTACACGTCCGGCATTTGCTGCGGCAGAGCGTATTTATGTGACGACTACGGAGAGTTTGCGGCTGGTCCCACCCAGATGGCGATTTAAGACCGCGGTACACCAAGCTATTGCAATGGACGGCAACGTTGCGCAGGACGATGAGCACTGGCCGCCAGCGCTCCCGCGGTTTGTATTCGCCGGAAATTTATTTCATTTGAAGGGTTTGCATTTGGCCATCCGCGCGCTGGCTCAAGCCAGGGCATCCATTCCAGACGCGACACTTACTATCATCGGAGACGGTCCGGCTGAGCAGTGGTTGCGAGTTACTGCGAGGCGATGCTGTGTAGATCATGCGGTGGTGTTCGCAGGTCGCGTGCCGAGGAAGCAACTGTTGGACTCGCTTCCCAGTTACACAGCGCTCGTCTTTCCGAGCCTTCATGACTCGGGCGGAATGATTATCATCGAAGCGCTTTCAAGCGGTATTCCTGTTGTCTGTCTCGACCTTGGTGGTCCCGCGGTACTAGTCAATAGCTCTTGCGGCATCGTCGTTCCAACAGCACATGCTGATGAGGCCCAGACGGTGACTGGCATCGCTAACGCCATGATCTCCCTGGGAACGATGACTGTTCCAGAGCTGAGACGTCTCTCGATGGGAGCGCTCGCCAGGGCCAATGAGTTGTCGTGGGCCAGCTTGACGGCGCGCATCGTTGGACGTGAAACACTGGCTGAGCATTCTTCCGTTGTATGATGGACAAACCCGCTAGTGGTAGACGCTCCCGGAACAACCCATTCATGCAAGAGCATTCCGCTTTGCAGTGGACTTTTTATTGACCGCACACCACATCGGGATCCTTGGCAGTGAAACGGATCGCGGTTGACGTTAAAGAAAAGGAAGAAGCGTTACATGAAGCAGTCCGCGGGGAGGGCCGGCAAAGGTAGATACGAAGTCGATGAATCACGGCAATCCAAGCGCCTTCCGGCCCTCCGATTCTTTATGCGATACCCAATCTTTTTTCTTGCCTTCGGTCCGCCGCTATTTAGACCGGGTAGTGGAGTTGATATAACCAAAGGACAGTTGGACCTATGGAGTTTCTTTCAAGCCGGCCTGCTGAGCGCTGTTGCCCTGTGGTCGGTGCTGCATTTGGCCACCACGGATTCAATCCTGATTCCAAAACAGATCCGATCTATCCTGAGATTGGCCCTCTACCTTGGCTTGTTATACTTGGCCTCCACGGCATACTCCCCTAGTCGTCTCGCGACCGCAGCATATTCCATTCTCAATTTTTTCACCCTGATATGTGTTGTGGAATTCATTGCCGATGCTTATCGGAATCCGCCTAACTGGATACAGTGTCTATTCGAGCTAAGAGCTATCTCATTAATTCTGTTTGTAATCATTCTTTTGACCCTCGCAGTCAAACCGGATCTCGTCATGGCAGTTATACCGGGTGCAGGAATACGTCTGATTGGTGGTGCCGTGGCTCCCGTACCCCTAATCTGCGCAACCATCGCGATTATCTCGGCATATAGCTTCCTGCATTCCCTGGAGTCCAGAGGCCGATCCATTTCCTTTTTTATCGTAGGCTTGGCAGGCACATTGCTCACACAGGCGAGAGGATGTGAACTCTCACTGTTCGGATGTCTCGCGATTCTAGCCATTGAATGGGCAAAGACAGACAGACGCATTACATATGTACTTATCTCTGGATTGATGGTGCTTATCTTGCTTTTCGGCATATCCGCGGCAGCGATCGGGCCAGAGCATATTTGGAAGGTCTTCAATCGCGGTGAGAGCGTCGAAGGCATCACAAGCGCTAGCGGGAGGACCGAGATTTGGGCGTTTGTCATCAAGTACAGCATGACTCACCCCCTGGGAATGGGCTACGTGGATGGCTTCAGAGTGTTGTTCAGGCAACATTTCTCCTTAGGCTCGGGGTTGATTGTTTCGCACATCGGGAACACGCATAACACATTCGTACAGGTTTTGGCGGATGCGGGCTGGCTGGCTTTGGCGATCTATCTGATCATGACGGTAAAGATTATCAGGCTAGCATGGCGTTTTGCGAAGAAACAAACTCGTCCGGATTCGTCGTTTGACAGCGCATGCGGTCACGGGATTCGATGCTCGTTGTTGTTGTTGCTCTTTTGCATCATGTACGGGATGGGTGCTAATGAGTTTTCTGCTCCATTAAGGGCTGGTTTTTACTTTGAGTACATAGTCATCGCAATCATTCTCGGCGCCTCTGCAAGAATGCTCGTAGCCTCACGTGCCCAGCACATTTCTTTGGCGGAATGATATTTTGTGAAGTTAGGAAGGCGGAGTCAAGGTAACTCCATGAGAATCTTGGTTGCCCACAATAGATATCAGTTCAGCGGCGGGGAAGACGCAGTGGTGCGCGATGAGATTGAGTTGCTCCAAAGGCATGGCCACAGCGTGGAACTGCTGGAACAAGATAATGATGCCATTCATGGCATTCGAAGCAAACTCATTGCATCCACGTCTGTCTTCTATTCGGCACGTTCGCGACACCGGATGAAGCAAGAGATGCATGATTTCCAACCGGATCTAGTGCACATCCATAACTGGTTTCCAATGCTATCGCCGTCGATAGTTCTGGAAGCCGGCTCTTCGGGAGTGCCTGTTGTACAGACGTTGCATAACTTCAGGATGCTCTGTGCGAACGCGCTGCTTTATCGCGATGGAGTTATATGTACGGACTGTGTAGGCAAATCGTTTCCGACCGGTGGTGTAGTGCATGGCTGTTATCGCGGCAACCGGGCAGGCAGTGCAATCGTGACGGCAGCGTATGCTTTCCATCGTCTTGCGCACACATGGGATCGCATTGATCTTTTTATCGCGGTCTCTGAGTTTGAGCGCGAGATTTTGATTGGTGGTGGATTACCCGCGGGGAAAGTTGTGGTCAAGCCGAATTTTGTCAATTCGTACCCTTGGAATGCAGAGAGAAATACAGAAGATACCGCGCTTTTTGTCGGGCGGTTATCGCCGGAAAAAGGAATCCGGACCTTGCTTTCCGCGTGGACCTCGGGCAGAATACCACTTCGCCTGAAGATCATCGGCGATGGTCCCATGGCGGAAGAAGTGAGCGCGTGCGCGACGACGAATATCGGCGTGGAATATCTGGGCGAGCATTCGTCGGAAACAGTGTATCGCGAGATGACGAAGGCAAAGTTTCTCGTCTTTCCATCAGAGTGCTTTGAGACCTTTGGACGCACCGTGGTTGAAGCATTTTCACGGGGCACGCCAGTTCTCGCCGCCGATCTAGGCAGCGTGCGGGAGTTAGTTGAAGATGGCGTAACAGGTTATCGCTTTACGCCGAAAGACGCTAATGCGCTCGTGGCCGGTGCTCTTCGTTTTCCTGACGGCGAAGTTTACAAACAGATGAGCACGAATTGCCGTAGTTTGTACCTAAGCAAATTTACCGCGGAAATTAATTACACTTTATTGATGAAGATATACGCCAAAGCAATCGCCGTTAAAAAGGAGCGCCAACAGATTAGTTAATGGGTCGTAACGTTAGCTTCAGTTTAAAAGGCTCACTGTTCCGGGATCTGAGCACCGGGCTGCAACACGACGCCGAGCGTATCGACGATGATGGCCAGTTGGCTCAAAGTATAGGCTGTGAACGCGGAGCCTAACTCATGGCAACGACTATCAAGTTGATCGAGCAGATACGCAATCGCCAACCGTGGCAAGATCTCCGGGTCAAGATTCAGCCGGCGTAAGTATTCCGCGCAAATAGGTCTTGCACGAGTTACTGCAGAACCTACTGCCTTGCCACCGAAGAGCCAGTCGTTGTTGAAGTGGAAATGAAGCAGGTCATATGCGGGCAGGCCGGCAAAGTCAGCCCACTCCCAATCAACAAGAACATAGCCTACTTCTGGATTCTTGCGTATGTTCCAAGGCGCAAAGTCTCCATGGACCAACAGGGTGGGAACAGTTACATCGAGATCGAGACAGGCGAGAGCGCGATCGAGTAAGTCAGGAGTTACCTTGTTCAATTCAGCCTTGAATGGGTTAAGCCGGCTCGCCATATCATCCGCAACGTCTGTTAGGCTTTTGGAATTTCCGGTTCGAGGCAGACGACACAGCAGATCCAGATATTCCTGCCGGAATTCAAGGTTGGGCATAGCCCCATGCACATATTCCTGCGCGGCGGCCCGCTGATCGAAATGAACCGATAGAAGCTTCGGCGCCCAACTGTACCGCTCAAGCCGACTCAGCACTTCAGCTTCGTGGATGACGGCCAATCCGCCGCTTGCCGTCAGTCCGACTTTGAGTACCGCGGCGATGCGATGCGCATCATCGAGCAGAAATACGATCAGTTTTCTGTCGGGCGATGGATTGCCGACCAGAACGACGATCTCTCCGGTTCGAGATGCGATTCCGCACCTTTCAAACCAGCGCAACGCCCCTTCGCGTGAAGCAGCTACGCGCGACACAGAGGCGACAAGCCGCAATACTCCAGCGCGCGCAGCCATGCGAATAGCAAACCATTTCAGTTGGCCCGAAATGCTGTAAGGTTTCCATGCACTCAATACAGATGCGGAGGCGCTTGAATGCGCCGGAATCAGCCAGCGCGGGCCACTGTTTCCTGGAATCGCAAAATAATGTTTCGGCTCCTCAGCGACGATACCGGGATCTATCTCCAGCGCATTCAAGATATCTGAAACGCTCAGCGCCTCAAAGGGGCTGGAGAGTTCTGTCGCCATATCTACTCACGATACACGCGGGCTCAGCTCGCTTCCATATCTGTGGGAGCTTGTGCTTCGAACTTCTTAGCCTGCTCCTCACCGTCCAACACACGGAAGACGCCCTCAGCCAGGGCCTGCAATTCATCTTCGCCGGGATAGACCCGCATAGGCGCGATCCATTCCAGTGATTCGCGCAACATCCCAACTGCTCTCTCCGAGTACGCCATTCCGCCGGTTAGCAGCAGGGCGTCAACCTTGCCCTTGAGCACCGCTGCCATTGCTCCAGCTTCTTTTGCGATCTGATGGATCATTGCGTCGAAGACCTGAGCGGCCTCGCGGTCCCCGGCATCGATGCGTCGTTCCACCTCGATCAGATCGCGCGTGCCCAGATAGGCGAAGAGACCGCCGTCCCCGAAGACATGACGGTCGAGCTGAGCTTCGGTGAACTTGCCGCTGAAGCATAGCTTGATAAGCGCCCGCACCGGCAGTCCTCCGGAACGGTCAACGCCAAAGGGGCCTTCCTCGATGGAATTGCTATCGATCATGCGTCCATTCTGGTGCGCAGAGACGGTGATTCCACTGCCGAGGTGGGCTACGATCAACCGCAGCGACTCGTACCGGCGACCCTGTTCGCGCGCAAACCGCCGTGCCACAGCTTTGGCGTTCAGCGCATGGCCCACCGAGGTGCGCTCGACCAGCGGTGAACCGGTCAGCCGAGCACGGGATTCCCACTCGTCCACCGTCACCGGATCCACAATGTAGGCATTTACTCCGGCTGCCTGGGCGAACCGAAGGGCCAACAGGGCGCCCAGGTTCGAGCCGTGCTGTCCTCGGCGCGCTAGCCGCAACTCTTCCACCATCGCCTCATCCACCAGGTACGTGCCACATGCGGCTGGCGGCAGCAACCCACCCCGACCGGCTACTGCGGCAAACTGGGCCACTCCGAGAGCAGCCTGGTAGCCTTCCGCTTCCAGTTCGCGCTCGATCAGCCCGGCGCGATACTCCAGCCGGTCTGTCATCGGCTTCCCGCGAAAGCGCGCCAGTTCCTCGTCTCCATGGCGGATGGTGCGCTCCATTTCGACGCCCTTCCGGGTATAGACGCCTATTTTTGTCGATGTTCCACCGGGGTTGATGGCCAGCACCCGGCTATTCTCGTTGGTCAATGAAATCACTCCTCAAGAGCCAGAACGAGTTTACCTTGCCCACCACCTTCACGACGCGTTTCCCGGTCGAAGTCCAGGCAGGCCTCACCCAAAACCGGCAACACCCCAATGCCCCCTACTTGATTGAGTCAGAAATTTACCAGAACGCTGGACAAATCCGTGGTACACTCTATTCAATCGTAGAATTCGATCTGAAGTTCTTGCCTGTTTCGGTTACCGCCTACTCGCAAACTTCCACATTGCGTTCGCGGTAAATCAGTACAAGGAGCAACACCGAAATGGAAACAGGCACAGTCAAGTGGTTCAATGACGCTAAGGGTTTTGGATTTTTGAGCCGTGAAAACGGAGAGGACGTGTTCGTCCATCACACCGCCATCCAGTCGAACGGTTTCCGTTCACTTCAGGAAGGCCAGCGCGTTCAGTTCAATGTGACCAAGGGCCCCAAGGGCTGGCAAGCTGAGAACGTTCAGGTTGTCTAAGAGTCACCCCCGTTCCATCCGGTTAGAAAACAACCCCCTTCCAACCGGTTAGGATTCAATGCAAAAGAAGGACGGCTTCGAAGCCGTCCTTCTTTTGCGTCTGGTGGGATTTACGTCTTTGCCGGCAAGCCAGTTCAAGCCTCGACATTTGCTTACTGAAAACTGTGTCCTGCAGTGCTAGGCAGCTGGCTTGAGGCTCTTGACGCTGACCTGCGGAATGGCTGGATGAAGGCCTTCTTTGGGTGTATCGTGGGTGCCTAAATATTGCAGCACATCATTAATGGAGTCTTCAAAACGCCCGCCGGTCTTGTGGGTAGCCTTCACGCCTTTGGCGACCAATTGGCAAACTTCAAAGCGGTTCATTCCCTGGGCGAGCGCGCGATGTATCTTGTCGGAACGCATGACTTAACTCCGGTCAACAGGTGATTGCTGCGTGGGGTGCGGAGCTCGTCAGGAGCGGTTGTAACGCCAGGAGCCGAGCGGTCTTTTCGGATTCAAAAGCTGGGTCTAGAAATTCTAGTCTTCCTCCATTGTACCCCGGAAACCGATTCAGCGCGGGCTTTGACGCGTCATCTCCGCTTTCGCCGCCACGCAAACCCTGTTATCCTAGTGAACACATCCGCCTGATTTGCGGGAAACCCTGAAGAGATTGCAGCGAAAGAGGTTACAAGTGGCAGACACCACCAAGATCAAGGATACCGAGGAACGGAAAAAACTGAAGCGTGCCGCCCGCAAGAAGGCCGCTCCCAAGGCGAAGCGCACCGAACCGCGCGGCTCGAAGAAGAAGAAAGTCAAAAAGATGGCGCGCGGCATCTCCAAGCGGTAGGAGTCAGCCCCGCAACACCAGCAGGGTTCCGAGCCGGTGCGCAGAGTTGCGTCCGGTCCGGAGCCCCGATCCCACGCCCCCGCCGATGGCCCGAAGTTCATCACTCCCTGAGGAGTTACAGCGCAGAATTTCAGCGCGGAATCCTCATCTTTTATGCCGCGGCGAAGGCATTCAGAACCGGCCCCTCGAACCGGTGCGACCCTACAAATTAGTTGATCCCCGCAAGCGCGTGGGATGAGGAGAACTGAACTGTTCAGCCAGCTTTTTGCCCGCAAGTCAATCGATAAGCTGATCCGGGACGCGGATGAACCCGAGCACGCGCTCAAAAAGACACTCGGCCCGTGGTCGCTGACCGCTCTCGGCATTGGGGCTGTGATCGGCTCGGGCATCTTCACGGTGATTGGCACGGCAATATCCGGCGAAAAGTTCGACGCCCCCAGCATTCCCAACACACCGCTGGCGCATTACATCATCACTCACACAGCATTGGCCGGACGCCCCGGCGCAGGCCCCGCAATCGCTCTTTCGCTGATCCTGGTCGCTATCGTCTGCGCGCTCACCGGCCTCTGTTACGCCGAGCTAGCGTCGATGATTCCCATCGCCGGCTCGGCCTATACTTACACTTACGCCACCATGGGCGAACTGATTGCCTGGATCATCGGCTGGGATTTAATTCTCGAATACGCCGGCTCGAACATGACCGTCAGCGTCGGTTTTGCAGCTCATGTGGTCGACCTGCTGGATTGGTTTGGCCTGCATCCCGCGCCCATCTGGCTCTCGCCCGCCTATCTGCCCGACGGCCTCCAGGACCTCGCCGGCAACTGGCTCTATCACCCCGGCTGGCACTTCGGTTTCAACATTCCGGCGTTTCTCATCGTCCTCATTCTCACAGTGATTCTCGTCCGCGGCATTCGCGAGTCGGCCAGCACCAACAACGCCATGGTGGGCATCAAGCTCGTCGCCCTGCTCATCTTCGTCTTCGCGGTAATCGGCTATCTGCATCCGTCTAACTGGCATCCCTTCATGCCCAACGGTTGGAGCGGCGTGCTCACCGGCGGATCAATCATCTTTTTCACTTACATCGGCTTCGACTCGGTCTCGACAGCGGCGGAGGAATGCCGCCGTCCGCAGCGCGACCTGCCCATCGGCATCATCGCCACGCTGGTTGTCTGCACAGTGCTCTACGTCGCCGTCGCGGTCTGTCTTACCGGCCTCGTCCCATGGCAGTCGATGGTCGGCGATGCGGCGCCCGTCGTCAACGCGCTCAAGAAGCTTTCACTGCTGCCCGGCGGCCATCCCCTGCATTGGATCAGGATGGTAGTCCTCATCGGCGCCATCATGGGCATGCTGTCGTCGATTCTGGTTTACCAGCTTGGCCAATCGCGCGTCTGGTTCTCCATGTCCCGCGACGGCCTGCTGCCCAAAGTCTTCTCAAACGTGCATCCGGTCTTCCGCACTCCAGCCTTTTCCACCTGGGTCGCGGGATTCGTAGTAGCCATCCCCTCCGGCCTCTTCGACATCGGCACCCTCGCCGACCTTTCCAACATCGGCACACTCTTTGCCTTCGTATTGGTCTCCATCGGAGTAATCGTGCTGCGCGTGCGCGAGCCCGAGCGTCGCCGCGGCTTCCGCGTACCTTTTGGCCCGGTGATTCCCGCGTTGAGTGTGATCTTTTGCTTCCTGCTGATGGCCGGCCTGCCCATCATCACCTGGTACCGCTTCCTAATCTGGTTAGTCATCGGTTTGGTAATTTACTTCCTCTACAGCCGCCACCGCTCGGAGTTCGCTCAGCCGAAGTAACAGCAGAGCTAACAATTGATCCGTCATCCCAAGCAAAGAAAGTCTGTCATTCTGAGCGAAGCGCAGCGGAGGTGAGGGACCGACGGCGGCCAGTCAGACATCACCAACGGCAAATTCGTCTTCTCTGCCTCTGAGGCATACGTGATCGAAGACGGCAAGATTACCGCCGAGTCCGCGACGCCACACTAATCGACAACGGTCTGGGGTTTCGGCAATTGCCAGGAATCTGGCCTCAACTGGCTAAGGGAGGACACTAATGCCCCTGTAGCAGAGTTCGGTAAACATAGCCATGCGCTTTTCTCCTGCGCCTTCCCGCCAGGCCGCACGGTATTGATTTAACAGGTCATTATCAGGTGTTTGGACAATCTGTTCGACCCATTCTGGAGCCTTCACTGCCGATTCGTTGAATGTTGGAGGTGAATCTAAGGCCGATACAGTGAAGTAGCGCCCCGTTGTCAGATCCCAAATGTCAATCTGACCATTGCGGGCGTCCATTTGGAAGGAAATGCGGGAGTCCGAATCAATGCCCAGGGTCCTATGTATTTGCCCCAGGTTGGACGCTCGCTGGATTTCAATTCTCATATTCGTATCTCCTCCACATTTGTTAATAATCTAAAGATTCGAAAGTGACGAGGGCAAGCGATTCCTTGCAATTAAGAGCGCATGGGTGGCTTAGGTCCAGATTTTCGGACCTGAGTGTTAAAACGGCAAAACATCTTTCCCGATTATCTCAAATTTGAGATATAATGAAATATGAATTGGTCAGTCGAATTGCTTAATGAGACCGTTCAGGCGGAGATCGACGCACTCCCGGCAGACATGCGGGCAAAGTTCCTGCAAATTGCCGGCATGATTACCGAATTCGGTCTAGCAACGGTTGGGCAACCACATGTCAAGCATCTTCGAGGCAAGCTTTGGGAGATGCGGCTCAAGGGTAGAGACGGAATTTCACGGGCGCTTTACGTCACAGTGCTTGCTAGGCGAGTTGTAGTGGTAAGGGCATTCGTGAAGAAGACACAAGAGACTCCGCAAAGTGAAATCAATTTAGCTTTGCGGCGAGCGCAGGAGGTTTTATGACGATTCCTTTTGAAGTATTCAAGGCAAGAATGCTGGCTGACCCTGAGGTCAAGCGCGAATACGACGCATTGGAGCCTGAGTTCGCAATTGCATCGGAGTTGATCAGAGCACGCCTCCGTGCCGGACTTTCTCAAGCTGAACTCGCCGAGCGCATGGGCACCAGCCAATCCGCCATCGCGCGCCTGGAGAGCGGACAAACCCTGCCCAGCACCAAGACACTCCTGCGTTTTGCCGAGGCTACGCAGTCGAAGGTCGAGTTGCGTTTGTCTGCGGCGTGACGCCCGCGAGCAACGTGGACCGCGACTTGAAGCTAGACGAAGGCATCGGCACCTGCGGCAAAGAAGGCTAATCCGCCTCCGTCGACTTACGCATGCCCGCTGTCAAGCTGGATAGAATGACAGGCGATGGATTGGGGCGATACCATAAGGGGCTGCCATGACGAACCAGAGAGAGTTTCGTTTCAAAATTGACGGCAAGATTGGCGATGAGGCTTTGACCCCATTGACAATGCCTATGGCGCGGCTGGCGGAATATCTTGCCGACTTGGCCATCATCATGGGGCATGCAGAAAGCGTTCACTTCCTTGAAGCGAAGGATGGAAGCCATGAATCCGTCTTAATGGTGGAAGCGGACGAAGAAGCGCGGATTACAAAGCACATCCAAGATGCGGCCCACGGGATTTGTACCCGCGAAGCAAACTTAGCCTATAGACGTTTGGATAATCGCCTGCGGGAAGATTGTGCAATCGCAGACATTACAAATATATCCAAACGAGCCAAAATTTTAGAATTTCCTGGAAGGAATCTTGAGGTTCCACAGGAATACGGACCGATTAAAGAGAGAGCCTCTTTGGTTGGGGTATTGAAGCGCATTGGTGGATTCGATGAGAGTGTACCTGTTCATTTGCAACGCGCGGACGGTGTGATTTTTTGCTGTGAAACCGCGGCGATGATTGCAAAGCAACTCTATTTATTTTATGAAAAGACTGTCAGGGTGCATGGAATCGCTACATATATTCGTAACAAAGAAGGTGTCTGGAAGGTTGAGAATTTCAGGATACAATCTTTCGACCCTGAACCATTAAGCGAGGAAAGTTTCTCTGAGACTATTGAGAAACTGAAAGCGATACCTGGGAACGGTTGGGGTGAAATTCCCGACCCGCTCGAAGAATTGTATCGGCTTCGGCACGGCGGGGGGAGTGCTGGACAATGATCATTTTCGATGCAAGTTATCTCGTTATCCTATTGCATCCAAACCCTGCTCCGGCGAAGGACAGACAGAATAACCCGGTAACGCAATTCAAAGAGAGAGTTGCATATCTGGTGGCTTCTATGGATGCCTCCAAAGACATCATTGGGGTTCCGACGCCAGCATTGGCTGAAGTTTTGGTTAGGTCTGGCACAGGGCGTGAAAGATACGTGTCCACCCTGAGCGATAGATGGAAGTTTCAAATCATATCTTTCGATTCTCGGGCGGCAATTGAGGCGGCAGACCTGATTGCCCTTACAAAGGATCGGAAGGATAAATGGGAAACATGGGCTAAGGTGAAATTCGATATTCAGATTGTTTCAATCGCAAAGGCCGAGGGAGCAACTCTGATCTATGCAGATGATAAAGATATCGAAAATCTGGCCAAGCGTTTGAAGATTCCGGTTAAGAGAATTTGCGATCTTCCATTGCCTCCAGATTTAGAGGAAGAGCCGAAAAAGAACTCTGCGTGGGAGACGTCACCAATCGGAAGACAATTGTCTCTCCTGCCTCCGACGAACAGCATACCAGCAACTCAAGAGATGCAGCCTGATATAAATGAAAAGCCAATTGAAGAGAACAGCAAACTCGAAGCCAGCTCCGCACATCCCCCAGCCGTTCGAGGAAGCGATAACGGACCTACTTAAGGTAAAGCCGAGTGCCGCAGGATCCCGCATTCGTGATCTGGGAAACCACGACCTTCATCCCAATGCCGATAATAACCCTCCGCCGGCGCACAATCAAAGCATGAACAATGACCAGAGGACGGCCTTTACTGACCACTGTCCACTGCTCACTGTCCACTGAGGCCCACCCCCCTCCCCCCCATATTTATATTTTCAAAACCTTGCAGATTAATTCAGCGATGATGATCCCGATACACTAGAAGCTGTGACCGAAATCAAGGAATTCATTCGCCGCCTGCCGAAGGCCGAGCTGCATCTGCATCTCGAAGGCACGGTCCTGCCTGAAACTCTGGTAGAACTGAGCGCTCGCCACGACGTGCGTCCGCTTACGCCCTCTGAGGCCGAGGAGCTTTACCACTTCACGGATTTCACTGGCTTTCTGGATGCCTTCAAGGGCGTCACACGCCTGCTGATCGGCCCGGAAGACTACGAGTTAGCCGCCTGGCGCATGATCGAGCATCTCGCCGCTCAAGGCATCGTCCATGCCGAGGTCTTCATCTCCGTCGGTGTCATCTACCTCTGGCGTAATCACGATCCAGCGGCCTTCGAGCCCATCTTCGCCGGCTTGGAGCGGGCACGCGAGCGCGGCCAACGCGAACTGGGCCTCTCGCTTTATTGGATCTTTGACGCCGTGCGCCACTTCACCGTCGCCGAGGCCGAGCGGGTCTTCCTGAAGGCCGCCGACCTCAAGTCCGCGCACCCTTCGATCATCGGCATTGGACTGGGCGGCGACGAGCGCCGGGTCGGCTCCGCGCAATTCGCCACCGTTTATGCGCAGGCCGCGCAAGCCGGTTTGCGGCTCACCAACCACGCCGGCGAAACCACCGGCCCCGAAGCCATCTGGGAAGCGCTGGCAATCGGCTCAGAGCGCATCGGTCACGCCGCCTCGGCCATTTTGGACGCAAAGCTACTCCAGGAATTGAAGGGACGCAAGACGCCTCTGGAGCTGAATCTCAGTTCCAATGTTCGCACCGGAGTCTGCGCCTGTTTAGCCGACCACCCGCTGCGTCGCTACTTCGATCTGGGCCTAACCGTCACGCTCAACTCCGACGATCCAGCCTTCTTCGGCTCCGATCTGGCTAACGAATACCTGCTGGCCCACACCGAGCAGGGCTTTACTCGCGATGAACTCCGCGAACTGGCTGCCAACTCCATTCGCTCGAGCTTTCTTCCCGATGAAGCGAAGACCGCGTGGCTGACTCGAATCGACTCTGCCGAGTAAAGAAAAATTGCCGTTAATGCCCAGCCTCTGTCGCAAGTTCCGGCTAAACTGGGGTATCATAGTTGAAAATTGGAGTATCCTAATATCGTTGCATAGGAGGAAGTTCGACCATGTCCACTGAACCCGAATCGCTAACCACGGCAGAAGAGAGCCCTTCAGACGAGGAAAGGGGATCCAGCGCTCTGCAGGTAATCGGTTGGCTCTCGGTGGGGATGGCAGTGGCCGCGCTCGGCATCTTTCTGGGCCACGAACTTCGCAGCCGCTACAAGTTCAAGCGCCGCACACCTTACGACTTCTACTCGAATGCCGGTGAGCAGCAGCCCGGCGAATTCGGCCTGGGCATCTAACGCCCGCCCGTACAATGATCGCGCGATGCCGCCTGCGGGCGGCATTTTGCATTTGCAGTGCTTCTTGGAGAGTGCCGACTCAACGTGCGCGTGCTAGAACAACGGTCACGTCATCCGGCTGCTCCGCATTGCCGATCCAATCCGCCACTGAACTGGCAATGAGATCGCCGATGCGAGAGAGCGGCTGGTCACGATGCTCCTGGATCAAGGCGATCAGGCGGTCTTCGCCGAATTCGCCGGAGTCGTTCTCCGGCTCGGTGACGCCGTCGCTGAATGCAATGAAGAGATCGCCAGACTGCATCATGACCGTGGATTCGCTATAAATCGCACCGTCAAAGAGTCCGACGACCGTGCCGGATGTGTCGAGGCGGGAGACACGCCCATTCTCACTAAGCAGGATGGGCGGGAGGTGGCCGGCATTGCAATAGGTCAACTCGCGTGCGGCCGCGTCATAGCAGCCGAGAAACATGGTTGCGTACTTCTCCGGCGGACTGCAACGGAAGAGCTGATAGTTCAATGTGGTCATCAACCTGCCGGGAGAAAGCCGCGATTGAGTGGCGCCACCTCCGCGAATATAAATGCGATGATCGCCATTGGATCGCGTTCCAGCTTCCATTGCCACCGGCGTCGATACCATATCCTGCTCCATCGAATAGGCACGAACGAAAGCATGCGCGGCGGCCATCAGCAAAGCAGCGGAGATTCCTTTCCCACTGATATCGCCCACCGCCAACACCAGATTGTCGCTGCCGAGGGGAATGAAGTCGTAGTAGTCCCCGCTTACTGAGCGAGCAGGACGGCAGACGCCATAAACATCCAATGAAGCAAGCTCCGGAAACTGGCAAGGGAAGAGCATGTTCTGCACTTCGTAGGCGATGGCAACCTCGCTCTCCAGTCTCTGCATTTGCTTCTGCTCGGCAACGAGCGTGACCAGTGATTCGGTCATGGAGTTAAATGATTGTTCCAGCGCCGCCATCTGATCGTGGCCGCGGATCTGGATGCGATATGTAAGATCGCCGCGGTTCACGTGCTCCGTGGCGCCGTAGAGGTCTGCAACGGCTCGTGTCATGCCGCGCGACAGTCGTATGCCGATAAAGAGCGCCACCAACTCAACCAGTCCGAAGAGGATCGCGATCATTAGCATTCCATACTGTATGACCTTCGCGCTGCCGCCCATGGTGGCGAACAAGGTACTGTAAAGTATCGACGGGCGAGTGACGACAACAATGCCGCAGGTTTGCGATTTTCCGGTTTCCCAATTGAGTGCATCGAATGCTGATAAAAAGTGAAATGTCGGATCGAAACGGTTGGAAGAGGGAGGAATGGGCTTGGTCTGCACGAGTCCGCTTGGTCCGGTTTTTGACGGCGGCGGAATTTGAAGATCGCCCAGCTGTTTAGACGGAACCAAATTCACTACAATATTCTCATCTGGTCCGGCTCCTGGCGTTAGCGCAATCAGAACGACGCCCGTCTTGTCAGGCGGAATCAAAGTCACCGAACCCAGGTTTGAAGTTGCCGATTGAAGCAGTTCCGCTGTGATGGGAAGGTCGGAGATGACGGTGAGCGGTGTGGCGTCCTCGATGGCGCGCTTAACCGCGCGCAGATGCAAGCTGCTTCCATCGATAACGAAACCGCTGAAATCTCCCTTGATAGCATCGGGCGATTTTTCGGGACTGGCCTTGACGAGCGTACCCCGATCAGAGAGCGTGAAACCCTCCTCACCTTTCCACACGGTGACGCTTCGCTGTGCGAGATTCTCGCCGGGAATAGTGGGTGGTTCCGCGTTGATCTGTTTATCAAGTTTGCCGGAGCGGTCCAGATTGTCCAATCGCGTGGCCAGGGCGTCGTTTGCCGTTTCCAGATGATGCAGCGACGACTGCAAATTCGAGATCGCCACATAAGTAGCAAACTGTCCGGCAAACAGATAGTTACCCAAGCCAACCATCGCCAGCAGCAGCACAATGGGGATAACTCCGATGAAGATATAAGTGATGATCAGCCGATACCGCAGCCGCCACATGATATGCTTCCGTGCCCATCGGAAGATAAGCCAGAAGGCACAGAATGAGAAGACAAAGGTGACGAACGTCGTCCAGTCAGCCAGACTCGATTCTGACGATGAACGCGTAATCCAGCACAAAGCATTGAGCAGGGCGCTCAGTCCGCCAGTCCACAGCGTCACACGGCCCCACTTAGTGGCTGGGCGGAGAACCCGTATGATTCGAGCTTTGGCAGTTGCAAACTCTGGAAGCTTAATCATGGTTGCGGCACACAGCTTTCAGGAGATTCACGATCGACACAATTCGGAATTCCATTTTAGATGCCAACGACTCCACAATAGAACTATCGGAGAATTCCAGCACGCTTTTCTTTATTTGGTTGGGCTATGGGATCTATCTGCCCGGAGGCCGATTGCCGGTGTGGGCGCAGGTCTCGACTCTGAAACCAGGGCTTCAGCGCCAACTGTTGAGAGCAGGGCTTGGCGTAGAGCGGCCCTCGACAACTTCGCTGAAGGGTTCTATTTCCGTCCCTGTGTGAAATAGAAGGTCGCTGCCGAACCGAACAGTCCAGACAAGACCGGAATCCAGATATTGAAAGCTCGATTGAACTCATCAAGAGCTTGCTTGTCGTGGATGAAATACCAGATAGTGACGAAATGCGCAATAAAGCAGACTATCAGCGCCGCAAAGAGCAGCAGCGCAAGTAACTTCGTTGCTTTGGCCTTGTGCTCTTCCGGCGAGAAGCCGGGCCCGTCTGGAAGATGGCGGGGGCTCTCGACTTCTTCGATCACACCTCGATCACCAGCTTCCGGTGGTTCAATCATTTTGCGTTAGCCGTTGCTTTTCCGGACGACAGGAAGGGAAAGACCACCTCACGCTGCCGGCCATTCTTCTCAACCAGAACGGTGGCGTTTTCGTCCCGAGTTTGTTCGATTGTCCACTGCAGCAGTCGTAGAGACTGGCGAATTACCTCTGCGCGGTTGGTGGCGCCAGTGGCGCCTTTGAGTTCATCCAACTCACTCAGCGCTTCATCCGTGAAATCAAATTGCAGCCGTGTCTTAGCCATATGAATCCATCTCCCCGTTCATGACGGGCTTGCCGTGCGCCCTCATGGGGTACGGTTGCGAAAAACTCTCAATCAGAGTTACCTGTTCGTCAACCTGCTCAAGCTCTGAGGAGGCTACTGAGTCAACTTCCTCGATGGAGACTTCGGAGAATGCCGTTGTTCTTGCGGCGCCCGCTGATAGCATATTGTCCCTCGATTGTTTCGAGAACATTCCAGTCTCGAAACGTTACGGATTTGGCGATAGATCATAGAGACACCCTCCATTTGATGGCCCCTTGTCGGAGCTGTATCGAACCTCTTAATACGAGTATTACATGAGTGATTGATGAGTGCAATAGATTATCTTGTACTCATTTCTTCCTCGATCTTGGTAAGTCGTCCTCGGCCGTTTCCAGACCACAACTCCCTCCCTGCGTTAACCTAAGGAACTATGGGTCGCATCCGCGTACTTGCCGACCAGGTTGCTAACCAGATCGCCGCCGGCGAGGTGGTGGACCGGCCGGCTTCGGTGGTCAAGGAGCTGCTGGAGAACTCTCTGGACGCTGGCGCAAACCGCATTCGCATCGAGGTCGAGGCGGGCGGACGACGGCTGATCCGCATCACGGACGACGGCCAGGGGATGAACCGCGACGACGCACTGCTGGCTTTTGAGCGCCACGCCACATCGAAGCTGCGCACGGCCGACGACCTGCTTTCCATCGCGACTTTGGGATTTCGCGGGGAGGCGTTGCCCTCCATCGCTTCCGTGGCCCGCGTAACGCTGGAAACGGCGACGGGCGAGGAAAGCGCTGGGACCCGCATGGAGATCGCCGGTGGAAAGATTCTCCACGTGGACGACGCTGCCCTGCCTCGCGGCACCACGCTCGCTGTCGCCGATCTCTTCTTCAACACTCCGGCACGGCGCAAGTTCCTTCGTGCCGAATCGACCGAGCTGGCCCATGTGACGGCTTTGGTCACCCACTACGCCTTAGCCCATCCGGAAAAGCAATTCGAGCTGCTCTCGGCCACGCACACTATCCTCTCCGCGCCACCCGTGGCGCGCACCGCGGAGCGTATTTACCAGGTATTTGGCAAGGACACATTAGCCCAACTGCTTCCCGTGGCCGCCGAAATTCCTCTCGAACGAGCCGGGTTGCCCGAGCCGCCGCCGTGGAAACGAGACCCCAAAGAGCCCGCGCGCTCGCCAGGCGCTCTGCGTCTTAGCGGCTTCTATTCCAAGCCAGAGTTGCAGAAGCTCAACCGCAATTCGATCTATATCTTTGTCAACAAACGCCTGATTCGTGATCGGCTGCTGATCCACGCTATCACTGAGTCTTATCGCAACGTGATTCCGCCCACCAGCTTTCCGGTGGTGCTGCTGTTTCTGGAGATGCCGCCCGAGGAAGTGGATGTAAACGTTCATCCGGCCAAGACCGAGGTTCGCTTTCGCCAGCAGAGCCTGGTTCATGACTTTGTCCGCGACAGCCTGCGCACGGCCTTGATCAAGGCGCGCCCTGCAGCCGGCTTCCTAGCTGCTCTGGACTCCGCTCCAGCGGCCAGCCCCTCGCTGATGCCTCAGGCCGCCTCGCCTTTGCCTGGTGCACCGGACAGTGAGCCGATTTTGCTTCAGCCAGACTCTGAACCTTCCGCATTTCAGGCGGCTCGCGCAGATGCCGAGGCCTTTGAGCTGACGCCGCGCGTGCCTATACCCGTTCCCGGCAAGCTGCCTTTTGCTGCCCAGAGTGTTCAACCCGGCCCCTGGCCCAACGGCTGGGAGGATGTAAAGGCCTTCGGTGAGGCTGCGGCGGCGCTCTTTCAGCCCAGTCTGCCGCCGGCCGGCGATTGTTCCGCTGGCTCCGGCCATGGAATTCCAAGCCCCGACGATGCGGTCGGTGGGAATTCAGAAGCGGAAACGGCCTTGGTCGAGGCCGAGCAGGCTACCGCCAGCCTCAATCAGTTGGGTTCGCTGCGACCGCTGGGGCAGTTGCGCGAGTCCTTTATTTTGGCCACTGGTGAGGGGGGACTGTGGATTATTGACCAGCATGTGGCACATGAAAGGGTACTTTTTGAAAATATTTTAAGAGATCGGCAGGTCGAAAATGTGCAGCGCCAGAGGTTACTGATGCCCTTGCTGGTAGAACTCAAGCCAGCGCAGATGGTGGTCTTCGCACGCATCGCCGAGGAGCTGGAGCGCAACGGCTTCGAGGTGGAACCCTTTGGTCCTCAGACACTTGCAGTGAAGGCCGCTCCGGTTGGCCTGGATGGAGCCGCTCTGGAGCGGATGTTGGCCGAGGTCATTGACCAATCCGACGCAGATTCGGACGAAACCAGGCAGAATCAGGACCTTACGACACTTCGCGCACGAATAGCCGCCTCCATCGCCTGCCACTCGGCCATCAAGGTAAATACGCCTCTTGACCTGGCACGAATGGAATGGTTACTGTTGGAGTTGGCAAAAACAAGTCACCCAACAAGTTGCCCGCATGGACGTCCAATAGCTTTGTTGTATTCTTGGAAGGAGATCCAGCGGGCCTTCCATCGAATATAAAGCGGTGGAAGGTGGCAGCCCTCCTCTTAGGGGACAGGGCAGCCCGGCGCCAACGCCAGCCTGGAAGTGAGGTTTTTCTTTGACATCAGAACAATTAGAAGCTTCGCGCGCCGAAAGGATGCGCCTGAACGGACACGGGACGCTCACATTAGAGGACGCCCGGACGTGGATTGAGGAGACCGGATTGTGTCTTTTCCTGCCCAAACGGCAGTTTTCCTCTTTCATCGCGCCATCGTTTGTCGAGGCAGTAGCCGGCAAGCGCGATGCCACCCCAGACCGTGAGCATATCGCCCTATCCGAAGAGTTGCTTGTGCGCCTGGAGACAGATGGCGTGGCAGTGCGGCTTAACCTGCTGGGCCTACCCGGCGAGGCACCCGATTTCGTGGTTGCGAGTTGGGTATTGCCTTATGTTTATGCCCTGCGCGGCGACCGTGACTGGCGCCGCAGTCCGCAACTGACCGGCTCGCGCCAGGTTTCGCAACTGGCCATTCAGGCATACAAGTTGCTGGAGGCGGGCGATACCACCCTTTCAAAGCTCACTCGCGCGCTGGGCAGGGAAGTGACCGAAGCAGCAGTTTTGCGCGCCATCACCGAGCTTTGGCAACAGCTTCGCATCATTCCAGTTGTGGCGGCTCCGGGCCAGTCGGCCCAGTGGCAGCTGCTCCGCACGCGTTTCCAGAAGGCTATTGCTGAGGGTGCCTCCACCTCTCAGGTGACGGCGATTTCAGTGCTTGCCTCGATTTATCTGCAGGCGGTTATCGCCGCCAGCATGGAAGAGGTGGAGCTGTTCCTGGCTCCGCTCACCGCTCGCAGCAAGGTACGCGAGGTGCTGCGCGGCCTAGTTGCCACGCGCCAAGTGCATACCATCTCAATGGGCCATGCGCCCCACTTCTATGTTGCCGGCACATTGCCGGAGTTCGCTACCCCACCCACGACTTACGCAAGCGCGTCGATGCCGGCTTCTGCCTACTTTATGCACTCCGCTGAGGAGAACCTGCCAGAGCCCATAGTGGCCAAGCAGAGTCCGCCAATTCCGCCAGCCCCGCATAAGCCAGTCGAGCCCCACGCACCCCGCGTAGCTGCCGTCCGCAAACCGGCGGTGAGCGGAAAATCCACTGGTGCCCGGCCTCACTTTAGCCGTCCGGCGGCTCACTCACGCGATCGCAAACCAGCGCAATCATCTTCCAGCAGCCGTCCTGCCAGGCCATCCGGCACACGCTCATCTAACGGCGCGCGGCCTTCCTCCACCGCACGCTGGACCCCAAAGACAGCCACCGGTTCCAACGGCAAGCACAACGGCACCCACGTGTCTTCCGGTTCGGCACACGGCCATCGGGCCAATGGAAACGGCTCTAACGGAAACGGCAGGCCAGCGGCTCGCCCGGTGAACGGTACCTCCGGCACGCGCTCCGCCAACTCTGCCAAGCCCACATGGAGTCAGCGTAATGGCCACCCCAACGGCGCTAAGGCCGTAGGCAAAGCCGGCGCAACCAGCCGGAATGGCAGCACGCCCCAGAAGGACTCGCGCCCAGCAGCGCGGCCTGCTCGACCCGGCAGCGTCCGGAAGCCGACCATAGCTGCGGGCGCAAAGACGGGAAGCAGCAAGCGGTTTGGCTATGCCGTCCAGCCCAAGCGAGGGACGAAAAAGCGCGGATGAGTGTGGACGAAAACTCATTCAGCTCTGGCGCTCCGGCCCGCAAGGTCATCGTTGCTATCGATGGCCCTGCGGGAGCGGGAAAGAGCACCATCGCCCGCCATCTGGCGCGACGTTTTGGCCTACTAAACCTTGAAACCGGAGCCATGTACCGCGCTTTCGCCCTCAAAGCTCTGCGCGCGTCAATGGCTTTGGACGAGAGCAAGGGTCTCGAAGCCCTGGCCGCCGAAACCTCCATCCGCCTGGAACCTGGTGATGAGGAAAACCGCGTCCTGCTCGACAGCGAAGACGTGACCGGTCTGATCCGCAACCAAACCGTCACCGATGCCGCTTCCCGTGTCAGCGTATGGCCCGCCATTCGCTCCTGGATGGTCCGCCTACAGCAGCAAATGGGCGCCCAGGGCGGAGTGGTCATGGAGGGCCGCGACATCGGTACCGTGGTCTTTCCCCAAGCTGAGGTCAAAATTTTCCTTGACGCTGCGCCCGAGGTGCGGGGCATGCGCCGTTTCGATCAGTTAGGGCAGGACGGTCCGAAACCTACCATCCAACCGGAAGAGGTTATCAGCGACCTGCGCGCCCGCGACGAGCGCGACCGCAATCGGGCCGACTCGCCTCTCAAGCCGGCTCCGGACTCAGTGCTGCTGGATTCAACTCGCCTCACCCTGGACGAGGTTGTCGCAGCAGCCGAAGCCATCGTAGCCACAAAACTGGCCGCGCTTGAGACAAAAAACTCCTGAGCACGGTTCGAGCGCGATCTTAGTTGTTGCCGAGGCACCGAAAGATCAGGGCTTGGTTGCCGCAGGCTCTGGAGTCTTTGGCGCAGTTGCTGTTTTGCGGTAGACAATCTTCTTCGTCCCGCCCTCACAACTGCCCACGACCTTGCCGTCCGCGTCTTTGTCCTTGTCTACGATGTCCAGCGTGTAACCGGTAACGCCCTTTGCATCCATTTTCTTGGCGATCTCGGACTTGAGCACCTCACAGGGCTTTGACGCCTGCGCGTAAGCCGACACCGAGGCAAATAGCAATATGGCAACTGACGCCACGATTTTCATGGTGCAATCTCCTTCAATTTGGTACTAGGACGAAATTCGGGCTAAGGCTAGCGCATTCGAGTCGCCAGCGTCAATCTCTGGATTTCGATGGATCGAACGCCTTTACAAACAGAAAGCAAGGTTCTATCGGATCGAAGACTGCTCTGGTTGGGCAGCGCTTTGCGTTTGACGATGAGATTTTTGCCTCTTTCGCTGGAAATTCCTGCCTCTTCTGTGCAACTATCGGCGCAAACGCGAGTCTGTTACGATGAGACCAACCCATTTAATGGGCAGGCGATCATCGCCGAGAGTTGCTTCCCCTTCTCTTCCTTGCACTGTCTTTCCCCGGATCGATCAAAAGCTGGAGGTTGCCATGGCAACTTATTGCCGCACTTGCGGCTTGTCGAGCTTTCGCACCTCGCGTTTTCGCGCTTCGGATCTATCGCAATTGCTTCTGTTGCGCTTGCCGGTACGCTGCTTAAACTGCGATGAACGGGTCTTTACTTCCATAGGTCAATACCTCAAAGTGCGCCGCGCGCGTAAGGCGCGCCATAGGCAGCACCGCAAACCGGCCTAGCTTAAGCAATATCTGCGACACACTTTTCGGCTTCACCCACGCCGCGGCCAAATGCTATAGGCTCTTAGATGTATGGAAATCACCTGTCACCGATGCCACCAGACCGTTCAGGCCGAGAATTGCTATTGCCCTGCCTGCGGCCTGCCGCAACTGATGTACGAGGCCGACGGCCCCCCTGGGCAAAGCCAGCCGGAGAGCTGGAACGAGGCTGTGCGAGATGCAAGCAGCGTGGATTGGAAGGTGGCCTTGCGTGCGGTTCTGCTGTTGGCAGTGCCCGCTGGACTGCTATCGAGCGAGGCGTCGCAGTCAGGGCGCCTGGGAATGTTTTGGATGACCACGGCCTCGGTCTGCGCCGTGGGACTTTACGTGCGCAGCCAGCGTCCAGCGTGGATCACCCTCGGAGCCGGAGCACGGATCGGCCTGGTGACTGGCCTGGTGGCTGGCTGGGTCGCATTGGGCGCCAGCGGTTGCGCTCTCTTCGCCCAGCGCTTCTTTCTTCATCAATCGAATCAGATTGACGCGGATTGGAGAGCTTACGTCGATGCTTACCAGCAGTTGAATGCGCAGATGGGCTTTGCGGACACCGCACATATGCAGGCCCAAAAAGCATTGATGCTCTCGCCCGAAGGCCACGCAGGATTCATGACTGCCACCATTATCTCCAACGCGGCTTTTCTGGTCTTCTTTGCAGTTGCTGGCGGCGCTCTGGCAGCGCGCTTGCTCGCTCGCACCCGCAGACCCGAGGTATAGAGCTGCGTATAAACGCCCGTGATCTGCGTATCCCGGCCTTTGCATCGCCTTGAGTTTCTTTCCGCTCGAACGCTGGGATTGAGCCCCACTTCTCCACAGCTTGCTCGCGGGCGCAAACCCTCGTATCATCCTGCGAGAGACTGGCTGCGACAAGACAGCCCACGAGAAGATCCATGAGCGAAGCCGAAAGCAAATCCTCTCTGCGTATCAAAGGCAGGCTGATGTCCGCCTCAGAGATCGAGCGCACCCTGGTGCGCCTGGCCCACGAGATTGTTGAAAAGAGCAATGGCAGCGCGGATCTCGCCCTGGTGGGAATCAAGCGCCGCGGCATTCCGCTGGCCGACCGTCTGGGCAAACTGATCTCGGGCATCGAAAAGCATCATGTCGACACCGGCATGCTCGACATTCAGTTCTATCGGGACGACCTGACCACCGCGGGCATACGTCCTGTGGTAACGCCCGGCGCAATCGGCTTCGACATCAATGGCCGCGACGTGGTCTTATGCGACGATGTTCTCTACACCGGCCGGACGATCAGGGCCGCGCTCGATGCTCTGTTCGATCACGGCCGTCCGCGCCGCGTGCAACTCGCCGTGCTGATCGACCGCGGCCACCGCGAGCTGCCCATCGAGGCCACCTACATTGGCAGACGCGTACCAACCAGCGGCCGCGAGATTATCGAGGTCAAGTTTCAGGAGGTCGACAACGACGAGCAAGTTTTGCTGGTCGAGCGGGTCGATTGAGATAGGCAGCTTTCAGCTTCTAGCTCTTGGCTAGGTGCTGGCAGCTAGAACTGAAAGCTGAGACACAATGAGTCCGACCGCAGCCCAAGCCCGTCGACCACTCCATCTTCCGCCTGTCGCCGCATCGCCGTTTCCTTACAATCCCGGCTCGCTGCTCTCGGCACAGGATTTGACCCTCGATGCCTTGAGTCATCTTCTCGCCCGCGCCACGGCTCTGGAGAATGAAGACCCTCTGACCCGCGCCCGCCTGTTGGCCAAGCGCCGCATCGCGCTGCTTTTTTACGAGTCGTCGACACGAACGCGCACCAGCTTTGAGTTGGCCGCCAAAGGCCTCGGCGCCGACACAACGCTGGTCTCCAGCCTGTCGTCGAGCATTGAGAAGGGCGAGTCTCTGAAAGACACTGGCCTGACTTTGCGCGCGCTCGGAGCTGAAGCCATCATTTTGCGCAGCAACTCCAGCGGCGCGCCCTGGCTGCTCGAAGCTGAGACTCGTCTGCCGGTGCTCAACGCAGGCGACGGCATGCACGAGCATCCCACCCAGGCGCTGCTCGACCTACGGACGATTTTGACTCACTTGCGGCCTGGAGTTGAGAAGATCACCGCTGACACGCTGGCCGGCGTCACCGTCTGCATCACCGGCGATATTCTGCATAGCCGTGTGGCCCGCTCGAATATGCTGCTGTTGCCGCGGCTGGGCGCGCGCGTGCTGCTCTGCGGGCCCAAGGAGCTGCTGCCGGAGCTGGCCGCGCAGGCCGGTCCCGGAATCTCGATCGAGCGCGATTTCGAGGCTGTGCTTCGTCAGTCGCAGGTGGTAATGATGCTGCGCATTCAGGCTGAGAGATTGGCCGGATTGCAACTGGACCTCGAAGAGTACAAGGCCGCCTACCAACTCACTGGCCAGAGGCTGGCTCGGCTCGCTCCCACGGCCGTTGTGATGCATCCTGGGCCGATCATTCGCGGCATGGAGATTACCGCCGGCGTCGCCGATGGGCCGCAATCGGCCATCCTCGAACAGGTCAAAAACGGCGTTGCCATTCGCATGGCGGTTGTCGAGCGGGCGCTGACGGCGAATGCTCAGTCTGCCGTGGAGGCTTAGACCAGAATGACTCAAGAGATCGTTAAGCACCACGAATTCCCCGGCTTCGATGTCTTTGTTGCTTTAGTAGATGGAACTTTTGTAGCCGTAATCATGCGACTTGCGTTTATACATTGGCAACATGGTGAGATTGATGATGCATTGAGGTCCATTGGAATGGCGCTTTTTCTCATAACAACGCCTCTGCTAATGCTTTCTCGCCTTCGCAAACACCTTATTGCTAAAGATATTGTTTGTTTATTCGGCATCTGTTCCGCCTGGTTTGCATGTTACTGGCATCGTCCCATTACGATCACGTTCAAAATCCTAGTTATCCTTTTGCTTTTATTGGTTGCTTGGCGAGTAGTGTTCCATCTCCGCAACTGGCGATTGAACAGCCAAAATACAAATATCCCTTCAGATAACAATGCGGTCAATGCTGACCAAGGAGGCCGCGCATGACGGCACTGGTGATTCGTGGCGGCCACCTGATTGACCCGGCAGCGGGCGTGGACGCGGACAAGGACATTCTGCTCAAGGACGGCCGGGTGGCTGAGATTGCTGGGCCCGGCAAGCTGAAGTTGGCGAACGGTGCGGAGGTTCTCGATGCGACGGGCCTTACCGTTGCTCCGGGCCTGATCGACATGCACGTTCATCTACGCGAGCCGGGCCAAGGCTACAAGGAGACCATCGCTACTGGAACGGCTGCGGCTGCTGCGGGCGGCTTTACTGCCGTAGCCGCCATGCCGAACACTGCACCGGTGAACGACTCTTCCGAAACCACGCGTTGGATGCAGGCGCAGGAGCGCGGCGCATTGGTGCGCGTGTTTCCGATTGCCGCCGCCACGCGCGGGTCCAAAGGTGAAACGATCAACGACTATGCCGCGCTCAAGTCAGCTGGAGCTGTGGCTGTCTCGGACGATGGCTTGCCTATTTTGAAGGACAACGTCATGCGCGAGGCTCTGGCCGCGTCGGCGCGCGTTGGCCTCACCGTCATCCAGCACGCGGAGGACACGCGGCTTACGCAAGCCGCCGGAATGATCGCCAGCATGAACGCTGGAGCGGCTGCTTTCCGGCTCGGCCTGCGCGGGATGACGAACGAGTCCGAGTCGACAATCGTCGAGCGCGATATTCGTCTGGTTAGCGACATGCGCGAGACCCGCGCCCATTTGCATGTGGCCCACATCTCGACGGCAGCTGCTGTGGCCGCCGTGCGCCAGGCGCGCCGCAACGGATTGCGCGTCACCTGCGAGGCTGCGCCCCACCATTTTTTGTTGACCGACGAGCACGTCGGCTTCTACAACACCCACGCCAAAATGTGTCCGCCACTGCGCTCGACCGCCGACCGCGATGCACTGATTGAGGCGTTGCTCGACGGAGTTATCGACGCCATTGCGACCGACCACGCGCCGCACGCTGTCCACGAAAAAGAAGTCGAGTTTGAGCGCGCGCCCAACGGCATTATCGGCCTGGAAACGGCTCTGGGACTGAGTTTGCGCTGGCTGCACAAGGAATGGAAGCTGCCGCTGGGTCGCGTTCTGAACTTGCTCAGCGCGCAGCCGGCTGCGCTTTTGGGATTGAAGGGCCGCGGAACGCTCGTCGTGGGCAGCTTTGCCGATGTGGTCGTCTTCGACCCCAAAGCTGAGTGGACTTACAATGCTCGCGAAGGCAAATCGAAGTCCAGAAACACTCCCTTCGACGGCTGGACGATGCAAGGCAAAGTTCGCTGGACCGTCAGCGAAGGACACGTCGCTTACAGCGCGGAGAGCGCATCAATAATATGCAAAAACTGACCTTCGGAAATGCCTAAATTTTTTGTTTTATATGGTGGTATTTTTCTGCTTGTGCCGTTTTGTAAGGTATTGATTCCAGAGATGCCGAAATTATCTGCAAGGTTTTGAAAATATAAATAGGGGGGAGGGGGGTAAGACAGGGGGTTAGGGATTAGGGAACAGGGATTAGGGAACAGGGATTAGGGAACAGGGATTAGGAAAGGCGCGCTCCTCGGGTGGTAGTTGTTCATGCTTTTATTGTGCGCTTGTGGAAGGTTATTTTATGCAGGACATCTGGGGCGGAGGACTTACCCTCTCAACTTCACTCTCAGGGCAGGCAATCCAGGCGGATCGCCTTCAGTGCGGGGAGCACTTATTCCGGTATCATCCCAATCGTTGCCAGCCACGTCTCCACCAGCTGAGGCCATCTCGTCACTGGAAGCTTGGTGGGCCGCAGCCCGAAAGCATGCCCGCCCTGCGCATACGAATGCAACTCCACGGGAACACCGGCCTTCTGCAGCGCAATGTAGTAAGCCAGTGAGTCGTACACGCTATCGATGTGGTCATCCTCATTGTGCAGCAAAAACGTAGGCGGCGTCTGGCTGCTGACCGGAACCTCTGGGTTCAACGTGAGGTTCTCATCGGCAGTTGGAGAATGAGGAACTACAAACTTCTTGACGCCTTGCTTCGCATCCCATTCTGCCGCAGAGAGCGACAGGTGGCCGGGATAAATAGCCACAGCAAAATCCGGGCGGCAGCTTTCTTTGTCGGCGTCATCTACAGCCGGATATAAACGCTCCTCAAAATGCGTGCTCATCGCCGCCGCCAGATGCCCACCCGCTGAAAATCCCAACACCCCGATCTTGTGCGGATCGATATGCCACTCTGCCGCGTGGAAGCGCACCAGGCCCACCGCCCTCTGCGCATCTTCCAACGCCATCGGCGATTCCGGATATGGTCCCGATTTCGGATACGGCCCCACATTCGTCACACGGTATTTCAACAGCACACACGTGATCCCTTTCGGCGTCAGCCAGTCACAGACCTCCGTGCCTTCAAGATCGATGGCCAGAATCTGATAGCCACCGCCGGGGAAGACGACGACCGCAGCGCCTGTATTCTTTCCTTGTGGCGAATAGACGGTCATGGTAGGCCGCGAGACGTTGTCCACCTCCACCACCTGCCTACCGCCAACCAGATCGTCCTTCCCTGACGACTTAGAGTACTCTGGCCCTGCGACAGGCTGCGGATCAGGCAACACACCCGGCCATATCGGAATTTGCGAATGTCCTGACGATGGCTGCCAGACAGTTGTCTGCGCGCGCAGACTGCCGAACGCGAAAACAACCCAGAGAGCAAAGGCTAACGGCTTCATCACGATCCTCACTTAGACGGGATAGAGCAAGGCTAACACTCGTCCGAAGACAGGTCGTGGGAAAACGCCCACTCAGTAGACAATCGCCGATGCGCTAGGCGAGCAGCGTCGTAATTTTCTAGATTAGATTGACTTCAACCTGTCGCTTGCTGTTCTTAACCGTGTACATGGCTGCGTCGGCGGCGTTCAGAATGCCGTCCGTGGTGGCGCTGTCCTCGGGATAAAGGGCGATGCCGAAGCTGGCTGAGCCATGGAGGACGTTTCCTTCGAGAACCAGCGGTGCGTCGAAGCTGTGCTCCAGGCGCTGTGCAATCTCCTCGACACCGGCGCGGTTGCGCACCATGGGCAGCAGCACGGCAAACTCATCGCCGCCCAGCCGGGCCAGCAGGTCGTGCGAGCGCAATTGCATCTTCATGCGCCGCGCTGCTTCCTGCAGATAGAGGTCCCCGATGCGATGGCCGTAAATGTCGTTCACCTGCTTGAACTTATCCAGGTCGACATAGATCAAGCCGAAGATGCCTGCATTCTGCCGCGCTACTTCGATCTGCGCGTCCAGCCGTTTTTCCAGCGAGAAGCGGTTATGAATGTCGGTGAGCAGGTCGAACTCGGAGCGGTGCAGCAAATCGGTGTAGAGGCGACGGGTTTCGATGGCCAGCGAGATCAACCCAACCGCCATCGAGAGAGCCTCCGATTCGATGGCCAAGGGCTTGGCGGACGGGTTGAAGGCGGCAAATATGGCGCCAAGCGGAGGGCCGGAGCGGGCAGGAATCTTCTGATGGACGATGCGCAAGGAGGCGGTATCCGGCGGGCAGTTTCCCAACCGGGCTCCGTCGGCGATCTGGCACCAGCAGAGGGCGCCCAGCAGCTTGAGCGAGGCAAGTTCTGTGATCTCTTCGACGATTTCCGCCAGCGGACGGGAGCCGTTGACGTCCTCGAGAATGCGGCTGCGCCGCTGCTCGATCTTGGCCAGGGCAGAGGTTTGGTGGCGCACCTTGCGTTCCAAAGCCCAGGCCCTGATACCCACACCGGCCACAACCATCAGCAGCAAACCAACGATGAGCAGCAGATGGCGAGTGTTCACCCATGGCGGATTGGCGATCACCGCAATATCCCCGGGGGTGCGCATCAGGATATCGGCAGGTAAATCGTGATCGTAGCTAATGTTTTTTTGGAGCGGAAAGCAGATGCCGGAGACGCGGACCGTGGAACCCAGCGGTATCTGCTTCATCGGCAGCGTGGGAGAACCTCTGACATAGGGGTGGTAATAGATGGCGGAGAAGACCTGGCCATTAGAGACCAGAAAATACTCGTCTTGTGTTGGCTCGCGAACCTCCATCATCACACGCCCTTCGACGGAGACCAGATCGAATATACTTTTGCTGTTAGGCAGTTCGCGCCAGGTCATTGGCTTGGGTGCGATGGGGGTATAGATCGAGCTTTGCAGGATTTCGCCGCTGGTGAGGGCGAGATAGTTGTCATGCAATGTGGCAAAGCCGGTCACGTCCACCTGGCTCCCAATGCGCAGGGGCTTCTCGGTATTGGTCATGATCCACAGGCTGTTGTCGCCGTTCTGAATCACCATAGCCGAGCTCGGCTGGTAGAAGGTAACAGTTCCCCGGACTCGGATTCTTGAGGTTTGATCCGTTACATGAGACGTATCGAGAATTTTGTCGATCGGTGTGACGGGTAAAGTCCAGGGACTTGACGTCGAGCTTTTCAATATTTTGACATCCGCGAAAGAAGAAACGTGGAGCTTGGCTCCGATGTGGTGCATCTTTCCGTCTAATTTTCCCGACGATACCCCTGTCACCTCGATCTCGTTATCGAACATATCCTGGTTCGGGTTTGGATCGTCGCCATCGACCCATGCATCGATTGTTCCCCCATCCATTTGCATGTGAAGAAGGGTACCGGCGTGGTCGTAATACGTCTTCACGTCTTTGTTGTGGACCACGGCGCGGATTGTGACCCGCATACCATCCAGTTCTGAGCGATTCAGCTGATCGAAGCTGGCCGGCACGGGTGTGGGCAACGGGCTGTGGCCGGTGACCGTGATGCTGTCAGCCAACACGATGGGACGAAAGCTTGGCTTCGCCTTTCCCTTGATCAGAACGCGATCTCCGGCATAGAGCTTGAGATTTGCATTTGTCCACACCTGGACGCTGTCGCTGCCTTCCTGAACAAACGACATGCCCGCCCCTAGCTGCGAGTAAGTTACTGTGGCGTAAAAGGCTACGGGTGGTCCCTGAGCGGCTTGGGCATTGCTGATGGCCTGGACGGCGTGCAGAGTGGTCAGCGGCGCGGGCTGCGCTGCCCAGGCAGCCGAGGCCCATCCGAGGATCACGGCAATGACTGGAATCAGTCTCTTCATTGCATATTCGGCCAGACCCGTGCTCTGTTGATTACCCTACAGTCTATATCGGCAATGTCTATGCGGTAATCACTTCAAGGCCAATCATTTCTCTGCGATCTGAGAGCAGACGGTCGCTGAGATTTGCGCTAACTCTCATTGTCTGAATATAGTGCGTAAGCGGCGATTTGGAAATGTCGGAACGCATTTCGGCGAACCTAATTATCTTTGTCTCGGACTTACATTAGATCAGATTGACCTCAACCTGTCGCTTGCTGTTTTTGACCGTGTACATGGCTGCGTCAGCGGCGTTCAGAATGCCGTCCGTGGTGGCGCTGTCTTCAGGATAGAGGGCGATGCCGAAGCTGGCCGAGCCTTGCAGGGTGCGACCTTCGAGAACCAGCGGCGTGTCGAAGCAGTGTTCCAGGCGTTGGGCGATTTCCTCGACACCAGCGCGGTTTCGCACCATGGGCAACAGCACGGCAAACTCATCGCCTCCGAGCCGCGCCAGCAGGTCGTGAGAGCGGAGCTGCTGTTTCATGCGCCGCGCTGTCTCCTGTAAATAGAGGTCTCCGATGTGATGGCCATAGATGTCATTGACTTGCTTGAATTCGTCGAGGTCGACGTAGATCAATCCGAAGATGCCTGCATTCTGCCGTGCCGATTCGATCTGGGCGTCCAGCCGTTTCTCCAGTGAGAAGCGGTTATGAATGTCGGTGAGCAGGTCGAACTCGGAGCGATGCAACAAATCGGAGTAGAGGCGACGAGTTTCGATGGCCAGCGTGATCAGGCCTACCGCCATGGAGAGAGCTTCCGATTCAACTGCCAAGGGCTTGGCGGATGGGCTGAATGCTACAAATATGACGCCGAGCGGAGGACCGGAGCGGGCAGGAATTTCCTGGTGGACGATGCGCAAGGACGTGGGCTCCGGCGGGCAGTTTCCCAACCGGGCTCCGTCGGCGATCTGGCACCAGCAGGGGGCGCCCAGCAGCTTGAGCGAGGCAAGTTCTGTGATCTCTTCGACGATTTCCGCCAGCGGACGGGAGCCGTTAATGTCCTCGAGAATGCGGCTGCGCCGCTGCTCGATCTTGGCCAGGGCAGAGGTTTGGCGGCGCACCTTGCGTTCCATGATCAAGCTCTTGGCGATCACGGCGAAGACGATCAGAATCAGCGCGCAGACAAGCAGTATGAGGCTGCGGATGTTCAGCAAAGAGGGCCGGCCGACAACGGTAATATCGTCGAAAGAACGCATCAGGATATCGAAGGCCACCTGCTCGTTGAAAGGGTTGGAGTCCTCGGTGATGCAGATGCCGGAGACGCGGACTCTGGCGCCGAGCGGTATCTTCTTCAAGGGCAGGAGCGCGCCGTCTCCGGGGGGATGGCGATAGATGGCGTTGAATAGTTGGCCATCGGCGGTCAGGCCGTACTGGTCCTCGGTCCCTCCAGGGGCCTCCGACACGACCAACCCTTCGACAGAGACCAGGTCGATGACGTGGTTGCTGGCGGCGGTCAAGTCTTTCCTGGTGGTCGGAAAGGGCGCGATGGGCGCCTGAACATGGCTATCCTGAATCTCGCTGTGGGACAGGGCCAGAAAGCCGTTGTGCGACTCGGGGAACCCGGTTGCGTCCACGACATCGCCTACCCTCAAGGAGTCGAGGGTTAGGGTTGAGATCCAGAGGCTTCTGGCGCCGTCCTGCAAGACGACGGCTGAGCCGGGCTGGTAGTAAGTAATGGTTCCATGCACCCTGACTCTCTGGGTGCGATCCGTAACATGATAGCCGGTAATCACCTCGTCCATGGGAGTGAGCGGGAGGGTCCATGGGCTGACGCCGGGGAGTTTGAGAATCTTGATGTCTGCGGGCGAGGAGACGTGGAGATGGACACCGTGGTTTTGCATTTTGCCGTCGAATTGCCCGCCCTCGACTCCGGTGATATCGACTTCGGCATCCAACAGAGCTTCGCGTTCTTCTGCCGTATAGCCGTCGGCGCTTACCGAGAAGTAACCGCCCTCGGTTAGTGCCCACATGTCGCCGTGGGCGCCCTTAATGCGGGGGTCCGATTTGTCAGCGGAGCGAACAATGCCATGCAGGGTGACCAGCATACAGTCGTACCGGTTGTGGATCAACTCGTCGAAGGTGGCCCGGATGGGCTTGGGCACTTCGCCGTGGTGGAGCAGGGTAACGGTCTCGCTCATCACGATGGGGCGAAAGCTGCGCGCCGTCTTACCTCGCACCAGGACGCGATCGCCGGGAACCAGGGGGGCAGGCATATTGGCGGCGGGCGATACATAAATGGCTGCATCCTCATCCTGCACAAAGAGGACGTAGTTCGCCCGAAAGTAGTAGGTTACGGTGGCTTCAAAGACGACCGGCAGGCCGTGGCTGGCTTCGGCATTGGTGAGGGCCTGAATGGCGCGCAGACTGGTCAGCGGCGCGGGCTGCGCTGCCCAGGCCGCCGTGGCCCATCCGAAGATCACGGCAATGACTGGAATCAGTCTCTTCATTGCATATTTGGTCAAGCCAGTGCTAAGTTGATTGCCCTACAGGATCTATATCGGCAATCTCTGTGCGGTAGTTACTTTGAGCCAATTATTTCTCTGTAAGCTGAGGAGCAACGCTTTGTGATAATAGAGCGCTAACTCTCATTGAATAAGCATGATGCGTGGAAGTGAGGTTTGGAAATTCCGCAGCCCATCCCGGTGAATTTAGTTACCTTTGTATCGGAGTTGCTTCAGTCTTGAGCCGGCGAATGGCGGCGCGATCCCAAGAGGGCCGCCTTGAGGATTTCAGTGACACGGTGATTTGGAAGTTAGTGACCTGCTGCTTTGAGTTGCCCCTGGCGGCTAGCCTTTGCGGCGATAGAGGATCTGGAACTCGTAGCCTTGGTTGGGGGGGAAAAGTGAGGCTACGTGGCGGAGGCGCTCAGCCAGGGCTGGGGCGGCTAGCAACGGATAGTCGCGCTCGCGCAGATCGTGATAGTCGAAGTCCACGGCGAGGGAGAGCATGTAAATCGCCAGCGAATCGGAGAAGGCTGACTCGTAGTAGGCGCTACGGGCGCGCTCGTCGATGATTCTCTGGTTGCCGTGACTGTCCTGGGCGCGGCGGCGCGTCTCCCATGCGTCCTGGCTGGTTTCGCCGCGCACCTGGGTATCGGCCTGCAACCATGCAAGCACCGAAAAGCTTTCGGGAACCCCAGCGGCCTCGACAAAGTTGTGGGCCACGTTGATGAAGAATTCGAAAGCCAGACCGAAGCGATCCTCGACCAGGCGCGTGGAAAGAAAGACCGCCTCTGTGGTACCGAAGGAGGCGTTGCGATGGCAGATGGCGCGGTCGCCCAAGTCGACGGTGTAACCGGGCGCGATCATGGTGTCGTCGGTGTCGGCGATGGCGAGGGGAACAAAGTAATAGGCGCGGTTTTCGAGCGCGGCAGACAGCGAAGCGGGCACGGCACCCACCAACCGCTCGAGGTCCGGCTCCGAAACGCGCGTCTCGCCCCACATTGCGTAGTGAATCCCGTTGGGGGCCTGGGTCACGGTTGCCTGTGTGGCGACCTTCTCGGCGTGCCAAAGCTCGACTTGTGCGCTGCTGGCCATGAACTTGTATTCTAACGCTACGAGGGCCCGAGGATGATGCGAACCGCACAAACCGAACGCACCGCCGGCGGAACAGTGCTTGGATTTCCGCTGAAGGGTTTTGGCTTTTTTACCAGCTTGCTGCTGTCCTTTGCCTCGGCGTTCTTCACCTTTTTCGCCTCGACTACCATCGCCATCTTCGCGCTGCTGGCCTGGAATCTCATTGGCCACCACGCGGTGAGTTATGCAGACACTTATCGCTATGTCGGCTTGCCCGCCGGACTGCTCGTGTTGGCCGTGGCTTTACCTGTTTTTGGCGTGCTGTGGGTCCGGAGCAAGCTGGGCAAATAGGATGCGCGGTTAGCACTATGGTTGTATTTCGCTTGATTCGGGGAAAAGAGGCAACGGCCCCGCCACCTATAGGCAACGTGCGGTGCGGCCAATAGCTCGCTATTCTCTCGCGTGGGCTTCCTTCATGCTGAAGCCCCGGCCTACCGATCCTGGCTTCCAAATGCTTCAACAAACGGTGCCTACGCCTTCGCTGGGAGGGTCTGGTTGGCGGAGACGACCATTTGAATGACGCGGTCGGTCCAGAGAGCTTTATCTGCGGGGCATGCCAGAGGGGCTCCATCGAGGATAGCGGCAACGAAGTTTTCAACGCATGGATAGTGCACGTTGGGGTGGATGGGGAGCGACTCCTCCCGATCACCGAAACGGAGAATTGGTCCGTTCAAGGGATCCAGATTGATTTCGCCGTTGGTTCCGATGACACGAAACTGGTCCCGGCTGATGCGCGAGTTCCAACGCACATCGACGGTGGCATGGATGCCGTGAACATATTGGATGAGAGCGGTCGCCGAGTCCTCGACGGGCATGAGGTGAACGGCGTTGTCTAAAAAGCCAGTGGCACGGGATGGCTCGCCAAAGAGGAAATTCATGGCATCGATGCGATGACAGGCGATGTCGTAAAGCGGGCCGCCGCCGGACATTGCGGGATTGAACAGCCAGTTTCTAGTCCAGCCGGGATCGTCATCTTTCAGCCATCCATGACAATTGGATTCGGCGAGGAGGGGCTGGCCGATTGCGCCTTCGTCAATGAGTTGGCGAGCGCGTAATAGCTTGGGAAAAAGCCTGCGGTAGTAGGCGACGGCGAATAGCCGCTGAGTGGCGCGAGCGGTGGCAACCATGGATTGAGCCTCGACGAGATTCATCGCAGTGGGCTTTTCGCAGAGGACGTGTTTGCCCGCTTGAAGACAGGCAATGGTTTGAGGTGCATGGAGAAAAACTGGAGAAGCAACGTAGACGGCGTCAATGGAGGATTGCTCAAGTGCATCTTCGAGGGCGGTGAAGACTTGAACGCCGGGATATGCCGCGGCCTTTGGGGGGTCGCGGGTGAGCAGCGCCTGCAAGTGACTGCGAGGCTCGGAAAGAATGGCTGGGATGACACGGCTGCGCGCTATGTCGCCGATTCCAATGACAAGCCAACGAATCATGTTAGATCCAGCATGACACTATGGTTGTACTTCTCTCAAGTCATAGAAATGACGCGAAGCTCGGGGCCGCGCAAAACCGCAGTCTTTCAGGGGGCTAAAGCCCCTTGCTCCCTCCGAAATCAAACTCCAAAAGCTCTGTCCGGAATCCGCGATTTACGGCTCAAGTACTAAAAATACCCGACAATTGTCCCGCAAATCTTGGCAACGGTCTACTGCTTTTTGAGGACGGCGGAGTTCTTTTCGTCGGAGAGGATGGCGGACTCAAAGCGGCGGAAGTCCGCGGCTTTAGCGGGAGGAATCTCGACCTGGCGAACGATGTATTCCCGCTCGTAGTGGAGAAGATTGCCTTTAACCGAGACGGTGGAGTGATAGCTTGCGAAGTCGAGATCGACGCTGACCGGGTCGGGAGTTTCATCGACGACGTAGCCGGGTGGAATGGCGATGTCGAAGCTGTCGCGCCAGCGGCCGGTGGCGTCGAGGTCGATGGGATAGATGCGCGGCTTGTCGTCAAAAGGATGTGCGTACGTGCCCACTACGCGAGGACGGATGAGCACGAGCGGACCGGCTTGATGGGAGTATTGGTGAGCCGTGACCTTGTAGTGGAACTCAAGGGGTTTGTCGAGAGCATCCGGCTGGGTGAATGAGAACGCATCGAGGGTGACGCCGGGAAGGGTCTCAGCGACATAGTGCTCCCAGTATTCGCGCCGTTCCTTTTCGTCAGTGTATTTAAGGAAGCCACGCAGATCGGCACCTTTGGGGCCGATGTGAGAGCTATCGACCGAGCCAGTCAGAGTGCCGTCGGCTGACAACGTGAACGAACCTTTTCGATCCGAGCCGTTGGTGTCAGGGTCAAGCACGGGGAGGGCGATGATCTGACTTGAAGTTCCGGCGGCAAGGATGCCGTAGCTGCCTTGCTCCTCAGAAGGGAGATTGCCAACGGGGGTGCGCTCGTCGGTTGGATCGAATATGAGGTAGCGCTTGCCATCATTGGCTTTGACGATGGCCTTAAGACGGGAGTCCTGCAGGTCGGCGGGCAGCTCGATGGCGGTGATCATGTGGTCGCCCTTTAGCGAAGGATCATCAGGGTCGACGACGCCACGCCGGTGGTCGACCGGCATATAAACGGCATGAATGCCGGCCACCTGAAGCATGGAGATCAGCAGAGTAGTTTTGTCCTTACAGTCGCCGTAGCGATTGCGGAAGATGTCGCCGGCGGGATGTGCCTGCCAGCCTCCGATGCCGCGCTCAACGATGAAGTAGCGGATGTTTTTCTGGATGTAATCGGTGATGCGGCTGAGCTTGGCATAGAAATCCGGCGCGCCTGCAATGAGGCTCTGGGTCTGGGCGGTGATCTCCGGGGAGGGGTCTGGGCGATTTGCCTCCAGAGTGGAGTAGCGCTGCCCAAGAGCCTTCCACTGGTTGTCTTTGCCTTCGACGGCGGCATCGCCCCAGTGGACGGACATCCGCGCGGCGATGGCATCCCAGTCTGGGCGGGATTTTACGTCTCGCAGATCGAGCGCGTGGGTATCTTTGATCTCCCAGCGCCAGTGGTTGGGAGCGACCTCGACCGGCTTGACGGGCTGGAATCTGTGCCAGGCCTCGGAGTGGGTGCGTCCGGCGGGCAGGTCAACTTCGAGCGCTTGGAAGACGACGGGAAAGTGGCTTTGAATGGCCCAGACTGTCTCCTCCTGGTAGGGTGCGAGCAATTCCTCGGACTCGCAGATCACGGTTGCGCCCACGTCGGCGGCGGGAGGAAGCACACCACGGACTTTTTCGGTGGAGAGCATGGTGGAATCGCTTTGGTCTCCTACATCGACGAAATCCGTGTCTTGAGCGGGGTATTGCTTCTCGTCGGCTGCGATGGTCCAGGCGTGGAAGTAGTTGATCTTTTCGTCTACGTCGTAGGAGACGCGGCATAGAGCATCGTGGCGGCCCTGGGGCTTGAGAATACGCAATGCGTAGCGCTCACGTTCGACGGCACGACCCTGAGCGTCGACGGTTTCGAGGTATTCATCGAAGAGAACGACTGCGGCGGCATCCTTGGCGTAGTCGGGAGTGTGGGTTTTGGCGGCTTCAAGGCCCCAGTCGGGAATCTGTTTGTCTTTGCCGAACCAGCTGGCAAAGCTGGGGCTGGCGGCCAACAGGAGCACGGCGACCAGTCGAGCGGAGAAACGGAAAGAGTTAGATGAGAGCGGAGAGGACATAATCAGTTTCCTTTCGCGACCGGAGCGCGGGTGAGGACGAGTTGGGCCTGGTCGGCGGCGGCCACTTTCAGGTAGAAGTCGTGGAGGTTGGGGTATTCCTTGGGATCGAGGAGGGTGAAGTTATAAGCCAGGTTGCGAAGAACGGTGACAGAGCCACCTTTTGCGGTGGAATGGATCTTGAGCGTAGCGTGATCGGGCCAAGTGTTACTGGTGTCCTGGGGCGCGCTTTCGACGGTGAAGCCGGGCGGGAGGTTATAAGTTACTTCGTCCTGGTCAAACTCGGGATAGTGAACATCGATTGGAATGATGCGCTTGTCCTGCGCAACGAAGGGATGCTTGGCGCGGGATTCAAAGAAGAGGCCGGGCAAGAAGAAGTGCTTGCCGGTTGTTGAACCGATGTTGCCGCTGACGTTGACGATTCCCATCAGATAGAGTTCGTAATCGCTGAGGCCGAGGAAATGATCGAAGTCGGCCTGCACGCCTTCGGGGAGATAGGCGCGCATCGACTCGTTGAACTGCTTTTTGACTTCTTCTTCGTCGTTTTCGAGGGCCAATTGCCGCCAATAGAGCGCTTCCGGGCCGGTCATGATAAAGCGAACTATTCCCTTCACGCTGCCAGCTTCGTCGATATCCAGTTCGGCAACGCGCTTCACTTGCGAATCCTTGTAAGTGATTCCGGGAGTTGTTACGTAGACGGCGGTTTTGCCGGCGAACTTGAGACCGGTGGCCCAGGAGTGCTTCCAATGCAGCGACCCAAATGGGCACATTTTCTGGCCGGGATCAAGGTAAAGCTCCTTGCCGCCGAGATTTAGAATCACGATGATATCGTCCAACTGGTACGTGGAAAGATAGGTGCGATCGAACATGGCGCGGTTACGATCGACTACCTTCATCGCGGAGACGTTGAGATCGGCGGCGCGGGCCAGAGCGACATAGAGCAGTGCGATGTCGTCGTCCGATCCGGCCTGCTGCTTCCAGACATCCTCAGCTTTTTTTATATCTTTGAGCTTCTCTTTTTTGCGCTCGGCTTTGGATTTTTCGCGCGTGAAAGCCGTGTTCTCCAACTTCATGACGGCGGTGTAGATTTTTTTGGCTTTTATTTCTTCCGAGTCATTGGGGGCGACGATTCCTGCGACGGCTTGCTTGATCTGGCCCGTGGGCTTGGTGAAGTCCTTGACCCAGGCGGACCAGCTTTCCGCTATGTTGTCCCAATAAGCCTGGGCGGTGGTGACTCCGGTGTTAGGGAAGAACTGGACGTGCCAACTGAGGTTGTTCAGCGGCGGCATCCAATCGTCGTCAGGCTCGGGCGGGACATCGTTGATATCAAGGGTGAAAGCGTCCTTTTTGTCCTGGATCACCTTGGCGCCGGAAGCTGAGGTGTCGGAACCTAAGTTGACCGCGTACAGCATGTTGCTGAAATTTCCGGGAAGGAAGTAATAGTGCGCTTTGTGAACGAAATATGGCTTCTGTATCTTCCAAGTCGGCAAGAGAGTGAAGTCTTGATCGCGGCGAAACTTCAAACGGAATTCCAGAATGCTGCCGGCCTCGACGCTGGGCAGGGTGAAGACGATGGAGTTCATCTGGAAGCCCTTTGTCTTGACGTCCATTAGATCGTCGGGCTTGGCGGTCAAGGCAACCACGGTTCCATCGGCGTGGATGGTGCGGCCGTCAATGTTTGTGAGCTTGTCCACTCCATGCTCGTAAGGGATGCTGACGGTGGCGAGATCCTTGCCTTTCTCGGTGAGCACTTTAATGCGTTCATAGTAGCTATAGGAATGGTTGGGGTAGTCGGTGATGTCTTCGTAGTAGAGGTAGACGGCGGCGGCGCCTGGGGCTTTGGGGTCGGCGGTCATCTTTAGTTCTTCTTCAGTGGGGGGCTGGAATTGGGCGCGAAGGATGGCTGGGGTTGCTAGGGCTAGGAGCAGACAAAAGCAAAAGCAGGTCCCCTCCGACAGGCTCAGGGCAGGCTTTCGACTGCGCTCCCACCCCAGCGACGAAGACCTGTCGCTGGGGGCCGGCTGCGCTTCGCTCAGGATGACAGGCGAGTTAGTGGTTGCGCTCGGGATGACAGGCTTAACTAGATCGCCCAGGATGGCGGCGGAGTTGGTTGTTCCGTTCATCGGGGATCGGGGAGTGGAAAGCGTGTTCATCAGTTGCCTTTCTCCGAGGAGCCTGTTCTGGTGAGGACGAGTTGCGCCTGGTCAGCGGTGGCGACCTTTTGGTAGAAGCCTCGGAGGTCCTGATATTCCTCTGGTTTGGCGAGGGTGAAGGCCCGGGCCAAGGTGCGTGTGACGGTGATCTGCGTGGGTTCCGCCGTAAATGTTTCTACCAGAACAGCATGGCCCTGCCAGGGAATCTTTGTGTCCTGGGGCGCGCCTTCCAACGCAAAACCGGATGGCAGCTGGTAGACGATCTGGTCTGTCACTTGTTCTGCGTAGTGCATATCCACGGATTTCTCGCGCTTCTCCTGATCCACAAAAGGATGGCCACTGCGGGTCTCGAAGAAGAAGCCGGGGAGCAAGAGACGCTTGGACGTTGCAGTACCCAGACTGCCATGTGCGTTGACGATGGCCATCAGGACAACATCGGGATCGTCGAGCCCAAGGAAATGATGAACATGGGCCTCGACTCCTTCGGGGACCATGGACTCCAGTTCGCGATCGAACCGCTTTTTGACTTCGTCCTGGTCGTTGCGGAGGGCAGTCTGGCGCCAGCGAAGTGCTTCCTGGCCGTTCATCACAAAGCGTAAGGTGGCGGTAATGCCGCCGTGACTGTCGAGTGTGACATCGCCGGTGCGGGTGAGTGTGTTTGCGGCATAGGGAAGAAATGGGGAGGCTGCGGCTGCGCGGTCATCGACGCTTTGCCTGATGCCGCCTGCGCCGGAATGTCTCCAATGCACGGTTTGAAATGGACACATCTTTTCGCCGGGGTCGAGGACGATGTCTTTGCCGCCGGTGTTCAAAATAACGAGGTCGTCCTGAAGCTGATCAAAGTTGAGGTAGCTTGGATCAAAGACTCCCCGGTCACGATTAACCACTTTCATGGCGTAGGCGTTGAGACCGGCGTCGCGCAGCATGGCGAGATAGAGCAAGGCAATGTCGTCGCTTGAGCCGCTTTTCTGCGCCAAGGTGTCTTCGGCGCGCTTGGCTGTCTTCAACTTGAGCTGCTTCAGCTCGGTTTCCCCCTTTTTACGGGAGAAGTCAGTGTTATCGAGCGCCTGGACGGCCTTGTAGAGCTTCTTCGCTTTGTCGAGATCACTGTCTCCGGGGGCGATCAGGCCTGAGACTTCGTCATGGATGGATTTCGATGATTCGGCAAAGTGATCCACTTCTTTGGACCAACGTTTGGCCTCCGAGGTCCAGAATTCGTTGCTGGTTACGACGGTCTTGTAATAAAAGAACACATGATAGAGAAGGCTTTGGACTGGGGGCATCCACTCTTCGTGTGGAACGGCGGGAATGTCGGTCATATCCAGGCTGTAGCGCCCGATAGCGTCAGTCTTGATCGTGGTGCCGGTCGGAAGCTGTGACCACCATACGATGGACTTTACGCGACCTCCATTTTCGCCCATCAGGGAGCGAGAAGAAGTATTTCCTACACCATTTAGAAAGCCCGCAAAAGGTGTGAAGGCGTAATGCGCCTTGTGGACGAAGTAAGGCCGCTGAATTTCCCAGAGTGGAGTTATGAAAACATAATCCTCATAGCGAAGGTCATACCGATACTCAAGAATGCTGCCCACCTCAACACTGGGGAGGGTGAAGACCTTGCGTTCGGCCTCAAGTTCGCCGTACTTCGAGGTCGTCTTCGAGACTAACAGGTCTTCGGGCTTGCCAATGAGCGGAATGATGGTTCCATCGGAGTGAATGGTGCGAGCTTTGATGTCACTGATCTCCGTGCGGCCTTTCAGATAGGGAAGCTCGACTGTGGCAAGTTCCTTGCCCTTTTCCTGGAGCACTTTTATGCGCGCGTAAAAGCTCTGGAAATGCAAGGGATCGTCTGAGATTTCTTCGACGCTGAGGTAGACGGCGGCGGCGCCGGGGGCTTTGGGGTCGGCGGTCATCTTTAGTTCTTCGTCGGTGGGGGGTTGGAATTGGGCGCGGATGATGGCTGGAGATGTTAGGGCGAGAAGCAGGGGTAAGCAAAAGCAAATGCAAGAGCTAAAGCAGGTCCTTCGACTGCGCTGCGCTGCGCTCAGGATGACAGGCTTATCTAGATTGCTCGGGGTGGTGGCTCTGTTGGTCGCTTTATTCGCCGGGACTGCGGGATTAGAGACGGTGGTCATCAGTTGCCTTTCGTCGCGGGAGATGTGGTCAGGACCAATTGCGCCTGGTCGGCGGCGGCAACTTTTTGATAGAAGCTGCGCAGGTCCTGGTACTCGTCGGGCTTGGCGAAGGTGAAGGCGCGAGCCAGCGAACGGGCGATGATGATTTGTCCGGGCGAAGAGGCTGTCTTGTAGGAGAGGATCGCGTGTGCAGGCCAGGAGATCTTGTTGTCCTGCGGCGCGCCTTCGACCGAGAAACCGGCGGGCAGATGATAGGTGACCTGATCGGTTACGATGTCGCCATAGTGCATGTCTACCGGTTCCTGCCGCTTGTCCTGAGCGACAAAGGGATGGCCGCTGCGGGTTTCAAAGAAGAAGCCGGGGAGCATGAGGCGCTTGGAGGTAGCAGCGCCCATCGATCCCTGGACCTTGACGATGGCCATTAGATTGACATTGGGATCGTCGAGGCCGAGGAAGTGGTCGATGTGAGCCTCGATGCCGTCGGGGACGATGGACTCCAGCTCATGATCGAACTGCTTTTTGACTTCGTCCAAGTCATTTGTGAGAGCTATTTGCCGCCAGCGAAGGGCCTGCTGGCCTGACATAACGAAGTTGAAACTGCCGGTGACAGCGCCGTGCTCGTCGAGGGTGATGTTGCCGGAGCGAATGAGCTTGTTGTCGGGATAGGCCTGGGTGGGACTGACGATGGCGGATCTGCCGTCGGACGACTGGCCAATGCCTCCAGCTTCGGAGTGTCTCCAACTGATTGTCTGGAAGGGGCACATCTTTTCTCCGGGGTCGAGCAGGATATCCTTGCCGCCGGTGTTGAGAACAACCAGGGTGTCGTCGAGCTGGTCCAAAGTCAGGTAGGAGATATCGAAGAGGCCCTGCTCACGGTCGACGACTTTGACGGCATAGGCGGTGAGGCCGGCGGCGCGGAGCATGGCGAGATAGAGCAGAGCAATGTCCTCGCTGGAGCCGCTCTTCTGTGTCCAGGTATCTTCGGCGTGCTTGGCGACGCGAAGTTTGAGCTGCTTCAGCTCCGCATCACTTTTTTTACGGGAATAGTCAGTGTTATCAAGGGCCTGAACGGCTTTATAGAGCTTCTTCGCTTTGTCCAAGTCGCTGTCGCCGGGAGCTATCAGGCTGTCAACTGCCTGATGGAGTGATTTGGAGGGCTCGGCGAAGTGATCGAGGTCTTTGGACCAAAGCTTGGTTTCGGAGACCCAAAAGTTCACGGCAGAGGTGTCGCTTTTGTAATAAAAGAGCACCTTATATAGAAAGCTTTTAACGGGCGGCATCCACTCTTCTTCGGGGATGGGCGGAACATCCGTGATGTCAACGCTGTAACGACCGGCGGCGTCGGTCTTCACGGTCACGCCCTGGGGAAGTCTCGGCCACCAGATGAGGGTGTTGATTACGTGTCCGTGCTCGTCCTCCAGATACATGCTGGTCTGGTTCTGGCTGCCGGGCAGGAAAGCTTTGAAGGGCGTAAAGACGTAATGCGCTTTGTGGACGAGATAGGGGCGCTGAATCTCCCAGGAGGGCGACGAAAAGTGGTTGTCATCATATTCAATCTGATAGCGGTATTCTAGAATGCTGCCGACCTCAACGCTGGGCAGGGTGAAGACCTTGCGATTGAACTGCTGCTGGTCTCCCTCTTTGGACCTGGTCTTGGCGATCAGCAGGTCTTCAGGCTTGCCGGTGAGCGGAATAATGGTTCCGTCGGCGTGAATGGTGCGGCCCTTGATTTCGGTGATCTTGGTGTTGCCCTTCAGATAGGGCAGCTCGACTGTGGCCAGCTCCTTGCCTTTTTCTGAGAGCACTTTGATGCGCGCGTAAAAGCTCTGGAAGTGCAAGGGATCATTGTCGATCTCCTCGACGTTGAGGTAGACGGCGGCGGCGCCTGGGGCTTTGGGGTCGGCGGTCATCTTGAGTTCGTCGGCGGTGGATTGCTGAAACTGGGCGCGCAGGATGGCTGGTGAGACGAAGGCGAGGAGCAGAAATAGATGGCGAACGAAGACGTGAACCCGCATGAGATTCTTCCTTTGTGATTTGCTAGCAGACGGCTAGAAGGCGGTGAAATCGGATGCAGAGATTCTACCCTGATGAAGCTGCGGCGTCGAGGGGCGGTGCTGTTGTTGGCGAGACTGTGGCCTGGCGAATCAGCGGGCTAGCGGGATTCGAGGAGGGTGGAGACGAGGGAGAGGGGTAGGCCGACTACGTTGAAATAGTCCCCTTCGATGCGGGGAATCCAACGGGCGGCGCGGCCTTGGATGGCATAGGCTCCGGCTTTGTCCATGGGCTCGCCGGTGGCTATGTAGGCTTCGATCTCCTGGTCGGAGAGGGTGAGGAATTTTACGGCGGTGACTTCGGCGGCGACCTCGGTGTGGGCGGCGGTGACGACAGCGATGCCGGTGATGACGCGGTGGGTGCGGCCGGAGAGAAGGCGGAGCATGCGGGCGGCGTCGGCAGGGTCTGAGGGCTTGCCGAGGATGTGGTTGTCGAGGGTTACGGTGGTGTCTGCACCTAATACGGCGAGAGATTCGCGGTTGAGATTTGTAGACTCCCAGGTCCCCAAATGCGAGGGACCTGGGGCACCCATGGTTGTGAGCTGGTTGAAGACGGCTTGGGCCTTTTCGCGGGCGAGGCGGGTGACGTAAGCTATGGGGTCTTCGTTGGGTTTGGGTTCTTCGGGGATGTGGGCGGGATGGACCTCGAACGTGAAGCCGGCTTGCGTGAGGAGTTCGCGGCGGCGAGGGGAGGCTGAGGCTAGGACGAGCATATTGAGATTATGCTGCATGGGACAAGTAGGGTTGGGTAGGATCAGAGGCGCGATGATTTTCTCTGATTTGGCACTTGCGCGGCGATTGGAAGGGGCGGAGGGTTATGCCTGCGCTCAATTTGCCGAGGCGCGCAGTGGTTTGTTTCCGCAGAGTGGCTCGGTGTGGACGAAATGCGCCGGGGCAACACTCGTTTTCGACGGCATTGATGCGCCGACTACGCAGAGCTTTGGGCTGGGACTTTTCGAGGAGCTGACGGCAACGGCTTTGGACGAGATGGAGAGGTTTTTCAAGAGCCGTGGGACGACGGTGATGCATGAGGTCTGTCCGATGGTAGGTGCGGATTTGCTTGGGCTTCTCTGCGCTCGCGGGTACAGACCGTGCGAGGTGAGCAACGTGCTCTTTCGGACGGTGGAGAAGCCTGACCGGGAACTTCCCGGTAATATTCGAGTGCGGGTGATTGGGCCGGAAGAGGCGCAGCTTTGGAGCAGCGTGAGCGCAAGAGGTTGGACGCACGAGCATCCGGAACTGGAGACGTTTGTGCGGCAGATGGGAGTTGTGTGCGTGGCGCGAAGGCAGAGCCCGTGCTTTCTGGCTGAGGTTGATGGAGAGCCGGGAGCGGCGGGAGTGCTGACGATGCATGAGGGAGTGGCGCTGTTTGGCGGTTCGGCGACGGTGCCGGAGTTGCGGCGGAGAGGACTGCAGGCGGCGCTGCTGGAGGAACGGATGCGGTATGCATTTGAACACGGGTGCGATTTGGCGATGATGGTGGCCGAGGCGGGGAGTAATTCGCAGCGGAATGCGGAGCGGAAGGGGTTTCGTGTGGCTTATACGCGGCTTAAGTGGAAACTAGATGGGGCTGGAAACGAATGCAAGGAATGAATCACCTGCGTCGGTCGTACGCTTCTCGGTTGCCCCATGATTCATCATGGTGATATCAAGGTGTGCGTTTTCTACATAGATAAGTTCGGAGATCACGAGTCCCCTGTTGTAAAGATCTTTGATGATCTGGTCGTAGAATAGGCGCTGTCCTTGAAGGTCGGGAAACGTTCTTTCCAGTATCTGGTTGGGCGATCCCATAAGGTAACCTGGAGGACCTTGGGGAAGCCTTAACTCCCTTTCTGCTTGCGCAAGCGTATCCAATGGGTTCTTGAAAAACGCGAGAATTCGAATATGCCACGATGTCAGGGAATCAAGGTAGGAAAGGAACATCTGCTGCACATCTTCGTCGGGCGCATGTCCAAGGGCGATATTCAGGAGCGCGTTGCGGAGCATCTTGCGCTTCTCTTGCTGGTGGGTTCCGATAGCGATGAGGGTCGCTTGGATTTTGGCTGATACAAAGGCTTCATTCTCAGCAAGGTTTTCGAATTTAAAGCCCTCGACCTTTCTTTTCAAATCTTCGAAATCATCAGCCAAGTCCTTCAACCATCCGTCACGTCGCCGTGCAACTGCCGGAGTAAGCACCATGGACATGAGCTCTGTGATGGACCCGCCGACCAAGGGTATTGCGGCGAGGCCTGCTCTTACCGTCCCTTGTGCCACGTCCGCGGCCCTGGGTTCCGGGTAAAGTTCTGATCGGGTGGCGAACAATTTGATTGGTTCCTCGGGCATCTTGTCCTCGCTTTCAGCATTATGAAGTGTATTTAGCCGCGAAGCTCAAAGATGTAAGGGACGGCGGGTCGATAGTTCGCTAGATGGTGAGGCCGGTTTGGAGGCCGCTGGGGGTGGCTAGGCCCCAGGCCATGGCGGGGGTGTTGTGGGCCAGGCCGAAGCGGCCGTCGGGGCCTAGGAGGATGATGCCGCCGTGGCCGCCTAGACGGTTATATAGATACGAGATGGCTTCGCGGGCGGCGATTTCGGGGGCGGTGCCGTTGGAGACGCGGTCGGTGGCCCACTTGCCGAGGACCAGCTTCATGATGGGTTCGCCCCAGCCGGTGAGGGAGACGGCGGCAGAGAGATTGTCGGCGTAACAGCCGCAGCCGATGAGGGATGAGTCGCCGACACGGCCGGGAGTCTTGTTGAGGGTGCCTCCGGTGGAGGTCGCGGCGGCTAGGTTCCCGCGGAAATCAAGGGCGACGGCTCCGACGGTGTCATGACTGTTGAAACCGGCGGGATATGGGGACTTTCTTTCCCAAGTCCCAGAAGCGGAATCTTCACCCCTCGGACTAAGACCTGTCCGTGGGGACCCCAGACCTGGGGCACCCAGATTTTCCTGGATGCCGGGTCCGGTTGGGACTGCGGTTTCGGGATCTTTATCGTCCTGCAAGGGGACAGCGGAGAAGGTTTCGTCGGCGAGGCCGGCGGCTTGGCGGAGCTTGGCGTTGGCGAGGCGCTCGCGCTCACGGTCGAGGACCAGCTCGGAGTTATCGATGAGGGTCATGCCATGGGAGTGGGCAAACTGCTCGGCGCCGGGTCCGACGAAGTAGACGTGAGGACTTTTTTCGAGGACGAGGCGAGCGGCCTGAATGGGATTGCGGAGACGCTCGACGCAGGCCACGCCGCCCGCTTTCATGCGGCCTCCGTCCATGAGAAGGGCGTCGAGCTGGACGCGGCCATCGGAGGTGAGAAAGCTGCCACGGCCGGCGTCGAAGGTGGGATCGTCTTCAAGGACGGTGACGGCAGCTTCGACTGCATCGAGAGCCGAGCCGCCGAGGGAGAGGATGTCGTAGCCGGTTTCAAGGGCGTTGCGGACCCCGGCTTCGTGGGCGACCGCGTCTGAGGCGGGGATGGCCCAGGCACCACCGTGGACGAGAAGAATGGGAGCGTGGACGGATGAAGTTGTCACCGGGATATCGTAGAACATTTGGTAAGTTAGTGGGAAAGATCCGATTTTGAGAGGCATTTACTTCTTTGTCTGAGTTAGTGTCAAAGGGACTATGCGGGATAAGTCTGACTAAGTGGTTGAAACAAAGAAGGAATCGTAAAGATTTTTAATTGCAGGGAATTTCGGGGAGATTGGTTAAGCTAAGAACATTCAATCGGGAATAAGAGAACAAGGGAAAGAAACTGATGCTTTCCTAATTCATACGGACTAATTTTTTCTTCGGACCACTTCCGCGAACACGCAGGCGTGGAAAGAGACTGAGAGTATCTTCAAAGAGCGGTGGATGTTTTGACTTTGGCAAAGGGCCGCGGATAGAAATGACGGAAGCGGCTCAGGACAAAATGACACAGGCGGGGGCCTAGCTCTTGAAGAATTCAGAACATACTCCGGGTTGACATGGAGCTGCGAGGAGCTGTGCAAGGCGGCTTCCTCAAATAGAAGAAGCCGCGGAGCATTCGCGGCGCCCGATAGACCAATTCGGCGGATGCAGGGGTGATTCTGAAGAGGAATCGCCCCTTTCCCTTTCTACGGAGCAGATGTGAGGCCGTGGAATGGTGGGACGGGATTGGCGGACAAATGGGGTTAGCAGGACAGAGGCAAACGGTTGCAGGGAAACCGCGTGGAACAGGGGCCCAGAAGAAAATGGGCAGCCGAGCGATAGCAAAGGTGAATACAGCGGCAGGCAAGGCCCTGGACGAACATAGCGATGCGATTGTGAAATCGCTGCTGAAAAGCACACTTGGCGGCAATGCGAGCAGCGCAAGACTGCTGTTCATGCTTGCTGACGGGCAAATCGACTGCGAAAACGAAGGCATGATGCAACGTCTTTGCAGTCTGGCAGAAAAGTGGGCTTCAGAGCCGGAGTGGACTGGCGAAGTGACCGAAGCAGCCGCGGAGACGAGCTTTGGACAACGTGAACCAGAGAATTGGTGATCCGGGCTGATTGAATTGCAAACGAACGAGCAAATGCACGTTATTTTGGCTTTGCTCAAGACAGGGCTTCGACTCCGCTGCGTTTCCTTCTGATGAAGGGAGCGAGCGGAGTCGGAGAGGCTTTTGCAAGCGATGCGAGTTAGCGGAATTAAGTGACAGAATCAGGGTTTCTGGCAGACGAGTTGAGTGGGATTGTGGCGGCCGTGGGAACGGTTGCCGGCTGTGCGTGAATACGACACTTTGCGGAGAGACAGCAGAGAGAATAAACTCTTTGCCGCGCTTTCCGGAAGAGAGAAGAGAGACGGATGAAGCTCACGAATCACGAGTGGTTGCGCGTAGGCGGATGGATAGGACTGTTGTGGACTCTTGCGGGCTTGATGGGCATGGGTTTGGGAATTGCGGCCCACGCGCAGGCGATCACCACAACTACGGTTCAAGGGACGGTGTACCTTGCAAACGGTCAGCCTGGCACGGGAACACTGGTGGTGAGCTGGCCATCGTTTACGACGGCGAACGGTCAGTTGGTGACAGCCGACAGTACGACGATCGCGATTGCGCCAAATGGATTTGTGAGCGTAAATCTTGCGCCTAACTTGGGAGCGACTCCGACGGGGTTGTTTTACACGGCGGTCTACTATATGAGCGACGGCTCGACTAACACCCAATACTGGGTGGTGCCGACGGGAACGCAAGCGACGCTGGGAGAGATACAGGCGCAATTGATGCCGGCGGCGCAGGCTGTGCAGGCGGTGAGCAAGACGTATGTGGATCAGGCGATCGCTGCAGAATCGGCCTTGGATTTGCCTTTGACAGGCGGTACGTTGACTGGGTCACTGACGGCTATTCAAATAGGAGCTTTATATCAGGTAGACCAGTTCCCCGGTATGGACTTTGGGGCCAAGTTAGGTGCGTGCCTTAGTGGATTGAGTGCGACGAATGGTGGAACTTGCGACGCGCGCAATTTTACGAGCACACAGTCGATGGGATCGAACCTGACGATTTCGACGGCGAATGCGACGATTCTGCTGCCTTGCATTACGATTTCGACGGCCAATCAGCTGATTGTGACGGCGGGAACGAGGAATGTGTCACTGCGCGGATGCTCTTTGCGCGGGGCCAGTACGGCGAGCGGAAGCCAGGGCGGCACATTGTTTCTCTACTCCGGGACAGGTGCGATGGTGCAGGTGGGAGATCCGACGTATGCAGTGGATACGAACGGGTTCCACATGGACAATGCGGCAATCAATATCACAACAGCGACGAGCAGCACGGCGCAAGGATTTGTGGCTTATCGCACGCAGGAGTTAGATCTGGAAAGCTTGTATTTCCTGGGTAACTCAAATCAGACTGGCATGACATTGGATGGGACGGGCAATTACACGGGAGGGACATTCCTCGATAACCAATTCGATGGATTCCTGATCGCGGTGAACGCCATCGGTCATCAGATATCGAATCCTGCGACGACAGATTGGATGAACGCGAGCGAGTTTGTGCGGTTGCATATCGACTGCGCGACGAGCGGAGGAAACCCAGTCGCCGGGAGTTATGGGATCGACCTACAGCAGGGCGATGGAAACACCTTCACCGGTGGAGATGTGGAGGATTGCTCGACGGCATTGCACCTGGGGGCGAACGCGCAGAACAACACGATCGTGGGGCTGCGGAACGAAGGTTCAACCAACCAGATTGTGGCGGATGCGGGCAGTTCATACAACAGCTGGATAACCGGCGGGACGATGTTTACCGGGCAGTTGACCGACAATGGTACGCGCAATAGCTTTCTCGATACATTTCACCGGAGCTTCAATGGTATGAATGGCGATTGGTACGGGAGCCAGAAAGACGCTACAGTTACCAATCACTATCGTCTGGGAATTGGCACAGGAAATGAGCGCGGACTATTGGACCGCTATCAAACTGACTACGGTTACCGGTGGACGATCGGTTTGAGCGATGCGACGGCTGGTGAGCAATTCTATCAGATTCTGGACGAGCTAAACAGCGTGTACCGGGTGTCGATTGGCCAGTATAACAATGGCCAATCGAGCACTAACAACCAGACGGTGATCAATTCGGCGGGAACAGGCGCCGTGGTGCTGAATGGCTCGAATAACTCTGGAACGGGCGGCGTAATTTTTGGGTCAGGCGGCGCGAGCGAGACCACGGTGGCGACGATCAATAGCGCGGGGAATGCGCAGTTCAACGGGACGCTGCAAGTGGCGGGCGCATCGACTTTCACTAGCTCGACGACAGTGAAGAACCAAGCGGACGCGGAGATCGACCAGTTTCTTTGGGCCGGATTGACGACGAGCCAGAAAGAGTCTTTCATTTACAAGGACTGGAATGGCGGCAGTCAGTGGTATGTGGAGAAGGACGCTAACAACAACTGGGAACTAAATTCGGCAATCGGGGGCTTAGATAGCTTCAAGGCATACCAGAGCACTAATAGCGGCGATACTTACATCAACACCTCGAACGCAGCCGGAGCTGTGCGCATCAACTACGAGACGGGGGCAGGGACTCAGTTCAAAGTGTACGGGGGTAGTAGCAGCAGTCTCTACGCTTCCTTTACAGGCACCGCGGCGATTCAATTTCCGGGGCTTGCGGCGGGAAGCGGCCATAACTGCCTGCAGATTGACTCCTCTGGATACATGACCAATACTGGCGCAGCCTGCGGCACAGGGAACGGCACAGGTACGGTCAGCAGTGGGACCAGCGGACAAATTGCCTATTACAACGGCACAGGCACATCGCTGTCCGGCACTAACACGGTTTCCATTGCGGCGGGCGGGACAGGAGCTTCCACGGCTCCAGGTGCGCTAGCCGACTTGGGTGCGGCCGCGATTAGCGGTGCGGCATTTACAGGTCCGGTAAGTATCTCCAATACGCTGTCAGTGGGCAACATCACCAGCATCGGCCCTCGCTACGATGTTACTAACTCGATTTTTGGCGCGGCGGGGAATGGCACGATGGATGATACGGCGGCAATTCAGGCGGCCTTCAATACTTGCTGGCATAACGGGATTGAACCCACTGGCGGGATTGTTGAGTTTCCCGGACCCCACACATACGTAGTATCTTCGACGATCAACGCATACGATGGTTGTCATATCGAGGGTACATCGGGAAGCGCGTCGAGCGGGTCCAGCCGGCCATCTATCGCCTGGAATGGCGCGGCAGCCGGAGTTGTCTACAATATCACCGGGTTTACTGCCGCAGTCAATTCAACGCCCTTCTACGCACCGAGCTCCCCGGCGCCTTATGCACAACCCTACCTTGTCACATTCAATGCCACGAATAATTTGACCGTTGGGCAATGGGTGGATATTCAAGGCTTGAGTACGGCAGCGGGCCTGGGTTTAAACAGGACGATAGCTCAGGTAGGTTCGGCCAACGGCAGCTCGTTTACTGTCGTGATACCCTTCAGCCCGACACTGGGCACATTTACCGACAGCGGTACGGCGACTTCGGCCAACGTTGTCATAGCTTTCGATGCTGCTGCCCGGCGCCAGGAATCCATAAGTAACATAGCAGTTACAAATATGCTGTCTACGCAAGCTAATACGTTCAACGTGGGCTTCTATTTTGGAGACCGCGTGGATACTGGTGCGCGCGTTTTAAACGTGCAGGCGGCAGATGCTACGGAGTACGGGTATTACTTTGCAGACGGCGGAATCAATGTAGATTTCGACAAGGGGTGGAGATCGGATGGCGCAGGAGTTGCGGGAATTTATTGGAAGGTAACGTCATCGGACTCTTTTGGAATAGCCAACGGAACGGTGGACAATAATCGAAGCGCGCTTGGCTCGGCAACGAGCGGCGCTGCTGTGATGCTTGACAACGCGAATTGCGTAAACACTTCCGGCGTTCACTTCACCTCGCGCAACACGACTATTGCGATCAATTCATCACTTACGCCAGGGCTGGGGGCATTTACATTGTATGATTGCCCATCCAATTCAACCATGGAAGCATTCTGGATGGACCTTGAGAACACTTGGTTAACTCCGGCGTCCCCGACTACGGCGGGATTCAATTTTCCGTCGTTCGTAGTATCGCCGCCTAACGACGCCGCAGTTAGTTTGAATATCCTGAACGGGGCGTTTCCGAGCGGCACATCCCCGAACACTACGACCCGCTGGGTGGGTATACCTGAGTTACTCAGAACCGATCTCTACGGGACGAGCGGCTGGATTCCGATGTTGAGTTACGCTCCGTCAACCAATAGCGACGGAGGCAATTCAGGGGATAAGTCACCCATTTCATTGATTGGCGACGTGAATGTCGGCCAGTTATGGCAATACGGGATTCCGGCTTCCGATTATCTATATTCGGACACGGCCTTTACGGCGCTTCCCAATGCGACGACGTTGTTTGCGGGCCAGATTCTTGCGCCTCCGGCTTATTGGAGTGGGGCTAACGGGAAACGGTATGCCATCGACATTGTTTATCAAAGCGGAACGACGGGCACTCCGAATGGCGGAGCTACCACCTGCACCGGTACAAGCGGTACAAGCATTCTAACTTGCACCAGCGCGACGGATCTTTCGGCCGGACAGAGAATCACGATAGGGACAGATACGAACAAAACCATTGCTTACGTGGATGCGAGTTATTCGAGTGCGGTATTAGTGAATCTCACGAGTAATCTAGCGTCAACTTACTCGACCGCAACGGCGCTTTCATTCTCTACGCCGGTAGTCGGACCTGAGATTCAGATGCCGACGAAGTCATCGAGCGCGCCAACGTCTCTGGCTTGGTCGCAAGGGGACTTGGAGCAGAACTCTGGCGCGGCTGTCAATGGAGTGGCGGCCTGGGTAAACGTGGGAGCCGGTACGCCGGGAACTTGGGCAGGAATTCCATTGGGCAATAGCAGCGGACAGATCAACTCATCGCAAATTTCGAATCTTGCTTTTCAGAGTCTCACCACGGCTGGAACATCGGGGGCTGCCACGCTCAGCGGCGGAGTTTTGAACATTCCGAGCTACGGAGGTGGAGTTAGCAGCATTAACTCTGCGACGGGCGCGTTCACATTTACAGGATCGGGAGTAAGTTGCTCAAGCACAACCTGCACATTCACAGGCATCAGCATACCGGCATCCGCGAACGCATTGAGTTCTAACTCGAGCAGCCAGCTTGTGGCTTCCACTTCGCATAATCTAAGCGTTCCGGCGAATTGCGTGGCAGCTTCGAGCTCCGGAACAGCCTACACATGCTCGTCCACGCCAACGTTTACGCCTGCTACCGGCGATCATATTCAGTTCAAAGCTGATGTGGCCAACACGGGAAACGCTACGCTGGCCGTGAACGGAACCTCGGCAGCGACGATCAAGAAGTGGGGCGGTGCAGGCAATCTGACCGCCAACGACCTCTTGGCCGGGCATTGGATTTCCGCAACCTTTGATGGAACCTATTGGCAGCTTGACGGACAACTGGGGAATGCCAATGCGACAGAAATCAATGGAACGCAGATCACTGGCTTGTCGGGCAGCGGATCGGTTCTGGCGCTGACGACTTCGCCAACGATTGCATCTCCGATCTTCACAGGCAACGCTACGACGTTCGCAAACGGGGCTGCGAGCCAGGATTACTTAGTGCTTCAGCCGGGAACGGGAGGCACGGATCAGATAGGTGCGTTCGAGTTTGCTAACTACGCGGGAACCAGTCAGTGGGAGATTCGCAAGGATGCGAGCAATACTTTCCGCATTCGAGATACTGTCAATTCTGTTGATCGTTTGGTGGACTACGCGGGCGGTCAGACGGTGATCAATTCAGGCGGCAGTGCATCGGTGGCAGTTAATAACACGAGCACAGCCGGTACGGGAGGCTTCATCGTTTATGAAGGCGGCTCGAATTACAACACAGCGGCGTTCACGGTAACCAGCTCAGGCAATGCCAGCGTTCCGGGCGGCTTCACATCTGCTGCATTGACCGATACGGGACTTACTACAGCGGGCGTGGTGACTACGACTAGCGGTGGCGGACTGGGAAGCGTTGCCACGACGGGAACTGGAAGTGCGGTTTTGGCGACTTCGCCCACAGTGAGCGGACTGACTGACACGGGGACCGAGAATCTGACAACGCTGAACGTGAGCGGCAGTACCACTTTGAACAATGTAACGTTCAATGGATCTTGCACCGGCGCGGGCTGCGTGCAAACCGGCACACCGGCATGGCTCATGTATCTAGGCACTGGAGGAGACGGTGCTTATGAGGCGACCTCCGCAAGCTGCACTGCGGCAGCGCCATGCCTTATCGAGGGAGATCGGTACTACACGAGCTTCAAGATTGACTCTGGAGCGTATGTGTATGCCAATGTGGCGACGACCGGAGGCGGAGCAGTGATTCATGCTACCGGTGCATGCACAGTTAACGGCACCTATCTGGTTAATTGGACTAAGAACACCTTGACTAACACGAGCAAAGGTGTAGGCGGAGGCGCTTCCGGAGGTTCTGGCGGAGGAACTGCTGCTGGAACGGGAGGGGTGACTACCACCACGAGTTATGGTGCAACCGCAATAGCTGCTTATCCTGGCGGATCGGCTGGAGCGGCAAGCGGAGGAAATGGTGGCAATGGCGGAGCTATTGAATGGGCTCCATATCTTCAGCGGGCAATGACTAATGCCGGTGCGGGCGGGTTGGATGGACTGGAACTAAGTGGTTCTACCGGCGAGCCGGGAGGGAGCAGCGGCGGCGCAGCTGGACAGGCTGGCAGCGGGCTGGTGATGATGTGCGCTTCTCTTAGCGGCACAGGGGGCACGATCGATGCAAGCGGCGGTCCGGGCGGTCCTGCAACGGCTAACTCAACTGGAGCCGGCTCGGGTGGTGGCGGTGGAGTTGTAATTCTCTCGTCGCAGGCGGCAGTTACAACTTGGCCCGCGGTCTATGTGGCTGGCGGTCCTGGCGGGCTGGTAACCGTTCCTGAGGCAGTGGCAACGGGGGGAACTTGCACGACACAACCGAAAGCTACGCTCGGGGTCACGGCTGGGGCGCTGAATGGCACTTGCACGTTGGTACAGGCTGGGGCCGGATGCGGAACAGGAACAGGCATTACGTGGAACGTGCTGGGCGGCGGAGGAACACTGGGTACCGGAACGGTGAACCCCACATGGAGCAGCGGCGCACTGGCAAGTTGCACAACCACGGCAGGCTCATCGAGCGGATACACAGCGGCCACGTATACCACGGCGGGCACGGGCGGCGATGGCGGCGTTGGCTGGTATGCAGAGTTTGCTGGGTGGTAGGCGAGGGTGCAAAGCCGGTTTAAATGGAGGAGCCGTGGCTGAGATAGAAGGTGAAGGCACGGCTGCTGCGGCAGAGTGGACTCTGCGTCCGGAGGAGTTGGACCGCGAGGAGCTGGTGCGGTTTGGACGGATTCTGGACCTGCGTCCGGCGAGCCTGCGGGGACAGACGGTGGGGATGGCGCTGGCCGGACAACTGCTGCTGGTGAGGACACGGGAAGGCTGGACTGCGCCGCTGAAGGCGAATGCGGCGCAGATGGCCTTCGAGCGGCGGCGGGGCGAGCGGAATATCGTGCTGAAGGCGCGGCAGATGGGGCTGACGACCTGGGCGGCGGCACGATTTTTCCTCAAGACGATTACCCAGCCGGGGACGCTGACGCTGGAGGTTGCACATACTCAGGAGGCGGCTGAGGAGATTTTCCGGATCGTGCATCGATTTTTGGATGGGCTTCCGGAGGAACTACGGCAGGGGCCATTGCGGACCTCGCGGGCCAATGCGCGGCAGATTGTGTTTCCGGAGATGGATGCACAGTACAGGGTCGTGTCGGCGGGCGAGCGGAACGCGGGACGGGGATTGACGGTGCAGAATCTGCACTGCTCGGAGCTGGCGCGGTGGCCGGGCAACCCTGCCGAGACACTGGCGGGGCTGCGGGCGGCGATGGCGCCGGGTGCGGAGCTGATTCTGGAATCGACGCCGGACGGGGTGGGCGGCTGCTTCCACGAGGAGTGGCAGAAGGCGGGCGAGACGGGGATGGAGCGGCACTTTTTCCCGTGGTGGATGGAGCGGCGCTATCGGACCAAGGCAGTGGATGAGACGAGCCTGACGCATGAAGAGCGGGATCTGATGGCGCATCGCCGACTGGATCTGGAGCAGATTGGCTTTCGGCGGCAGATACGGGCGGATTTTCGCGGACTGGCGCGACAGGAATATGCGGAAGATTGCGAAAGCTGCTTTTTGGCCAGTGGAGATTCGGTCTTCGAGCTGAAGGCTATCGAGATGCGGCTGGCAACCATGGAGGCTCCTTCCCAGATGAGGCGGAATGGGGAGTTGGAGGTGTGGTTGCCGCCGCTGAAGGGCAAGGCATACCTGGTGGCGGTGGACCCGGCCGGCGGTGGGAGCGAGGGCGACTACTCGGCAGCGCAGGTGGTGGAGCTGGAGACGGGGTTGCAATGCGCGGAGTTTGCCGGGCATGTGGGCGGACTGGAATTGGCGCGGTTGGTGACGGAGCTGGCGACCGAGTACAACAAGGCTTGGCTGGTGGTGGAGAGGAACAATCACGGCAGCGGAGTTCTGGCGCTGATCGAGGATGTTTGCGGGTACGAGCGAGTTTACCGGCAAGGTGGCCAAGCTGGCTGGCTGACGACTTCGATGAGCCGGCCTGCGGCGCTGGGTCGGTTGGATGCGGGGCTGGTGGAGCAGCCAGAACGCTTCCAGAGCCGGCGGCTTTTGGCTGAATGCCGGAGCTTTGTGCGCAGGCCGGACGGCGGATCGGGGGCGCGGCCGGGGACGCATGACGACCGGGTGATGGCGATGGCTATTGCACTGGCGGCGCGGGCGGAGTTGGCGGGGCGAAACCGCTGATAGCTAACAGCTGACGGCTGACAGAAAACAGTGGCAATGTCTGCTGGGTTGGAGATAGTCGAGCTTTCTATGGCTTGCGGACCGCTGGTTCTTGCTTTGTATGGGTTACTGAGCGCTGTAAGCTGTGCCGTTTGCTGTCAGCTGTAGTTGGGTCTGAGCGCTTAGAATTCGAGTGAGGCTGCGGACGAGGCGGGGGAACAGGCTTGGCGGTTCTGGCGGTGCAGCATATCCGGCGGATGCGGGGCGGTGCGCAGGGCCAGTTGATGCTGGGTGCGGACGGGCACGTGTACGTGGTGAAGTTTCAGAACAATCCGCAGCACATGCGGGTGCTGGCCAATGAGTTTCTGGCGTCAAGGCTGGCGGTGGCGAGCGGTTTGACGGCGCCGGAGACGGAGTTGGTGGAGGTCTCGAGCTGGCTGGTGGAGAATACCCCTGAGCTGGAGATGGACCTGGGACGGACGCGAGTGCGATGCTCGGCGGGGCTACAGTTTGGATCAAGATTCGTGGGCGGGCTGATGCCGGGGCAGGTGGTGGACTACCTGCCCGAGGAACAAATGGCCGAGGTGAGGAACCTGGACGAGTTTGCCGGCATACTGGCGCTGGACAAGTGGACGGGAAACGCCAACGGGCGGCAAGCGGTGTTTACGCGCAAACAGCGGGAGCGGCGGTACCGGGCGGTCTTCATCGACTACGGATATTGTTTTCAGGCCGGGGAGTGGAAGTTCGAGGATATTCCGCTGCGCGGAGTCTACTATCGCAACGATGTTTACCGGGAGATTCTGGGCTGGGAGGCGTTTGAGCCTTGGCTGACGCGGCTGGAGACGATGGCGGCGGAAACAGTGTGGGCGGCGGCTAGTGAGATACCTCCTGAATGGTACGGCGGTGACTTGAGCGAGATGGAAGCGCTGGTAGAAAAGTTGCTGGCGCGACGGAGCCGGATTCGGGAACTGATTGAAGGCTTCGGGAGGTCAGATAGGGTGCCATTTCCGAAATGGGTGGGGATGGGAAAAGATAGGAAGGAAGATGCTTGGAAAGAGGGTAGGTGGGGGTCTAACATTGCGGGAAGGGATAACTAGAGGGAGATGGGGCGAGCCTTTGTAAGAAGAAGGGGCGGCCAGCGTGCAAGAAGAAGGGACCGGCCAGCGGGCAGGCGATGAATAGCGCGAGCGAGCGGCGAAGATGCGAATTTCAACTGCTCCGGTATGTGCCGGATGCGGTGCGGAACGAATATGTGCATATCGGGGTGATCCTGCGCGAACAGGGCAGCTCCCGGGCGGCGGCTTCGGCTGCGGTAGGCCCCGAGCCTGTTCTCATTCGGTTTACCCGCGATTGGCGCCGCGTGCGTTGCCTCGACCCCGAAGTCGACACCTCGTTGCTCGAAGGGATGGAGAGCGAACTGCGGCGACGCTTTCAGGAAGAGCCGGATGGAAATTTGATGCGGCTGCTCAGCGAATCGCTTTCGTTGAGCGTGCAGATGACCGAGCCCAAGGCCTATCTGGCGGAGAGCCTTCCGGCGGGGATGGAAGAGTTGATGCGGCTGTATGTCGAGCCGCCGCCGAGAGAGCGCATACCGCGGCTGAGCGGACGGGCGGCCATCCAGGCAAAGATGAGGACGGAGTTCGAACGGGCTGGGGTGTGGGACTTGATGCGGAAAAAGATTGCGGCCTCGGAGTACACCAGGCCGGGCGACCCGCTGCGGATCGATGTCGGCTATCGGCCGAATGGGTTGATCCGCATGTTTCATGCGGTGAGCCTGGAGCCGGGCGTGGAGATGGCCAAGGTGCTGGCCTTTTCTTCGGCGGGACTGCGCATAGGCGTGGAACGGGTGGAGAAGGCGCAATTGGAGCTGACTGCGGTGATCGAGCCGGCTGCGAAGCTGGGAGCGACCGACGAAGAACCGGAGCGGCTGGAGATGTACCGCTTTGGCGTGGAGACGATGGAAGAGCACCAGATCCGGGTGCTGACGACATCGGATCTGGGCCGGGTGGCGGAGACCGCGCGGCGGGAGCTGCGGGTGTGAGGATAGCTAACAGCTAACAGTCGAAACTGACAGTTACATGAGCAGTTATTCGATGGATTAAATGTTAGCGGAAGTTTGCAGATAGTTTCTGGAGTTTGTTGTAGGATAGGTTTTGTAAGTAAGAAGCTTGTAGCTGCGGGCTGATAACTTCCAGTCTCGGTTATAACTCGAACGGATAACTGAAAGCTGTTAGCTGAAAAAGGCATGACCCTTTCCGGGGTCGTGCCTTTTTGTTTTTGGGATAGCGGGAGAAGGAAGGTGCGCGTGAGGGTAGGAGAACAGTTGCGGGAGATCTGGCGGCAGGCTACCGGGAGCGGCCGGAAGGCGGATTTGACGGCGAGCGCGGCCGATGCGGAGGCGGAGCGCAAGACGCTGGCTCTGCCATCGATCTTGAGTCCGGTCCAGTTTCCGGGACAGCTGCTCCCCAAGCCGACGCCGATGAATCTGCGGAGGTTTGCGGAGACTCCGGTGGTGCGGCGAGCGATCAATGTGATCAAGGACCGCATTGCGGCGATGGACTGGCAGGTGCGGGTGCGGCGCGGAGTGAGGGTGGGGGAGCTGGCTTTTGCAGAGCGCAAGATCCGGGCGCTGCGCAGAACGTTGGAAGAGCCGAACGCTACGGATAGTTTTCGCACCTTGATCGAACAAGTGATCGAGGACGCGCTGACGGGCGGATACGGGGCCATCGAAATGGAACCTACGGGCGACGGCGATCGGCCGGCGATGTTGTGGGCGGTGGACGGAGCTTCGATTCGAATCAATCCCAGATGGGATGGGCAAGCGGAGTCACCCAGGTATGCGCAGGCGCTGCTTGGTCAACAGGAATCGAGCGCCATCGAGTTACGCGACGACCAATTGATGTATGTGCGGATGAATCCGCGCAGCTTTACACCTTTTGGTTTGGGACCGCTCGAAGTTGCCTTTGAGACGGTGAATCAGTTCTTGAGTGCGCACCGTTTTGCGGGCAAGTTGGCGGCTAACACTGTGGCGCAGTATGCGCTATGGCTGAACGAGGCCACGCCGACTCAGCATGACCGGCTGATCCGCTGGTGGCAGGACGAGATCGAGGGAACAGGACGTGTGCCACTTATCTCGACCGAGCAAAAGCCGGAGGTTCTGCGGTTTGCGCAGGGCACCGATGCGGATATGCGGCTGGCTTGGCAGGAATTCCTGATCCGGATGGTGGCCAACGCATTTGGATTGCCGCCGTTGATGCTGGGACTGGAGGCGGATGTCAACCAGTCCACAGCCGCGGAGATGACCGATGAAGCTTTCCGCGGGGCCATTTCACCGTTGGCAATGCTGTTGGCCGGACACATAACTCGCGACTTATTCGGCAAATGTATTGGCTGGCGGGAGTTCGAATTTGTCTTCAACGAGCTGAACGCGCGGGACGAGGAGACCGAACTGGCGGTGCAGGTGCAGCTGCTGCAAGCGGGTGTGTTGACGGTGAACGAGGTGCGGGCGATGCGAGGGCTGGGACCGCTGGGGCAGGATGGAACGGTGCAATTGACGGGTGAAGCGGCGGCAGAGCGGTTGGATTGATGTTCTTCCGTCCGGTCGCATTTCTGGCCGGATAAGTGAAGGCAGATAAGCGGAGAGCACATGCGATTGGAAGCGATGGCAGTAAGGATTCCCCATGTGGACGGGCACCCCAACCGGGTGGCGTTCGAAGGGGTGTTGACGATGGTGAATGCAGCCAGCGACAAGGCGCCTGCGGGCGCGCGAGGGCACAAGGTGATGTTAACGCGCGAGGCAGCGGAAAAGGCGTTGCCATCGCTGTTAGGAATGGCGGTCGACTACAGGCCGGGCTGGGACGGTCACGACGCGCGGCGCAAGATCGGATTGCTGACCGAGGCTAACCTGGTCGGTCAGCGGCTGGTTGTTAGCGGATATATCTACGCGCGGGACTTCCCTGAGGTTGCCGCGGCCATCCAGGCGCAAGTGCCCGAGTCAATGGGCATGAGCTACGAATTGGCCGACGCGCGGGTGGAAGATATGCGGGCAGAAATATGGAAGCTGACCCGCGTGACGTTTACCGGAGCGGCAATTCTGCTGCGGGATAAGGCAGCTTACCGGGCCACAAGCTTCCGCATGACGAGTTAGCTAGAAGCAGCCAACAGCACACAGCTTACAGCGGACAGCCGCAAGCTGCTACTAACAACCAGTAACCGACAACTGATAACTCATAACTGTCAGTTGTGAGCTGTCAACTGAAGAAAGGGATGGAATGGAAACCAAAGAGCAAGAGATTGCCCAACGGCTGGAAGCCGCGACGACCCTACTGGAACGGACTCTGGGCTGGCTTGAGGAGCGGCAAGGCGCTTTGACCGGCGAAGTGGAAAGAATTTCGGCGACGGTGGACCAGAGCAAACGGGAGACGGAGCTGGCGGAAAAGCTAGCCGCAACCGAACGGGAGTTAGCTGAGTTAAAGGCCGAGGCCGCACAAAATGTGCTCAATCCGCTGCGCAGGACCTTGCCTTCGACAACCACCGAGATGCTGGCCAAGCATGGTATTGGAGAGGGTCCGGTGGACGTTCGGACCCTGGACGCGGCGCTCACCGGGCTGAGTCTGGAACAGCGTATCGCGGTGAAGAGCCAACTGCTGCGCGCAGGCGCGATCGCCTGAAGTCAGCTAACAGTAGGCAGCTAACGACTAACAACGGATAGCTTCCGACTGCAAGCTGTGAACTCTGAACTGTCAACTGAGTAACGACTGGCCCCATGGAGGGGGCGGAAGAGCCTATGAACGCAACATTTGCAGACATTCACGCGGCAGCGGACTTTATCGGGCCGGGCGCTATTGAAGTTCCGTTGTATCAAACCGAGATTTTCGACATTTGCCGCCGTTCGAGCCCCTTCGGACAGCGCATTAAACAAGTTCCGGCGACCGGACATCCATCGCGGTTTTTCGAGGAGACGGCAATTCCGAATCCGGGAACGGCCGGGTTTGTGAACCCACGCAGCATCGTGCCTCCGGTGGTGAGTCCGACGCGCACCGAGTTGAGCGTGCCTCTGAAAGCTATCGTTTCGCAGATCAACTACAACCTATTCGACATCGAGTTAGGTGACCAGCAGAAGCAGTTTGCCTATCTGCAGGCCAAAGACTTAGTGGACACGGTTGCCGGCGTGATGGTGACCCACGACATTGCATTGTGGAACGGCAATGACACCAGCCTAAGCGCGCCGACAACCACGCAGTACATGGGCGCAATCGCGCAGATTGTGGCGGGGGGCAACACGGTTTCAATCCCGACATCGGGTTCGATTGTCAACGGACTGAAAACCGCAGTGGCGGAGATGGTGGCCAACACCGGTTTCTATGTGCGGCCAACGGCGATTTATGCCAATCCAATGCTGCTGGATCTGATTGACCAGGAGATGAAGGCCGAGTTCAACGTGGTGTTGAACACGGACACAGTGACCGGTGGAATCAGGGTGAAGATGCTTTCGACGCAGGCGGGCGATCTGCCGCTGATTCCGGACTGGAGCCTTGGCTACACGGGTACGATCGGCTCTGGCTCTGCGTCGTTGCCGGCGTACATCGTGACTGAGGATCTGATCGAGTATCACTGGCTCGGCGATCCTACGCCGCGAATCTTTCAACTGGGGCTGCCGAACTCGATGACTTACCAATATGTCGCGGTAAAGTTCGGCGCACCGGTGGTAAAGGGCGCGAACTTTGCTCACTACCAGGTGCTGGTGACCGGTAGGTAATAAGTTAGCGCGTTAGAAGAGGGACTCCACTTAGCGGGGTCCCTTTGACTATTAAATTGTCGGTTGAATAAATCGGTGCGAAAAGACGAAAGGGTGAGGTATGGCATATCTGCAGCCAGCGGATTATTCGAATTACGGATTGCCGGCAGGCACGACGGCGGATTGGATAACTGCGGCCACGGCATTAATCAATAGCTACTGCAGGCGGCCGGACCTGAACGTGATTCAGTACGCGGAGCGGTTGCGGCTAACCAGCGGATCGCAGACAGTGTTATTGAGTTATCTTCCGCTGGCACAACTGGGAACGGCTACAACGCCGCTCGTCAGCCTTGAAGGCCGTTACACCAGGCCGCGACGCGGAGAGCTTCCTAACATCCCGCTGCTGGAGATTGCGTTGGCATTTTCGCTACCTGGACAATGGACGGCGATTGATCCTAACACGGTGGATTATGACCCGAATACTGGGGAACTAACTCTGCCGTGGAATGTGCTGGGACTGCCTTACAACGAAGTGTCGGTGACTTATACGGCGGGATTGGCAACGATCGGCGACGACGTGAAGACGGCGTGCGCGCAGATTGTGCGGAATGCGCAGTCTACACCGGCGTTGAATGCGAGCAAGACCAAAATCGACACGATGCAGATGCAGTATTTCTCGAGTTCGCTGGTAGACGAAACGGTGCAGGCCTGGCTGCGTCCTTACATAGCGAACAGGCTGGGGTGAGCGATGAGCGATACAGCGCCGCGCAATCCGGTGAGTGCGCCGCAGATGCTGGCTGACGCCCTGCTGCGAAGCGTCGCAGGAACCACGGCCCTTCTGCGCGTAACAGGCACGAATACGACTACCAGCCAGTCCGAGGTAGGGTTGGTGGCAACAACATTTGCCGATGTGGTGGTGAGCCCAGTAGTGATGCGTACGCTGCGGCCGTCGTGGAAAGAGGGCGGGGAGTCGAAGTGGGAGTTGCTCGTTTCGGCGACTGGGGTGGAGCAGCAGGTGAATGCGCTAGACCTCGAATCAGCTCAGTCCCTTTTTGCGATGACACTAGCAGTTACAGTTGCGGGACAAGATTACCTAATTGAGTCGATCGCCGCAAACGAAGCCTTCGGCAAAGTGTATCTATACCGTTTGCTGTTGCGGGAAGCGCGTCAGCAGGCGGTGTAGACAGCTGTCAGCCAACAGTTAACAGTTCTAAGTTGTCGTCTCTCATCGTCGATGAGTTATCCGGGAAGACTGTCAGCTGTCAGCTGTTTGCTGTTAGCTGGAGGGAGTTGCACTCCATGCAAAATGCGAAAGACTCGTTTTACATAGCGCTGCGCACGCGCTTGGCGGTGGTCAATCCGGAACGGACGATCTTGCTGCGCGGAGCTGTGCGTCCTGGAATCCTGGTGGAGGAGGCGGAGGCCCCCTTCAGTCAACTTCCCAACGATGTGTTTGTCGTGCGCTGGCAAGGCTTAGGCGTCGATTTGGATCTCGTGTCCACGATGGCGGCCGACCAATGCGAAATCATTTATCAAACATGCGGAACGCAAAGCTTTGGTGGGTTGGACCGCGGCCGGGCGCTGAGCCAGATGGACGAGGAACTGATTGCAATAACGCAGCCTTTCTATACTCCCAAACTTAACTACACTGTAACTCCGCCGGCGGCGATGCTGACAAAGGTGTTTTGGGACGAGCCAGGGTTTGCGCCCGTTGTGATCCAGCGGGACCGGCTGAGCCGTTCTGCGAATGTAATGGTCTACAGCTATCAGGAGCAGGGGGAGTAAATGGCGGCGAATTGGTTTTCGGCTCCCGCGCCGGTAGCGCGGCGGGCGCGAGTGTATTTTGCGCCGGTAAACCGGGTAACGCAAACGCCTGTGCTCTTCGATCCGACGGAGCAAGGCGGGTTTAGTTTAGACGCTCCGCCGGCTCCGTGGATCAGCTTAGGTTGGATTCAAGAGCTCACACGCAAGCCAGCAAGCAAGACGGCTGCGGTGTTGACCGGCATCCCGGCTAGTACGTTGGAGCAGGTGCGCGAGACCCTCGAGGCGCAGGTGAGCTTTGAATTCCTGAGTTGGACAAAACTAACAATGGCTTTAGCCACAGGATCGCAGCACATGAACCTGCTGGCTTCAGTAAGTGGGTCTGCTGCTGCAGCGGATGGCGCACAGGCGGCTCCGGCAGTAACTACGCAAAACGGATCGACAGCCACGTTTGTAGCACTGGCTGCGACAGATGCACAAAAATTCTCAGCCGGCTCGATGCTCGCGCTCGATGTGGATTACACGGGACAGATCGGCTTTGTAGGCGCGCCGGTGTCTGGGGCGTATCTGCGACAGGCGCTCACGGACGTAAACTACATCCGGCGCGTGACCTTCAACGTGGCGTTAGTGTCCCAAATAACTTCGACCGGAGTCTCCCTTGCGGAACCGCTGCCGGGTGGCGTCCCCACTGCCGGCTCCAAGTTACAGGTTGTTACAGGATTTGTAGATCGCGAAGGTGGAAGTTTTTATCAGGAGTGGTCGGCGCTCTTTGTATTGGAAGGCAGCCAGGGGGAGCGGATCTTCTTCCACTATCCACGTCTGCAGACTATGGCCAGTGCACAAGAAGCCGCATTGCCACTAGATGGCAAGAATAAGAACGGGCTGGCGAGAATGGTGCTTAAGGGTCAGTTTCTGGCACTGCCTGTAACTGATCCGCTAGACGGGGAACGGGTAGTCTGTTACCGAAGCTTCTTACCCGCGGCTAACGCACTGGTCTAGGTGGTCAGCGAGTTATCGAATAATTCCGGCTTACATGTGATCTTCGTTCTAAAAGTCCACATGCCACCGGTTGCACTTATCAGCGGCTATTGCCGCAAACCAGGGCCGAGAGTCACGATGAAGATCACGATCAACGCGCAAGACTACACGGCTGCGCTCGATGCAGCGCGTCCATTGAAGATCGAGCGCAAGCTGAACGAACCCTCAGTATGTCAACTTTGGCTGAGCCTGCCTGCCCACGGCAGCTTGGTGATGCCCCAGCGAAACCAATCCATCGCGGTAACGGGCGACGATGGAACCTATTACTTTACGGGCTATCTTGCAGTTACTCCTATGCCGGAGTATGCAGGCTATGCTATGGAGGGTCCGCGATACCGGATCGCTATTCAGGCATTGAGCGACGAACTGCTGCTGGATCAAATGTCGATGCCTCCAAGCACAGGCGCCGCGGGCGAAACCGCCGGAGCATTAATGACCACGTTGGTCACCCACGCAGGCTCCGCGAGTTTGTTAATTGGCGAGCTTGCTCCCAATCTCAATGTGAGCAACTTTGTCCCCGATCCAGGCGCGCCGTGGAGCAAGAGCGCCGGACAGGTTGCAAGCATGGCGCGGTCCGCCTATTGCGCGATTAACAGCTTGCTGAGCCTCTCCACTGTTCAGAGCACGGTGCACCCGCTGAACGAGACAGACGGAAGCTTGAACCTGGCAACCTTGACATTGACCGCAAGCGTTAAGCGGGCCTTGGCAAACGATGTGACGGTTTGCGGCGAGCGTGAGCCGGTTGCTTATGTGACCGAATACTTTCTTGGCGACGGGGTAACAACACAGTTCTACCTGTCGGCGGACCCCTACTTCCCTGCTTCTTCCAAATCAACCATCATCAGTGAGCTCTTCAATGAGCCGCAGATCAACCAGTCCGTATGGAATAAGAACGACACAGCCAATCGTTTCTCGTTAAGCTCGGGAGGATTGGTGATTGGCGGCGGCAATGGAATCGAGGGAGACACACAGCTGGCCTGGCTTGATCCAGTAGAGATGGGCGGAACGCTGCTGTTGGAGGTTGTGGGCGTAACTGTCGCACCAAACAGCGCGGGGGTTCTGGCCGGCTTTTCGGTGGGTATAGGTTCGGACGTCAGTTGGTTTGCGGGCATGCAGGTGACGTCAGTTAAAACCACTGGTGTTGTAACATTGCAACCGCTCATTCAAGGGAGCCCGCAGGGAACGACCTATGTAATCAATCCGGCCTACCAATACACGCTGCGCGTGAGAGTGCATTGCCCGGAGAACGAGCGTGGACAGGCCGTCTATCGTTCCTTTGGAGATAACGGCCCGATCATTTGCGGCGGAACGTGGAGTATAGCTCCGAGCAACGTGCAGATGGAGATCCAGGAGTTTGTCAATGGAGTAGGCGGGATACCGGTGACATTGTATGACGCAACGGTCGCCAGCGTTCCCGGAGCTTGCAGCGTAATTCCTATCGACAGCGACAATCTAACAGGAACTATGCGCGCGGTTCACGTGACTAATCTAGGCTCCGGTTGGGTGGTAAGCACACCCCCAGGCGGAGGTTCGTATACACGGCGGGTCGGCACTACGGCCGAGGCGGCCGAATGCCATCTAGAGTCATTGGGCAAAGTGGTGTTTTACAGCGGCTATACGCCGGTGGTAGGCGAGCAGATAGCAGTGAGTTATCGCACGACGGGCATGGCGGTGGGACGAGCGGTGAACACAGCCAGCCAGCAGGCGCTTGCTCTCGCGGGAATGCCCACGCAGGCGGTATGGATAGGCTCGGTGACGAGTCCCGCGGCGCGCAGCTCCGCAGACTGCCGCAATGCGGCTCTGGCGATCGAGCAAGCGGCAGGCGGAGTGAGCGCGCTGTGGAGCGGGACCTACAAGGGAAGCAGGATGAGTTTCGCTGCCGATGTGTGGCCGGGCGATGCGCTACTGCTGAATGCTCCTTCAACCAATTTGAACGCACAGGTGGTGGTGCGGGCGGTCACGGTGAGTTACACCGCAAGCTATCCAGACTTGGTGGAGTATGCTATCTCTTTCGCCAACGACTGGGCCGACGATCTGGCCATCAAGACCAGCACAACGGTCCCTGCCGATGCGTGGCTGCCGGCTCCCATCGCTCCCACTGTGCTTGCCAATCTCAATAGCCTTACGGTAACAACGCTGAACGGAGACACGGTTTCGATCAATGCTGGAATGACGCCACCCGAGGGCGGAGGATTCGAGATTCGGCTGCGGGACTTCACCTTTACTACGGGCGAAGACCCCAGTCTGGTAATGCGGTCGACTCAGCCAAATATGACTTTCTCTCGCATCACGGCCAACGACCGGTTCTATATCAGGATGTATGACGGCTTCGCGGCGCCGAATTACTCGGAGTTCTCAACAGCGTTGTTCATTAACCTGCCGCTGGGATCATGAGCAATAGCTTCTCAGTTGCCGATGGATGGAGTCCAGCGAATGCGGATGATGAATGAATTCGAAGCGCAGGTGTTGAGTGACTTGAGCGTGCTGAAGACGCAGATGACCGGCTTGATGGGCGACGGCAACGGCGGACGGATCGCCATCCTGGAGCGGCGATTGGAGCGGCACGAGCAGCACTGGCAGCGCACCAAGGGATTTCTCGTCGCGGTCAGCGTGCTATTTGCGGTGATCGAAGTGGCCGTGGAGGCGCTGCGCCGGCATTGAGCAAGGCCGTCCTTTCTGCGTGAGCGGAGGCTTTCGTATAATGAACGCTATGAGCGATCAACCATTGGTGGGCGTGGTGATGGGCAGCAAGAGCGACTATGAAGTGCTCTCAGCTGCTGTTGAGATTCTGCGGGCGCTGGAGATTCCGCACGAGGCGCGGGTATTGAGCGCGCATCGTACCCCCGACCAGCTTTTCGAGTACGTTGGAACGGCGCGGGCGCGAGGGCTGCGCGTGATGATCGCGGGCGCGGGCGGCGCTGCCCACCTGGCGGGCGTGATGGCGGCCAAGACGCTGCTCCCCGTGCTGGCAGTGCCGATTGCGGCCACGCCGCTCAACGGCCTGGACTCGCTACTTTCGATGGTGCAGATGCCCAAAGGGATTCCCGTCGCCACGTTGGCCATCGGCAAGCCTGGAGCGGCCAATGCGGCGCTCTTTGCGGCCGAGATTCTAGCCTTGAACGATGCGGCACTCTATGAGCGGCTGGCCGCGTGGCGCGCTGCGCGGGCACAGGAAGTGCTGGATTCGAAGTTGCCGGAGTGAACCAGTTTTACAGAATTGGCTTACTTCGGCTCAAAAGTCTCACGTGTTCAAAAATTGGCACCGATCCGCAACGGCCGCTGTGACATTAGGGTTGCTTCTTAATGTTTCGATCAAGTTCTTCGATACCATCAATATTCAACTTGTTTTCTCTTTCGAGGAAAATCAAATGCTGATCGTTTAATTCGTATTTTCCGCTTGGTAGATAGACCGTGTATACGTTTGCGAATTTCCCGGTAGGATCAACTTCAATCTTCAAACCTTGTCGAACTAATGTTTCAATTGCATTGCTGACGTTGTGCATAAAATCTCCTTTGGCGAAAACCTTCCAGACGTCTTTCTGCTGTTTGGATAGGTTTGTTACTAGGCCAACTAGATTTATTGGCTTGAGGAACCTGTGATCTCTTTTGCTTTGTCTAAAAGCAAGCTTATCGATGCATTATCATAGATTCCTTGTGATCGCACATGTGACTCTGAGTGCATGCCAGGCAGGAAAAGCTCCCAAACTAGACTCTGTGCGACAATTGCCATCTCATCCAGTTTGTGTGTGCGCGCATATGAAGGAAATTGCAATGAAACATCAACTGCGTCTCTAGCTTCATCAATGTAGTTCTTATCGAAAAGGAAGCTGGCCAGCTCCAAAAGTATAAACGGGCTTGAATTGCAGAGCCACGCCTTAAGGTAGGTTGATACAATGCATCCAGTTTGGAAGTCCTCTTCACTTTCATCCATATTGTCCGATAAGGCGTCCTTCAACTCTCTTGCTGTAGATATAAGGCCGATTTCGCCAACTAGTCTTTGAAGCGGCTCAGCAACTTCTGGACATCCAGCAGCGTATTTCAACCTCGCGTTGGTCTGATTGATCCCCTTTTGTTCCGCTGAAGAATAGTATTTTGGTAATCCACTTTTCCAGTCGTCAAGATCAAAACTCAGTTTGAACTTCTCGACAAGATCATAAAATCCATCCCAATATGTCTCTATTTGTTGCTCAGGTTTGCCAAGGAAATTCTTGAAAAATGGCATCTAATCCTCCACGAAATTTTCCCCCGAATGCCTCAGGTCAGCAACTATATTTGATTTAGTGTTTATTTGCAAGTGTGCGATTTACAAAGAAAAGACCGAGTACCGGGTGTCCCAGGTCCCGAATTTGGAACCTGGGAAACCTAAGAGATAGAGTACTCGCCAAATCCCTTACGCGTCGAAATCAGAGCTTTATTCACCGTTCTTTTCCCAACGCTTCGGCCTGCGGTTTTGCTGCAGTATCTTCTTGCGCAGGCGAAGCGACTTGGGAGTTACTTCCACCATCTCGTCTTCGGCGATGAATTCGATGGCCTGCTCCAGGTTCAGACTCCTGTAAGGCACCAGGCGAATGGCCTCATCGGCGCTCGAAGCGCGCATGTTGGTCATCTTCTTTTCGCGGACGACGTTCACGTCGAGATCGTTGTCGCGCGCGTGCTCGCCGACGATCATCCCTTCGTAGACCTCAACTCCCGCTCCCACAAACAACATGCCGCGCTCCTGCAGGCCATTGAGCGAATAAGTCGTAGTCATTCCTTGGCGGTCCGAAATCAATGCGCCCGTGGGACGTTGCGGAATCTCGCCTTGGTAAGGAATGTAACCGTCGAAGAGCGCGTTCATCACGATGGTGCCGCGCGTCTCGGTGAGCATTTCGCTGCGCAGGCCGATAAGTCCTCGACTGGGCACGCGAAACTCCAAGCGCACGCGGCCTGAGCCGTGATTATGCATCTTGGTCATCTCGCCTTTGCGCGGGCCAAGCTTCTCAATCACCACGCCGGTGTAGGCTTCAGGCACATCGATGGTCAGATGCTCGACCGGCTCCATACGCACACCGTCCACGGTCTTAGTTACAATTTCCGGACGCCCAGCCATTAACTCAAAACTCTCGCGGCGCATCATCTCAATCAAGATTGCCAGTTGCAGTTCGCCACGGCCCAGCACCTTGAAGCTATCTGGCGAGCCCGTATCTTCGACGCGAATGCTGACGTTAGTAAGTAACTCTTTCTCCAGACGCTCGCGCAGGTTGCGGCTAGTGACATAGCTGCCTTCGCGCCCTGCAAATGGGGAGTTATTGACGCTGAACTGAATCGCAATGGTCGGTTCATCGATAACAATGAGCGGCAGCGGCGAGGGGTTTTCGACGCTAGTGATGGTCTCGCCGATGGTGATGCCCTCGACGCCGGCTACAGCCACAATGTCGCCCATCGTGGTCTCGGTGGTCTCGATTCGCTTAAGGCCGGAGAAGGTGAAGAGCTTGGTGATGCGCGTCTTCATCAACGACCCATCGCGCTTGGAGATGGTCACGTCGTCGCCAGCGTGGAGCGTGCCCTGAAAGACGCGGCAGATGGCGATGCGGCCGAAGTAATCGGAATAATCGAGATTGGTGACCAGAATCTGCAATGTGCCATTGGCGTCACCGGTGGCTGGCGGAATCGTCGAGACGATGCTCTCGAAGAGCGGCTGCAAATTCACGCCTGGCATGGCCGGATCGAGGGTTGCCTGGCCCAGTTTGGCAACCGCGTAGAGTACCGGAAAATCCAATTGCGTCTCGTCCGCATCTAGGTCGATGAACAAGTCGTAAATCTCGTTCAACACTTCCTGCGGGCGCGCGTCGGGCCGGTCGATTTTATTGATAACTACGATCGGCTTAAGCTTGGCTTCCAGAGCCTTGGACAGGACGTAGCGCGTCTGCGGCAGCGGGCCCTCGGCCGCATCCACCAGCAACATCACGCCATCAACCATCTTCAGCGCGCGCTCAACCTCGCCACCAAAATCTGCGTGGCCCGGCGTATCCACAATGTTGATCTTGCCGCCCGCAAAGTTGATGGCCGTATTCTTGGCAAGGATGGTGATGCCGCGCTCCCGTTCGAGTTCGTTCGAGTCCATCACTCGCTCGGCCACCTGCTCGTTGGCGCGGAACGTTCCCGACTGCCGCAGCATGGCATCCACTAATGTTGTCTTGCCGTGGTCAACATGGGCAATGATGGCGATATTGCGTATCGTCTGGCTCACAGGTACGGTTTTCCTTCTCTCGGGTGCGGCCTTGTAGGCCATAGGGTTGGAGGACAAAAAATAAATCAATTCACCGCACACTGCGGCACTTTTCTATTGTATCAGCAGCCTCAAAAGCAGATATCTGAACGTATCGCCCCGCATCGAGTCGGCTCAAGCCCGCGCCAGTCGCTCCGATTCTCGCGTTAGAATGAATTCGCTATCTAGTTTCGCAGCCCATGACTCGCAAAGCAAAGTCTCGCGAAGCAAAGCCGCGCTCGAATCGCCTGATCCTGGTATGCGTAGTTGCATTTGCCATTTTGCTGCTGCTCTTGCGGTTATTGGTATTTGTGCATGGGCACGGGCGGCGATAAGTGCGAGATACAATCAGGCCTGTGCAGTCTGCTAAATCAGGTGAATTGCTCTACCTTAACATACTTTTTACAGAACCCGTCGGAAGTGTAAAGGATCGTCGATGACAATGTGTAATGGATGTCATGGAATTGAACAAATCGAGACTTGGTAGGCTAACCTTCACCGCTTCCAACCAGTGTAGCTTTGAAAATCATAGGACCACTCGGCTTGGCCAGGAAAGGTAACCGCCGTCCCGCAAAAACTATCATTGTCCCCTACGTCTAGAAGGCCATAGACCTCAGGGCGCATGACCACGGAAAACTTCACGGGTGAGTCAGATGCAGATTTCGGCGCAATGATAACCGATATTTCAATAGATTTAAGAACGTAGGTTGATTTGTTTTGAACATCAAAGCAAATCCTCTGTCCTTCCCAACGACCGTTGCTAAGTTGAATCGGCCAAATGCCGTCAAGGAGGTGGCTGGACTCGCTGAGGCTAATCTCGCTTGCCGGGCGATCATAGCTTATGGGTTTCCATCCAGTGGTCCAAAGCTGATCGGTTCGTCCAGCTGAATTGTCGATGCGAATCTGGTGGCTGCCCATCTGCAAATATGTGTAACTTGTTGTGCTGTGCCGCGCTACTGAATAGCCCTCTCCGAATGCCACCAGTACCGCAAGAACGCCGACGACAACTCTCGACCTTTGGCTGACGATTTTCTTCTTGTGCCAAAACCAAGCCGGCCCTGCCCAGAAGGCCACTTCGAGCAGATCCAAAGGAACAAATCCCTTCATCGCGGTGGCTACCAGCGTCAAGATTGCGAAGGACAAAAACACCCAAATCCCGATATTGATTACTTCACCTTCTCGCGTGTTACTTCCACACCGCGATTCAGGCAATTCCGAAATGCTTCCGTCAGCACTGGACTTCGAAACGTGACCTTCCAACAACCCCATACAATTTGGGCAGACAGCCGTATGTTCATCCGAAATCTGCCTGTTACATGAAGGGCAAATCATCTGGTCTTCCCGCCGGTGCTGGGTGCCCCAGACCTGGTTTTTGAGACCTGGGATTCTCGAAGAACGCGAAGTCCTACGCGGAAGTTCCTGCTCCCTTGCGCGGCTTGACAGCTTCCTTAGCCTCCGCGGGTCCGGCCACCGGCACCTCAGGAACTTCGCCTTTGCTGCCTCCGATACCCATCTTCTTGCGCAGCTCGGCATCCATTTTGGCGAAGACATCCTTGTTGTCCTTGAGGAAGGTGCGGGTATTTTCGCGGCCCTGGCCAATGCGCTCGCCGGCGTAGCTATACCAGGCGCCGGACTTCTCGACAAGGTTGTTGGCCACCGCCAAGTCGAGCACGTCGCCCTCGCGGCTGATGCCTTCGCCGTAGAGGATGTCGAACTCGGCCTCGCGAAACGGCGCAGCCACCTTGTTCTTGACGATCTTGACCTTGGTCCGGTTGCCGGTCACCGCGTCGCCGTCCTTGATCGCGGCAATGCGGCGGATGTCAACGCGCATCGACGAGTAGAACTTCAGAGCGCGCCCGCCCGTCGTGGTCTCTGGGTTGCCGAACATGACACCTATCTTTTCGCGAATCTGATTAATAAAAATAAGCGCCGTGCGCGACTTCGAGACCGTACCGGTCAGTTTGCGCAGAGCTTGGGACATGAGGCGCGCCTGCAAACCCATGTGCGAGTCGCCCATCTCGCCGTCCAACTCAGCTTTGGGCACCAGCGCGGCCACCGAATCGACCACTAGCACGTCGATTGCGCCGCTTCTGACAAGGGCCTCGGTAATCTCCAGGGCTTGCTCGCCACTGTCCGGCTGCGAGACCAGAAGATTGTCGATATCCACTCCCAGCTTGCGCGCGTAAGCGGGGTCCAGGGCATGCTCGGCATCCACAAATGCAGCCAGCCCGCCCAGTTTCTGAGCCTCAGCGATGATTTGCAAAGTAATCGTCGTCTTGCCGGAGGATTCAGGGCCAAAGATCTCAATCACGCGACCGCGAGGAACGCCGCCCACGCCCGTTGCCGCGTCAAAGCTGATCGAGCCGGTCGAGATCACGGCAATCGGCAGCAGCGCTTCCTTGGACCCGAGCCTGACAATCGATCCTTTGCCAAACTGCTTTTCGATCTGTGCCAGGGCAAGATCTACGGCTTTCGTGCGGTCATCCGCTTTGCTGCGGTCATCGGCAATCGCCATTGGGAGAACTCCTTTAGCATCCGTGCCTGCTCCCCTTCGAAAGAAGGGTGAGAAAAGACAAGAGCATGGAATGCATTTCGATGGGATTGTAGCAGGGCTGGACACACAATGATATAGAAAAGCGAACAAAAAGAGAATAGCTCCAGCCGGATGGCCGCGGTGCAGCTTCCCAATAAACGACCACCTGGCAGTCTCCATGTCCCAAAAATTAAATATCTGGACACGGCTGGTATAACCGCGCTCCATGAACCGGCTATCGAAATTCCGTGCACAAATTGTCCAAAGCGATAGATTCAAGATGTTTGAATCAGCCTCGAATCGGGTCGCAGGTTGAAGCTGCAGACCAAAGCTCACTGATGAGCAAACCGCCTAGGCGCCGTTTACGCTTCTGTAGGGTGAAACCAGCTTGCCGGAAAGCCAGGAAATGGTCGGGCAGGCTGCGCGCTTGGAGCCCGGTAAGCCATCCGAAGGCACAGTAAAGTGCCCACACTGCTGGTCGCGCTACAAGTCGGCCAAACCAGTTCGCTGGAATAGCGAACTCTGAGACGATCCATTGAGACCCAGGAGACACTGCGCGAGCTAGGGTGGCTGCCAGCGACTGAACCTCCGCTGTGGTGAGGCAATCCAGGAAAAAGTGCGAAACGATCAAGTCGTAGGGTAGGCCTTCAGGCTGCCATTTCCGAATGTCGGCGTGGAAGGCGCGAACGCGGACTGCGTCCGGCCTGGCCTGGTAAACGAGCGCCTCAAGCATGGCTCGACTGGCATCGAGGGCGTCAATCTGGATGGTGGAGTTTTTGCGGAGCAGACGGGCGGTGAAGCGGCCATCGCCGTCTCCTAAAGCGAGTGCGCGGCGCGCGGCGCAGCATTCATTCAGGAAGGCGCATCGGCAAAGCATGAGCCAAGGACCGAAGCTCAACAACTCCATCCAAAGATAAAGCCGAGAGAGCCGGTTGAAATTGGGTGGTTGATTCATCGAAGTAGCAGTAAGAGCGGAGTAAGCAAAACCAGATCGGCGGCTGAACGCAACGCCAAAGGGGTTAGACGATCGCGAATTCTGTCAAGCAAGGCGAGTAGGATGGCGCTGGCAGCGCCGACTCCTATGAGAGTTGCTTCACTGGAATGAGGTGCGAAGAGAACGATTGCGCCAAGGAGACCGGCAAGAGCAAGCAGGCTTGCAATGGAATAAATTTGAGGACCTGAACAGGTTTGCCCGACGGACTCCCAGCACTCGATAGCGTGGCAGTTGAGCCAGGCCAGACCTGCAAAGAAGATAATTGCAACGATAAATGCAGCGGAAAGAGCTCTCATTCGGCCGATAGTGGGAAGCGCACAGCCTGTCGTGAATAAGACAGCTACGAGCAATTCTTTGGGAAGCAGCGCTCGAAACTTGGTTTTGATGTGTATGCCAGAGAAATAGGTGACGCCGGCCGCGGCGAGCAGGACATTGCGCTCGCGTGCTTCGTCTGGCATGAAAGAAAAAACGATCCAAGCGCTAACGCAGGCGGCTGTGAGGGCGAGAGGAAAAATGCTGCTGCGGTGCTGCCAGTGGAAGAGATGCCGTTGGCGAAGATGGTGGACCTGTTCTGTGCGCAGCGCGGAGCGGGCGTCAAGGAGGCGGTCACTTACATAGGCGCACCAGGTCACGAGGGCCAGGAGTAGGGAAACCCATGCCGGCAGCCGAACGCCTGCCGCTTTGGCAAAGCCGAGCGACCACGCTACAGCAACGGTGGGTGCGTCGAGGCTCAACAGGTGCCAAAGACGCATGGGAGGCGGCGCATCGAGTATCCGGCCCATTGGTTGGGAAAGCGTGAGCGGATTGACGGTTTGCTCCATCGAGTCCATTGTAAAGGGCGGCTGACACACAAGTTTAAAATGCAATCGCGCTTTGCAGAGTCCGGACTGATGAGAAAATGGTCGGCGTCGATGCAATATGCATTGCAAAGCGATGCGCTGCGAATCGACGCACACGCGTTGCCGGCGGGGAGTTCAAAAACCTGCGGTAACCAAATGGGAACTGTCCCCAAAAGAACAGTCTGAAATTCAGGTTATATGCCATGCTTAAAAGAGTGCGTGTGTCTTCCTGCAGAAGAGCTGAAAAAATTGAACGTTGCAAGTATTCGACACCATCGCATTTGCTACCGAGGCAGCGATGATCCCCGATGTAATCTCACCCGAAATACGCGCTGTTCGCAATTTTCTTCTGACCTTCCGAAACGTGCAAGAAACGGTCTCGAATTGCGAATCTGGTGCCAAGCCGTCTTATTACAGTAGAGGTCAAAATCCAGTATGGTTTCTCGGCTGAGCGTTTGCTGTCAGTTGTTCCTTGCGATTTCCTGCCTCGCATATGCGGATCCAGCGCCGTTCGATCTCGCTGGTCCCGCGCTTGAAGTTAAGGTAACTCATGGCGGCAGAACGCTGCCAATTTCCGAGGTGCCGAATCTCTCCGTTAGCGATCAGATTTCGATCAAGGCCATTCTTCCGTCTGGCCAGTCCGTACATTTTCCGAGCATGTCCCGCACGTAGTTGAAAGTGGCGGGCGGCGGTTAGGTTGATGTTACTACGCAGCGACCTTGGTGGAAGCAGGCTGCGCAGGGTTGAGGATGGCCTCCAAGGTCCACAGA